>Ga0209806_1002381_pt1 | contig 11751 bp, 8 predicted proteins | sample GraSoiAngelo_152_FD_186166 | JGI IMG/M metagenome (GOLD analysis project Ga0209806, IMG submission 186166) | Grasslands soil microbial communities from the Angelo Coastal Reserve, California, USA - 14_1009_12_30cm (SPAdes) (version 2) | ecosystem: Environmental > Terrestrial > Soil > Grasslands ... | reverse complement strand
GCCCTGGTTGACGACGGTGACCCGGCCGTCGCGACGTGCCGCCACCTGCTTGACCAGCGCCAGGCCGAGACCACGGCGCGATCCTGGGGCGGCCACCTTGGTCGTGTAGCCCTCGGAAAAGATCTGCTCGGTGTCGTCCAGGGCGATGCCCGGGCCCGAGTCGTGCACCTTGATGACCACATCGCCGTCATCCTGCCGGATCGAGACCTCGACCCAGCGCGGACCTCCGTTCGGTGAGGACGCGACGGCATCCAGGGCGTTGTCGATCAGGTTGCCGACGACGGTGATCAAGTCGCGCGGATGACCGGCATCGCCGTCGAGCCGGCTGTCCGGCGAAAGGCGGAACTGGATGCCGCGCTCAGCGGCCACGGCGGATTTTCCCAGCAGCAAGGCGCCGAGCACGGGATCGCCGACGCGCTCCAGCAGCGATTCGGTCAGCTCCTGGGAGACGGCTGAGGATTCGGTGGTCAGCTGGATCGCTTCTTCGTGTCGGCCGAGCTCAATCAATCCCGCGATCGTGTGCAGACGGTTGGAGAAATCGTGGGCCTGAGCGCGCAACGCCTCGCTCACGCTCCGCGCATTGTCCAGTTCGCGCAAGAGGCCCTCGAGCTCGGTCCGGTCGCGGAAGGTTGCGACATAGCCGATGGTCCGGCCGCGCACCACGACCGGCATCCGGCTGACGACCAGCACGCGGTCGGCCGCGAGGACCACCTCGTCGGCGCCGGTGACTTCGCCGCTGAGCACGTCGCGGACCCGACCCGGCGGCAACACATCGATCAGCCGCTTGCCTTCGAGCTTTTCGGGGAGCCGCAGCAGGCGGCGAGCTTCATCGTTCATCAGCGTGATCCGCCCCTCGAGATCGGCCGCGACCGTGCCCTCGCGGATCCCGTGCAGGCTGGCCTCGCGCTGCTCGAGCAGCGTCGAGATCTCTTCTGGCTCCAGGCCAAACGTCTGGCGTTTCAAGTGGCGGGCCAGCAGCAGCGAGCCGATCACGCCGAGGCCCACGGCCACCAGCAGGTAGACGGCGACCTGGGGGATGTAGGGGGAGAGGTCGGACAGGAGCTGACGAGACAGGCCGGTCTCGAGGAAGCCAACCGACACGATGCCGACGACTCGACCGGTGCCGTCGAAGATGGGCGCCTTGCCGCGTGCCGACGTGCCGAGCGTCCCCCGCTGGATACCTTTGAAGGTCTGGCCCTTAAGGATTGCGGCCGGGTCTTCGTCGATCGGCTTGCCGATCAGGGCGGGATTTGGGTGCGAATAGCGGGTTCCGTCGGGGCCGGCGATCACGATGAAACTCGCCCCGGAGGCCTTGCGCATCCCCTCGGCCAGCGGCTGCAGAATCCGCGAGGGATCGGAATCGCGTAGCGCGTCGCGCACGGACGGCAACTGGGCCACCGACTCGGCGACGTTCAGCGCCCGGTTCTCGTACTGCGAATCGAGGCCAGCGCTCGCCACCAGGGCCGATACCACGCCACCCATGAGCAGCGCTCCCAGGATGATCGCCAGCTGGAACACCAGGATTCGCGACGCCAGGCTAAGCCGCAGTCTCGCCATCGGTCTCATCGTATCGGGTCAATTCCCCGGCGGCCAGCGACCACAACGACCAAAACGGTCGCAAACTCCACAAGACTATTCAGCGGCCGTCCGGCCCATTTACGGTTGCGACAATGGCCAGCCCGGCGATCGAGCTGCACGGTGTTACCAAGCGGTTCGCCACTCCCAAAGGCGGGATTTACACGGCATTACGAGACCTCACGCTGGAGGTCGCCAGCGGCGAGTTCTGCGCCGTGGTCGGGCCGACCGGCTGCGGCAAATCGACGACGCTCGCTTTGATTTCGGGCCTGGAGCCCGCCAGCACGGGCGAGGTCCGGGTCGAAGGCCGCCCGGTCAAGGGCATTGCCGATGGCGTCGGCTACGTTTTCCAGAGCGATGCCGTCTTCCCCTGGAAGACGGTGCTGGGCAACGTCGCGGCGGGCCCCCGATACCATGGCACGCCCGCCGCCGAGGCCCGCGTCCGGGCGAGAGAGTGGATCACCCGCGTTGGGCTGGCCGGTTTCGAGGATCGCTATCCGCATCAGCTTTCGGGCGGTATGCGCAAACGCGTCGGTCTCGCGCAAAGCCTGATCAACGGTCCTCGCATTCTGCTCATGGACGAACCGTTCTCGGCGCTCGACGTGCAGACGCGGTCGCTGATGGAGAACGAGCTCCTGTCACTCTGGTCCTCGACCTCGGCATCGGTGGTCTTCGTCACCCACGACCTCGAGGAAGCGATCGCGCTCGCCGATCGCGTCGTCGTCCTCACCGCCGGACCGGGAACCGTGAAGGGCACCTACAAGGTCGACCTGCCGCGGCCTCGAAACGTCGCGGAGATCCGTTTCCAGCCGCGATTTACCCAGCTCTACGAGTCGATCTGGAGCCAGCTGCGTGACGAGGTACTGGTCAGTTATGAGCGTCAGAAGCACGCTGCGGCCGTCTAGCGTGGAACACCCCCACCCTGAAGCGGGGGAGGGAATTCCGGTGAACCCGTCAGCGCAAGCGGGGGAGGGAAATGCGGCGGAGCTCGCCGCCCGCCGGTCTCGCGCCGCGCGCCGCCGGCGCGTCGTCGTTTACGGTCTGCGCCTGCTGTTTGCCGCCCTCTGGATCGGCAGCTGGGAGCTGTCGACTCGCCTGAACTGGGTCGACCCGTTCTTTGTCGGCCAGCCATCAGGGATCGTGGCGCGGCTCTGGACCTGGATTACCGAGGGCACGGCGCTGGGCCCGCTCTGGCTGCAGGCCGCGGTGACGATGGAGGAGGCGGTCGTCGGATTCATCATCGGCTCGCTGCTCGGCATCGTCTTCGGCATCCTCCTCGGCCGGATCGAGCTGCTCGCGGAAACGCTCTCGCCCTTTATCAAAGCGGCGAACGCCATCCCGCGCGTCGTCCTCGGCTCACTCTTTGCCATCATGTTCGGCCTGTCCCTGTGGGGCAAAGCGGCGACCGCCGTCGTGCTGGTGTTCTTCGTCGTCTTCTTTAACGCCTTCCAGGGCGTGCGCGAGGTGGACCGCAACCTGGTCGCCAACGCCCGCATCCTCGGCGCCAACAACCGTCGCCTGACGACCGAGATCATCATTCCCTCCGCCCTGTCCTGGATTCTCGCCAGCCTCCACATCAGCTTCGGCCTGGCGATCGTCGGCGCCGTGGTGGGGGAACTGTTCGGGGCCACGGCGGGCCTCGGCCAGCTGATCTACAACGCGGGACACACCTTCGACGTCAATGGGGTGTTCGCGGGCATGTTCGTGCTGGCGGTGCTCGCGCTGATCGCCGAGGGTCTGATCAGCGCACTCGAAAACCGGCTCATCAAATGGCGACCCAGTCGAGTCAGTGGCGAAATACCGATTTAGGGAGGAGAAACGATTGATGAACGGATCTAGACGTCGGGCGTTCTTTGCGGTGGGCGGGACGACGGCCCTCGCCATTGCGCTGGCCGCGTGCGGTGGGACCTCGAACAATGCCGGGTCGGGCAGTTCGACGCAGACGGTCGACCTCAAGATGATGGTCGGCGGTCTCAACAAGCAGATCTATCTGCCGAACATGCTCGCCAAACAGCTCGGTTATTTCGATGCCGAGAAGATCAACATCACGCTGGTCGACGAAGGCTCCGGGCAGGGAACCGAGCTCGAGGTCGTCGCCGGCAACGTCGACGCCGGCTCAGGCGCCTACAGCCACCCCGTCGAGCTCAACGCCCTGGGAAAGAAGATCGAGACGATCTGCCAATTCGGCATCGCACCGGGTGAGGCCGAGATGGTGGCGACCAAGAAGGCGGACTCCATCAAGTCCGCGGCGGACCTCAAGGGAAAGAAGCTGGGGGTGACCGACATCGGCTCGGGGACGCACACGATTAGCCTGGCGCTCCTGGGCAAGGCGGGTTACAAAGGATCCGACGCGACATTCGTCGCCGTTGGAGCCGGCGACACCTTCATCGCGGCCATCAAAAACGGGACGATCGACGCCGGGATGACGACCGAGCCGACCATCACGCGCCTGCTGCAGAGTGGGGATGCCAAGGTGCTGATCGACCTGCGGACGCCCGCAACCACGCAGGCCGCGCTTGGCGGCGACTACCCGTTCATCGGCATCTTCGCCAAGAACGACTGGGTCAACAGTCACAAGGACGTGGCCCAGCGGCTGGTCAATGTCTACGTCAAGACGCTCAAGTGGATGAAGGCGCACAGTGCGGCAGAGATCGCCGCCAAGATGCCGGCCGATTACCTGCTTCCGAACAAGGACCTGTACGTGTCGGCGCTCCAGAACCAGCTGTCCATCTTCGGAACCGACTGCAAGATGCCGCCGGCGGGCCCCCAGACCGTGCTCACCATCCTCCAGAAGTACGTCTCGTCGTTCGCGGGGAAGAACGCCAACCTCCCGGAGACCTTCACCAACGAATTCGCCAACAAGGCGAGCTAACTAACGGCCCCACCCTCCCCTCCCCCGCGAGCGGGGGAGGGGGAGGGGCCATCCTCCTAGCATGGAGTGAGGAGGTGGTGATATTGCGAACGAGGGAACTGGTTTCGGGAGCGGCGGCGGGTGTTGTGGGGGGCTACGTCGGGACTAAGGTGATGAACCCGGTCACGACGAAGCTCTATGAGTTGGCGCCCGAAGCGGACAAGGCGCGCGAGAAGGCGGTCAGTCCCGGGTCACCATACGAGATCGGTGTCCAAAAGGTGGCGGATCGGCTGGGCGTGAAGCTGACCGAAGAGCAGGTGAAGGCCACTGCCGCGGCGGCGCCCTACACGGTGGGCGTGACGGGCGGTCTGCTCTACGTAGGCCTGCGCCGGTTGCTCCACCTCAATCCAGTCGTTGCCGGGTTGATCTCGGCAATGGCGCTCTTCATCGTCGTCGACGAGGGACTGACGCCCGCGCTCGGCTTGAGCGCACCCGACAGCGCGTATCCGGTGTCGACGCACCTTCGGGGTTTCCTCGGGCACCTTGCCTATGGCGCCGCGGCGGCGGCGACCGCCGAGATCCTCATGTCCGACCGACGTTAGCGACGGTTCACGGACGCGTGCCTAACACCGGCGTTTTATTCCAGCAGTCTGCCGGCGACCGGCAATTCGTCGTCGGTGAGCGCTGCCTTCAGGTTTTCCGGTAATCCCGGAACCGCTTCGTTCCATATAGTCAGCGGTGCCTCGCGGCTCTCGAGCCGCACGTAGATGTTGCGCTGCATGGCCGGATCGAGCGCGGGAAAGTCGGATCGGTTGTGAGCGCCCCGGCTTTCGCGGCGTTCGAGCGCGCACCGGAGCGTCGCTTCCGCCGTTCGGAGCCCTGCCCGCAGATCGAGGACGTGCGCCAGCTCGAACCATCCTTCCTGTCCCGGGCGGATGTCGACGGTCTGCGCGGCGTTCCCCAGATCAGCAAGTTTCCGCAGGCCGTCCCGCATCCCGGCCTCATCACGAACGACACCGCAGTGCTCCCACATCAAATTGCGGAGGGCACGCTGGAGGGGACGTGCCAGCTCGCTACCGGGCTTGATCAGACGTTGCAGCTCGTCGGCTGCCTCTTGGACGGCCGTCTTGGAGCGACGCTGGACTTCGGATACCTGCGAGTGCGCGGCCGCGGCGACGCCCGCCCGCCGGCCAAAGATGACGGTCTCGGCCAGCGAGTTGCCCCCCAGGCGGTTGGCGCCGTGTAGCCCGGAGGTGCACTCGCCCGCGGCATAGAGGCCAACCACCTCCGTGGCATGCGTCTCCGGATCGACGGCGAGGCCGCCCATCGAGTAATGCGCCGTCGGCGCCACCTCCATCGGCAGCTTGGAGATGTCCAGCATTTGATACTCGATGAACTGCCGATACATCCTCGGCAGTTTCTCCAGGATCTCATCCTTCGGTCGATGCGAGATATCGAGGAACACGCCGCCGTTGGGGCCGCCGCGGCCCTGCATGATCTCGGTATAGATGGCGAGCGCCACCCGATCGCGCGCGCTCAGCTCCATACGCTGCGAGTCATAGCGCTGCATGAACCGCTCGTGATCACGGTTGTAGAGGCGGCCGCCCTCGCCGCGGACCGCCTCGGTGACGAGGGTGCCCGCCATCTCTTCTGGCATCAGCATCCCGGTTGGATGGAATTGCACGAGCTCCATATCCATCAGGCGGCAACCGGCCTCGAGCGCCAGGTACATGCCCTCGCCATAGTTCTCGTCGCGGCGCGATGAGCTGCGACGCCACAGCCGCGTGTGGCCCCCGGTCGCCAGGATGACGGCGTCGGCTTCGAAGACGGTGCGCTCGCCGGATACGAGGTCGAACCCATAGGCGCCAAAACAGACGCCATCGGCAACGAGCAGGCGCGAAACGTATTGGTCCTCGATAACCGGGATCCCCAGTTCTTGTGTCTTGCTTGCCAGCGTGTAGAGAATCGCGCGCCCGGTGTAGTCGCCGGCGTAGCAGGTCCGCCGATACTTATGCGCGCCGAAGAAGCGCTGGTCCAACCGGCCGTCCTCGAGCGTCGCGAAGCGGCAGCCCCAGGCCGCCAGCTCACGCACCGCGTCTGGCGCCTCCCGCGCCATGATCTCCACGACCCGTGGATGGCCGAGGAGGTATCCCTCCCGGAGTGTGTCGGCGAAATGTTGCTCCCAGGTGTCCTGCGGGTCCCGCGTACCCAACACCGCGTTGATGCCACCGGCCGCCAACACCGTATGGGCATCGCGGCGGTCCCGTTTCCCGACCACCAGCACCTGGCTCCCCGCCTGCGTCGCGGCGATCGCCGCGCGCAGCCCGGCCGCGCCGGCCCCGATGACGAGCACATTGCAGACCCGGCTACGAGGCGACGATTCAGGCATGTCTTTTTGGCATGCTACTCAGTCGGCGGCATTCTGTTGTCGGGACGCGGTTGCGTCAGGGCGTCATGCAGGGCTGGAAGGTGCTCGACGAGCGCGGCAAAATCCTGACGCGCAAGACTCAGCAGGCTGGTCGCGCTCAAGGTGCGGACCGTCGCAGTGCGGCGGCGGTTACCGAGTGCGCCAATTTCGCCAAAGTAATCGCCTGCTCCAAGCGTTCGCATCCGGTGATCCCGCCCATCCAGACGTTGGAGCACCTCGACCTCGCCCGATGTGATCACATAGAAGCGTCCGCTAAGCTCACCCTCCCGCACGATCGTTTCGCCCGGACCGAAGCGGAGGGGCACGACCGTGTTGCTGCGCCCGATCGGTAGCGGGGTCAGGTTGTCGGGCATCACGGCGCTGCCCATCCAGTGGAGCGCGAGCGCGACGCGGCGGCGCCAGGTTGGCATGAACGAGAGAAACAATGCACGCGAGACCACTGATGCGGGCCAGCCGTGGAGCGCCAGGCCGCGGAGCTGGGCGACACCGTAACGCCGGCTTAGCAGGGCCACCTCGCCGAACCGCGCGGGGTGGCAGGGCTCGGGTGGCTCGCCGCGGACTTGGGCAAGGATATTGCGGGCCGCCTGACGGCCCTCGCCAAACGCCACCATCACCATCGCCCCGAAGGGTTGGCCGCTTGCGGCATCGGGAACGGCGGCGTTGTCGCCGACGGCATAGACGCCAGGCCAGCGAGGGACGCGGCAGAACGGATCACACGGAATCCGTCCCCGCTGCAGCTCGATCGGCATTCCGCGGACGAGGGGATTGGTACCGATGCCGACGGTCGCGATGATGCTGCGGGTTTCGATCCGCGAGCCGTCGGCGAGCACGACAGCGCCGGCGGTCGCCTCTTTGATCCCAACGCCGAGTCGGAGCTCGATGCCGCGGTTACGCATGCGGTCGACGACGCGTTGCGCGAGGCGGTCGTTGAACGTCGGCAGGACGCGCGTGAGGATGTCGATTGTGATCACGCGCACCTCGTTGGGGGCAATCATTGGATAGGCGCGAACCGAGGCGCGGAGGAACTCATTGGCTTCCGAGGCGATCTCAACGCCCGCATACCCCGCGCCGGCAATGACGAACGTCAGCCGCCGTTGCCGCTCGGCGGCGTCGGTCGTGACGCTGGCCGCCTCCAACATCTCGATGAGGTGATTGCGCAGGTGAATGAAGTCCCCGATCGTCTTCGTCTGCAGGGCGTGCTCGGTGAGGCCGGGAAAACGCGAGAGGTCGGTAACGGACCCGAGCGCGATCACCAGGTAGTCGGCCTCGAGCGTGACCTCGTCGCTTTCGCCCCCGAGGCTGAGTACGGCCCGCCTCGCCACCGGGTCGATCGACTCGATCTCGTGCGTGTAGATCGTGACGCCCGGGAGGATCTCGCGCAGCGGGATCAGCACGTGCTGCGCCTGCAGAACGCCGGACACGATCTGTGGCATCAGCCCATGCCAGACTTCGACGTTCTCGCGGCTGACGATCGTGATATCGATTTCATCGCCGGCCCGCCGGTGCGCGATCAGCTCGCGGGCGCAACGGACGCCGGCGTGGCCGCCACCCAGAATCAGGACCCGCTCGCGACTCATGACCAGCGCGCCCGACGAAGCGCCTTCCGTGCGGCGTAGAAGCCGCACATCCCGTGCACGCCGCCACCTGGCGGCGTCGACGAGGAGCAGAGGTAGAGCTGCCGGTTCGGCGTTGCATACAACCGCGGCGTTGGACGGATGAAGAGCTGACGCAGGTCGGCGATGCCACCGTTGATGTCGCCGCCGACATTGTTGGCGTTGTGGCGTTCGATGTCGGCCGGGCCCGTCACGTGGCGCGCGAGGATGCGTGACGTGAATCCGGGAGCGAAGCGCTCGACCTGCGCCTCGATCCGCTCGCGCATGTCGACGGTGGACCCATTCGGGACATGGCAGTAGGCCCAGCCCACATGCTTGCCGGCGGGTGCACGCGTCGGGTCGGCCACGGTGGGTTGCGTGAGGATCACGAACGGCTGCTCCGCCACCTGGCCCGCGGCGACCGCCTCCTCGGCGGCGACCACCTCATCGAAGGCGCCGCCGACGTGGACAGTGCCGGCCTGCCGGCAGGCTGGCGCCCGCCAGGGGATGGGTCCATCGAGTGCCCAGTCGACTTTGAACACGCCGGGCCCATACCGAAATCGTTGTAACTGCCGGTTGAAGCTGTCCGGCCACTGGGCACTGGCAATCGGAAGGATCTGGCGAGGCGTCAGGTCGAAGACCACGACGCGACCGCTGGAGACATGTTGCATGCTCGCCACCCGGGAGTCGAGGGCAATCGTCCCGCCTCTGGCTCGGAGCAGGCTGGCGAGCGCGTCGGCAACGCGTTGCGAGCCACCCCGCGCAAACGGCCAGCCATAGGCGTGGCCTGCCGCGGCAAGGACCAGGCCGAACGATGCCGTCGCCGGCCGGCGGAGGGAGAGCATCGAATGCGCCCCGAGCCCGACGAAGAGGGCTCGGCCTTGCGGGCTCCGAAATCGGCCGGCGGCCAGGGCCGCCGCAGAGCGTAACGCCGGAAAGCCAAAGCGAGCCAGCGTCACGAGATGTGCCGACGGCCGTGGGGGGCCGAGGAACTGCCGTGTCAGCAACTCGGCGTGCCGGACGATCGGCTCCATCAGGTGGCGGTAGGCGGGGCCGTCTCGGTCCAATCCGCTCGCCGTGACGGCAACCGACCGATCGAGCACGGCCGCCGAGCCATCATCGAGCGGGTGGGCGAGAGGAATCGGCGGATGGTCATAGGTGAGCCCGTATTCGGCGAGCGGCAACGTGCGGAAAAATGGCGACGCATGCGCCAGCGGCAGGACCGATGAGCAGACGTCGTGAATAAATCCGGGTAGCGTCAGTGCCTGGGATCGCGTGCCACCGCCGATTCTTGACTCCGCCTCGAGCATGCGGACCGACTTCCCGGCGGCCGCGAGGACGATGGCGGCCGCCAGCCCGTTGGGACCGGCGCCGACGATGATCGCGTCGACGCGGCCCCCACCCTGCCCTTCCCCAGAGGGGGAGGGAAACATCCCTGGGCTTTCAGCCAAGATCGATGATGGTGCCCTCCGCGGCGGCCTCAACCGGGATGGCGTTGCCGCGGTGGGCCGCAACGATGGCATCGATCTGGTCGTCGGTCCGCGCCGGATCGTGGTGAAACAGCAGCAGCCGCTTGACGCCGGCGGCTTCGGCGAGGCCGATGGCGTACTCGACGGCCGAGTGCCCCATTGGGGAAAGCGCAGCGAACTCGCCGCTGATCAGCTGGGCGTCATGGATCAGGAGGTCCGCCGACCGGGCGAGCGCGATCGCGGACGGGTGATAGGCGCCGAGCCCGGCCGGCCCGGGCCCGAACGCGATCGGGCTGTGGTCCGAAAGATAGGCGATCGTTGCGCCGGCGCCGCTCACTCGGTAGCCATAGGTGAGGCCGCCCTTGTGCGGGATCTCGCGCGCGATGACGTCGAATCCCTCGACCGCTCGGGGTCCTTCCTGGATCCCGAGGAAGCGCCACTTGCCGCGGAGCTCAGCGGGCTTGATCGGAAAGTGAGGCGGCGACATGACGCGCGCCAGCACGTTGGCCGGATCGCCCTGGGCCGGCATCACCAGCGTCACTTCGGCGTCCGGCCGGTCGCCGGCTGAAAAGAACGGCAGCCCATGGGTGTGATCCCAGTGCAGGTGACCGAGGAGGATCGAGCCGCGAAACGGCCGGCCTTCCAACAGTGGGCTCAGCCGCTGCAGGCCGGTGCCGGCATCGAGCACGAGCCTCGGCGCCTGCCCGTTCTCAGCTAGCGCAATGCACGAGGTATTGCCGCCGTATCGCACGAACTGCTGGCCGGGGGATGGTGTGGACCCCCGGACCCCGCAGATGAATAGTCGCACCGAGCGAGTTTACGTTTCTTCCCGACGACGGCATTTGGCAAGTTCCGCCAAGGCCTCTTCGGGAACCCGCATTGGCCAGGTGAACAAGTCCGAACGTCGGCGCATGGCAGGAACGATTTAGGGTATTTTCGCTAGCGGATGCCAGTCACGGTTGGGCCGTCGACCCTCACCATCAATCACGACCGACAGTTCCTCATTTCCCAACCCACTGCCACGATGGCGTCTCAGGACGACGTCGGCTTCTTCGCGCGCGACACCCGATTCGTCAGCGGTTACGCCGTCACCATCAACGGCCGGCCCCCACGGCTGCTCGATGCCATCACCGTCGAGCATTTCTCCGCACGCTACGAGTTCATGACCCCGGAGCTTCACCTGGGCCCCGCCTCCGACGCCGGTGCGGATGGGATTCTGCCGGAAGGATCGGTCGGGTTTCGTCTCGAGCGCACCATCCTCGAAGGCGTCCACGAGGACTACGACCTGACGAACTACGCGACACATCCGGTGCGGCTTTTGCTGGAAATGCAGATCGAGTCGGATTTCGCCGACGTCTTCGATGTGCGAAACCACCGGCTGATCCGGCGCGGCGATCTCCAGACCACCTGGCGTCCCCGCATCGGGGAATTGCGGAGCACCTATCGCAACCGGAGTTTCCGGCGCGCGTTGCTGGTGAAAGTCGAGAAGGCGGGATCGAAGCCCGAGTACGCCAACGGCCGCCTCGTCTTCCTGTGTGAACTCGCGCCCAGGGCGGAGTGGCACGTCTGCCTCAAGTGGCTGCCCGTCATCGGGCCCCGACCGGCACGCACGCTACACTGCCACGCGCTCACCGGCGAGGCCCGCGTGTTGCATCCGCTGGCGCCCGTCGAGCTGGTCACCAACCATCCGACGCTACCCGCGATCTGGCGACAGGCGGTCGAGGATACCGAAGCGCTGCGGATGGTGGACACGACCGTCAGGGGCGGCGCGTTCGTTCCCGCGGCCGGCATCCCCTGGTTCGTGACCCTCTTTGGCCGCGACTCCCTCGTCGTCTC
>Ga0209806_1002380_pt1 | contig 11762 bp, 7 predicted proteins | sample GraSoiAngelo_152_FD_186166 | JGI IMG/M metagenome (GOLD analysis project Ga0209806, IMG submission 186166) | Grasslands soil microbial communities from the Angelo Coastal Reserve, California, USA - 14_1009_12_30cm (SPAdes) (version 2) | ecosystem: Environmental > Terrestrial > Soil > Grasslands ... | reverse complement strand
CGCGGTGACCGCGACACCGAGCGCGCTGAACACCGCGGCGCCGACCACCACTGTGAGCGCAAACGCCGGCAGCGTGGTGGTGGGAAGCGTCGCCCCATACAACACAGCACCGAAGACCGCGCAAATTACGACGAGCAAAATCGCGATCGAGACGGCGTGCAGGATGCGCGCCAACATGTAGCTCCATACGGGCAGGGGCGATCCATGGATCCGTTTCAACGCGCCGGAATCACGCGAGAAGCTGAGCGAGATCGCGATGTTCGTGTAGCAGGCGGTGATCACCGAGAAGGCCGCAATCGAGGGCACGTAGAACGTGGCCACCCTGACCGTCTTGCCCGGCGCGATGAGGACGTGACCATTGCCAAAGATGACCGTAAAGATGACCAGGAACATCAACGGAAAAACGAGCGTGAAGAACAGCGACGCTGGATTGCGCACGAATGCGTTGTTGATGTACCAGACCTGCCGCAGCGCAAGCTTGAGGTCCCTCAAGCGGGCGCGCCTTCAGGTTCTTTGGTGATTTCGAGGTAGATGTCCTCCAGCGACGGCCGGGTCACCTGGAGGCCTTCCAATGCAATCCCCGCCTGCACCGCCCACGAAGTCAGCTCATACAGCGTGCGCGTCGGATCCTTGGTCTCGAGCTCAACGGCGTTTCCCTCCAGACGAGCCGAGCCCCGAATCGCTTCGGGCAAATTCACCGACGCAGGCATCCGAAAACGAACCACGGTACTGGCATGCTGTCGACCTGCGAGCGTATCGGGCGTGCCCTCGGCGACGACCTTGCCGGCCGCGATGATCACGACGCGGTCGGCCAGGTACTGGACCTCGTCCATCGAATGCGATGTGAGAAAGATCGTCTTGCCCAGACCTGCGAGACCTTTGATGACCTCCCAGGCGTTGCGCCGCGCCCCTGGGTCGAATCCGGTGGTCGGTTCGTCGAGAAACAGCAGTTGCGGGTCACCGGCGAGGGCGATGGCCACGTCGAGACGGCGCCGCTGACCTCCAGAAAGCTTGGTCACGCGCGAGTCTCTCTTGTCCTGCAGCCCGACAAGGCGAATTACCTCGTCGCGTGGGCGCGGTTTCGGGTAGTAGCCGCGAAACATGTCGACGGTCTCGGCAACAGTCAGGTAAGGATCGACGCCGCTCGTTTGGAGGACGATGCCCATCTGCTCTTTGAGCCGCCGGCTGCCCGATGCAGGATCGAACCCGAGGACGGATGCCCGACCTCCGTCCCGGCGCCGAAACCCTTCCAGGATTTCGACGGTGCTCGTCTTGCCCGCCCCATTTGGTCCCAGGAGCGCGAAGACCTCTCCTTCCGCCACCGTGAAGCTGACGCCGCGAAGGGCCTGGACCGCGCCGTACGACTTTCGTAGATCCTCAACCTCGACGGCAGTGGCGGCCATGTCGGCTCGATGCTAGCCCAGCGCTAGGTCGCCCAGAATCCGGCGTCCAGGTCATGGCCGAAGGACTCTCGGTGACGTGCGCGAAACTCGTCGCGCGTGAATGAGTGCTCGATCGTGCCGACGTGCTCGACCGCATATGTAGCAGCCAGCGACGCAACGCGACCCGCCGCGGCGTGATCGAGACCCCGGAGCAATCCGGCTACAAGCCCCGCTCGGTAAGCGTCGCCGGCTCCCGTCGGGTCCATCTCGCGCACCGCCGGAGCCGCCGGTATCTCGACCGACCCGTCACGCGTGGTGATGCGGGAGCCGTGACGGCCGAGCGTCGTGACGACGACCTGCGACAGCTCGAGCAGGCCGTTCATGTCGCGCTTGGTGCGCTGCTGGATCAGCTCCATCTCGTAGTCGTTCCCGATCACGATCCAGGCTCCAGTTGTCCCGTCCGTCACATCGGCGCCGTCCATCATGGGGAGCTGGTGCGCGGGGTCGAACACGAACGGCACCCTTCTCTCCCGGCACTCGCGGACGAGCCGTTTCATGGCGCCGGGATCGTTTGGTCCGACGATCACTGCGTCCGCGTTGGGAGGCCCGTCGTCGAGTCCCAGCATCGCCGCCTTCCACATGGCGCCGCCGTAGTAGCCGGTCAGCTGGTTGTCGTCCATGTCGGTGGTGGTGAAGCCGGTCGCGCTGATCTCGCCCTCCAGCAAGCGCAGTCCGCGGCAGTCGACGCCGCGCGCCACGAGCCAGTCGCGGTACTCCGCCGCGTCGCTCCCCGCGGTGGCGACGATCGCGGCGGGAAAGCCAAGCAAAGCCAGGTTGTAGGCGTAGTTCCCGGCGACACCGCCCTTGCGCTTCTGCAGGTCGTCGACCAGGAAGCTCAGGTTGAGGATGTGCGTCTTGTCGGGGAGGATGTGGTCCTTGAAACGTCCCTTGAAGGTGAGGATGTAGTCGTACGCGATCGAACCGGTGCAGAGGACCATCTGTCTCCGAGGGCGAAGGCTAGCGGAAAGCGAAAGGGCGCCCCTCGCGAGGCGCCCCTGAGTTGAGCTCCAGTTCAGGCCGCGCGGCGGCGGGCTGAGCGGCGGCGGGCCCGGACCACCGCGGGCCTGGCCGGCGCCTCGCGCTGCGAGGTGAGCTCGCTAGCCTGCTCGAGCCGGCTCGCGGTCCGCGCGATCGTCTTGAACGATCCGTTGAAGATCCGGAGCGTTCGCTTGGCCACCGCACCGAGGACGTCCTGGCGCCGAGCCTGGAGCTTCACGAGGTGCAGTCCCTTGACGGCCAGCTTCTCTGGCAGCTTTTCGTTGACCTGGATGCCGAACAGGCTCACCCGGTCCGGAATCCATGCGTTGATACGGCGGTTGATGCGGCGAACAGCAGGCGTCCCTTTGCGCTCGAAGCCTTTGACCTGCTTGCGCGCGCTGCCGATCGGATTGGAAGCGACCTCGGCCGCGCTTTGAGCGGCGCCTACCGCCACCTCCCCGACAGTCGTTGCGGTGTCTCCGAATACAGTGCTCATGGCGAAACCTCCTTTTGACTCTTGACGCAGTATAACGCGTTGCGTCAATCGACACCCGAACCGGGCTTGAGGCGTTCGATCAGTGCCTGGGCCGATGGCCCGAACAGGTCGTAGTGCGCGACCTTGCGTCGCTTCTCCGGCTGGATCCATTCGGGCCGCAGGCCGTGGACGCGACCCCACTCTTCAAGCGCCGGCCGCAATCCGATGACGTGCAGGAACGGCTTCTCGCGCGTCAGGCCGCGGATCGTGGACCCGTGATACGAGTCGAAGTTGCGGTGTACCGCGATGCCGCCCGCCTCGGCGAACTGAATCGCTTCTTTGATCTGCCGCCGCTCAAAGTACTTTTCGCGCATCGGTGCAGATGGGACGGTAAGCGCATAGCGTGCACGGCCGCTGCGCGTGCTCGGGGCCGAGACGAAAGTCGCCGGCGGCGATTCGCGCCGCCGCGGCAATCACGCGTTCCTCGACGAGCGCGTCGTCGGGCGGGATATCGCGCGCCTCCCCCCTCCGCAGGTCGAACAGGATCAGGCGCGGGTCGCGGCCGCCGGGCAGCAGCCCACGGCGCGCGGCCAGGCCGTAGATCCGAAGCTGGAGCGAGTATGCCTCGAGCAGCGCAGCATCGAGGGTGGCGTTGGTCTTGAAGTCGACGAGCGCGGTCCTTCCATCGACCTCGCAAACGCGGTCGACCAGGCCCCGCACCCGCGCGTTGCCGAGAGCCATGTTGAACCCCGCCTCAACCGCGAGCGTGCGGGCCCCGGCGAGCGGATTCTCGAGGTAGCGGGCCAGCATCTCGCGGCCAAGCTCGGGTCCCCGGTAAACCTCCAGCAAGCTTCCGCCTGCGTTGTGCCAGGCCGCCAGCGCCTCGTGCACCGCCGCACCAAGCTCGGTCGACCCGGCTGCCCGCACAAAAGACGGCTGCAGCTCATCCGGCGGCGCCGGCACGCGCCACACCTGGCCGAACCGGTAGCGGACGGGGCAAAGCTCGAAGTCGTGAAGCTGCGAGAAGCTGAGCGAAACCGACTGCGCGGGCGAACTGTCGCTCGGGTCGGATGCTGGGCGGATGCGCTCCAGGCGGTCGAGGACCGCAGTGACGACCGCGGGGTCGTCGCGGACCTGACCGTTGACGGCTCGCGGCACCGGCAGCTCGAGCTGCTCCGACTCGACGACGGCGGCCGATTCGGGATGCGCCAGCGCCCAACTGAGGATCTCCGCGAAATGGTCGTGATCCTCGATCCCATTCGTTCCCAGCTCGCGGGCTGACGGCTCATCGCGCGTCGCGGTGATATAGAGGGCGTCCTTCGCGCGCGTGAGCCCCACGTAGACGATCCGCCGCCGCTCACCAATTGCAAGCGCGACCGCGGGCGCGCCGGGCGAAGTGTCGACGTACCGCGGGTGCTTCTCACCCCGCCAGTTCTTCATGACGAAACCAAGAGAATCCGGATCGAAGAAGAGCCTTTCGGTGTCGCGGGGCCGTGGGGGCCGCAGGTTGACCAGGAACACGACCGGGAACTCGAGGCCTTTCGCGGCGTGAATCGTCAGGAGCGATACCGCCTCGGTGCCGGCAGCCTCTTCCGCGGCCTCCCCCACCGGAAGCTCAGCGTCGATGACCTGGTCCAGGTGGCGGACGAAGTCGCCGATCCCGGCCAGTGCGAGGTCACGCTCAAAACGTCCCGCCAATTGAAAGACCTTGCGCAGGTTGAGCAGTGCGCGCGGGCTGCCGTCCCGCTGAGCACGCAGCTCGGCCCAGCGCAGATAGCCGCTCTCCTCGAGCAGCCGGTTGAGGATGTCGGCGACGGTCAGCGTGTCGCGAAGCCTGCCGATGCGGTCCGTCAGCTCGACGAGCAGGACCGCTTGCGACGCGACTTTCGGCTCGATCTCGGGAAATCCTTCGCGCCTGGAGGCATCGAAGCAGTCACGCAGCCGCATCCCAGGCTTTTCGAAACGCCTGGATGCGAGCCGGTACATGCCCGAGTCGGCCAGCCTCACGATCGGACCCTGCAGGATGCGTACCAGCGCCCCGTCATCCATCGGGTTTTCGGTGAGCCGCAGCAGCGCCAGCACGTCCTTTATCTCCTGGCGGTCGAAAAAGCCCGAGCCGCCGCTCGTCAGGTACGGGATGCCTTGCCTCCGCAGCTCGTCCTCGAACTCGCGCGGGAGCATCCGGACCGAGTGGGACAGGACCGCTATCTCGCGAAAAGCGCGGCCGCCGACGTGCAAGCGGCGAATCGCCTCCGCCACGGAGCGCGCTTCGGTCCGCGAGTCGGGGGCCATGAGGACGCTGACCGGCGCTCCGCTCCCGGCGCCACGCGTTGCCACCAGCTCCGGCTCGGCCGCGAAATCCGCGTCGCGGCGAATGAAGTCGGTCGCGCAGTCCAGGATTCCCTGGAAGGAGCGGCGGTTGTGGGTCAGCGGCAGCCGGGCGCCTGGAAAACGCGTCCGGATGTTGTCGATCTCCGCATCGCGCCATCCGTAAATCGACTGCTTCGGGTCGCCGACCACGGTCACGTTGCCGAAGCCCTCGGCGGCCGCGAGCCGGATGAAGTCCAGCTGGATGCGGTTGGTGTCCTGGAACTCGTCCACGATCAGGTAGCGGAATCGCTCCCGGCAGCGCCGGCGGAATTCCGGCACCCGCTCCAGGGCGTCGATCACGCCAAGCAGCAGGTCGTCGAAGTCGCGGAGATTCTGTGCCCGGAGCGCGTCCTCGTAGGCGCGGTAGATGGTGAAGAGCACCTCGATGGCCTCTGCCTCCGCGCGCGCGGGGTCGGGCCCGCCTGAGCCGTTCGAGCCGGTTCGTGAGCCCGCGCTCCAGTGCCTGCCGTGCAGCTCGAGGGCCCTGTCGCGAAATTTCTCTGGACTTGTTCCGCGGCCCTTCAGCTTGAGCAGGAAGCGGAGTCCGGAGCGCAGCAGGTCGTCGAGGTCGTCGACCGCAAGCGCGACGAACGAGTCGGGGTCAAAGGGCGCGGCCGCCCCGCTGCGAAGTCTCGCCATCAGCTCCTGCTCGAACAGCCTCTGGCCTGTTTCGTCCAGCACGCGCAGCTCGCGCGGCTCGCCGATGAGGTAGGCGAACTCATCGAGCAGGCGCGCGCAAACGCTGTGAAAGGTGCCGATCCAAACGTTGTCGAGCGTGCCGATGTCCGGTCGGCGCGCGGACAGCTCGCTGGTGATGCGCAGGCGCAGCTCCTCCGCCGCGCGATCGCTGAACGTGACCGTGAGTATCCGTTCGGGGGCGACACCCTGCTCGACCAGCCAGCAAAAACGCTCGGTGGCGGTGAACGTCTTGCCGGTGCCCGGGCCGGCGGCGATCAGGAACGCCCCCTGCGGTCCGGCGTGGGCCGCGGCGGATTGCTCAGCGCTGAGGACTGGGCCGCGGACTCGAGTCGTGCTCATTCCGGTGGTGCGCCTCCATACGGGCACACCGCCGCGTGAGGACAGCTGCCGAAGCGCGTCACACACGTGCCCGGGAGCTCGCGCGGTGCGGGCTCGAAGTGACCGCCCTTGATCCGCTCGATGGCCGTCACCACGACGGACCTGCTGCGCTCGAGGTCTTCCGCTGAAAGGACCTTCTCGCGGTATTCCTTGAGGCCGGCGGGCCGGCCCACGCTGAAGATGTCCTGCCGCATGCCGCCCCACACCCAGTCCTTCGGATACCAGAGCGAGAGGAATCGGGGCTGGAAAGCAAGCGGGTTGCCTTCCTCGTCGACACCGTCCTTACAAGCGAGGAAGTAGAGCGCGAGCTGCACGTCGTGCATCTCAGACCCGAAGTACATGTCGTAGGCGTATCGCATCGGCTTGCCAGACCCTGTCTTGTAGTCGACGACCTCAACCTCGCCATCGCCCACGTCGTTGACCCGATCGATCTTTCCGACGATGTCTGAGCCATCGATGTGAAGCCGAAAACGCTTTTCGACCGCGAGCGTGCGGATCCTGCGGATGAACTGCATTCCCGTCACCGCCCGGATGTAGTTGCCGAGGACGGATCGGACCTGCTTCTCCTCTCGCTTGCGATCCAGCACGCCTTCCATCCGCGCCAGGTACCCCTCGAGGTGGCGCTGCAGCGCGGCTTCCAACCACTGCCGCTGCTGTTCGGCCTCGTGCGGACGCCACTCCTCCTCGTGCTCGTGAAAGTCCTGCAGGACCTCGTGGAGGAACCCACCGCGCTCCATCGCGACCGACCTTGGCTCGTCGACCAGCCCGGGGTGGTGGTTGTACCAGTACATGCGCGGGCACTTGAGATAGTCGTTCAGCGTTGTGGGGCTGAAGTGGTCGATCTCCACCGAGTCGGGGTTGCGTCCGGGACCGTAAGACTCGAAGGGCTCGCCAGACGCGGGGTCGGTGAGGAACGGCCCATCAAGGCCAAGGGTCCGGGCGCGCGCCAGCACGGCGTCATCGAGCACAGCGCGGTGCGACGCCAGCAGCACCTCAGCCTCCCTCGGCAGCAGGACATCGTCGGGGTCGAGGCGAGACGATCCTCGACTCAGCTCGCGGACGGGGCCTTCCGGATCGGCCATCTCCAAAAAGATCGACGGTCCGGCTTGCCGAAGATAGGCATCCGCGTAGGTCAGGTAGAGACGGCGGCGTGCGCGCGTCATGGCGACAAACGCGAGCCGTGCCTCCTCGGCCAGGTGACCGTCCGGATCGGACGGCCAGGACGGCATGAACCCGACCTTGTAGCCCTCGAGCCACGCACGGTCCTCGGCGTCGAGCAGCGGGTGAGGCTTTGCCTTCAGAGGAAACAGCCCGTGCGCGAAGCCCGAGCAAAAGACCACCTCGAACTCCAGGCCCTTGGCCTGGTGCACGGTCATGATCTGCACCGCCTCGCGAAGACCGTCCGCCGCCTCGGTGTCGTCCGCCGCGGTCGAGAGCAGGCTCTCGAGCGAACCGGTGATGTCGGCGAGCAGCGGCTTGGATCCATGCAGCCGCTCGTGGACCTCCTCGATCGACTCGAGGCCCTCGATCGCCGCACGAAGGTCGGAGATCGCCTCTGCCCGCTGTATCTCCGGCAGGTCCAGGTCGAGCAGCCGCCGCATCGCGCCGCCCTCGATCAGGACCGTGTATGCAAGGGCCGCGATGGGAAGCCGGCGGCCCTGGCCAAGCAGCCGGTTCCGGGCGACCATCGCCTGATAGAGATCGTCGAGCTCTTCGGGAGTCAGGAACTGCAGGAAGTCCGGCTCCGGCCTTGGCTCGGTCGGTGGTGCTTCACCCCAAGGCAGCGGATAACGCTGCGCATCGCGCGCCACTAGCGCGTACATCACGCGGTCCACCACCTTTTTCAGCGGCCGGCTTCTTTCGAATGCATACGCGCGAAGCCGGCTCACCGTGCGTGGACCGACGCCGCCGAGGCTCGAGGCCAGGGAGCTCTCGAAAGCGTCGGGGTCGTCCGGCTTGCGGAGCGATTCCAGGTATCCGACGAGGAACCGGACCACCTCGTTGCGTGCGGTCGCGCCCCAACCGCGCACTTCATAAGCCAGGCCGAGGGCGCGCAGCGCCTCCTCGAACGGCGCGCCCAACGCTGAGGTGCTGCGCAACACGATCGCGAAGTCGCGGAGCCTCAGCTCCGGCCATTCCGATTGCAGCCGCTTGATCTCGCGAGCGCAGAAGAAGGCCTCATCGACCGGATCCCCCTCGCGTGCAACGACCACGGCCGGGATGCGCTGCGGCGACTCCGCCCGGAGCAGTCGAGGCGTACGGCCGGGCTGGGTGGCCGCCAGGAGACGTTCACCGGCGTCCAGAGCCTGCTGTGAGGAGCGGCGGCAGGTGTCGAGGTGGCGGGTCAGGGCGCCGTAGACGGTGCTGAAGTCGTGACTGAGGAGTCGAGGCACAGTGCCGCGAAAACCGTAGATCGACTGATCGGGATCGCCGACCACCACCAGCCGGGGACGCGAATCGGGTGGAGCGATGAGGCGCAACAGCTCGAACTGCGCCGGGTCGACGTCCTGGAACTCGTCGACCAGGACAAGCTTGAACTTGGCGCGCATCCGCTCGCAAAGCCTCGGATTGGTTTCGAGGAGCTCGATGCTCGCGGAGATGAGGTCGCGGAAATCGAAGAGCCGCGCCTCGCGCATGCGCTGCTGGTATGCCTGGTACACGGACGCCAGCACTCGCAACCGCTCGCTTGCGCTCGCCTCGGTCGCCAGCTGCAGGGCCGCGGGATGGACCAGGTTCTGCTTCATCAAGGCGACAAACGCAAGCAGGTCATGCGCGAACGCGTCGGAGCGGCGCACACCATCGAGTGGACCAAGCGCGGCCGGGTCGATGTCCGCGAGCACGTCGCGCATCACGATCCATTCCTGGAAGCCGTTCAGGAGCAAGCGATCCCGGTTGGGGGCGTTGTCGCGCAGGATCCGTGAGCAGAAGCTGTGAAACGTCGAGATCCACGCTTCGCCGTAATCGTCTTGCAAGCGCTCGTCGATCCGCCGCGAGATCTCACCCGCGGCTCCGGTCGAGAACGTGAGGACCAGAATCTGGTCGCGACCGGCCGCGCCTTCGCGCACGGCCTGCTCGTAGAGGTCGACCAAAACGTGTGTCTTTCCCGTGCCCGGCCCGGCCAGCACACGAAGCGGTCCCGCTACGTCACGAATGTCTAGTGGTTCATGGATGTCGAGTGGCACGGGGTCTCCCAGGGTGGCGCGGGCGACCTGATTATGCCGGTGCGCGTCTCCTGGATTCAGCCCCAGGCGTTAAGGGCCACCACGCGGCGACCAGCAAGACCACCAAAAGTGCGATCTCGAGCCACGGCCACTGCTTGAGGTGTGGGCTGAGACCCCGGTCGAAAAGGTATGGGCTCGCGAGGACCCAGATCGCCACCAGAGGGATCCGCCACGTCAATGCCGGACGCTCCTCCCAGACCATCCACCCCGCCGCGGCCAGCACACAAAGGTCGGACGCGTGCAGGTACGGCGAAATGAGCAGCGACCCGACGATGGCCATCGGGATGACCAGACCGGGCGAGCTGCGCAACTTGTATGCGGCAGCGAAAACAGCGGCGACGATGAGCACGCGCAGGAACATCGCCATCGCCCCGGTCGCGGCCAGCGCGCCGTGCAGCGTGAGGTCGTCAGTGCCTTTGGGCAAAGGACCTCGCAGCTGCGTGATGTATTCGGCCATGCCCCCGGTTCCAACCGTCAGGACGATGACGAGCAGGACACCCACCGCCACGGCGGCCCAGCTCGCGAACAACCGAAAACGCCACGCAAACAGCAGGGCGAACGGAACCAGGACTGTGTTGTTGGGCTTGAACAGGATCGCGCCAAGGGCGACACCGGCCAACACGTCGCGGCGATCGCGCATCAACCGCCAGGCGATGACCGCACCCGCCGCCTCGAGCGGAACCACCTGGCCGACATTGACCGCGTGCATGACCCACCACGGAGCGAGCGCACCGACCACGGCGATCCAGCGGCTCCATCCCTTGCTCACCCCTGCCCAGGCCAGGGCCGCTGCGAAAGCGCCGAGAAGGATGACCGCCCACACCACATAAGCGGCGTCGTAAGGCAGGAATCCCAGCGGAGCGGTCACAAACGCTACGGTCGGGGGACTTAGAAATGGCTGCGCCACCAGCTGCGTGGAAAGCTCCTTCTGCTCGACCGCGACCAGGCCCTGGTCGTAGATATGCGACCAACCCTGCTGGAGGCCGACCTGGCCCGCAGCCACGTAGGTGTGGAAGTCGACGCTGGTTGGATCGTTCCGGTAGGTGAGATCCACCAGGAGGGCGATCGCCACGATCCCGAAGGCGAGCACCAACCAGCCGCGCCTGTTGGCACCGATGTTTACAGCGCTAAACACTTCTCCCCCGGTTGTTCGAGTCTCTCTCACACCAGAGACGCAGTCCCAATAATTCGAAACGCATGACCGCCCGCCATCTGACAATTTCCTGGCGGACAGCGGCCTGGCCGGCCCTGGCTGGACTCGCTGTAATCGTCGCGCATCTGCCTTCCTTCGTGCACCGGCTGCTGGACGGAGACGAGGCGATCTACGGCTCGATCGCGGTGCTCATGAACCTCGGAGGCGGCCTTTATGGCGCCGGGGGGGTCGACAACAAGCCGCCTGGGATTTTCTGGGTGTACGCGCTCACCTTCCGGGTTTCCGGCGCCTACCAGATGACGGCGATCCACGCCGTCGGGTTCGCCGCCATGGCGGCGACGTGCCTGCTCATCTTCAAGATCGGAAGGGACCTCGCCGGGACGAGCTCCGGGATTCTCGCCGCCCTGTTCTACGGCGTCTTGACGGCGGCCGGAAACCCAAGACTGCTGGCCTCCAACACCGAGGTCTTCATGATGCTTCCCCTCGCCGCCTCGGTCCTCTGCATGTTGCGCAGGCAGTGGTTCTGGACCGGCGTGCTGCTCGTTGCGGCGGGCGCCTTCCGTCAGTCGGCCGCCGTCAACGTACTGCTGGTCGGGCTTGCCCTGTTCTGGCTCGAACCCGCCGGGGAACGGCGGCTACCCGCGCTGCTGTTCGTCGGCGGACTGCTCGCCGGATTGGTGGCCGGCGCCGTCCTCATCGTGCTGACCGGATCGCTCGCCGGCTTCTGGCGCTGGACCATCCAGACCCTGGTCGGCTACGCGTCGGCAAGCTGGACGCCGGGATACGTCTGGAGCCGCGCCCAGGACAGCATCGTGCCGTTCGTGATCGACATGTCGGTGTTGTGGATCGCCTCGATCTCACTTATCACGCGGTGGCGAGCACTATCCGTCGAGGTCCGCTTGATGGTGGCGTGGCTCATAGTCGCGATGGCAGGATCGCTTGCGGGCGGCCACCTCTCCTGGCATTACTTCATCCAGGCTATGGGGCCGCTGGCTCTGCTCGCTGCACTCGCCTTCGACCGCTTCGAGATGCGACGGTGGGTTGCC
>Ga0209806_1002373_pt1 | contig 11775 bp, 8 predicted proteins | sample GraSoiAngelo_152_FD_186166 | JGI IMG/M metagenome (GOLD analysis project Ga0209806, IMG submission 186166) | Grasslands soil microbial communities from the Angelo Coastal Reserve, California, USA - 14_1009_12_30cm (SPAdes) (version 2) | ecosystem: Environmental > Terrestrial > Soil > Grasslands ... | reverse complement strand
GCTCTGGCCCAACGGAGATGTCCCTTGGGACTAGATGAAGTGGATCTTGAGACTCGGCGGTAGCCGGGCGAGAATGAGAGAGGACCCGTCCATATCCATGGAACAATAGACCCGGACCCTCAAATAACCCCAAAACATCGCTTTTGAAACGGACCGACGATTCCTTTTGGAGAAAAGATGGCTCGTCCTATCCTCAGTTCTAACGTCTCGGGTCATCTACACCATTAACTGGTTCAACATAGCACCCGCGCTCGTTCTAATCAGTGCAGACTTTCAACTCGGCCCCGTGGCTCTCGGAATTCTAACAGCCTCCTTCCTCGTAGGCGCTGGGGTCTTCCAAATTCCGGCCGGAATCGCTTCTGCCCGTTGGGGTCCCAAGAATACCTCCCAACTCGGAATGCTTGTTCTCTCTCTGTCGGGAGTAGGAGAGGGATTATCACCTAATTTCCCGGTCCTGCTTGTTTCCAGGTTCCTCCTGGGGGTTGGCGCGGCACTATTCTTCGCACCGGCCATCGGCATCTTGACGCCTCTCTTCAAGCCGGAAGAAGAGGGACTAGTCCTCGGACTCTACAATAGCTGCTTCAACATAGGAGGCGGCTTAGGACTATTCGTCTGGGTGATCGTTATCGAAGCGATCAACTGGCACCTAGGGTTGATACTTGGGGGCGTGCTTGGTTTAGTCTCAGTCGGAATTGGTCAGATCGTCATCCCGCGAGATGGTACAATGAGAAAAGAACGTAGGTCGATGCGGCGTGCTTTCGAGAATCGCAATATCTGGATTATCGGGTTCGGCGTCCTGGGACTATGGGGGGGCATCTTCACCGCGTCACAGTTCCTGGAATACTACCTACGCACTTCACTGTCGTTTCGCGCAGATATTGCTGGACTACTTGCCTCGTTGATTATGTTCGCGAGCATATTCGGAGGTCCAATCGGTGGCTATCTCTCGGATCGGTTAAGGCAACGAAAGATCTTCATCCTTGTCCCAGGACTTCTAACCGCGATTGGAATAGCACTGTTCGGAGCCTCTCCAGCATACGGACTTTGGTTCCTCATTCCCGCCGTCGGCTTCCTCGACGCGATGGTCTTCTCAACAATGTACGCTAGCGTCAGCCAGTACCCCGAGGTAGGTCATGAATACGCTCCTCTCGGGATCAGCATAATCAATTCTGTCCAGATTCTAGGAAGCTTCGGTGTAACAATCGGGTTTACTCTCTTCGCAGCGGCTAACGGCTATCCTGCGGGATGGTTCTTTATGGGCGGGTTAGCTCTTGCAATGATGCTCTTGATCTTCTTTCTCCAAGAACCATTCAAGGCGAACTCCCAGCCATCAGGCTAGCTTGTAGAGCTCGTCTTGCGAAACGGCTCTCAGAGATTGCCTTCTTTCATGCTTCACTAGAACTCGACCCGTATTTCTGGAGGTCAGCCTTCCAACCTCGGTCAGCCTGACATGGGTTTTCTGGAGAGCTTTCTGAACGGCCGAGCGCCTGGACGGTTCTACAGCTAAGAGGAGCGTTCCAGAGCTCATCAACTTCAGAGGGTCGAGGCCCAACGTCAGACAAATGACATTCGTGGCGGGAGCCACCGGAATTTTCTCAGCCCACACCTCTATGCCAAGACCTGATGCCTCGGCCATCTCCCACAATCCATTCAACACTCCCCCCTCAGTCGGGTCGTGCAGGGCATGGACCCCTTTCAGCTTGGCTGTGAGAAGAGCTTCTTCGACAACGCTGATCTGTTCCTGGTAGCTTCGCGCTAGCTTCAACAGACCCTCGGGGACGCCTTTCTTCTTCAGGAGTGCTGCTTTGTCTCGCGCTAGAATTGCAGTTCCCTCCAGCCCGACTGTCTTTGTTAGGAGAATCCTGTCTCCCGGCCTCCCATTTTCTGCGCTCAGAACTCTCCCCCGCGTCTCTCCAACCATGAAACCTGAAATTATTGGCCGGTCAAGTCCCGGAGTAGCTTCAGTGTGACCTCCGACAACTGCGATCCCAAGTCGCTTCGCCGTCTCGTGAATCTCTCTCGTGATCTCTCTCAGGGAGTCTTCTCTGGTTCCTACCGGAAGCAAGATTGTGCACATGTACCATTTTGGCCGAGCTCCAGTCGTCGCGATGTCGTTTGCATTAATTTCGACTGAATGCTGTCCAATATGACTGGGTGTCCCAGTAATTGGATCAGCAGTAAACACAAGAATGGTGCCATCTTGCTTGACAGCTGCCGAGTCGCGACCGATTCCCGGACCGACGAGAACTCGCTTGTCCCTTTTCCCCAAATTCGTGTAAACTGCACGCAACAGTGTTTCGGGTGGGATCTTTCCCATTACAAATCCGGTTTGCCTTCCCGAACCCATTGTTCTAACGACCCAGCCGAAGATTTCCAGGTCGAAGAGCTCCGAGCCTCGCTAAATCTCTTGGTCCCCATGACCGCGGGACCCGAGCTCGCATTCCTTCGGCCTAGTTCTTTCAACCGAGTAGACTCATGGGCCGTATTTCCCAACCTACAGGCCCTCGGCCGGTGAAAGGTTGTTCCAAACTGGCGGGCGAGGGAAAACTCACCCATCCACTCTTCTTGAGCGAATACGCTGGAGAACTCAGACCTTGTAGAGGTTAACCTCGACATCGCGGGAGGTCTGACTCCGATAGAGATCGAGAATGAGAAACCAGGGCCCGTTGTGTGGTACTGGACGCTTTACATCATATGCAGGTTGGTGATCGCCTTCATCTAGGGGGTCCAATCTTCGATGTTCATTGATGTATCTCACCAAAGAAATAATCGCGATTTCGAAAACTCGATTACTTGCAGCTGATCGTCTTTTCAGAGAAACCAGCTTTCTTTTCAAGAAGCTCTACGAGTTCGTGTCCGCCGAGTTTGTCTCAGATACAATAGTCCGGCGAGCGAGACTAGAGACGCGTAGACCCCGACGGCGGTCACCAGGAATGTCTCTTGGAACGATCCATCAAGCACCGGCAGAATGCCCGGTCCGCCTGCGATCACTGATACAATGTTCCGGAGCATCTGCGCGAAGCCCGTCAGGGCGGTGGAAGGGCCGATCGACGGCGGAGGCTGAGGCGGCGGATGCTGAGACGTTAGAGACGAGACAATCGTGAGGTTTCCGTAGAACTGGAGCGGGTTCGCCCCAGTCCACTGCGAAGTAACAGGGTTGTAGAACTGCCACTGGACAAAGAAGATCAGGATTTGCGTTCCAGGACGCACGGTGCTCGGAATCACTAACGTCGTCGTTACGGTCTTGTTCTCTCCACCCATCAGCACAAGCGGATTAGAGATGTGGAAGGTGCTCCGGTTGAACGCCTGAATCTGCACATCCTGAACCATCATCGATAACGTGCCAATGTCGGAGAAGTCGAACTCCAGTTGGGTCGTCGAGCCGGGATAAGCGTCCCCGACCTGGTACACCCTGGCTTCGAGAAAATCAGCGCCGAAATTGATCACCGAGAACGTGATCACTATCGAATGCGTGATGTTCCCACTGGTCCCGGTTAACAATACCGTATAGTTCCCGGTCGCGACGTTGTGGCCTGATGTCACCGCTACCGTCAGAATCCCTGTAGAATAGCCAGAAATGTCGAGAGGATCATTAGCCAAATAGTACTGTGATGGGTTGCGCCAGAGAACTACACCAAGCGCGGTAGTGTCATAAGAAGCTGAGATGATCACCTGGCCGGAGTTGCTGCCGAGATTTGTGACGGTGAGCTGGGAGCTCGAGACACCGAACCCCGCTTCCACAACAAAAGACGCAGGACTCACGGCTAGGCCAAACTGGATCGGCGTCTCAACAGTCAGAACCACCGCCACCGGGCTCAGCCTCATCGTTCCACTCGACTCTGTCAAGAACACGATGTAGACCCCTAGCGGAGTAGCCGTTGAGGTGGTTACGACCATGTTGGCAGTGTTCCATCCCAGCGATGTTAGATTCAAACTGGAAGGCTGGAAGCTAATCACTGGACCGTTGGGAAAGGTCGGGAATATTTTGGCGCTGAGGGATACAGGACCCAGGAAAGAAGTCTGATTCAGAACGTTGATCAATAATCGGTTCGAGATTCCCTTTGTAGCACTAAGCCAGTCGATGGTCCTGTAGCTTCTGTACTGGGCAGCGTCTACCTGGAAGGTTATGACCAGGCTCCGAACAAGCCCGCTATCATTCACAACGACGGTGATATCGTAGCTATCCACGACCGAACCGGAGACCGTCGCGATAAGAAGAGAGTCATTCTCACCGTTAGGTGTCAGGGTCAGATTGTCCGGAAACATTCTAGCGGTAACTGGAATGTAGACTCCTGGCGCCTTCGGATTGACACTAGCAGAGAGGGAAACAATCCCTGCAAACCCGTTAACGCTGACCACTCTGATAACTGTGCCATCACTGTCGGTTGTTCCAGTATCAAATGTTGAGGGATCGGCGGATATCGAGAAGCCTGAATTCACAATGGCCAGGTTGAGCTTGATGCTATGGGTCGTCAACCCAGCATACGTCTGTCCCGTCGCACTAACGAGTATCGTGTAGTTACCGAGAGGTGTCAAGGGCGTCGTCTGAACGATCATAGTTGTCGTATACGATCCCCAGTTGCTGACCGGAAAGCTTGCCGGGGAATAGGAGACTGTTGGCACGTTAGCAACAGCCGGGGTTACGGTTCCGGTCATGTTAATGGTTCCAACAAAAAGATGCAGACTCGTCACGGTGATCTGAGCAGAATCTGACAGTCCACGGGCCGTTATCATCGAGCCCCTGTTTGACGTGACCAAAAAGTCGGTATGTGGCGAACCAGGGTTCACGTTGATCGTGGCAGAATGTGTCAAAGCCCCATTCGTGCCCACGACCGTGACCGTATAGTAGACGTTGTAGTTGATCGTGATGTTGAGCCAAGTGCTTGCAGTACCCTTAGCCGCTAACGTAAGGTTAGACGCGCCGAGAACGAGAACCGGGTCAGAGGTCGGCTGGCTAGAAGCTGTAAGGTTGACCTTGCCCGAAAAAGAGGTCAGACTGGCAAGAGTCAACTGGACCAGACCGGAACTGGTTATCGGTATTGTGATTGAGGATGGAGATACGGTTATGGAGAAATCAGGAGAAGGGCCTGCCGCCGAAACTGCGGATAACTGCATGGCAAGAACCAGAGCTAACGTGATGGATGCAAGGACGAGGTTTGTTATCCGTGATGACAAGTCTGCTTCATCCTCTGTAATCCGGTCCCCCGCGAGCTGAAATCCTCAGGCCAATAACTCGTACTCCCGAGATTTAGGCTTCCCTGATACCTGCAAGTGACATCGTCAGGTAACGCCTAGAACTCTCTGATAGGCCCCCTTACAGGATCATCTAATAATCCGCGCAAAGTGCTTCTTTCCAAACAGAGCGAAAAGCAGCACGGCGAGGCTCAACGATGCCGTCGCGGTGAACTCCACCATCTGGGTTAAGCGGGCGGTCGAGATAGAGAACTCCCACGAGGCTCAACAAGACACCAGCAATAGTCAGGACATCGTTCCGGTCGAGCACGAGAAATTCATGCGCATCGTCTCGTCTTATCGCGTTAGAAGCTCCAACCAGCAAACCGATTCCGACGCCGAGAGGAACAAGCAATGAAACAAGACTCCCGTAAGGAACTCCGAGAAAGAGAAGCCCAACCTCGTCGGCTGACAATCCGATTCCGATGCCGAGCAAGAGGTCAGCATCCCAACGAAGCCTCTGCCTCACCGCGACCCCCAAGACAAGAAGCGAGGGAATGATAATCCCAAGCCCGAAGTAGAAGTGGTGTAGAAGAAACAGTTCGGATCCGAGCGAAGGACACGCTGGAACGCAATGAGCCTCCTTCGCGAAGTACTCCCAGACCCGGGCGACAACAACACCCGAGGTGAAGCCCAAGAGAGCATGGACAAAGCCAACCGGCCCACCAATACCAGCTGGACGCAAGATCAGTCCTAGACTATCCCTCTAGCCTCAGCCTCCCAATAAATTATCCCGGTTGCTCCATAGGGCCGAGGGATCGCCTGGCGATAGATACCTGAAGAGTCCAGAATAGAAGAAAGGACTCGTTGTTCTGCGCCTGAGTCCTCGGTTGTCGAGGCATCATCTTACCGAGTTGACGAACCCGCCCAGATAGGAACCGGGTCATAGCTCATTGAGTCTATATTCTGAGTCCTTCTTGCCAGCTAACGGGCGTTTTTCTCTTCGCTTGTTTTCTCCTAGAAATCCAATGACCGATCTCTGCCGCTCTCAGTGGATTAGGAGCTAGTGACCTCCTCAACCTTTCGAGAAGCAAGGAGGACAACTGCCAGAATGATCAACGCCCCACCTAGATACTGTGTACCAGTCAAGATCACACCAAGGAAAACGAACGCCGCCACAGCCGCCACAATCGGCTCCGAGGAGGAAGCTAAACCAATCTCGGTGGCCGAGAGCCGGCGCAAACCAGCCAAATAGAGACCGTAGGCCAGAATCGTCCCGAAGACAATGACGAAGGTAACAAGCCCGACCAATCCACCGAACCCGTAGGGAGTCGATGGCATTTGATAGTTCAGAAATGACTCCACACCAAAAGGCACTGTCACCAATCCGCCGATCGCAAATCCCCAGGTCGTGACCCACCACGACCCATGAGCACGGACAAGAGGACGCGAAGCCAGAGTGTAGTATGCTCCTGAGACTGCCGCCAACAACCCGAACAACACTCCGTTAGAAGTCACCAGTATCCGAAAGTTCCAACCAGGCACTCCTCCGACCAAGAACAAAGTCCCTACCATCGCCAACAGCAGCGAAACAGTCCATTGAACCGACCAGCGCAACACCCCTTTCACCGCTTCGTAGCCAGCGACAATCGGCAGAAACAGAAATTGCAGTAGTGTCGCTGTAGCCGCGTTCGAGAACTGGATCGCGCCTAGATAGGCCAACTGAGACCCCGCGAAACCGAAAACCGAGAGGGTGAGAAGCGGGCGGAGAGGTCTTCTAGGCGTATTGGGGCGGACGATGATGAAAAGTATCAACCCTGACACGAGCGTTCGGATTGTAACAAGCGCTATCACCGGAAATTGGTATGTTTGGAACAGAGCTTGAGCAGCTGTTCCTGAGAGGCCCCAGAAACCTGCCCCGATAAGCGTCCCGAGGAGTGAGACGTGGGCTAGACGCACCCTGCCGCGTCACCCGCGAGCCCTGTAAGAATCGCTTCCAAGCCGGGCCGGCAATTTCGGTGGCGGTTTTTGTTGTCGCCGCCATAGCGGCTTTCTACTCTGGGGCTTAGTCGTCGCCAGCAATCCTTTTTTCCGAGTTTTCCAGTTTTCAAGTAGGCAACAAAGACTTGAAGCCTCGAACCGGTAGTTGGCGTGTGGTAAAGATCCTCACTGCGGCTTGGGGGTCGATTCTCGTAGTGGGATCCATCCTAATCTGGTTAGGACTTGCCAATCCACGTGACTACTGGTGGTTTGTGACGATTGCACTCCCTTTCGTGCTAATTGGGTTTGTTTATGTGAACCTCTACAAACTTCCACCGAAGAAGCATGCAACGACAAGTCCAAGTCTTCAGCTAGCTGTTAACTAGACTAACACATATGATCGGGTGAAACCAATCAGATATTGGTCGCGGGTCTGCCCGTTAAGACGCGTACTAGGACTACCACAACGATTACGATTACAGTTAGACCGACGATTAAGATAATTCTTTGGTCGACCGGCAGAGCCATAGGATCAGCTCTAAGGCTGATATTGTGAACAGATATACTTAGCTTCGGTCAGGCTCCGCGTATTTTTGTGGAGATTTGTCGAAAGCTGGCTTAGACTGGATGAAGTATCTCGAAAAAGTCTTGAAACCAATTCTAACGGGTTAGAATGCGAATTGGTTCCCTGTGAGGGTCACAGTTCTAGGATTTACACGTATATGCCCATTGACAGTTTTTCGCCGCAACACAGCCAGAACATTACCTGCGCCTGATGAATTCGAGGGTTCCCACCACCTTTCGATGGCAGATCAACATTGAAGCCAGCGATGAGGATTCTGACAAATGTCCAAGATGCAAAGCAAGACTTGTAACCACCGAGACTCATCGTCAAGCTGAAGGCGATATCACACACTGGTCAGTAGTATGCGAGAGCTGTGGATTAACAGGCGTGGTGTGGAACGATTAGCTCCTCAATTGCTATGGAGCTGAGGGTTCGGAGCTGGTAAAGCACATATTTGGGAAAGAAATCCCTGTTGTTTGTCCAGTCCTTTTGCGTTCTGCGCTGAACATTCTTCTATTCCAAAGGTTGCAGGGGTAATATGCTTGACTCAGCAGTCCACAGGGTAGTTGTTGACAGTCTTAAAGTCCGTGAGAGGAATCGTCTGACCCATGGCTTGGCCTCTGTAGATGTAGTAGAAGCCAATGAACGTGATCCAGTTATCGGGGCTGCCCGAGGAGCCCGCAATAGCTGAGCCTTGGCTTGTCGCGCTGAACTTTAGAATGACAGGTGGGGAAGAACCGTTTGGCGAGGCCGCGGGTAACATGTACGGGTTTGTGGTCTCATTATATCCTACAACATTAGTAGGATTAACGGTGCCCGGGTCGTCAATCCAAATGCGTACAAACGCTCCGAGGCCGTTCGCGCTGTAGGGCTGCATCTGCATCATTGTCTGTGCTTTCAGCGTCACACTGCTGTCCGTCGCAGCATTCGAGACCTTTACCCAGAAGACTATCGGGGTGTTAGACGGCATGCAGAAGGCTGGGTTTGGACTCGTCTGGCTTCCCTGTGTGAAGTTGAACGATTTGAAGTCAACGTACACTGTCAAAGGACCAGTGCTTCGGTTGTTCAGGGTTGAGATCTGATTCCTCAACTGTGTCAGCTGCTCTTGGTAGTAATACGTGCTGACACCGATGCTTGTCGGGATGCTGGCTAACAGAACTAGGAGAGCGGCTTTGTAGGTGGACGAGGACATCATAGTTTAGGGTCCCGAAGGGACCCGTCCCGCCGGGTCGTGTCATATGAGTGTCGTAACCGCTCGTAGGAACGACGGGTCACTCTTCGAGTGAATTCAGACTCAGGGACTTGCGAAAAAACCTGACCAGATCATATTTTAAGTCGCAAGGTCACGCTGCCACGCGGCCACGCACTGCTACTGCCAAAATACTACCGGAGATTGTGACTGCAGCACAGTCTAATCCCATAAACAACGGGCAGACTAGATATGGTTGGAGTTCTGTCTCGACAACCCTCTTCTATAAAATTTTCATGCAGTGAACGGCCTAGCAGACATTAGCTGCGGCGCGCTTGACTTGTCATTGATCGTTATTGGTTACTGGTTCGGGATCAAGCGTGACTCTTGAGCCATCTGAGCCTCCGAGAATCCAAGTCGTCTTGCAAACACTAGAGCAGAAGTAGAAGGTCTTCCCTTGATAGATTGATTGGAACTTGGTCTTCCTCTCGTCCACCATCATTCCACAGACCGGGTCTTTTTGCACTGGCTCACCTCCCTAGATTTTCGGATTGAACTTTCGAAGCAGGAGCGAGTTGGAGACAACTGTTACCGAACTGATTGCCATTGCCCCTCCTGCGAGGAGTGGTAAGACCTCGTAGATCCCTGGTCCTAGGAACGGGACCAGAATCCCCGCGGCTACTGGGACGAGGGCGACGTTGTACACGAATGCCCATAGGAGGTTTTGTTTTATCTTGCTCACAGTTGCCCTACTCAAGAGTAAGGCTTTAGGAACATCTGTCAGATCGTCTTTGATGAGGATTATTCCACCAGTCTCCTTCGCCACGTCCGTCCCGCTACCGATAGCTATCCCAACGTCCGCGGCGGCCAGTGCTGGGGCATCGTTTATTCCATCTCCAACCATGACGACCTTCTTGCCCTCCGCCTGGAAGCTCCGGACATGCGCCTCCTTTTGGTCCGGACGGACACCGGAGATGACAGTGTCAATTCCAACCGCCTGGGCGATGGCTTTGGCCGTTCGTTCATTGTCACCCGTTAGCATCACCACGTCCAACCCCATCAATTTCAACGCCTTGACGGCCACGGCAGCCGTTTCCTTAACCGTATCAGCAAGGCCGATGATCGCAACAGGGTCCCGGTCCACGGCAAGGATAGTAGCTGTTTTTCCTTGAAGTTGGAGAGCTGTCAGCCTCCCGGCGTAGCTGTCTACCGGGACAGAAAACTTGTCCATCAGATCAGAGTTGCCCAGCAAGACTTCTCGTCCTTGCACCGTAGCTTTGACCCCGAGGCCAGCCAAGGTTTCAAAATCTGAAGGGTCGGATAGGGCGACGTTCATCTTCTGGGCGGCATTGACTACTGCTTGGGCTAGGGGATGTTCACTGCCCTTTTCCACGGACCCGGCGTAGCCGAGTATCTGCGTTTCTGAAAGTGTTCCAATCGGAATAATATCCGTCACGGCAGGTCTACCCTTCGTCAACGTTCCCGTTTTATCAAAAATGACAATGTTCGCTTTGTGAGCCAGCTCCAGCTGGTCGCCTCCTTTGATCAGAATTCCGTTCTCCGCTCCCTTGCCTGTCCCGACGAGCAAAGCCGCTGGGGTCGCAATTCCTAGCGCGCAGGGGCAGGCGATGATTACTACGGAGACGAAGGCGAGAAGTGAGAACGCGAGTCCTATGCCCGCGACAAAGTACCAGAACATGAAAGACGATATCGCGATAAGTATGACCGCGGGAACAAAGTACGCTGAGACCCTGTCTGCCAATCGCTGGAGCGGGGCCTTTCCGACCTGAGCTTCTTCGACCAGCTTGGCTATCTGGGAAAGAACAGTATCCTGCCCGACCTTCGTTGCCCTAATCCTTAGTAGACCGGTCTTGTTGATCGTTGCACCGATCACCTCGTCGCCGCTCCGTTTGTCTTTTGGCAAACTCTCTCCAGTAATCATCGACTCATCGACGGCCGAGCTTCCTTCAACCACTCTACCGTCAACCGGAATTCTTTCTCCCGGACGAACAATTAGAACGTCATCAACTTCGACTTTTTCTACGGGTATGCTGGTCTCGATGCCACCTCGTATCACGTGAGCCGTTGTGGGCTGCAGGCTCAACAGTCTGTGAACCGCCTCCGAAGCCTTACCCTTGGTAATGTATTCGAGAAGATTTCCTGTCTGAATCAGCGTGATTATGATAGCGGAGGTTTCGAAGTAGGTCTCGCTTCCGGGAAAGAATCCTGGGACGAAGGTTACGACGGTACTGTAGAGCCAAGCTGCCGAGGTTCCGAGGCCGATCAGCAAGTCCATGTTGCCGATTCTTGATCTTAACGCGTCATAGCTTCCGCGATAGAACCGGAACCCGACAATGAACTGAACTGGGAAAGACAGTACGAACATCACTAGATTGTTTATGGCTCCGTCAGAAATTATCGGAAGGTATGTTAGAGCCGCAATCGGAACAGTGAGTGCTGCACCAATGGCTACGAGTCGCTTTAATCGGGCCAGGGCTTTCTCTGGCGCTTGAAATTGGACATGGCAGGTCTCGCTACAGAAATAGTATGTCGTCCCGTAGCGTGTGGTCTGGAGCGCGTGTTCGCCCTCCTCCACATACATGCCACAGATGGGGTCTTTCGCCATACCCTGCTAAGCCGTGAAGCGGCTCTAAACTGCTGGGCTTTACAAATGTAAAGCTAGGTGGTTCGAGCTCGCGTTATGCTAACGAGGGCTAGGAGACTCGATGGCTATCGCGAGCCCCTTTAGCTTGGGCTCGTAGGTCTCCCGAAACTTTCCCAGACACGTTTGGCAGCAGAAGAATCTCTCGCGTCCCGCGACTTTCAACACGAAAGGTTTTCCCGAGATCGGTCCGTTGCAGGTTTCGCA
>Ga0209806_1002368_pt1 | contig 11790 bp, 8 predicted proteins | sample GraSoiAngelo_152_FD_186166 | JGI IMG/M metagenome (GOLD analysis project Ga0209806, IMG submission 186166) | Grasslands soil microbial communities from the Angelo Coastal Reserve, California, USA - 14_1009_12_30cm (SPAdes) (version 2) | ecosystem: Environmental > Terrestrial > Soil > Grasslands ... | reverse complement strand
GCGGAGTCGGCCGTCCGCACCGGCGGTCCCGTCCGCCCGATCACTCAGATCGTGCGCCAGCCGATCTTCATCGTGGCCGTCCTCGCTCAGATGATGGGCCAGGGGGTGATGAACCTCCTGATGACCGGCACCCCGCTGGCCATGATGGCCCACCATCACACGTTCGCGGACACGGCCTTCGTCATCCAGTGGCACGTGGTGGGCATGTTCCTGCCCGGCTTTTTTTCCGGCACGCTTGTCCAGCGCTGGGGCGAGCGCACCGTCATCGCGCTCGGCATCGCCCTCAACCTCCTCGCCGTCGTGGCGGCCGCGCTCGACGTGGGTGTACCCAACTTTCTTCTGGCCATGACCCTCAACGGAATCGGCTGGAATTTCATGTTCGTGGCGGGCTCGACGCTGGTGACGAAGGCCTACGCCCCGGCCGAGCGCTCGCGCACGCAGGCAGCGAACGACTTCATGGTCTTCGGCACGGCGGCCCTGACCTCGCTGTCGTCCGGCCAGCTCCTCCACCACAAGGGGTGGCAGGTCGTGCTCGTGACAGCGGTGGTCATGCTGCTCGCGGCACTCGTGGGATCCCTCTGGCGCGCTTCGCATGCGGCGAGCCCGGCCGGAGACTCGGGTGTCGCCGCGGCAGACTGACGCGCTCAGCGAGCGCGTCGATCCTGCCCGAACCGCATGAGAGCGCGCTTCACGGCGACCACCGCGAAGAACACCTCGACCAGGAATCGCGTCATGACCGACGGCCGCCAGTTCCCGGCGAGCACGGACACGACGGCGTCGAAGATGCTGCGGACCGGCGGACGCGAGTACCACAGCTTGCGGAAGGCGGGCTCGTAGAACCCGACCGCGAATCGCCGGAAGTGGTGGTAGCGGCCGCGCACAGCGCGCTCATAGCGGGCGAAGGCACGTGCCGACACGTCGCCGGTGCGCAGGCCGGTGTCGATGGCCTCCGCAACTTCGAGACCGCCCTGCATGGCGAGCATCACGCCGGTGGAGAAGACGGGATCCAGGAATGCCGCCGCGTCGCCGACCGCGACCCAGCGGTCGCCGGCCATCCGGGTGGCCAGATAGGAGTAGTCGGCGTCGAAGCGCGCGGGGGAGACACGCCGCGCCCGCTCGAGCAGCGGCAGCGCGGCGGGCGTGTTGGCCAGATAGTGAGTCAGGCTTTCTTCCGGCGTCGCCTTTGACTCGCGCCGGTGAACCACCTGTGGGATCACGGCGCCGACACTGATGACGGTGTCGGAGAGCGGGATGAACCAGAGCCAGCCCATGTCCGGTCGCGTGAACATCCGGATGTCGCCGGCCCGCCGGCCCGACGCGCGGGGGATGCCCTCGTACTGCGCGTGGACCGCGATGTTCAAGAGAAGCGGATCGTGCTCGTGCCGGCCGAAGCGCTTCACCAGGATGCCGGCTCGTCCGGACGCGTCGACCACGACACCGACCCGCATCGTCCCGGCGCCGCCGAGACGGTCCGCGAAGCTGAGCGTGACGCCGTCCTTGTCGAACGCGGCATCGAGCAGGCGATGCTCCTCGAGCACCCGCGCGCCGCACTTCTCGGAATGGCGCAGCAGGATCTCGTCGAATTTCTCGCGCAGGACCTGAAACGTCTGGGGCGTGGGAGTCTCCAGGGCATTCGAGAAGTCGGCGTACCGCTCTTCCGGGCCATCGGGCCCCCGGAAGCTCGCGCCCCACTTCTCCACGAACCCGGACCCGGCGATCGTGTCGCGAACGCCCAGGGCCCGGAGGATCTCGTTGGTCCACGGGAGCTGCGATTCGCCGATGTGGAAGCGCGGGAACCGCTCGCGCTCCAGCACGACGACGCTCCGGCCACGCCGTGCCAGGGCGGTGGCGGTGCTCGAGCCGCCCGGCCCCCCGCCGATTACCGCCACGTCGTAGTCCCACCGGCCGCTCGCGTCGCTCATCATCGTCCTCGTCCTCATGCATACACCAACAGACGGCCCGGTGCCTACCGGAGGTTCAGTTCACGCCGCGCGCGAGCCTCTCGTGCGCGGCACGAATCATGGAGGTATCATTTCGGCGTCCAGCAAGGAGGCGCCATGACCGAGCGTATCCGCCTCGTCGTCGACGGTCGCCCCGCGGAGCTCGACGCCGATCCTGCCATGCCGCTGCTCTACGCCCTGCACGCGGAGCTCGGGCTCGCCAACCCGAAGTTCGGCTGCGGTCTCGCCCAGTGCGGAGCCTGCACCGTGCAGGTCGACGGCCGGCCGACGCGCTCCTGCGTGACGCCCGTCAGTGCCGTCCGCGGCAAGACGATCACGACTCTGGCCGGCCTCGGCACGCCGGAGAAGCCGCACCCGCTGCAAGCGGCCTATGTGGCCGAGCAGGTGCCGCAATGCGGTTACTGCCTCTCGGGCTGGATGCTGACGGCCGCGGCGCTGCTGCGGGACACGCCCAAGCCGACGGACCGGCAGATCCGCGACGCGCTCGGCGGCCTCAAGTGTCGGTGCGGGACCCACATGGCCATCCTGCGCGCGGTGAAGCGCGCGGCCGGGACGAAGGCGTAGGGGGCGGCCATGAGGCCAACCGACATCTCCCGGCGCGATCTTCTCAAGGCCGGCGGCGCCCTCGTCGTCAGCTTCGCCATTCCCGGCGCCGCTCGCGGGGCGTTCGGCCAGGCGGGCGCCGGCGCCAAGCCGCTACTGCTGCCGGATGAGCTCGACTCGTGGATCGCGGTCACGCCCCATGGGAGCGTGACGGCGTTCTTCGGCAAGATGGACATGGGGCAGGGCGTCGACGTGGCGATCGCGCAGATCGTCGCCGACGAGCTGGATGTCGCCTTCGACCGCGTGAGCGTGGTGATGGGCGACACCGCGTTCACGTGCAATCAGGGCGGCGCCTCCGGCTCGACCGGCGTGCAGCGCGGTGGCCTCACGCTCCGCCACGCCGCGGCCGAAGCCCGACGTCTACTGCTGGAGCGCGCCTCCGCGAAGCTCGGCGTGCCCGCTGACCGGCTCGTCGTGCGCGACGGCGTCGTCTCCGTGGCCGGCGACGCACAGCGCCGGGTGAGCTATGCCGACCTGATCGGTGGTCGCTACTTTCACCACAAGCTCGAGTGGAACAAGCAGTACGGCAATCCGCTCCTGGCCAAGGGGCAAGCGGCGGTCAAGAATGCGTCCGAGTACCGCGTGGTCGGCCGGTCGATCCCGCAGAAGATCGTCGCCGAGAAAGTGTACGGCAGGCTCCAGTACGTCACCGAGGTCAAGGTCGAGGGCATGCTGCACGCGCGCGTGCTGCGACCGCCGTCCGCGGGCTGCGGCCCGACCGCCATCGACGAGTCGTCGATCGCCGCCATACCCGGCGCGCGTGTGGTCCACGAGAAAGACATGGTCGCGGTGCTCGCCGAGCGCGAGTGGGACGCGGTTCGCGCCGCGCGCGAGCTGAAGGTGACCTGGGCGCCGCCGTGCACGCCGTTCCCGGAGATGGCGAAGCTTCACGATCACATCCGGCAGGCCAAGTCCATCGGTGGTCAGGTGCCGATCGACAAGGGCGACGTCGAGGCGGCGCTGAAGAGCGCGCATCGGATCGTCGAGGCGGAGTACGAGTGGCCGTTCCAGTCGCACGCGAGCATGGGGCCGGCCTGCGCGGTGGCCGACGTGCGGGCCGACGAGGCGCGGCTCTGGACCGGCTCGCAGAAGCCTCACTACGGCCGTAACGGCGTGGCCAAGCTGGTGGGCCTGCCGCCGGAGAAGGTGCGCGCGACGTGGGTGCCCGGGCCGGGCTCGTACGGCCGCAACGACGCTGGCGATGCCGCGCTGGACGCGGCGCTGCTCTCGAAGCTCACCGGCAAGCCGGTTCGCGTGCAATACATGAGGCACGACGGCACCGGTTGGGACCCGAAGGGCCCGGCCGGCGTCTATCGCGGCCGTGCCGGCCTCGACGCCCAGGGGAACGTCGTCGCCTACGACTTCTCCGCCCGGGGCTTCTCGCGCCAGGACGTCGCCACGACCGAGAACGATCCGAAGGACACGCTGGCCGGCCAGCTCACCGGATCGGAGCCGAAGCCGACCATCATCTTCCAGGTGCCGTCGGAGGCTTACGACTTCGCCAACAAGCGCTGTGGCTGGGAATGCGTCGCTCCGCTGCTCGACCGCGGCTCGCCGCTGCGCACCGGCCACCTGCGCGACCCGCTCGGTCCCGAGACCCACTTCGCCAGCGAGTCGTTCATCGACGAGATCGCCCACGCGGCAGGCGCCGATCCCGTCGCGTTCCGTCTGAAGTACGTGAAGGACCCGCGCCACACGGCAGTGATCCGCGCGGCCGCCGACCGGGCCGGCTGGGGCAAGCGCCCCTATCCGAACCCGCGCCGCGGCCGAGGCGACGTCATGAGCGGCCGCGGCTTTTCCTACACCGAGCGCAACGGCACGATCGTGGCGATGGTCGCTGAGGTCGAGGTGGAGCGCCGGACGGGGCGCGTGTGGGCGCGACGGTTCACGGTGGCCCACGACTGCGGGCTCATCATCAATCCCAAAGCGCTCGAGCTGACGATCGAGGGCAACGTCGTGCAGGCCATCTCGCGCACCGTGTTCGAGGAGGTGCAGTTCGACCGGGATCACGTGCTGAGCGTGGACTGGGCCAGCTATCCGATCCTCGAGATGCAGGACGCGCCCGAGCGCATCGACATCGTCCTGATCGATCGGCCGGACGTCGCCGCCTCGGGCGCGGGTGAGCCCTCGACGCGGACCGTGCCGGCAGCCATCGCGAATGCGATCTACGACGCGACGGGCGTCCGCATCCGACGCGTGCCGATCACGCCCGAGCGGATCAAAGCGGCGCTGGCGCGCGCCTGAAGGAGGCATCCATGGCAGAGGACACCATCATCTCGGCTGACTCGCACATGACGGAACCACCCGACTTGTGGGTGGAGCGGATCGACAAGGCCTTTCGCGACCGCGCGCCCAGGGTCGTCGTTCAAGAGCACCAGGGCAAGCGGGGCCACTGGTTCGTCTGCGAGGGCCTCGAGCCGCGCTCCGTGGCCGGGACCTTCGCGGCCGGCAAAACACCGGAAGAGCTGGCGACGTTTCAGAAGGTGGGATACGAGGCTGCGCGCCCCGGCGGGTGGGATCCGGGCGAGCGTCTGAAGGACATGGCGATCGACGGCGTGGCGGCGGAAGTCCTTTACACCACGCTGGGCTTCCGACTGTTCGGGCTCACCGATGCGCCCTTCCAGGCCGCGATCTTTCGCTCGTACAACGACTGGCTCGCCGAGTTCTGTCGATATGACCCGAAGAAGTTCGCCGGCCTGGCGCTGATCTCTCTCCTGGAGATCGACGAAGGCGTTCGCGAGATCCAACGGTGCGCGCGGCTGGGACTCAGAGGCGCCATGATCATGGCCTCGCCTCCCGAGGGACGTGACTACAGCGAGCCGACCTACGATCCATTCTGGGCGGCCGCGCAGGATCTCCGGATGCCGCTCAGCCTGCATACCTCGACGGGCCACGCGCGCGAGAGCCGGTACAACGTCAATCGCTACATGCGGGCGATGACGCTGCCCCATGAGACCCAGCGCACCTTGACGACCTTGATCTTCTCGGGCGTGCTGGAGAGATTTCCCGGCCTTCTCATCGTCTCGGCCGAGAACGACATCGGCTGGATCGCGCACTATCTGTACCGCGCGGATTTCACGGCCCAGAAGTTCCGTTACACAGACCCCGCGCCCATCAAGCTCCTACCCAGCGGATATTTCCAGCGACAGATCTTCGCCACCTTCATGGACGACCCCGTCGGGATCGCCAACTGGTCGTTCGCGGGTCGCGACAACTTCATGTGGGCGTCCGATTACCCGCACACCCTGGCCACCTGGCCGCACTCGCGGGATGTGATCGCACGTGACTTCAAGGGGGTACCGGACGACGTCAAGTCCAAGATGGTCAGCGACACCGCCGCCAAGCTGTACGGCTTGCTCGCATAGCCCGTAGTGCGCGCTGCAGGCCGTCGCGGGGCTGGGGCCCCGCCGGCCGAGGCGCGCTTAGTAATGTCGTGCGCGCTGCAGGCCGTCGCGGGGCTGGGGCCCCGCCGGCCGAGGCGCGCTTAGTAATGTCGTGCGCGCCAAGTAGAGGGAGGTGGCTCATGGCCGAAACGAAGCTGATCTCTGCCGATTCGCACGTGAACGAGCCGGGCGATCTCTGGGTCGAGCGCATCGACAAGCAGTTCCGTGAACGCGCGCCACGCGTGGTGGAGAACCTGCCTGGGCACCGACCAGGAGCCTACCTGGTCCTGGAGGGAGTGCCTCCGGTCCATCTCGCGCAGGGCATGGGGGCCGGGAAGAAGCCCGAGGAGCTCCCCGGGTTCTTTCAAGCCTCCACGTACAGGGACGCCCGTCCCGGCGGCTGGGACCCGGCCGAGCGTGTCAAGGACATGGACCTCGACGGCGTCGAGGCCGACGTGATCTACACGACGCTCGGATTTCGTCAGTTCTGGATCACCGATGCGGCGCTGCAGCGCGCCTGTTTCCGCGTCTACAACGACTGGCTGGCCGAGTACTGTGCCCATGCGCCCAGGCGGCTTGCCGGGCTTGCGCTGATCTCTCTCTATTCCATCGGCGACGCGGTGAAGGAGCTCCGCCGCTGCGCCAATCGAGGCCTGAAGGGCGCCCTGATCTGGGCTTCCCCGCCCGAGGACCGGCCATACAGCTCTTCCGACTACGATCCCTTCTGGGCCGAAGCCCAGGAGCTCAACATGCCGATCAGCCTGCACAGCATCACGGGCATGGGCGCGGAAAGCCGCCTGGCGATCAAGCAACCTCTGGATCGTTACGTCCGCTCGACGGTCCTCTGCCATGAAGTGCAGCGCACCCTGGTCGTGCTGATCTTCTCCGGCGTCCTCGAGCGGTTTCCGCGTCTCAGGCTCGTCTCGGCCGAAAACGAGGTGGGCTGGCTGCCGTTCTTCCTGCAGAAGCTGGACCAGGCCCAGCATGAGTACCGTTATCTCTATCCGGCCCCGGTGAAGCTCGCTCCGAGCGAATACTTTCGGCGTCAGGTCTTTGCGACGTTCATCGATGATCGGGTGGGGGTGGCGAGCCGGGAGTTCGTCGGAGTGGAGAACATCATGTGGTCCTCCGACTATCCCCACACCGTCTCCACGTGGCCGCACTCACGCGAGGTCGTCGAGCGGGATTTCAAAGGCGTCCCGGAGGACGAAAAGCGGCAGATCGTGAGGGAGAACGCCGCGCGGCTGTATGGCCTCGCCTCGGCCTAGTCATCCAGCGAAGGCGCTCGGGTTGATGATGCGACCGGCCGTGCTGGCGCTCCTGCTCCTCGCGTGTCCTGGCTTGCTCGAGGCCGCGCCGGAAGGAACGATGACGTGGGGGGTGCACGCCTCCCTGGTCGCCCGGTGGCTCGACCCGGCGGAGACGGAAGGCACCATCATTCCGTTCATGATGCTCTACGCGCTCCACGACGCCCTCTTGAAGCCCATGCCGTCCGGTCTGCAGACGCCGAGCCTGGCCGAGTCGTGGACGATGTCGAAGGACGGCCTCGCCTATGAGTTCGTTCTCCGAAAGGGTGTCAAGTTCCACAACGGGGAGGTGGTGACCGCCGACGACGTCAAGTTTTCCTTCGAGCGTTACCGCGGCGCGGGCGCCAAGCAGATCAAGGACAAGGTCCGCGAAGTGCAGGTCGTCGACCCGGGCCGAGTGCGATTTCACCTCAAAGAACCCTGGCCCGATTTCCTGACCTACTACGGCACCACGGCCGCGGGTGTTGGGTGGATCGTCCCCCGGAAATACGTCGAGCAGGTCGGCGAGGATGGCTTCAAGAAGGCGCCCATTGGCGCCGGCCCGTTCCGGCTCGTCTCGTTCACACCCGGGATCGAGCTCGTGGCCGAGGCATTCGAGGGGTACTGGCGCAAAGCGCCGAGCGTCCAGCGGCTCGTGTTCAAGGTCATGCCCGACGATACGACCCGCGCCGCCGCCCTCAAGAAGGGTGACGTGGACGTCATCTTCCAGGTGAACGGGCCCGTTGCCGAGGATCTGAGACGCACACCCCAACTGAGGATCGTGTCGAGATCGACGGGCAACGGCGTGTTCTGGATCGACCTGCCAGACCAGTGGGATCCAAAGTCGCCGTGGCACGACCGGCGCGTCCGCCTGGCGGCGAGCCTGGCGCTCGATCGACAGGCCGTGAACCAGGCCGAGTCGCTCGGCACCTCGCGGCTCACCGGCTCGATCGTTCCCCGGTCGTTCGAGTTCGCGCTGCCGTTGGATCCTCCCCCCTACGATCCCGGCAAGGCCAGGCAGCTCCTGGCCGAGGCGGGCTACCCGCACGGCTTCGACGCCGGAGATTTCTATCCGTATCCTCCCTTGTTTGCTATGGGCGAGGCACTGAGCGGCTATCTCGGAGCCGTCGGCATCCGCACTCGCATCCGCACGATGGAGCGCGCGGCGTTCCTGACCGCGTGGCGTGAAAAGAGGCTCAAAGGGGTCGTCATGGGACTCAACGGATCGGGCGGAAACGCGTCGACCCGTCTCGAGGCCTACGTGACGCGGACCGGGATCTACGCCTACGGCGTCCTTCCGGAAGTCGAGGATCTGTTCCAGCGCCAGGTCCGTGAGCTCGATCGAACGAAGCGTGAAGCGCTGTTGCATCAGATCCAGCGCATCGTGCACGATCGCGTGATGCACGTGCCGATCTACGAGCTCAGCCCGATCGCGGGAGTCGGTCCCCGCGTCGAGCAGGCCGCGGTCGGCCTGATTCCCGGTTATCCGTACTCGGCGCCGTATGAGGACGTCAAGCTCAAGAAGCCGTGAAGCGCGCGTCTACGGCACGGTGCTCGCCCGAGCTACTGCTTGACCGCGCCGAACGTCAACCCCGTCACGATGTGGCGCTGGGCGACCAGCGCGACGAGCAGCACGGGCAGCGTGATGAGCGTCGCGGCGGCGGCCAGGGTGCCCCAGTTGATCTCCTCGTAGGAGATCATGTTGTAGACCGCGATCGGTAAGGTCCGCGTCTCACGGCCCGCCAGGATCACCGAGAACAGGAAGTTGTTCCAGGAGAACACGAACGAGAGGATCGCCGTGGCGACGATGCCCGGCTTGACCAGCGGAAGCGCGATGCGCCAGAAGACGCCGAAGTATGAGCAGCCGTCGATCAGCCCGGCGTCCTCGAGATCGCCTGGCACGTCCTCGAAGAACGAGATCATGACCCAGATGATGATCGGCAGCCCGACGATCAGATGCGTCAGGATCAGCGCGCCGTACGTATCGACCATCCGGAGCTGACGAAAGAAGATGTACCAGGGGATCAGGTAGGCGATGCCGGGAATGATGCGCGCCACCAGGATCGCGAGCGCCAGCCGCTGCTGGCGCCAGCGCGCGATCGAGTAGGCGGCCGGAAGGCCGACGGCGAGCCCGAGCGCCGTGCAGCCGGCCGCGACGACCAGGCTGTTCCAGGTGTAGAGCAGGAACGGATACTTCGTGAAGACCTCACGATAGCCGGCCATCGAGACGCTGAAGCGCACGAACGAGGGCGGGTAGGCGGTCGCCTCGATCTGGGGCTTCAAGGAGAGCGTGATCATCCAGTAGAAGACGAACACGGTCGGGAGCATGAACAGGACGGCGAGCCCGTAGAAGCCGGCGGTGGACGCGACTCGACGGGCGCCCCGGCGTCTCACCACGAGGCGGTCCTCCGCACCTTGATCAAGATCATCGACGCGCCGAGCACGACCGCGAAGAGCGCCACGGCCATCGACGAGGCGTAGCCGAGATTGAAGTACGAGAAGGCCTGATTGAACAGGAGGATGTTCACCGTCTCGGACGAGTTCGCCGGCCCGCCCTGGGTCATGACGAAGATGATGTCGAAGGTCTTCAGCGCGTCGATCGCCCTAAACAGCACCGCGACGACGAGTGCTGGACGGAGCAGCGGCAGGGTGATGTGCCAGAACGCTTCCAGGGTCGACGCGCCGTCGATGTGCGCGGCCTCGTACGGCTCGCGGGGCAGGCTCGCCAGGCCCGCGAGCGCGATCAGCATGATCAGCGGCGTCCACTGCCAGACGTCGACCAGCGCCAGCGCATAGAGCGCCGTCTGGCTCGAGTACGTCCAGCGAAACGGCGACAGGCCCACGACCGTCACGAGGTAGTTTGCGACGCCGAGCGTCGGGTGGTACATCATGACGAACACCAGCCCGATCGCGGTCGGCGTCGCCACCATCGGCAGGATCGCCAGGGTGCGGAGCACGCCGCGTCCCCAGAACTCGCGGTTGAACAGCAGCGCCATCGCCAGGCCCAGGATCGTCTCGGCCCCGACCGCGAGCACCGTGAAGTAGATGGTCCGCGCCACCGCCTCGCGAAATCGTGGATCGCCGAAGAGGATCTTCCAGTAGTTCGCGAGCCCGATGAATCGTGGCGGCGTCACGCTGGAGACGAACCACTCTTGCAGGCTCATCCAGCCCGTATAGGCGATGGGGTACACGATGAGCCCGGCGACGATGAGGACGGCGGGAGCCGGAAACAGCCACCGGGCGCGCCGATGAGCCCAGCGCGCGCTCCGGCCGGAGGCGGTGCGCGTGAGCGTCGGCGCGCTAGTTCTCCGTCCGGTTGAGAAGATCCTGAAAGTCTTTCTGCGCCTGGGCCAGGACCTGCGCGGCCGGCGCGCCTTCGATCGCCTTCTGGATGGCGACACCGATGATGTCGCGGTACTCGGTGACGCCGACGATCTCCGGCAACCCCTGGCGGCCGATCTTGAGCGAGGCCTGATAGGCCTGATACCAGTCGGCGGGCATCTTCGGCTTGGCCTTCACCTCCGAGCTGTCCCACGTCGAGCTTCGCCCCACGCCGACCCCGGCCATGAGCTCACGGACCATGTTCTGCTTGCTCGTGGCCCATTGTCCGAAGAGGTACGCGGCCTCCTTGTTGCGGCTCTGGGACGAAACGGCCATCCCGGTGATGTAGATCGGCGAGACGCGGCCGCCCGGCCCCGAGGGGAGCATCGCGTAGCCGACCTTGCCGACCACCTTCGACTTCGCGGTGTCCTCGAACTGGCTCGCGAAATTCACGCCGTCCATGTAGATGGCCACCTGGCCCTGCATGAACGAGGCGGAGCACTCGTACCAGTTGAAGTTGACGACGCCGGGGGGCGCGTACTGGCGAAGGAGCCGCGTGTAGAGGTCGAGCGCGGCCACGCCCTCCTTGCTGTCGAGGACCGGCTTGCCGTCCTTCAGGTAGGCGCCGCCCATCGGGAACAGGATGCTCGGATACTGCGTGGCGTTCGCGTTCTTGAGCCCGCGGAGCACGATGCCGTAGGTAGCCGGCGGTGCGTGAAGCTTCGGCACGAGCTGCTCCAGCTCGCCGAGCGTCTTCGGCGGCGTCAGCTTCTTCTCGGCGAAGAGGTCCTTCCGGTAGAAGAACACGTTGGCGTCGATGAAGGCGGCCATCGCCGAGATGCTGCCGTCGGGCTGTGTCACGCCGGCCCGGGCACCGTCGGTGAAATCGTTCCAGTCGAACTCGGGGCTGGTGAGAGCGGCGTCCTGCAGGAACTTGTTCAGCGGGTGATACCAGCCCGCCTTCCAGAAGCGCTTCTTCTCGACGTGGAGCGAGGTGAAGAACGCGTCGATCCCGCCGGAGTTCGCGGTCATCTCGACGGTCAGCTTCTGCCGGGCCTGGATCTCCGGAAGCGTCTCCCACTTCACCTTCATTCCGGAGAGCGACTCGAACTCGGGAATGTGCTTCTCGAGCACGTCGATGAACGGATGCTTGGTCAGGAGAAGGAAGAGCTCCTTGCCCTGGAAGCGCTTCCAGTTGAATCCCTGGGCGCGCGCCGGCGTGAAGACGAACGGCCC
>Ga0209806_1002366_pt1 | contig 11792 bp, 8 predicted proteins | sample GraSoiAngelo_152_FD_186166 | JGI IMG/M metagenome (GOLD analysis project Ga0209806, IMG submission 186166) | Grasslands soil microbial communities from the Angelo Coastal Reserve, California, USA - 14_1009_12_30cm (SPAdes) (version 2) | ecosystem: Environmental > Terrestrial > Soil > Grasslands ... | reverse complement strand
ATGACGTAGAGCGTCTCGGCGCGCGCCGCGGGCGAGGCCACGGCGCACAGCAGCAGCAACGGCGCCGGCAGCACTCGCGCGCTGAGCCTTCCGGTCACGCGGCGAGCTCGCCCGTGGCGACGATGCCGTGCTGCTTCAGCAGCGCCGCCACGTCCGGCCGGCGGCCGCGAAACTCGATGAACGCCTCCAGGGCGTCACGGCTGCCGCCGCGGCTGAGGATCGCCTCCAGAAAGCGCTGTGCGGTCGCGCGGTCGAACACTCCGCTTTCCTCGAACGCGGCAAAGGCGTCCGCCGCCAACACCTCCGCCCACTTGTAGCTGTAGTAACCGGCGGCGTACCCGCCGGCGAAGATGTGGCCGAAGCTGTTCGCAAAGCGGTTCCACTCCGGCACCGGCACGACGGCGGCCTCGTCCCTGACCTCGCGCAGCAGCTGCTGCACGCGAGCGCCGCGCTCGGGCGAGTACTCGGTGTGGAGGCGGAAGTCGAACAGGGCGAATTCCAGCTGCCGCATCATCTGCAGCCCCGCGTGGAAGCTGCGCGTGGCGATCAGCCGTGACTGTGTCTGCGCGGGCAGCGGCGCACCGCTCTCGAAGTGCCCGGAGATGCGCTGCAGAACCTCCGGGTGCCAGGCGTAGTTCTCCAGGAACTGGCTCGGCAGCTCCACCGCGTCCCAGGCCACGCCGTTGATGCCGGCGAGGCTCGGATAGTCGACCCGCGTCAGCAGATGGTGCAGACCGTGGCCGAACTCGTGGAACAGGGTGAGCACGTCGTCGTGCGTCAGCAATGCCGGCCGCGCCGCCCCGGGCGGCAGGAAATTGCACACCAGGTAGGCAACCGGCAGCGCCGCGCCGCTGGTGAGACGCTTGCGCCCGACGCACTCGTCCATCCAGGCGCCGGCACGCTTGTGGGGGCGCGCGTAGGCGTCCAGATAGAAGCTGCCGACCGCCTCACCGGCGCTGTCTGCGATCTCGAAGAAGCGCACGTCCGGGTGCCACACCGGGGCACCGGCGCGCTCGCGCACCGCCACGCCGAACAGCCGCTCGGCGACCTCGAACAGTCCGGTGAGCACCCGCGGCAGCGGGAAGTACGGCCGCAATTGCTCCTGCGACACCGAGAACCGCTCACGCTGCAGCCGCTCGGCATAGAAGCCGACGTCCCAGGCGGCGAGCCGGTGGCCGGCAAACGCTTCGAGCTCGGCGAACTCGCCGAGCGCCACGGGGCGCGCGGCGCGCGACAGCTCGCGCAGGAACCCGAGCACTTCATCGACGCTGTGCGCCATGCGGGTCGCGAGCGCGTACTCGGTGTAATTGCGAAAATCCAGCAGCCGCGCGGCCTCGTGGCGCCACCGCAGGATCTCTTCCATCACGTTCGAGTTGTCCCAGCGGCCGGCGCTCGGGCCGCAATCCGAGGCGCGCGTCATCCACGCCTCGTAGAAGGCGCGGCGCAGGCTCTCGGACTCGGCGTCGGTGAGCACCGCGACGTAGGTCGGCTGGTCGAGGGCGAGGACCCAGCCGGCCACGCCGCGCTCGTGCGCCCGGCGCCGCGCCTGCTCGATGAGCATGTCGTTCAGTCCGCGCAGCTGCTGCGGGTCCTCGACGTGGCAGGTCCAGGCGTTGCTGGCATCCAGCACGTTCTCCTCGAACTTCGCCTGCAGCTGGCTGAGCTCGAGCATCGCGGACTTGAAGCGCTCCTTGCGCTGCGCCGGCAGACCCACCCCGGCGAGGCGAAAATCACGCAGGGCATGCTCGATCACCTGGCGCTGCACCGGGGCGAGCGCGGCGCCCTCCTGGTCGGCGACCGTGCGATAGGCGAGGAACAGCGGCTCGCTCTGCGCCAGGTCGGTCTGGTAGGCGGACAGCAGCGGCAGGCAGGCGTTGTAGCCGCTGCGCAGGGCGTCGGAATTGAGCACCGCGTTCAGGTGACTCACGGGCGACCAGGTGCGCGAAATGCGGTGCTGCAGCTCCTCGAGCGGCTCGATGAGTGTCGCGAAGGTGGGTAGCGGCAGTGAGGCGAGCGCCTCGAGGCGCGCGCGGTTCTCCGTCAGCACTTCCCGCACCGCCGGCTCGACGTGCTCGGGACGGATCTGCAGGAACTGCGGCAGGGGCTGCTCGCCGAGGAGTGGGTTTTCCATGCGGTCTCGCGGCGTGAACGTCGGCGCCATTGTAGCGGCCCCGGGCGCGCCCGGCGCTGCGGGATGGAACCGCAGCCGCGCATCCTCATATAACATGGCGTCGGCCAAGCGCTCGAGGGTGCATGAGCGAGAAATTCGACCTGGTGGTGATCGGCGGCGGCAGCGGCGGGCTGGCGGCAGCGCAGCGCGCCGCCGAATACGGCGCGCGGGTGGTGCTGGTGGAATCCGGCCGCCTGGGCGGCACCTGCGTGAACGTCGGCTGCGTGCCGAAGAAGATCAACTGGAACGCGGCCGATCTGGGCGGCGCGCTGCACGACGCCCCGGACTACGGTTTCCGGTTACAGGTCGCCGGGCACGACTGGGCCTTGCTCAAGCAACGGCGCGACGCCTACATCCTCAAGCTGAACGAGGCGTACGCCGCGAACCTGGCGCGCCACGAGATCGAGCTGGTACGCGCCCGGGCGAGCCTCCTCGATGAGCACTCGGTCACGGCCGCCGGGCGCCGCCTGCAGGCCCCGCACATCATCCTCGCCACCGGTGGGCGGCCGCGCCGGCCCCTGATTCCCGGTGCCGAGCTCGGCATCACCTCCGACGGCTTCTTCGAGCTCCCCGAGTGCCCGCGGCGCGTCGCGGTCGTGGGCAGCAGTTACATCGCCGTCGAGCTCGCCGGCATTTTCGCCGGCCTCGGGGCCGGCACCACGCTGGTGCTGCGCGGCGACACGGCGCTGAAGACCTTCGACGACATGCTCGGCGAGGCGACGCTCGACATGTTGCGCGAGGAGGGCGTGCAGATCGTCACGCACGCCTCGCCCGCGGCGCTGGCGCGCGGCACCGGCGGCGCGCTCGAGCTCGCCGCGCGCGACGGCCGGGGTCTGGGCCCGTTCGATTGCGTGCTGTGGGCGGTCGGACGGATGGCGGTGGTGGAGGACTTGGCGCTCGCCAAGGCCGGGGTGGCGCTCGATATCCAGGGCTTCATCGCCACCGACACCTACCAGGCGAGCAGCGCGCCCGGAATTTATGCCATCGGGGACGTGGCGGGGCGCGCGCAGCTCACACCGGTGGCGATCGCGGCGGGCCGGCGGCTGTCGGACCGGCTGTTTGGCGCTCAGAGCGACCGGCACCTGGATTACGAGAACATTCCGACGGTGATTTTCGGCCGTCCGCCGATCGGCACCGTCGGGCTCACCGAAAAGGCGGCCCGCGAGCGCTACGGCGCCGACAGCATCACGGTGTTCAGATCCAGCTTCGTGCCCCTGTATCACGCCCTCAGCACGGCCAAGCGGCGCTGCGAGATGAAGCTCGTGACCGCGGGCCCCGAGCAGCGCATCGTCGGCCTGCACGTCGTGGGCGCGGGCGCGGACGAGATGCTGCAGGGGTTTGCGGTGGCGGTGCGCATGGGGGCGACCAAGAAGGACTTCGACGACACGGTGGCGATTCATCCAACCTCTGCGGAGGAGTTCGTCACCATGCGCTGAGCACTCAGGCGCTCTCGCCACGCTCCTTGAGCGCGGCCAGCACCTGCGCGGTGTCGGGACGTATGCCGCGCCACACCCGAAACGACTCCGCGGCCTGCTCCACCAGCATGCCCCAGCCCTGCAGCGCCCGCGCGCACCCCTGGCGCGTGGCCCACTCGAGGAAGGCGGTCGCGGAGCTGCCGTAGGCCAGGTCGTAGCACACCGTCTGCGGACCGATGACCGCCGGCGGGAAGGGCGGCAGCTCACCGGCGAGGCTGGCGGAGGTGGCATTGACGATCAGGTCGAAGGGCGCGTCCGTCAGCTCGGGGAAAGCCACGCCGCGCACGACGCCCAGCTCGCTGAACGCCGCGGCGAGCGCGTGGGCGCGCTGCGCCGTGCGGTTGGCGATCACCAGCAGCTCCGGCCCGCGGCCCAGCAGCGGGCCCAGGATCCCGCGGGTCGCGCCGCCTGCGCCGATGATCAGCACCCGGCGGTGGGTTATGGCCACTCCGAGGTTGTCGCACAGGTCGCGCACCAGGCCGGCGCCGTCGGTGTTGTCGCCGAGGATGCCGTCGGGGCGCGCCGCGAGTGTGTTCACCGCCGCGGCGTACGCGGCGCGGGGCGTCAGCTCATGCGCCACCTCCACCGCCGCGATCTTGTGAGGCAGGGTCACGTTCAGGCCACGACCGCCCTGCGCGAAGAACGCGCGCACGCGCTGGTGAAACTCGGCGGGCGGCACGTCGTAGAGGCGGTAGCTGATCCTCTGACCGGTCTCACGGGCAAACATGCCGTGAATGAACGGCGAGAGGCTGTGACCGACCGGATGGCCGACGACCCCGTACTGATCCAGCGCGCTGCCCATCAGGGGGATTGTGACAGCATCCGCGCACTCGCGCCCCCGCAGGGCCCCACGGCCAGTGCCGACCCGAGCTCCGGCAGCCAGGCCCGCAGGCGCTCGAGCGTGAGGTAGGGCGGGTTTGCGATCAGCAGGCCCGAGCCGTTGAGCCCGACCTGCGAGTCGCGCGGGTACAGCCACAGCTCGCACACCAGCGCCGGCGCCCGCAGGGTGCGCGCGCAGTCAGCCTGCCACAGGGCGGTGCGGCGCTCGTCCTTGATCGGATACCAGGCCGCGAACACGCCGGTGGGAAAGCGGCGCAACCCTTCGGCGAGCGCGGCGGTGACCTGCCCGAAGTCCTGCTCGGTGTGCTCGTACGGCGGGTCGATGAAGGTGAGCCCGCGCCGCTCGCGCGGCGGCAGCCAGGCCCGCAGCCGCTCGAAGCCATCGCCGCGCTCGATGCGCACACTGCGCGGGGCGCCGCCGGGGGCTGGCGCGAGGCTGCCGAGCGCGGCCTCGAGCGCGCGCGCTTCCGCGCCCAGGAACTCGATGAGCACCGCGCGGTCCTGCGGCCGCAGCTCACTCGCCGCGATCAGCGGCGAGCCCGGGTACAGGTGCCGCTGCCCGCGGCGGGCGCGAAACTGCGTGAGCAGCGCGGCGTACTGGCGCAACTCCGGCGCGCTGGGCTCGAGGCTCGCGAAGCGCCCGATGCCGGCGGCCGCCTCGGCCGAGGGGCTCGACAGGTCGTAGCTGCCGCGGCCGGCGTGGGTATCGAGGTACAGGAACCCCTTGCCCTTCTTCTTCAGCGCCGTGAGCAGCTGCAGCAGCGTCACGTGCTTGTGCACGTCCGCGAAGTTGCCGGCGTGGAAGCTGTGGCGGTACTTCATGGCCTGCTATCGTGCGGACGGATGGAATGTATCACTTCGGGAAAGGAGGCCGCGCTTGGCCGAGTACTGGTTCGACAGCCACGATGGCCTGAGGCTCTACAGCCGTGTGTACGCCGCCGCCGCGGACTCACCGGTGGTGCTGTGCCTGCACGGGCTGATGCGCAACAGCCGCGATTTCGGCGCGCTGGCGGCGCAGCTGGCCGCGCGCTACCGCGTCATCGTGCCCGACGTGCGCGGCCGCGGCTTCTCGGCGCGCGATCCGAATTTCAACAACTACCAGATCCCGGTGTACCTGCAGGACGTGCTGACGCTGCTCGCAGGTCTGGGCGCGGCCCGCGTGAGCATCATCGGCACCTCCATGGGCGGCCTCATGGCGATGCTGCTGGCGGCGACGCACCCCAAGCTCGTCTCACGCATCGTGCTCAACGACGTCGGCCCGCAAGTCGACCCCGCGGGGCTCGAGCGCATCCGCGGCTACGCCGGCCAGGCCGCGCCGGTGCGCAGCTGGCCCGAGGCCATCGCGCAGCTGCGCGCCGACTACGCAGCCGCCTGGCCCAACCTGAGCGATGCGCGCTGGGATGAGATCGCACGCCTCAGCTACCGCGCCAACGCGCAGGGGGTGCCGGAGGTGGACGCCGACCCGCTGATCCGCGAGCCGTTGAAGAGCAGCGCCGCGGCCGCGCCGGATCTGTGGCCGTTGTGGCGCTCGCTCGCGCGGGTGCCGATCCTCGTCATCCGCGGCGCGCACTCGGACATCCTGAGCGTGACGACGCTCGCGCGCATGCAGCGCGAGCGGCCTGGCCTCGAGGTGCTCACCGTCGCCAATCGCGGCCACGCGCCGCTGCTCGATGAGCCCGGCTGCGTCGCGGCGATCGAGCGCTTTCTGGCGGGGGCGTGAGGCGCGTGCGCTACTTGAGGCGCCGCGCGCGGCCGTTGGCCGCCGGCGCCGTGGGCCGCAACTTGCCGGCGGGGGCCTTGCGGGCCGCGCTCCTGGCGCGGGCGCGCGGCTTGCGGGCGGCGTGGGCCCCGGCCTTAGGTTTGGCTGCCGGGGCAGGCGCGGCCGACAGATGGGCCGCGGCCAGGGGCTGCGCGCGCACGCCGCGCGCGCTTTTCCTGCCGGCACCGGCCACTCGCGCGCCTGCCGCGGCCGCGGTTGCGGGCGCCTGCGGCGCGCCCGCGCCGTCCGCCGCCGCGGCAGTGGCGGCACGCTTGCCCTTGCCCCAGCGTCCGAAGCGTGCGCCGCGCTCGGGCGCCGCCGCGAGCAGCGCGCGGCATTCCTCGAGCGTGAGGGCCTTGGGGTCGCGGTCCTTGGGTATCTTGGCGTTCTTCTTGCGATCGGTGATGTACGGTCCGTAGCGGCCGTTGAGCACCTGGATGCCTTCGGCGGGGAAGTCCTGGATGATGCGATTGGCGTCCGCTTCCTGCTTCAGGCGTATCACCTCGCGCGCCCGCTCGAGCGTCACGGTGTACGGGTCGTCCTCCTTCAGCGAGGCGTACTTGCTGCCGTACTTCACGTACGGGCCGAAACGCCCGACGTTGGCGAGGATGGTTTCCCCGTGCGCGGTTTCTCCGAGGGTGCGCGGCAACTTGAACAGCTCCATCGCGTCGGCGAGCGTGATCGCATCCATCTTCTGCCCCGGGCGCAGGCCCGCGAAGCGCGGCTTCTCCTCATCGTCCTTGGTGCCGATCTGTACGAACGGTCCGTAGCGGCCCATGCGCACGGCGATCGGCTTGCCGGTGGCGGGGTCCCGGCCGAGCTCGCGCGCCTGCGCAACCTGCTCGCGCGTGACGGTGCGCTCGATCTTCTCGACCTGGTGGATGAACGGCTTCCAGAACTTGTCGAGCGGCGTGGTCCACTCTTCCTCGCCGCGCGACACCGCGTCCAGCTCGTCCTCCATCGCCGCGGTGAAGCCGTACTCCACGTAGCGATGGAAGTGATGGGTGAGGAAGCGGTTGACGATCTTGCCGATGTCGGTCGGCACGAAGCGCCGGCTGTCCATCTCGACGTATTCGCGATCCTGCAGCGTGGAGATGATGCTCGCATAGGTCGAGGGGCGGCCGATGCCGTGCTCCTCCAGCGCCTTGACCAGTGAGGCCTCGCTGTAGCGCGGCGGCGGCTCGGTGAAATGCTGCTCGGCGGCGAGCGCGGTGAGCTGCACCGCATCGCCTTCGCTCATCGGCGGCAGCACGTGATCGGAATCGTCCGCGGCCAGGGCGTCATCGGTGCCTTCCTGGTACACCGACATGTAGCCGGGCTTCACCAGCGTCGAGCCGTTGGCGCGCAGCAGGTGACGCTGCGCCCCGTCGGGCCCGGCGAGCAGGTCCACGGCGACGGTGTCGAACAGCGCGTGACTCATCTGCGAGGCAACTGCACGCTTCCAGATCAGGGCGTAGAGGCGCGAGAGGTCATCCTCGATCTTGCCCTCCACGTCCGCCGGCGTGATCGCCGCCGAGGTGGGGCGGATGGCCTCGTGCGCCTCCTGTGCATTCTTCGACTTGGTCTTGTAGATGCGCGGCTCCTCCGCGACCTCCTGCTGACCGTAAAGCCGCGCGGCCACTGCGCGTATCTCGCCCACCGCTTCGGCGGCGAGCGACACCGAGTCGGTGCGCATGTAGGTGATGAGCCCGACGCTGCCTTCGCCCAGATCCTGGCCCTCGTACAGCTGCTGCGCGAGACGCATGGTGCGCCGGGCATTGAAGCCGAGCTTGCGGGCCGCCTCCTGCTGCAGCGTCGAGGTGGTGAAGGGCGGGGCCGGATTGCGGCGGCGCTGCTTGCGATCGATCGCGAGCACGCGCAACTCGCCGCCGCCAGCGGCGCCGGCCGCCGCGCGGATGGCGCGCTCGACCTCGCGCGCTTCGGTTTCGTTGGTGAAGCTGAACTGCTCGACCTTGCCGCCGCGATACTCCAGCAGCTTCAGCGGGAAGGACTGCGAGCCGTGCGCCCCCTCGCCCTCGATGGTCCAGTACTCCTGCGCCAGGAACGCGCCGATCTCCTCCTCGCGCTCGCAGATCATGCGCAGCGCCGGGCTCTGCACGCGCCCCGCCGACAGTCCGCGGCGCACCTTCTTCCACAGGAGCGGGGAGAGATTGAAGCCGACCAGGTAGTCGAGCGCGCGGCGCGCCTGCTGGGCGTTGACGAGCTCGAGCGACAGTCCGCGCGGTTGCCCGACCGCCGCGCGGATGGCGTTGCGCGTGATTTCGTAGAACACCACGCGATGCACGTCCTTGCCGTCGAGATCGCCGCGCGCCTGCAGGATCTCCTTGAGGTGCCAGGCGATCGCCTCGCCCTCGCGATCCGGGTCGGTCGCCAGATACAGCGCCTTCGCCTTGTGCAGCGCGCGCGCGATGGCCTCGACGTGCCGCTCGTTCTTGTCGAGCAGCTGGTACTTCATGCGAAAGCCGTCGTCGGGATCGACCGCGCCCTCCTTGGGCACCAGGTCACGCACGTGCCCGTAGGAGGCGAGCACCTCGAAATCGCGGCCCAGATACTTCTTGATCGTCTTGGCCTTGGCGGGCGATTCGACTATGACCAGATTGTCTGCCATGAGTTAGGTAAAAACACTCGCGCCTGAGACGAAAAACCGCGGACGAGCCGCGGACCTGACCTCACCTCGCGGCGCCGCGGCGCGCTCAATGCGGAGCATGGGTGCGCTCCAGGGGCGCTTCGAGCATGTAGCGGTCGAAGACGTAGATCAGGATGTCGAGAACGCTGCCAGTCATCATTCAAGGTAATCGGCCATAGCGGCCGCCCGGAAGTGCCGCCACGCGCCCCTGCAGCTCGAGTATCAGCAGCATCGAGGCAACTGCCTCGGGGGCCAAGCGGGTGCGCGCGACGAGAACATCGATGGTCGCGGGTTCAAAGCCGAGCGCATCTAACAGCATTTCATACTCCTTGTCCAATGCCGGCGGCTCCTGCGGGTGGCTGTGCGCGGCTGTAAGTGTTTCTTTCGGAACCGAAATCCGCAGCTCCGCCAGAACGTCGGCGGCTTCCTCCACCAGCTTCGCGCCGTCGCGTATGAGTTGGTGGCAGCCGCGCGAGACCGGACTGTGGATCGAGCCCGGGATCGCAAACACCTCGCGTCCCTGTTCCGCCGCGAGGCGCGCGGTGATGAGCGAGCCGCTGTGGCGCGCCGCCTCGACCACCAGCGTGCCGAGCGAGAGGCCGCTGATGATGCGGTTGCGCCGCGGAAAGTGCTGGCGCAGCGGCGCGGTGCGCGGCGGAAACTCCGACACCAGCGCGCCGCGCGCGCGGATGCGAGCGGCCAGGTCCGCGTGTTCGGCCGGATAGACCCGATCGAGGCCGGTGCCGCACACGGCCACCGTGAGTCCCTCGACCGACAGCGCCCCTTCGTGGCTGGCAGCATCGATGCCGAGCGCCAGTCCGCTGGTCACGGTGAGCCCGGCGCGCGCAAACCACGCCGCGAACTCATGCGCCGTGGTGCGACCGCTCGGCGTGGGGCTGCGCGAGCCGACCATGGCGAGCTGCGGGGAGCTGAGCGCCGGCGTGGATCCGAGCACATAGAGCGCCGCGGGCGCGCCGGCGCTCTGCCCGAGCAGCGGCGGATAGTCCGGGTCGGTGCACAGAATGATGCGCGCGCCGCTCGCGGCGAGCCAGGCGAGATCCGCATCCAGCGCCGCCTCGTCGGGCGAGCTCAGAAAGCCGCGCGCGGCGGGGGGCAGCTGCACCTCGCGAGCCGCGCGCCGCTCGGCCGCGCGTGCCGGCTCGCCGCCGGCCGCGAGCATCAGGGCCCGCAGGTGCTCGGCGCTCAAGCCCGGGGCACGTGCCAGCAGCGCGCGCGCACGGATCGCATCCATGCGCGCGAGCATAAAGCAAAGCCGCTCAGGGGCTGCGCACCACGTCGGCGACGTGAATGGTGTCGGAGGCGCCGACGATCAGCCCGAAGCTCACGCGATCGAACACCTTGAACACCAGCAGCGTTCCGCTGCGCTCGTCCGGTAGTTTCACCTTGGGCGCGAAGGAAGTGCCGACGCCGCTGCCGATCTTCTTGCCGCCGCGGTACAAGTCGCGCACCACCGCGCCCGCCTGGTCGACGGCGAGGACGTTGCCGGGCTCGAGTCCGTGGCGCTTGCCGCGGTTGATGACGACCACCTCGTACGGCCCGACGAGGTCGGTGCCACCGACCACGTTGATGATGCGCCCATGCACTTCGCCCGCCGGCGAACGCAGCGCGAAGGTGACCGGGGTCTCGCTGACATCGGCGGACAGCAGGCGGTCGCCGCGCAGCGTCTCGCGCGCCGGGTCGATCAGCAGCGCCTTGGCGGGATCTCCCGGGCGCTGCACCAGCGCGGTGGCGGTGTAGATTCCCACGTAGCCGACCACGCTGCCGTCATCCGGGTCGCGCAGCGGATCGGCCACGTGCACGACGGCGAAGCGGGCGTTCTCGGCAGCCGCAAGATTGCGTACGTACACCTCGTTGCCGGAGCCGGCGATCTCGTGCATGTCGCGGAACGCGAGCACGTAGGGGGCGTCACGGATCTGATCGGCGGTCATGACCGTCGGCCGCGACAGGAACGCGGCGATGGCCGAATAGGGAATGGTCGGAATGGCGGTGTCGAGCGCCGCGCTGCGCAGCCGCGGATCCAGCCGCACGGCACCGGCCTGCTCGAGGCTCACCTGCGGGCGGCCGTCGGCCCCGTACGCCAGCGACAGCGTGTCGCCCGGATAAATGAGGTGGGGATTGGGGACCTGGGGATTGATGATCCACACCTCGGGCCACAACCACGGATCGCGCAGGTACATCGTGGCGATGCCCCAGAGCGTGTCGCCGCGTTTGACCGTGTAGTGCTTCGGCGCGCCCGGTTTGAGCGCCGGGCCGGTTTCGACCGGCGGGGCGGGAGCCGCGGCCGCGCCGGCGCCGGCGGCGCTGATGGCCGCCTCGGTCGCCGTCATTTCCGGCTCGGCGGGGACGGCGCGCGCTTCGCCTGCCGCCTGCGTCACCGGCGCGGGGGCGGAGGCTGGGGCCTGCGTGCGCCGCAGATGCGAGCAGCCGCAAACCGCGATCGAAACGATCAGTAAGCCCGCCGCCAGGCGAGCTCCAAGTACTTGATTCGAGACCATCCTCCACTCCTCATTGCGCGAGGTGGACCACACGACCTGCGCCCGAGATTCTAGTTGTTATACTGGCATGGCGCCCGCTCGGCATGCGAATTAATGTCGAGTTTGTGCGCTGGATCACGGGCGGCCCCGCCCCCACATCAGCAGGCCATGGCCTCAAGAACCATCCTCGAGTTCCCCGACCCCCGCTTGCGCACCCGTGCGCAGCCGGTGAGCGGCTTCGATGCGGCCCTCGGCGCGCTCATCGATGACCTGCTCGAGACCATGTACGGCGCTTCCGGGATCGGGCTCGCCGCGACCCAGGTCGATGTGCACCAGCGCGTCATCGTCATCGACGTCTCGGCCGAGCACAACCAGCCGCTGGTGCTCGTCAACCCGCAGATCCTCGCGCGCGAAGGGGAAGCGAGCA
>Ga0209806_1002352_pt1 | contig 11828 bp, 12 predicted proteins | sample GraSoiAngelo_152_FD_186166 | JGI IMG/M metagenome (GOLD analysis project Ga0209806, IMG submission 186166) | Grasslands soil microbial communities from the Angelo Coastal Reserve, California, USA - 14_1009_12_30cm (SPAdes) (version 2) | ecosystem: Environmental > Terrestrial > Soil > Grasslands ... | reverse complement strand
CCCTGCCGGACCGGGGTGGCCACTCCAGCTCGAACGTGTTGCTAGTAGATTGCATCGCGTCCAGGTCTCCTGGCACCGCCCAGGCATGGACGAGCTTGCCGCCCGCCTGGCGCGCGGTACCTAAAGCGGTCAGCTCCCCGGCCGGCGCCGCCACGCCGAGCTCCTCTTGAAATTCGCGGCGGGCCACCTCGATGGCTGCCTCATCGTCGGCGAGCTCGCCTTTCGGAATCGACCAGGCGCCGTCGTCGCGTTTTCGCCAGAACGGACCGCCCGGATGAACCAGTAGCACCTCGGGCTTCCCGTCCCGTCGCCGGTACAGAATCAAGCCGGCACTCTGGGAGCTCAACGGCCCTCCCCCGAGACTTGTTCGATTGCTTTAAGCGTGCGCATGAGCACGATGCGGTCTGCCCACTGAGGGACTGCCTCCAAACGTCGCTTCCAAACCGCGGACGTCACCTTCTTCGTCGGCGAGAACTGTGACGTCCAGGTAGCCGAGGCGCTCGAGGTCGTCACGGAGCACAGCGGCTTGCTGGCCGCCTAGCTCGAGCAGGAGGGCACCACCGCGCCGGAGGAAGCGGGGGGTCTCCGTCAGGACGCGCCGGAGGATTTCAGTACCGTCCTGACCGCCGTCGTAGGCAAGCGCAGACTCGAAGGCGAAGGTGTCGCGCTGCAGCAATGGGAGCTCCGCAGTCGGGACGTAAGGCACGACGCCGACGACGACGTCCGTACGCCCTTCGAGGTCTGGGAGAAAAGGGCTGAACAGATCGCCCCTATAGGCTTCGACGCCGTTCGAAGCAGCACAGGCAACCGCCCTATCGTCGACGTCCGAGGCCACCACCCGGGCCTCGGGCCGGCCCAAGGTCAGGATCCTGGCGATCGCGCCGGACCCTGTGCAGAGATCGATGGCAGCACCGGTCGCCGGCAGGCGCTCGAGGGCGCGACGTGCGAGCGGCTCACTCTGCGGACGTGGCACGTAGACACCCGGAGCGATGTGGATCTCGATGCCGCAGAAGGAGACGCTCCCGGTGATCCAGGCGAGCGGCTCGCCGGTGAGGCGCCGCCTGACGAATGAGTCGAGGAGCTCGACATCGCCGGCCGCGCTGGCGAGGAGCTCCCCGGCCTCTTCGTCGGCTGCGAGGAAGCCGGCGTCCGAGAGCAGGGCCGCGAGCGTTTCGCGGTGGCTGGATACTGGCACGATCAGCACTAATGCTCTCAGCGGAGTGATATAGCGGCGCGGGCCTCGATGTGGTTGCCGAGCTCACCGGCCATTGTCCGAAGGGGGCCGCCGAGGTCCGCGAGAACCCCCAGTGCCAGGTCCTTGCCGAGGTCGGTGCACTCGTCGGCCAGTGAGTCGAGGCGCTCCTTGATGATCTTCCAGGCCGCCTCGCGGTGGGGCAGGACAAAGAATGCCGGGCGAACGACCTCCAGGGTCGGACCGGCGGTGCGACCAGGATTCGAGGGACCAATTGGCAGCATGGTGAGGACCGGGGCAAGCTTCCGCATCACCCAGTTCATCAGGTGCTTGGCCGTCCTGGCCAGGGTTTCGAGCTCTGCCGGGGTTTCGCCGTGATGGACGTAATAGCGCGCGAGGACCTGGAGAATGACCTCGTAGAGCGCGTTGCAGACATCGGCGACCCGGGCGGTGCGCCGATCCTCGATCAGGACCCCCGAATCCACATCCGGGGGAAGGCGGACGTAGGCCGGTTCCACCGGCCGAGCCGGGTCGAAACCCGGGTCCGCCGCCTGCACCGCGAGAAGATCCTCCAGGATACCGACGAACCTTCCGAAATGCGACTTGATCCAGTCACCGCGTGCCCCCTCCCCCTGCTCCACGATGATCTCGATCGCCCGGGCTGCATCGGCGAGATTGCCGATGGCGAGCAGGTCTGGCCACTCGAAGACGTCGGTGACGGCCTGCGCTTTGGCGGGTCCGATGAATACCGCGCGCTCACCGAAACGATCACATAGCCGTTCGAGCCCAGCCTCGATACCGCGGTACAGGTGGCCGACCGTAGCCCAGTCCTCGGGGATCCCAAGCAATGGCTGATCATCGCCGGTCAGCGGGCGGACGTGCTGCAAGGCGCGGAATCCCTCGGCGTCGTTGAGGGCCATTCCTTCCGGCCGTTCGAGGTACATGAAATGGCGCAGGGCGCGCTCGCCGAACGGAACCAGCGCGATCTGGACGCTTTCCGGGTACCAGCGCGAGAGGATGGGAAAGTTGGGCCGCTCGAAGTGCGGAGCGGCACCGACCGCCGTCAGAAGGTTGGTGGCCAGGGCAAGGTGGAGCATCTCCTGCTTGATGACATCGATCATCGTCAGCTCCCAGGACTGGATGCGGGAAAACTGCTCCGGTGTAATCCCTTCGTCGAGGCTCCGCTTGAGGGAAAACTGCGCGTACAGGTATTCACACATCAGCCCGTGCTCTATCTCACTCGCCTCACCAAGCAGGTAGACGAGCTCCTCGCGGCTGTCGATGTTGAGCGGCAACTCGGCCGCCTGTCCGTTCGGCTTCGCCATCCGGCCAAGCTTAGCCCCAAGGCCCAGGGCGGGGCTTGTACCATCAAGTCGGCGGCTCGCTTCCGGAAGAGACAGCGCCTGGGGTATCGAAAATGGAGCAAAAGGTCAGCCGGCTGGCGCAGGCGCGGGACTGGTATCTGGGGGCGGTCGACTCGATCCCGGCCGAAGGCTGGAGCAAGGCCACGCTGTGCGAGGGGTGGACGGCCAGCCATGTGGTCGCGCACGTCGCCAGCGGCGATCAGCTGTTCCGGGCAAAGCTGATGGATGCGCTCGGAGTAGACCGCACCGGGCTTGACCTGCCGGTCGATTTCGCCGACCGCCAGCAGCGCTTCCAGGCGATGTCCACCTGGGCGCCGGAAAAGATAAAGACCGCCGGGCACGAGGAGTCGGAGAAGACGGTCGCCGCCATTATCGAGGCCGTCAACCGGACGCCCGACCTAACGGTCACCGTGCCCTTTGGCCAGGTGCCAGTGACCACTGTTCGTGGCCTGCGGGTGAACGAATACATCATCCACGGACACGACCTGACGCCCGCAATCGGACGATCGATTCCAATTCCAGAGTGGTTTATCGACCGAGGACTCGGGGACAGCATCAATTTGATGGGTCGGCTGCACCAGCGGTCGCAACACAAGGGCAAGTCCGCCAGCTTCCACATCCACCGCACCGACGGCGAGGGCGAATGGATCCTGCGTGCGGAAGGCGGTCAGGCGCTGGCCGAATCCCTCCATGGCAAAGCCGATGCCGCTCTTCGCGGACCGGGCGAAGGCCTCTACTGGGTACTGATGGGTCGAGGCAACCCCGAAGAGCACGGGGTCGAGGTGCACGGAGACGCGGCGCTTGCCTCCAGCTTCAAGGAATGGTTCCCGGGACCGTAGAAGTCGTGAAGTACGTACTGCTATTCACCGAGACCAAGGACCGGCTGCGGCTGTGGGAGTCGATGCCGGATGCTCAGAGGCTGGCGGCGTACGGCCAGATCAACCAGTGGTTCGGTAAGTACTCGAGCAAGATCACCGGAGGGCATGAGCTGCAGCCGGAGCGGACTGCGACCACGGTCCGGTTCAACAACGGCAAGCCGATGGTGACCGACGGCCCCTTCATCGAGGGCAAGGAGTCGATCGGAGGCTACGCGGAGGTGGAGGTGGCGGGTCTGGACGAGGCGATCGCAATGGCCAAGGAATGGCCCACGGGCGGGCCGGTCGAGGTCCGTCCCGTGATTGAACGGCAGGGCGAGCGCTAGGCGGACATGGGCGGGATTCTGCAAGGCAAGAATGCCATCATCTACGGGGGCGGTGGCGGGATCGGGAGCGGCGTGGCTCGGACCTTCGCCAGGGAAGGGGCAAAGGTCTTCCTCACCGGCCGCACCCGGGCAAAGCTCGACGCAGTAGCTCAGGAGATCACGACCACTGGTGGTTCGGTGGAGGTGGCCGTCGTCGACGCCCTCGACGAGAGCGCGGTCGATCAGCATGTCGAGGCGGTAGCCTCCAGGGCAGGCAGCGTGGACGTCTCGTTCAATCTAATCAGCCGCGGCGACGTCCAGAGCACGCCGCTTGTCGAGATGAAGGCGGACGATCTCCTGCGCGCCGTGGTGAACGGTCTGCGGAGCAGCTTCCTCACGGCCCGCGCCGCGGGGCGACGGATGATCGAGCAAAAATCCGGCGTCATCCTCCACCTGAACAGCGCCTCAGGCGCTGGAGCGATGCCTGGCATGGGCAGCACTGGTCCGGCAGACGCGGCCACCGAGGCCTTCATGCGCTACCTGGCGGCCGAGTTGGGGCCGCATGGCGTGCGCGTGTGTGGCATCTGGACCGCCGGGGTGGCTGAGACCCTGACGAAGGAGAAACTCACCGCTGTAGGCGGCCCCAACACACCGGATCCCCAGGTCGTGGTCCAGATGATCGCTGGGATGGCCGCTCTGCGGCGTGCTCCCAGGCTTGCCGATGTCGCTGAGGTCGCCGCCTTCCTCGCCTCTGACCGCGCGGCCGGGATGACGGGGGCGATGGCAAATGTCACCTCCGGAATCGTCCTGAGGTAACGTCGGAGGTAGTCGCATGGACTTCAAGCTCGAGCTCGTTGTGGTTCCGGTCTCGGACGTGGACCGCGCCAAGTCTTTCTACACAGAGAAGGCCGGCTTCAAGCTGGACGTGGACCACCGAGCCGGCAGTGACTTCCGGGTCGTCCAGATGACCCCGCCGGGTTCGGCGTGCTCCATCTCGGTCGGAAAAGGGATAACGGATGCGGCACCAGGCTCGACCAAGGGCCTTCACCTGGTGGTCGCCGACATCGTTGCGGCGCGCGCCCATCTGGTCGAGCGAGGAGTCGAGGTCAGCGAGGTCCGGCATCTCGAGTCGGGCGGATGGGTGTCGGGTCCTGATCCAAAACACGGGGATTACGAATCGTTCGCTGACTTCAGCGACCCCGACGGCAATAGCTGGGTCTTGCAGGAAGTCAGACGAAGCCAGGGTTGAATCGGAACCACAAGGGCAGCCGATGATCCGGGTCACCACCGACCTGGCATCGATCGATCTTCGGTTGGCGCACCGTTGGATCGCGTCGACCTACTGGTCCACCAACATCCCCTACGATCGATTCGAGCGCGCATGCGCGAATAGCCTCGTCTTCGCCGCGCTGGATACCGACCAGCTGGTCGGTTTTGCCCGGGTGGTGACGGATCGTGCCACGTTCGCCTGGCTTTGTGACGTGTTTGTCCCCGAGAGTGCCAGGGGCCGCGGGGTATCCCGCCGGATGATGGCGTCGATCATGGCGCACGAGAGCTTGACCGGACTTCGCCAATTCATCCTGTCGACCAGGGACGCGCATGGACTGTACGAACAGTTTGGCTTCAGGCGGCTCGGGGAGCCGGACGGTCGCTTCATGCGCATCGCGCGTCCTCCAGCGGAGGTCTACGGACCACCACTACCGATCCCGCCGGTTCACGATCGCGCGTCCGCATAACGGAATCCGTCACTCCGGCGTTCCCTTCGTGATGATTCGTCAGCGGCTTGGAGCCGTTCTCTTGCTTTGCATTTGGGTCTGCGCTGGCTGTGGTTCCGCCACGAGCGGATCACCCCCCACGCCCTCGCCGGCCGCCTCCGGGTCCGCAGCCACCCCCACTGCGTCACCAACGGCGACGTCAGCTCCTCAGCCCTCCTGTGCCGATCGCGTCCTTGCGCTTATGACGCTCGACCAGCGGATCGGTCAGCTTTTTGAGCTGGGGCTGGCTGGCGACGGCCTGGGTGCGACCGAGAGCAACATGATCCGCAACGACCACATCGGCTCGGTCTGGTTTGTCGACCGAAGCTATGCGGGTGTCGCAGGGATTCGGGCGGTGGCGATCGCCGTGCAATCCCAGGTCTCGAGCGCATCCACCGCCAACGTTCGGTTTTTCATCGCCGCCAACCAGGAAGGAGGCCTGATCCAGGCCATGCAGGGGCCCGGCTTTTCCCGGATACCAACCGCTGTCGTCCAGGGGACGTGGGCGGCGGGGGTGCTCGAGAGCCGGGCCGCCGTATGGGGGCAGGAGCTTCGTTCGGCCGGCATCAACCTGAACTTCGCTCCCGTAATGGACGTGGTCCCGCCGGGGACCGATGCCCAGAACCAGCCGATCGGGGTCCTGCAGCGCGAGTACGGCCATGATCCAGCTGCCGCCGGCAGCCATGGCACCGCCTTCCTGCGCGGCATGCGGCAATCGAGTATCGCGGTCACCCTGAAGCACTTCCCCGGCCTTGGTCGGGTGGCCGGCAACACCGATTTCACCACTGCGACCGATACCACGACAACCGCCTCTGACCCCTACCTGGCGTCGTTCGGCCAGGGCGTTGCGGCGAATGCCGATTTCGTGATGGTCGCCCTGGCAAAGTACACCCGGATCGATCCCAACCACCTGGCCGCCTTCTCCCCAATCGTCATCACCCAGATGCTGCGCACCACGATGGGCTTCCAGGGCGTCATCGTCTCCGACGACCTCGGGGATACCGCGGCAGTGGCAAGCATCTCGCCCGCCACCCGAGCAATTGACTTCCTGTCGGCCGGGGGCGACATGATCATCTCCAAGACGTCTGCGCCCGCGGCCGCCATGGTGCGGGCGATCAGATCACGCGCCGCGACCGATCCGGGCTTCCGTCAGCGGGTCGATGACGCAGCCCTGCGAATTCTTCGAGCCAAGCAGGCCTGGGCACTTCTCCCCTGTTGAGGCCTAGGGCGCCTTAGGGGAGGCACGCAGCTCGGCGGTGGTTTCGAGTCCGGAGACGAAGCCGTCCCATCCTATCCTGGCCTCCGGCCCGGGTGCCGGTGCGGTAACGACCAGCAGGTGCGCCGGGCTGTCGCCGCGGATCCGATAGCCGTGCTCGATGCCCCTGGGGAGAAACACGAAGCCCCCCTGCTCCACATCGAACTCTTCCTTGCCGCAGCGAAAGGTGAGCGCGCCTTTCAGGACGTAAAAGATCTCGTCTTCGGTCGGATGGGAATGGCCGGGCCACTCGTCGTCGGCGGTCAAGTACTCGAGTACGGCGAGGCGTCGCCCCTGGCCGCGTTCTCCAAGTTTGACGATGAAATCAACCCCTAAGTTGTAGATCCACCCTTCTTGCTTCTTCAGCGCGTACGCCACATTCCCTTGACTGCGTTCCATAGTCCCTCCATTCAACCACCAGCCACCGTCTCGGGTCAGCGCCGGCCCAGGGTTCGACGCAGAGCGATTTCGGCGGCATTGCTGCCGCACATTCCATGAACGCCGCCGGTTGGTGGCGTCGCCGATGAGCAGATGTAGATCGACCGGTTCGGAGTACGGTAGGTCATCCACGTGGGTCGCGCGAACAGCTGCCGAAGGTCAGCGATGCCACCGTTGATATCGCCGCCTACCAGGTTCGGGTTATAGCGTTCGAGATCGAGCGGCGACATCAGGTGGCGCCCGGCGATTCGGTTTCGGAAGCCCGGGGCAAATCGTTCGACCTGGGCTTCGATCCGGTCAGTCATATCGACGTTTGATCCGTTGGGAACATGGCAGTAGGCCCAGGCTGTGTGCTTGCCGGCCGGCGCCCTGGTGGTATCGAATAGGCTCGGCTGGACGAGCAGAACGAAGGGTCGCTCGGGATGGGAACCGAAATGGACCTGGTCTTCCGCAGCCACGATCTCTTCAAGCGTTCCGCCCAGGTGGACCGTGCCGGCCTGGCGGCAGATGTCCGACCCCCAGGGGATCGGAGCCTCCAACGCCCAGTCGACTTTGAACACGCCCGGGCCGTAGCGATAACGCTCGAGCTTCCGGCCGTACCGCGGCGGGAATGCCGAGCCGGCCACCCGAAGCAACTCCCGCGGCGTCAGGTCGAACAACACGGCGCGATGGGCAGGCAGGTCGTCGACTGAATCCACCCGGCGATCGACGAGAACGCGCCCACCGAGATTCTCGAGGTATCGGACCAGGGCGGCTGCAAGCTGTTGCGATCCTCCCCGAACCAGCGGCCATCCCCAGGCATGGGCGGTCACCGCGAACATCAATGCGACCGCCCCGCTGGGAAACTGGCTCAGGCGAACCATGGAGTGGGCAGCCAGGCCAGCTATCAGCGCCCGAGCTGTATCGGTCTTGAAGGCATGCATGGCAAGGTACTCGGCGGGTTGGATTCCACTCCACCCAAACCGGGCGAGCGTGATGGGATGGCGCGGTCGTGGGAAGGGCCGGAGGATCTCGGCAAGCAGGCCGGGAGCATCCGCAACCAGCGGCCGCACGAGCCGCCGGTAGGCTGCGGCATCACGATCGAGTCCCCGGCTGGTTTCTTCCAGCGATCGCCCGAGCACGACGGCACGCCCGCCGTCGAGTGGATGAGCCATTGGCACGGGAGGCTGGACGAATTCGAGGCCGTATTCAGGGAGCGGGCAACTCCGAAAGAAGGGCGAGGCCATTGCCAGGGGATGAGCCGCCGAACATACATCGTGGATGAAGCCCGGAAGCGTCAGCTCAGCGGACCTGGTCCCGCCACCGATCCGATGATCGGCCTCGAGCACGTCCACGGAGCACCCGGCGCGGACCAGGACGATCGCGGCGGCCAGGCCGTTGGGTCCTGACCCCACCACGATCGCGTCGCGCGAATTCAGCGCTGGCGCGGTACCCCCCGGCGGCGGCCCGACCTGTCGGGTTTGTCCGATTCCGTCAGCGGCGGAAGAGAACGGTGCGAACTCTCCATGCTTTTCCAGGGGTCTTCCTGTTCGGTCAGCCAGTCCCAGACATTGCGCATCGTGACGCCGTCCGGACGCAGGCTATCCCTCTTGATATCTGACCAGGCGACTGGCATCGCGATTGGCGCGCCGGCCCTGGCCCGGACCGAGTAGGGCGCGACCGCCGTCTGCGCGTAGGCGTTCCGGTTGACGTCGATGAAAAGGCGGCCTTCTCGTTTCTGCTTGATGAATTCGGTGGTCAAGTGTGCGGGATCGCTTGCAGCCAGCTTTTGGGCGACGTGGTCGGCGAAGAGGTGGGCCACCTCGAAATCGGGTCCGACGGTGATTGGCACCACCACGTGGAGACCGCGCGATCCTGTGGTCTTGACGAATGGACTGAGGCCCATCTCCTCGAGCAGAGCCTTCAGGCTGACGGCGGTGCTGCGCACCAGTTGGAAGTCGTCGTCGGACGGGTCGAGGTCGAAGATCACCTGATCCGGCCTATCGGGCGCCTGGCCGTGTGAGAGCCAAACGTGCGCGGTGACCATGTTGTAGTTGGCGAGATAGACCAGGGTCTCCGCGTCGTCGATCACAGCGTGAGTGATCGTTCCGCCTTTGCGCAGGTCGACGGTGACTCGCCTGATCCAGGCTGGAAAAGAGTCAGGAACTCTTTTCTGCTGGATGGCGATGCCGCCAATCCCATCCGGGAAACGGTTCATGTGCAAGGGACGGTCCCGAACATGCGGAATCATTCGCGGCGCAATCCGTCGGTAGTAGTCGACCAGCTCGCCTTTTGTGATCCGGTCGCCTGGAAAAAGAACCTTGTCCGGGTTGGAGATCGTGACCTGGTGCTCGGCCGCCACCTCTCATCCCTCCAGCAAGCCCGTCGCCTGGCGCGCAATCACGGCATCCTCTCGCGCCTCGACTCGGAGGACCGCCACCGAGCTGCCTCGCTGGCTGATCACAGCGTCCTCTCGGAAGTCCCTCGGCGAAACCGGCCTCAGGCCCAGGAGCATGAGCCGCCGGACGATCGCAGAACGAATTCGGGGCGAGTGCTCACCAATGCCACCCGTGAACACGAGGGCGTCTAGCCGGGGCAAGGCGGTGGCGACCGCTGCGATACCGGCAGCGGCGCGGCCAACGAACATGTCGACCGCCAGCTGCGCGCGATGATTCCCCTGGCGCGCCGCTTTGAGGATCTCGCGCATGCCGGCCCGCCGGCCAACCACGCCCACCAGCCCGGAGTCGTGGTCGAGCGCCGCCTCGAGCTGTCGCCACCCGGCGCGGCGGGTGCGCAACATATATAGAAGGATGCCCGGATCGATGGATCCCGCTCGGGTGCCCATCATCAGGCCCTCCAGGGGGGTCATCCCCATCGAGGTCGCCACGGAGCGGCCATCCAGCACGGCCGTGACCGAGGACCCACTTCCCAGATGGGCCACCACCAGCGCCAGCCGCTTCGAAGGCCGGCCGAGTAGCTGCCCGGCGCGTCCGACCGACCACTCGACTGAGAGTCCGTGAAAGCCGAAGCGCCGGATCCCGTATTGGGTATGCCAGGCACTGGGGACCGGATACCTGAACTGATCCTCGGACAGCGTCGCGTGGAAAGCCGTGTCGAAAGCGGCCACCTGCGGCGCGCCGGGCAGCACCTCACGGGCTGCCCGGATACCCTCGGCTGCGAGCCGGTTGTGAAGGGGAGCGAGCTCACCGAGCTCCTCGATACCCTTGAGAACCCGATCGTTGACCCGGGTTGCCGACCGAAAGCGCATGCCGCCGTGTACGACCCGATGGCCCACCACGTTCACCGGCCGCGGGCCGCCGACCGCCCCCAGCTTCCGGGCCAGGCTGGCAACCGTCCGCTCCAGGCCGTGTCGCCTGGTCGCATCTGCGCCGAGGGAGACTTCGGCTCTGGTTGTGGCTTCGAGTGTAGAGCTCTCCAGGATGCTGCCCTTGAGCGAGCTGGATCCGGCGTTGAGAACGAGGACACGCACGCCGTCAGGCCCGGTTCAGTACGGCCAAGTCCAATCGCGGACGTCGGGGATGTCCTCGCCATGGTCGCGCGTATATTGCCGGTGCCGTAGCCGTTCATCGACCATCCGCTGGCGTAGGTGGCCGGCCTTCGATCCGAGCCCGGGCACTCGGTCGATCACGTCCATCACCAGGTGGAAGCGGTCGAGATCATTCAGCATCACCATGTCGAATGGTGTGGTCGTTGTCCCCTCCTCCTTGTAGCCGCGCACGTGAAGATTGTTGTGATTGCGGCGCCGGTAAGTGAGGCGGTGGATCAGCCAGGGATAGCCGTGATAAGCGAAGATCACCGGCCGGCTCGTAGTGAAAAGCGCGTCGAACTCGGCGTCGGAAAGCCCATGGGGATGCTCACTGTCCGGCTGCAACTTCATCAGGTCCACCACGTTGACCACCCGGACCTTGAGCTCTGGTAAATGCTGCCGGATCAGGTCAACCGCCGCCAGCGTCTCGAGCGTGGGTATGTCGCCGGCGCACGCCATCACGACGTCCGGCTCCCCGGTATCGTTGCTGACCCAGTCCCAGATGCCGATGCCACGGGTGCAATGGACAATCGCTTCATCCATCGACAGGTAGTTCAGTGACCGCTGCTTGCCAGCCACGATGACGTTTACGTATTGCCGGCTTCGCAGGCAATGGTCGGCCACCGAGAGCAGGCAGTTGGCATCCGGCGGAAGGTACACTCGGACCACCTCCGCCTTCTTATTCACGACCAGGTCGATAAATCCCGGATCCTGGTGGGTGAAGCCGTTGTGGTCCTGCCGCCAAACGTGGGAGGTCAGCAGGTAATTGAAGGAAGCAATCGGCCGGCGCCACGAGATCCGGTTCGTCACCTCGAGCCATTTCGCGTGCTGGTTGAACATCGCATCCACGATGTGGATGAAGGCTTCGTAACAGTTGAACATCCCGTGCCGGCCGGTCAGGAGATATCCCTCCAGCCACCCCTGGCAGAGATGCTCGCTGAGCACTTCCATCACCCGGCCGTCCGGTGCCAGATGATCGTCTGTCGGGATCGTTTCGGCGAGCCAGGCTCGGTTGGTCCGCTCGAAGACGGCCCCCAGCCGGTTCGACGCGGTTTCGTCCGGTCCCATGAGTCGGAAGTTGTGGGGATTGCGGACGATAACGTCCCGCAGGAAGACGCC
>Ga0209806_1002351_pt1 | contig 11833 bp, 9 predicted proteins | sample GraSoiAngelo_152_FD_186166 | JGI IMG/M metagenome (GOLD analysis project Ga0209806, IMG submission 186166) | Grasslands soil microbial communities from the Angelo Coastal Reserve, California, USA - 14_1009_12_30cm (SPAdes) (version 2) | ecosystem: Environmental > Terrestrial > Soil > Grasslands ... | reverse complement strand
GAGTCGGTCCGCTTCTATCGCCTCCTCGGGCTCCAGTTCCCGGAACCCGACGGCGACCACGTCGAGGCGACGCTCCCGTCGGGCATCCGCCTCATGCTCGACACCCTCGAGCTGATCAAGCAGCTGGATCCCGACTGGACCGAGCCGCGTGGACATCGCATCGGCCTAGCCTTCGAATGCTCCTCGCCGGGCGACGTCGACGCGAGCTACGTGCGCGTCACGCAGGCGCGCTTCCGCTCGAAGAAGGAGCCGTGGGACGCGTTCTGGGGCCAGCGCTATGCCCAGGTCATCGACCCCGATGACAACGTCGTCGATCTCTTCGCACAGCTACCGACCGCGACTGCCTAGAACGGCTTCATCACCATCAGCCACACGATCAGGAGCAGTCCGATCGTCCCCACGGCGGTGAGCTCCGTCGCGCGTGACGAGCCGAGCAGCCGCGCAAGATCACCGGTGTTCACCGGTTCGGGTCCGCCGCCCCCCTTCCCGATGATGTAGTAGCCGAGCCCGGCCGCGCGGCGCACCGCGCCGTAATACGGCGTGGCGCGCACGTACATGAACGCGATCAGCGCGACAAGGAGCGCGATCGCCGCCCAGATCCAGCCGCGACCCCAGAGTCCCGCCATGAAGGCGGCGGTGATGCCGCCGATCAACAGGATGACCAGACCGATGTACAGGCCTTGTGTCGCGACGTTCGAGAGATCGAGCAGCGCCTGGATCCGGGGGAGCTCGCGTTCCTCGCGAAGGCGCAACGCGACGCCCGCGGATACGCCATGCGCGAGCACGAACGCGAAAGCACCCGCGACGTGGGCGAAGACGACCCAGTTGTAGAGCGAGTCCATCGGGCGGAGGCTAGCTTTTGGCGTCGAGCACCGTGAGCCCAGGCGGACGCGCGCGGAGCCAATCGCGCGCGCGGGTCAGGGCGCGGACCGTCTGGACGAACTCGCGGCCGGCGCGCGAGAGGTGGCGATCCTTCCGGTTCGCGAAACCGATCGTCCGGGTGAGCGGCTCCGCGAGGCGCACCGCCTTGAGCGGGCCCGCCGGGTCGATGACCAGACTCGGGACGACCGCGACGCCGAGCCCAGCGGCGGCGAGGCGCAGCACGCCGTCCATCTCGCCGCCCTCGAGCGCGAAGAGCGGCTCGAAGCCGGCGCGGCGACACGCCGCGACCGTCGCCGCGCGCAGGTCATAGCCGTCGCGGAACATCACCAGGGGCACGCCCTTGAGGTCGGCGATCGGGATCGTCCTGCGCGACGCGAGGGCATGGTCCGGCGCGACCGCGACGACAAGCTCTTCGCGAAGGAGTGGCGATGTCTCGAGCGTCTCATGACTAACGGGAAGGATCACCAGCGCGACATCGAGCACGCCCTGCTCGAGCTCCCGGACGAGGTCGCGAGAGCCGGCCTCCTGGAGAACGAGATCGATACCCGGATATGCGCTGTGGAATTTCGCCAGCGCGGGCGGGAGCAACGTGATCGTCAGCGACGGCGTGGCGCCGACCGCGAGCCGTCCGCGTCGGAGGTCCGCCAGCTCGCGGACCTCGCCGGTCGCACCGTCGACATCGGCGAGGACGCGACGGGCCCACGGCAGGAGAGTCTCGCCCGCCGGAGTGAGGGCGACGTTTCCCTTCATGCGGTGGAAGAGGGAAGTACCGAGCTCTTCCTCGAGAACGCGGATCGCGCGCGACACCGAAGGTTGAGCCACATGCAGTCCCCGCGCGGCCTTGGTGAAATGGCGCTCCTCGGCGACAGCGACGAAATAGCGGAGCTGGTGGAACTCCATCACTCATAGCCTACCGCTATCGCGATGAGCGCATTGAGACCTTTGCGTTCTGACTGGGGGACGCCCACCATCGCCTGTGGTGGCAACGGCGACGGCGGTCAAGGTCCGGAGTCGACCGCACGAACGCAGCGACCTTTGGTGGGTCGAACCGGTCGTGATCGTGATGGTCCTCGGCGCCTTCGTTTTGTACTCGGTCTACGCGGGAGTCGTCGGCACGAACTATTACTACGAGCCGTACCTCTCGCCGCTCTATTCGCCCTGCCTCAGCGCGAACTGCGTGCATCCGACGCTGCCGCTCATCGGTACCTACTGGAATCTCTCGCCCGCGATCCTCATCGTCGCGTTCCCGCTCGCCTTCCGGGTGACCTGCTACTACTACCGCCGCTCGTATTACCGCGCGTTCTTCTGGTCCCCGCCGGCGTGTGCGGTGCCCGACGCGCGCACCGGGTACGCCGGCGAGACGCGCTTCCCGTTCCTCATCCAAAACCTGCATCGATACGCTCTCATCTTCGCGACGGCGCTCCTCATCTTCCTCTGGTGGGACGTGCTGCTCGCGTTCAACTTCAACGGCCGCTTCGGCATCGGACTTGGGTCGATCCTCATGCTCGCGAACGTGATCCTCCTGTCGGGGTACTCGGCGAGCTGCCACTCCCTGCGCTATCTGGTCGGCGGATACCTCGATAGCTTCCACGGGAAGTCGCTCCGCTTCCGGCTGTGGAGCCTTGCGAACCGGCTGAACGCCCGGCACGCGCGCTGGGCCTGGACGAGCCTCATCGTCGTCGGCTCGACCGACCTGTACATCCGCCTCCTGTCCATGGGCGTGCTGACCGATCCGAGGATCGTTTTCTAATGTCAGAGATCGAGCGCCACGAGTACGACGTGGTCGTCATCGGCGCCGGCGGCGCGGGGCTGCGTGCCGCGATCGAAGCGCACGCTCTTGGCGCGAAGACGGCGATCGTCTGCAAGTCGCTCCTCGGCAAGGCGCACACGGTCATGGCCGAAGGCGGCATCGCCGCGGCGCTCGGCAACGTCTGGCCCGAGGACAACTGGCAGGTTCACTTCCGCGACACCATGCGCGGCGGCAAGCTCCTGAACAACTGGCGCATGGCGCAGCTGCACGCGCAGGAAGCGCCGGACCGCGTGCTCGAGCTCGAGGAATGGGGCGCTCTCTTCGACCGCACGAAGGACGGTCTCATCCTGCAGCGCGACTTCGGCGGCCACCGTTACGCGCGGCTCGCGCACGTCGGCGACCGCACCGGTCTCGAGATGATCCGCACGCTCCAGAACACCGCCGTCGCGAAGGACATTGACGTCTTCATGGAATGCACGCTGCGGCACCTGCTTACCGACGGAGAGCGCGTGAGCGGCGCGATTGGGTACTGGCGCCAATCCGGCAAGCTCATCACGTTCAGCGCGAAGGCCGTCGTCCTCGCTACGGGCGGCGTCGGCAAGGCGTGGCGGGTCACGTCGAACTCGTGGGAGTACACCGGCGACGGGATCGCGATGGCGATCGAAGCGGGCGCTGATCTCATCGACATGGAGATGACCCAATTCCATCCGACTGGCATGGTCTGGCCGCCGTCGGTCCGTGGCCTCCTCGTCACCGAGGGCGTCCGGGGGGACGGCGGCACGCTGCGCAACAAGTCCGGTGAGCGCTTCATGTTCAGGTACATCCCCGAGTTCTTCCGCGCCGACACCGCCGACACGGAGAAGGAGGCGGACGCCTGGTACGAAGACAAGAGGAACAACCGCCGCACGCCCGACCTGCTCCCGCGTGACGAGGTCGCGCGTGCGATCAACTCCGAGGTGAAGGCGGGCCGGGGGACCGAGCATGGCGGCGTGTTCCTCGACATCGCGACGCGCCGGCCTGCCGAGTACATCCGGCGCCGCTTGCCGTCGATGTACCACCAGTTCAAGGAATTGGCCGATGTCGACATCACGAAGCAGCAGATGGAGATCGGTCCGACGCTTCACTACATCATGGGCGGCATCCGCGTCGACCCGGATACGGAAGCCACGACGGTGCCCGGGCTCTACGCGGCGGGCGAGGTCGCGGCGGGCATGCATGGCGCGAACCGCCTCGGCGGCAATTCGCTGTCGGACCTCCTCGTTTTCGGACGCCGTGCCGGTGAAGCCGCCGCCGCATACAGCAAGCGCGCGGGCGCGCCGAAGATCGACGAGGCGCAGCTCGCCGCATTCGGGCAGGGGCTGGAGGCGCCGTTCCAGAAGGGCGGAGACGAAAACCCGTACGCGATCCACTCGGAGCTGCAGGACACGATGCAGGAGCTCGTCGGCATCATCCGACGGCGCGACGAGCTTGAGGAAGCGCTGGTTCGTCTCGAGCGCCTCCGCGCCCGTGCGGCCCGCGCGCGCGTGACTGGCTCGCGCGTCTACAACCCGGGCTGGCACCTCGCCCTGGACCTCGACAACCTCATCGGCGTTTCGGAAGCGGTGACGCGCAGCGCTCTCGTCCGCGAGGAGAGCCGCGGCGGACACACCCGCGAAGACTTCCCAAAGACCGATCCGGAGTGGGGCACCAAGAACGTCGTCATTCGAAAGCGCGACGGGCACCTGGTGCTCGCCACCGAGCCCATCGCGAAGGTCCCGGCGGAATTGCGCGCTTTGCTCGGCGACGACAAGCCCACCGGCGAGGCGGCGACCGGCACGAAGACGCCGGTCGCGGCAGGGGACGACTAGTGACCGACGTCCAGGTATGGGTCTGGCGCGGCGACGCTTCCGGCGGGGACTTCATGCCGTACAAGGTCGCGGCGGACGAGGGCATGGTCGTACTGGACGTCGTGCACCGCATCCAGGCGGAGAATGCGCCCGACCTCGCGGTCCGCTGGAACTGCAAGGCGGGGAAGTGCGGATCGTGCAGCGCTGAGATAAACGGGCATCCGAAGCTCATGTGCATGACGCGCATGAACGAGTTCCCCGCCGGTGAGCACATCACGATCTCGCCGGTGAAGACGTTCCCGGTCGTCAAGGATCTCGTCACCGATGTCTCGTTCAACTACGAGAAAGCGAAGACGATCCCGCCGTTCAAGCCGAAGCCGAAGGACTCTGACGGCAAGCGGCGCATGTACCAGGAAGACATCGACCGGGTGCAGGAGTTCCACAAGTGCATCGAGTGCTTCCTTTGTCAGGACGTCTGCCACGTCATTCGCGACCACGACGAGAACAAGCAGAGCTTTTCCGGGCCGCGCTTCTTCGTCCGCCTCGCCGCGCTCGAGATGCACCCGCTCGACACGAACGAACGGATCGACCTCATCCGTGCGAAGCACGGCCTCGGCTTCTGCAATATCACCAAGTGCTGCACCGAGGTGTGCCCGGAGGACATCCACATCACCGACAACGCGATCATCCCGCTCAAGGAGCGCGTGGTCAGCGCGCACTACGACCCCATAGCGTGGGCGCTGCGCCGCATGCGCGGCAAGAAGGACGAGTTCGTCCCGCCCGAGCCCAAGCCGCCGTCCGCTTGACTGGTCGCGTGCTCTTCATGGCGACCGCGGCGGCTGCGCTGACGCTGCTGCTCTTTCTCGCGGTCATCCGGCCGGCCATCGATCGCGGCGGCCTTGGCGAATTCCTGGGCATCGCCGCGCTTTTCATCGCGATCCTTCTCGGCGAGAGGTGGCTTCGATCACGCTGAGGCGATGAGCGCTAGCCTTAGCGACCGTGCGCTCTTGCCCTTACTGCGCCGAGCAGATCCAGGACGCCGCGATCCTCTGTCGCTTCTGCGGCAGGGACGTGCCGCGTGCCGGAGCGGTTCAGCCTGCGGAGCCCACGCCGAGACCGCGCTTGCCGACGCAGCGCTACGCGATCGACGACCGCATCAAGCGATCGCCGGCGAGCGGCCCCGAAACGAAGCGGCCGCCGTCGCTCTGGGCGAAGATCGGCGGCGCGCTCGCTCCAAGCGAGCTCCGGCCCGGACGACCCGGCCAGCGGGAGTCGATGCTCCGCGAGTACCCCAGCGTCAGGAAATACCAGGCGGACGTCGACCGCTTGGTACGTGCGGGTTGGGAGATCGAGCAGCAGGTCGACCGCACCGAGAAGATCGTCGTGAGATGGTTCCGGGAGCCGACAGTCGAAGGTCCGTCCTGATCTGAGGAGGCTTTCCCTCGCGCTCCCCACAGTCCGTCCTTGCCGTCCAGATCCTGCAGGTGCCGGCGCTGCACGGCGACTGGGCGCTCGCGCTTAGATTCGGCGAGCTCTGGGCGATCCCAGTCTCCGGCGGCGCGGCGGTCCAGGTCGCGCGGTTCAATGATCGGCTCGATCCGACCACCAACTATCCAGGACCGTTGCTTCCACCGAACGAGCTCCGGCGCCAGCTCACACCGGACGGGCGTCATCTCGTCCTGAGCGTCGGAGAAGACGTCGCGGGAGGCCCGCGTTACCGACTTGCGATCGTTGATCTCGAACGCGGGGCTGTCACGCAGGTCGTCCGGGAAGACGCCGACCTCATCCGTCCCGCGATCTCGCCTGACGGAACGAAGGTCGCGTATGTCAGGCGGTCGTCGACCGCTTCATCTGACCGAGGGGCCCTCGGCGAAAGGAGTGATCTTCGATAGCCTCGAGTGGTCCGCGGGTCCTCTCGTCATCGACGTCGCAAGCGGGAAACGCACCCTCCTCGGTGGCTGGGTCCCTCGCGATTGGCTCACGCTCGGCAACGACTTCGCGTTTCGCACCAGTAGGTCTCCGTCCGTCGTCGCCGGACTCAGCTCGAAAGCTTTCGAGGGCGAGTACAGCCTCGTCGTCTCGGACCGGGCGGGCGATCCGCAGCGCGCGCTCGTGGCGGAAGGGAATGCGTTCTTTCTGCTCGGCGCACCACGCTGGAGTCCGAAGAGCGACGAGATTCTCTACCGGCACATCGTGAAGGTGGGTCAGATTGAGTTTTTCGTCGCGGATCTCACGGGCGCTCACACGCGTGTGGCGCTGCCGGTGCGGCCGTATCTCGCGGACTGGACGTCCGACGGTTCCGGGATCGTGTATCTCTCGCAGGGTGCCGCCTTGGGCAGCGATTTCTTGGGCAGTGCTGTTCGGGCGGCAAAGCGGGACGGCTCCGGCGATCGAGAGCTCCTGTCCCTGCCTGCAGGTGGGTTGAGCGATCTTGTTGTCATCGGATATCCCTGAACGATTAGTACGAGCTGATTTTCGGCGCACTGATAGCCGCCTGATTCCTGGCCCAAATCGCCCGGTAATACGGTTCAGACTGCTGGAAGGGCGAGGATGAGACCGATCCCCAAGCGCGCGTACGTCTTCATTGCGATCACCTGCCTGGTCGCGGTTCCGTTCGTCGCGCTCGGCGTCCAGGACGTGCTCGGGGACGAGCCGCCGACCGTCGCGTTCTACATCTGGGCTCTCGTCGTCCTGCTATCGCTCCGTCCGATCCGCATCGCGCCAAACGTGGAGCTCTCCGCTTCCGAGGTCGCGGTCCTCGCCGGTGTCGTGCTCCTCCCGCCAGGAACGCTCGCGCTCGTCGCGGGATCGGCCCGGCTCGTGAACGACCTCGTGACGCGGAAGTCGTTCATCCGCATCCTGCGCAATTCGGCCGCCCAGTCCATCAGCGCTGGAGTCGCGGCGATGTCCTTCCAGCTCGTGATCATGTCGATGCTCGATCAGCTCATCGGAAGCATCGGCGAGGTCATCGTCGCCGGCGCGATCGCCGCGACCGCGCTCGTCGTGCTCGACCTCGGCCAGATCATCTCCCTGCAGCTCATCCTGGGGACGGATCGTCTCAGCCGATCGACCATGGGATGGATCGGTCGCACCGGACGAGCGCAGCTCCTCTGGGGCCTCGCCGCGGTGATCACGATCGAGATCGTCCTCATCCAGCCCTGGTTCCTTTTGCCGGCGGTGCCCCTGTTCCTTCTCGGCTACCTCGACATCCGCGCCCGCTTTATTGCGGAGCGCCGCGCGCGTCTCCTCGCGACCCTTGTGGAGGTCGGTCACGCCGTCGGTGCCTCGCTCGACCCGAACGAGGTCTTCCGCAACGTCTACCGCCAGGTTGCCGCGGTCATGGACGCCGACAACTTCTTCGTCGCCACGCTCGGCCCGGAGGGCTCCACGGTGCGCTACCGCTTCCTGATAGACGGCGGCAAGGAGCTCGACCCCGTCGAGCGTCCGAAGGAGGGCACGCTCGTCGGCGCGACCATTGAGCGCGGCCCGCTCCTATTAAAGGATGTCGAGCGTGACGCGCGGCGGCTTGGGCTGCCGGATCTCGAGTCCTGGGGCGCCGTGGTGGAGCAGTCGATCATCGTCGCGCCGCTGCGGCAGCGGGACACGTTCGTCGGCGCGATCTCCGCGCAGAGCCGCCGCCCTGCGGCGTACGACGAGGGCGACCTCCAGCTCCTCGCCGCGATCGCGAACGAAGCCGCGATCGCGCTGGAGCGGGCCAACCTCCACGACCGTACGGCAACCCTGTCGCGCCGGCTTTTCGAGCTTCATCGCATCGGCCTCGCGATCTCGGAGAAGACCGAGCTGGTCGACGTCACGAAACTCCTCGCGGAGTCAGTCGTCGATCTGCTCAAGCCGGCGGTCTCCGCGGTGTACATCGACAAAGGCGGCGACACGCTGGACTTCGCGTTCACCACCGGACAGACGCCGAGCGACCTGCTCTCGCTGCCGAAGATCGCCCCGGCGGTCTCGCGCGTGCTGGAAACCGGCATGCCCGTCGCCTTCTCGCGGCGCGCCGACGCGCCCGAGTACACGCGCAAGCTCCTCGAGCGCTTCGGCCACGAGGCGCTTCTCGTTCATCCGCTGCGCTCGGCCGACCAGACCATCGGCGTCCTCTTCGTCACCTGGCACGAAGCGCACGTATTCACCGATGACGAGCGCGAGCTCATCGGCATCCTCGCCGGAGTTGGCGCGTCGACGATGCGGTCGATTCGGCTCTACCGCGAGCTCGACGAGGCCTATCTCTCGACGGTCTCGACGCTCATGTCGACGATCGTCGCGCGCGACCACTATCGGGAGGATCACCAGCGCAAGATCGCGGCGGATGCGGTCGCGGTCGGCGAGCGCCTCCAGATGAGCGAGCACGAGCTCCGCGACCTCCGCTACGCCTCGCTCTTCCACTCGCTCGGCAAGATCGGCGTGCCCGCCGCGATCCTCTCGAAGGCTGGCCCGCTGACCCCCGAAGAGAAGAAGATCATGCAGGAGCATCCGCTCCTCGGAGCACGCATTCTCGAATCCATCCGGTTCCTGCGCGGCGTCGTGCCGATCGTTCGACACGCGTACGAGCGCTGGGACGGCACGGGTTACCCGGACGCGCTCGTCGCCGAGCAGATCCCGCTCACTGCTCGCATCCTCGCCGTGGCGATCGCGTTCGAGTCAATGCTCGCCGAACGCCCCTACCGCCCGGCGCGCCGCGAGGATCAGGCGATCGCCGAGATCAAGGGATTTGCCGGCACGTACTACGACCCGACCGTCGTCAACGCTTTCGTTTCGATGATTGAGGCGCGCGGCATCATCCACGCCGCGGAGGAAGAGGTCGCCTCGACGAGCCGCGAGCTCTCCATCCTCTCGGAGCTCACGCCCGAGTTCCACACGATCCTCGACCTGCAGCAGCTTCTCGACCGCACGCTCGTCGTGCTCGAGCGCGCGGTCCCGGGCGCATCGCTCACGATCCTGCTGCACGACCAGCAATCCGACGAGCTCGTGTCGCGGGCCGTCGCCGGCGCGTGGACGACCATCGACTCGCCGTCGCGTATGGCGAGCGACCGCGGGATCTCCGGCTGGGTCTTCACGCACCGCGAAGGCCAGATCGTCGACGACGTGCGTGCCGACCCGCGTTACATCGGCGATCCCCGGGTACGGAGCGAGCTCATCGTGCCGCTCGTGTCCCGCGGCCAGGCCGTGGGCGTCCTCGTGCTGAGCCATCCCGCGGTGGCCGCGTTCAGCAAGCGCGATCTGACCTTGATGGAGACGGTCGGGGCGCAGATCGCGGCCCAGATCGAGGTCGCGGAGCTCCACGAGCGGTTGAAGCGCGCCGCGAACACCGACGCGCTCACCGGGATCCACAACTACCGCTACTTCTACGACCGCCTCGAGGAGGAGGTTGCGCGGGCCGAGCGCCACCAGTCGCCTCTGGCGGTCGCGTTCTTCGACATCGACGAGCTGAAGAAGGTCAACGACACCTACGGCCACCTCGCCGGGAACGAGGTGCTCCGGGTGCTCGGGCAGACCATCACCGAGCGGGTCCGGACCGAGGACGTGCCGGCCCGGTATGGCGGCGACGAGTTCGCGATCGTCATGCCCGACACGCCGCGCGAAGAGGCCGAAAAAGTGGTCATCCGTTTGATGGAGATCCTCGACGCGACTGACGTAAAGCTGCCCGGCGGCGGCGCGATCAAGATGCCGGCGCGCTCGTGGGGCGTGTCCTCGTATCCCATGGATGGACGGACGGCCGAGGCGCTGGTGGAGAACGCAGACACACGAGCCTACGCACGCAAACGCGTCGGCCGCTGACCACCCCCTGACACCGAGCGCCGCTCAGCGGCGCTGTAAAGTTTCCGCTGAGGAAGCGCGGCGCAAGCGGGTGCCGTTCAGAGACGCAAGGGGAACAGGGAATGGGTAACGCTCTTCTCGAAATGCTCACGGTTGAAGGTCAGGTTGCCTTTGTCCTGGCATTTGTGGTTCTGACCGCAGTCGGTCTGCTCATGTTGCTCTGGCGCCCTCGCCACGCGACTTATCAGCCACACGACTGCCGATCCATGGGGTGCCTCTGGCTGGAGGACAAGCCGAGGCCATAGCGAGGTCGTCCGGATGCTTGATGGTTGTGTGCTAACGTGTGTGTATGCGTCTGCACATTAGCCTGGAGCAACGTCTCGTGGCGCAGCTCGACCGGCGGGTTGGGCGACGGAAGCGCAGCGCTTTCATCGCAGAGACAGTTCGCCGCGCGCTCGAAGATGAACGGCGCTGGGATGACATCCTGGCTTCGCTCGGAAAGATCGATGAGGGCGGTCACGATTGGGACAAGGACCCGGCCAAGTGGGTACGTACACAGCGTCGGGGTGACGCCCGCCGAGTCGGCTGACCGTGCCGCGACTCTTCTTGGACACGACCGTTCTTATCGATGCACTCCGCGGACGCGCGGCCGCCGACCGGCTCAGATCGCTCCGCCCAGGCACTGAGCCACCGTTTGTCTGCGCGATCAACGTCGAGGAGCTCTGGCGGGGCGCGCGCCGAGAGGAAGAGGCGGCGATCAGGCGGCTGCTCTTGGCGCTCCAGATCGCGCCACTTGGTCGCGATGAGGGCCAGCGCGCCGGTCAGTGGAGGCGCGACTTCGCCGCGAAGGGCATTACCTTGAGCCAATCGGATTGCCTGATCGCGGCTGCCGCCGTCGGCGTCACGGCTCGGCTCGTGACGGGAAATCCCGCAGATTTTCCGATGATCGGTCTAATCGTTGAGCACTGGCCGGTCGGCTAGCGACCGGCGGCTTACCGGCGCGCCGATCCATCCAGTCGCGCGACACTTCCGCGGATCACGAGCGGTGCCCTGAGCATGTGGCGGGCCCCCTTCGTTTTGCGTGGCGATGACGCCCGGTCGCCGATGAGGCGCGCGGCGAGCTCGCCGACCTCGCGCATCGGCTGGCGCACCGTCGTGAGCGGGGGATCGAAGACGCTCGACACTGGGATGTCGTCGAAGCCGACGACCGAGACGTCCTCGGGCACGCGCATGCCGCGCCCGCGAAGCGCCGCGATCGCGCCGAGGGCGAGCAGGTCGCTCTGCGCGAAGATCGCCGTCAGTCTCGGCGCGGACTCGAGCAGGCGCTCCGCCGCGCGCCGTCCGCTGTCGAGACCCCAGTCCACGCACGGCTCCACGAGGCTGCGGTCCGCCGAGATTCCCGCGTCGCGTAAGGCATCGCGGTAGCCATCGAGCCGCGCGCGGGCTGAGGGCCAGTCGAGCGGCCCGGTGATCGTGGCGATGAGGCGGTGCTTCTGGGCGGCGAGGTACGCCGTCGCCTCGTGGCCGCCGCGGCGGTTGTCGATGTCGACGTGGTCGGCACCCGCAAGGTCGATATCCGACGCCACGAGCACCGTCGGGATCCGCG
>Ga0209806_1002350_pt1 | contig 11835 bp, 13 predicted proteins | sample GraSoiAngelo_152_FD_186166 | JGI IMG/M metagenome (GOLD analysis project Ga0209806, IMG submission 186166) | Grasslands soil microbial communities from the Angelo Coastal Reserve, California, USA - 14_1009_12_30cm (SPAdes) (version 2) | ecosystem: Environmental > Terrestrial > Soil > Grasslands ... | reverse complement strand
CCGCGCTCACCGGAGAGGTGCCGCACGAGGTGCTGACGCGAGAATCGGACGGCTCCATCTCCGGAATGACGGACGTTTCCTGGTATCCGTACCGCCGCAAGATGCTCGAGCAGCAGTTCACCGGCGTGCGGCCCGACGCGCGGGGCAGAGGGCTGGGCAAATGGATCAAGGCCGCGATGCTTCTGCATGTACGCGACCTGTACCCCGACGCCGAATGGGTGGTGACTGAAAATGCGGAGTCGAACGGGCCCATGCTGAAGATCAATCGCACCATGGGATTCAAGTCCTACCGCACCGCGGTCGAGTACCAGACGACCCGAGATCAGATGGAGTCGCGAATCCGCTCGGTCTAGGTCTGCCGGCTTCTCTGCACGCTGCGCACGAGCAGGATTACGCCCACGATGATCAGCAGTCCTGGCAACGCACCTTTACCGACCGGGCCGAAGTAGTCGCGGCCGCTGACGCCCAGGATCGACTCGAACACGACAAAGCCGATCAGAAAGATCATCAGGCCGATGAACATCAACGTGCGCCCGGTTCTCAACGCGTGCAGGTCGCGATCGCGGAGGGCCTGCAAGTACATGCCAAGCCCGATGCCTCCCGGCACGACCAGCGCCCACGCGTAAGCCCAGATCGGCCAGTCGCCGGTGCTGTTCGCGTACGCGAGCACGAGGCCCAGCATGGTCACGATGCCCCCAGGAATCGTGGCCACCGAACCAAAGCTGATGAAGCCGACGACCAGCAGCGTGAGCCCCGGGATCAAGATGAAGAGCGGCCACCCGTTTTCGGTCAGGTCGACACCGGACATCACGACCAGCAAGGCGAAGATGCCCACCACGACGAGCACGATGCCGAGCGCGGCGCTGGAGCCTGTGCGGCGCGGCCGCGGTGGGTAAGGAACCGCGTCGACGTAGGGCGGCGGCGCAGCGGCGGGCTCCGGAGCCGGCTCGGCAAAGGATTGCGGAGGCGCCTCTTGGGTCAGCGTGGTGCTGGCCTCCATCGGTTCCGCAGACGCCATTGCCTCGGGTTCGATCGGTTCCGCGACTGTCTCAGGAGGCCTGGAAGCCTCGGGCATCTCGGTCGTTTCCGGAGCTTCGCCGGCGGGCTTCTTCGAAGCGAATATGTCGGGACTTCCGGAAAGCAGGTCCGGGGTCACGTGCACCATGTCCTCTTTGACGCTGGCGTCGTCGGTGGACTCGTCCGGCGTCGGCTTGGGGGCGCGCTTTCGCTTGCTCATCGGCGAAAAGCTTAACCGCCATCCCGGAGCGCGAACATCGGGTTGACGGGTCCATGGCCGTGGCCCAACTCGAGAGAATTTGCGATCGCCTGGGTGATGAAGCTCTTCGCTTCGCGAACCGCATCGAGAGGCTCTGCACCGCGAGCCAGCCAGGCGGCGATCGCGGCTGAGAACACGCAGCCGCTGCCATGCGTGTTGCGCGTCTCGATGCGCTCGGCCTGAAGTTCGACGATCTGCGATCCGTCGAAGAAAACGTCGGTCACGACTGTCTCATCGGCCGCATGACCGCCCTTGACGACAGCGGCGCGCGCGCCCATCGCGACGAGGTCGCGTGCGGCCTGCCGGCGCTCTTCAAGGCTGACGATTCCGCGACCAAGCAGCACTTCCGCTTCGGGCAGGTTGGGAGTGACGATCGCCGCCAGCGGGACCAGCTGCCGGCGAAGCGCGCCGACCGCGTCGTCGCGGAGCAACCTGGCCCCGCCTTTGGCGACCATCACGGGATCGACGACGAGGTTGCGCACGCGATATTGGGTGATGGCGTCCGTCACGGTCGCGATGATCTCCGCGCTCGACAGCATGCCGGTCTTGGCCGATTGGGCGCCGAGGTCTTCCACGACCGCCCTGATCTGCTCACGAATCAACGATGTCGGCAGCTCGAGGATGTCGGTGACGCCGGTGGTGTTCTGCGCGGTGATCGCCGTGATCGCGGACACGCCATGGACGCCGAGCGCGGCGAACGTCTTGAGGTCGGCCTGGATGCCGGCTCCGCCCCCTGAATCCGAGCCCGCGATCGTCAGCGCAACCGGGAGCTTCAAGCGCGACTCCAGCGCCGGCCGGCCCAGTAGACCGCTGCCGCCACGCCGACGCTGACCAGCCCCGAAAGGTCGGCGCCGTGGAGCGCCGAGATCAGCCGGTCGTTGAAGAAGGCGGGTTTGGCCGCCAGGTTGCCGAACAGGTTGACGTAGTTGACGAAGAGCAGGCTCGAGGCGGTGCCGGCAAGCCATGCCCCCAGCGCGAGCGCGGGCCGGCCTTTGATTTCAAACACGAAGAAGCTCAACAGCACGACCGCGGCCCAGGCGGGCGCCCACAGATAGGTCAGGATCAGGAAGTCTTCGTACGCGACGTGAAAGTCGCTGACCAGCACCGCGTAGGTCGCGAGCGCGGTACCGAGAAGACCGCACCCGAGCGCCGTCTGCCAGCGCTGGAGCCTGATGCCCATCGCGAGCGTCACCAACCCCGCGGTGTAGACATCGAGATAGTTGGCCCAGATCTCGCCCACGACGATAAAGACGAAAAAGGGGATCGCCACCCACGTCGGCGCGTGCGCGCTGATGACTGCCAGGACTCCCTGGTTGGCCGCCAGCTTTGCGTCGATGGTCGGCAAGAGCAGACCGAAGAGGCCGAGCACGGTCATCGGCAGCGCGATGCCCACGACCGGCCACAAGGTGACGGACCGAGTCGGGCTTGCGGCCGGAAGGTACCTGGAGTAGTCGCTTGCAAACGGGTACCACGAAGCGACGAGTGCGAAGCACGTCATGAAACCAAGGACGAAGGCGCCGGCGTAATCGGAACCCGTCGCGACCGCACCCTGTCCCCAGTGGAATTGCGGCGCGAGAAATATGAACAGGGCGGCCGACAGGACAGCGAAGGCGACTGCGCCGTATGTCTCGAGGACCTTGATGGTCTGGTGACCGAAAACGGCCACGCCGACGCTGATCGCGGCGATCACCAGGACAAGTCCGAAGGTCAACCATCGGTTGCCTCCACCGAAAAGCTGCGCACCCGCCTGCGCCGCGATCACGCAATCGACCGCGAACCAACCTGTCGCCAGGAACAGAGTCAGCCCGGCGCCGAGATACGAGCCGCGCAACCCGAAGATCCCACGCGTGAAGACGATCTGGGGCAGACCAGATCGCGGACCAGTGTTGCTGAGCAGACCCAGGATCACCGCGGCTGCGACGGTGCCGGAGGCCGTCGCGACCAGGCCGTCCCAGACCCCGAGACCGTAATACGTGGTCAGCAGGCTGGCGGTGAAGAGGCTTGCGTAGTTGACAAACGCGCCTGCCCAAAGAAAAGCGAGATCGCGTGGCGAGCCGTGGCGATCGCGCGCTGGAATCGCCTCGATGCCGTGGACCTCGACCTTGCCGAAGGCATCGGACTGCCGGGTCGCAACGTCGCTCATCGCTCTCCCTCCGCTGGCATTACCCAGTTCAGGTTCATTCGGTCGGCGCGCAGCGCCCTCTCAGCCCGCGTCTCCCAAGGGGTTTCGCGAGCTCCCGTCAGGAAGCGATGTTACTGGTGCGCTACGTCTGGCGCCACGGCGCGGGCAGCAGATGGGCCACGATCCGATACACCTCGGGGTTCACGGCCAGTCCGAGGTGGCTGCCGTGCACCTCGATCGAGTTGAGGTCGTGCCGCAGGCATGCCTTCCAGTTGACGACTCCGTCCGAGCGCGAATAGATCGATGTCGTGGGAACGCGCGGTGCGGCTCGCAGGTCGCGCAGGAAGCGCATCTCGACCGAGGCCGGATGTCCGTAGCGGACTGCGTTGAAAAGATGCGCCGCATGTACGCCCGCCATCGTCAGCGGGTGCACGTCGAAGGGGTCGTTCAGTGGAGAGCCGAGCGTGATGACCTGCTCGACCAGGTCCGGCTTGCGGTGCGACAGGACTTTCGCGAGCACGCCGCCGCGGCTGTGGCCGATCACCGAGACGCGAGACGCGGTCTTGTGGTGCATCGCGACCAGCGTGTCGATGAGCGGCCTGAGCATGACCTCCGAATACATCACGTTGAATGCCACACCGGCGAGGCGCGGGCGATAGCCGACCCGGCGCAGCCAGTCGAACTGGGTGCGAAGAGTCCAATCGCCCGCCAGAAAACCCGGGATCAATAGAACTGGTTTGCGCAGTCCGGGCGGCACGTCGTCGCCGCGAAAGACGGGGTCCCGGATCAGGCTGAGGAACTCGAACGAGAAGCGGCCCTCGAGCCACATCGGCGGGATCGGATCCCAACGGCCCATGTGGCGCAGGTGGGGAAGGATGGAGGCGGAAACCTGCAGCCGTCCGGGCCGCCGGCTATGGGGTGGTTCTGAGACGGTTGCCACTTTGTGTGCTGAGCGCTTTCTCCGTTACGAAGCCGCGGCGGGCTCCGACGGGATTCTATACGCGCTCCACCTATGAAGCGCCTGCATGAAGAGTCCTATGCCGCAATGCGTCATGGATGGTACGCGAGGATCCCGGAGGCAAGACGCATCAGGATCTCCGCGACAGCTGCGTACGTCCGGCGACCGTCTCTGTGGAGCTGGTCGAACATCCCAAAGGAGCTCAGCGCGGCGAGCACGTCTTCGGCTTCTTTCAGCGAGCACCCCGGACGGAGGGCGTCGACGGCAGCCAGCCGCTCCGCGAGCCGGTGCTCGACCTCCCGGTCAGCGCTCCCGCCCGCGCTCGGGAGGTGCCGGTAGAGAGAGGGGTCGGCGGCCCACCGGGCGCACGCCTGGAGCAGGTGCCGCCGCACCGCCTCGCGCGGGTCGGAGGCAGCCGGTTCGGCAGGGTCGGAATGGGGAGCTGGGGTGATCGCCTGCAGCAAGCCGGCTTTCGAGCCGAAACGGTTGTAAACGGTGATGCGCGACACCCCCGCCCTCCGGGCGATCGCACCCACGCTGACTCCGGCCCCTTGGCCCTCCGAGACCAGGGCTCGCGCGCCGTCGAGGATCGCCGCGGCCGTCCGGTCCACGGACGCCTCGCGCCGCCCGAGTCGATATTTTCGGCTCACCCAAATAAATTAACATACTGTATGTTCAATAACTCCAAGCAATTCAGGGGAGTGGACTGCAAGCAGGACGATTCCCCGCCCGCCACCGCCTGCTTCCGATCGGTGGCTTTCCTACGCCACGTTGCCGCTCGGTCGACGACCTACCATCGTCCGCTGTGAGGTTGTGGGACCCGCTTGCGATTCGTGAGCTTTCCGCCCTGCTTCGCGACCCGGTGTTTCGCGGCCGCGGAGTGCCGCATGGCGACGGCCGCCCCGTTCTCCTCATCCCCGGCTTCCTGGCGGGGGACTGGACCTTGCGCGTGATGGACGGCTGGCTTCGCCGGGTGGGCTACCAGACCTTTCTCTCGGGGATCCTGCTCAACATCCAGCACTCCGAGCGCCTGATCTCGGACCTTCGCCGTAAGGTCGCCGAGCTCGAGAAGGAGACCGGATCGCGCATCACCCTGGTCGGCCACAGCCGCGGCGGGCTCCTGGCCAAGGTGCTTGCGCAGCGCCGCCCGCAGCACATCGAGCAGGTCATCACGCTCGGCTCGCCGCTGGCCGACTGGACCGACCTGGCCGCGGTGACGCATCACGCCGTCGGCGTGGTGACGACGGCGAACGAGCTCGTCTACGGCCGGAGACTGAATTCCGAAGGTCGCTTCACCTACGACCTGAAGCTGGCTCCGATCGTGCCGACGACCTCGATCTACACGAAGACCGACGATGTCGTCAACTTCCGCTCATGTCTGCGTCCCGACATTCCGGCGCTCCAGGTCTGGGGATCTCACAACGGGCTGGTGGTCAACCCCGAGGTGTTCCGGCTCCTGGGACGTCTGGTCGCCCGGCCGCGCCGGGCGGCATAGCAGCGGCTTGATCGCGATCGCGGTCGGGATGGCGCTGGTGGCTGCGGCCTTCCACGGCACATGGAACATCCTCGTGAAGGTCAGCGGGGACCCGATCACGACTTTTCGGCGGGCCACCGTGATGGCGGCCATCGTCGCGACGCTCGCGTTGGTCCCCGCCTGGTGGCTGTTCGGTCGCCCCAGCATCCAGCCCACGGGCATCCTCTACTGCCTTGTCTCCGGGGTGCTGGAGACCGCCTACCTGTGGCTGCTCTCGGCGGCGTATCGCCGCGGCGAGCTGTCGGCTGTCTACCCGATCGCTCGCGGCTCGGCGCCTCTCCTCAGCGTGACGGTCGGCCTGGTCGTGCTCGGCGAAAGACTGGCGACGCCGCAGCTCATCGGAGTCGGCCTTTTGCTGGTCGGGATCATGGCGGTCGCGGTTTCGCAGGCGAGCGGGCGCGCCACCTTTCCGGCCCTGCTCACCGGCGTGGCGATCGCGGCCTACACGTCCGTGGATCGGGTCGGCGTACGCCTTGCCACGCCGTGGTTCTATGCATGGCTCCTGTTCATGCTGATGGCGATCGGGCTGCTGCTGTCCGTGTGGGCGGCGTCAGCTCTGGGAGCGTATCGCCCGCCGTCCACGGCGCCGCCTCCGACCTGGCGTCAATCAGCCGTGATCGGCTTTTTCTTCTGGGCCGGTTACTTCCTCGTTCTGTGGGCGCTCAGCCTCGCGCCACTTGCTGTGGTGGCGCCGGTTCGCGAGCTCGCCATCGTGGCTGTCGCGGTCTGGGGCGTGTGGCGCCTGCGGGAGGGCGGGAGGGCGGCGCTGAAGCTCTCCGGCGCCGCCGCCACCCTCGCAGGAGTCGCTCTTCTCGCCATTTAGATCGGGTGGTAAGGTAGGCGTGTCCCCGGGTAGTTCGGGGATGTTCGCCGCGGTCGGATCTTCTCGAAAGGACCCGTGCGTTCGCGACTAGCTTTCGAGAAGAGGAGTAAGGGGGATGCCGACAGGGACGATAAAGAAGCTTGTCTCCGACCGTGGATTCGGCTTCATCGCGGCGGAGGACGGGAAGGAGTACTTCTTCCACCGGACCGGCCTCGACTCGAGCATCAACTTCGATTCGCTGGCCGGCGGTGAGCGGGTCAGCTTCGAGATCGAGACGAGCCAGAAGGGCCCGCGCGCCAACCGGATCAAGCTCGCCTAGCTCATTCGACCTCGAGCCGCTCGGCGGCTACTCGCTGCGGGAAAGCGCGGGGTTCATCGATGCCTGGCATGAGGCTCCCTCCGAGGGCGGCAAGACAGAAGGTCATCTCCACCTCGCCTTCCTGACGGATGGCGACTGGGCCCCGGTCGGCGTCTGCCTGACCCAGGAGGCCGAGGGTCGCGTGCACGGGATCGTTTACGGAGATGCGCCGGTCGGCGCGGTCCAGCGCCAGACCTCGCGCATCCTGAGCCTCGACGTTGACGGTCGCGATTGGCCGCAGGTCGGGCAGCGCGACCCGGTCGTCGACCGCCTGCAGCGAATGTTTCCCGGTTTTCGCCCCGTCAACTGGTCGAACGCCTACGAGGCGGCGGCGTGGTGCCTCATCTCATCCCGGATCTCGATGCGCCAGGGACAGGGCGTCAAGGAGAGGATGTGCCGCGAGCTGGGCCCGTCGATCGACATTCACGGCCATCGCCTGTACAGCTTTCCGGTCCCTGAGGTGCTGGTCCAGATGAGATCGTTCAAAGGACTCTTCGGGCGAAAGGTCGAGTACCTGAATGCGCTCGGTCATTCCGCGCTGGCAGGCGAGCTCGACACCGAGACGCTGCGCGCTCTGCCGCCTGACGCGTCGCTCGAGCGCTTGAAGCGGCTCGCGGGGATTGGCGAGTTCGGATCGCAGCTGATCAGGCTGCGAGCGTTGAGTGCGGTCGACGAGCTCCCGACGACGGAACGACGGCTGCTCGAGGCGATTCGGACGGCTTACGGGCTCACGCACGAACCCGACATCGCGGAGCTCGAAGCCATAGCTGAGCGGTGGCGGCCGTACCGGATGTGGGTCGCCGTCTGTTTCCGGCGATCGCTCGCCGACGGCGCCGGCATGATGCACTCGCGGGCCGCGGGCTAAGGGCGTACAGGTCCTCCCCATTCATGGGGAGGTGTCGGCAAAGCCGACGGAGGGGCTGTCCCGAACGTGCGAGGCCGACTCGCCATCGCTCTTTCTATGAGAACGCGACAAGTCAGTGCGAGTGGCTGCGCACCAGCACCATCGCCGCGACCCAGAGCAACCCGCCCGAGATCAGCAGCACCCAGAGCGTCCAGGGGATGAGGGAGAACTCGACCAGCGCGCCGAAGATGCACATCGCCGCGGCGCCGGCCAGCACGAAGGACCCGGGTAGGAGAAGCCAGGCCGAGTACCAGGGCGGCTGAACGACGTCGCCCCGGCTGAAGACCCGTCCGGCCCCGAAGATCAGCCCCGCCGTGATCATCGCCGGCCCCGTCAGGCCGAACGCCCAGCGCAAGTCCACGGCGCCGGCCGCGGCCGCGACCAGCGGCTGCACTCCAGCGAGCGCAAGCCCGGCTGCGACCGCGAAGGCGACCAGCCGGAGCATCGCGCTCGGATGCGGCACGTTCAGCAAAGCAGTGTGACGAAGAGCAGTCGAACTTCCCCCGGTTACTTGACAAACGCACCGGAGGTGGCCGCAACCCGATCAGGCGACGGCGAACAGAACGTGGTTGCGACCGGTGGTCTCGATGGCACCCGGATGCCCGCGCCTCAATGCCTCGGTCGCCGCCTCGATGAACCGGCGGCGCCTCCCGGCATCCACTCCTTCCAGGCGCGCGGCGCAGTCCCACCAGCTGCTGCAAAGCGACACGAGCTGGTCGGCCGACTCCCAGACCACCCGTTCCTCGACGACCTCGACACGCGACGATTCGAAGCCCGCGGCCAGGGCTGCGGAGCTGAGTGCGTCAGCGTCGGCGACCGTCTGCCGCGTTGCATCCTGGTCGACGGCGCGAGGCGCTGGCGGAAGCCAGCGGTCGATGACCGGGTCGAGGAGCGCAGAGACCGAGTCCCGCAAGGGCGTCACCGGGACGCTCGCGGCGAAGGTAGAGCCATTCCGCAGCACTCTCCGGACCTCGTGCAGCGCGCGGTCGAGATGCGGTGAGAACTGCAGGCCGTGCCCGCAGGCCGCCGCATCGAAGGAGGCGACGGGGAAGGAGAGCTCCTCCATGTCCATGACCTCGAAACGCGCGTTGGGTATCGCGGCCGACCGCGCGATCTCGACCATCCCGTGCGCAAGGTCGATCCCCACGACCTGGCCCCCGGGCGCGACCAGCGCCGCGAGGCGCCGGCTCAACGTGCCGGGGCCGCACGCGACGTCGAGCACGGCCATCCCGGCTCTTGCGTCGACGAGCTCGATCACACGCTGCCGTCCGCGAGCCTCGCCTCTCGCCATGATCTGGTCGAGCCGGCGCTCGTACGCGGCTGCGTGCCGGCTGAAGATGGCGGGAAAGAGCTCCTTGGACTTCAGCGCTCGAACCCCATTTGACCCTCCAGCCACGCCGCCGCCCTGAGGGTGTCTGCGTTGGAGCGGCCGGCCACCTGGATGCCCACCGGAAGCCCGAGCGGCAAACGCGCGGGCAGGACTGCCACCGGTTGGTGAGTCGTGTTGAACGGACGGGTGAACCTCGAAAGCGGCTCGCGTACCTCAGGGCCGGCGTCGACCGGCGGGGCGACGATCGCCGTGGCGGGCAGGACCAGCGCGTCGATCTCCTCCATCGCGCGTTGCGCTGCAACCTGCAGCTGCGTCCTCTCCTGCAGCGCCTCCTGGTATGCGTCGATCGGAATCTCGAGCCCGCGCTGGATGAGGCGAAGCACGTCGGCGCCGTATTTCTCCGGATGGTCGGTGGCCCATTGCCTGTGGTATTCGGCGGCTTCCGCCAGCAGGATGGTCAGGCCGACCTCAAACAGCCGGTTGCGGTCGACGAACTCGATTTCGGGCAGCCCGTTCGACACTTTGGACCAGGCTTCTGCGGTCGGTCCATCGAGGTCGCCAACCCAATCCGCCGGCACCGCCAGCTGGGGCGCCGCAAGCCCGTCGAGGGACACCTCTTCGCCCGACATCATCGTGTACGCACGCGCCACCGCGGCGATGTTCGGCGCGATCGGCCCGAGGGTGTCCAGCGACTTGCTCAGCGGGATCACGCCGGAGATGTCGATGCTGCCGAACGCGGGCTTGAAACCCGCGACGCCGCAAAGCGAGGCCGGGATGCGGATCGAGCCGCCGGTGTCGCTGCCGATGGCCCAGTCGCACAGGGCCGCCCCCACCGCGGCGGCCGAGCCGCCCGACGACCCGCCCGCGACCCGGGTGGGGTCGGCCGGGTTGCGCACGGTGCCGTAGTGCGGGTTGACGCTGGTCACGCCGTAGGCGAACTCGTGCAGGTTCGTCTTGCCGATGATCACGCACCCGGCCTCGCGGATGCGGCGGATCACCGGCGCGTCTTCGGCGGCTTGGACGTCGGGGAGGATGATCCCGCCCGCCGTCGTGACCATGCCCCTGACGTCGACCAGGTCCTTGACCGCGACCACGATCCCTTCAGCCTTCTCCTCCGACACCGAGATGAATGCGTTCAGGTGGGGCCAGAGGCGGATCCGATCTCGTGCCTCGTCGAGGTTCACGGAAGTCATTCTCCAGGGTGTGGTTTGGGGGCCGCCGAGTTATCCTTGCCCGCTGATGTCAGGCAGCCCTTCCGGAGGGTTCACCGGCGCCAACCTCTCGTGGAGCAAGGTCGACGTGCTGACCTCCTCTGAGCGGCTGACCGCCGAGATCCAGGTCCGCGGCGGACGGCTCCGCGAGACGATCAACGACCCGGAGCCGCTCTTTCACCTGCGCAACGTGAGCGCGGAGCCGTTGGTCCCGGGCGCTGTGCCGCTGACCGGGATTCCCGAGGGCCTGTTCAACAAGGACTTCATCGGCGGGATCCGCACCATCGAGCCGGAGCCGCCGCCACCCGACCTGGTGGCCGACATGATGCGCCGCTATGTCATGTTCCAGGCCGCGAGCTTCATGGTCACCGGAGCGGCCGAGTTTCCAACTGCGACCGAGGCCTCCATGCACCAGGAGATCCTGATGAAGGCCCGCTTCTTCTCGATCCTCGACGCCACCGTGACGATCTTCGGCGTCGCCGGCAAGAGCTGGACCCAGCCCAACATCTGGGTCAACCGCGACCTGATGCTGGCGGTATTCCTGGGCTAGGACGGACCGCCCGCGAGGGCTGGAAGCGGGGGTCAGGGAGGGCGCCCTGGTTGCTGATGGAGGCACCGAACCAAGTACGTGTTCTGGTTAATGGGGCTTGACAACGAACTTTTGTTTGGTACAATTACAAGCGTGGATTACGCCGGTGTCAGCCCCGCCAACCAGGCTCGCGCAAGGGAGCTCGAGGATCGCCTCGGACAGCTCTCCGCCCAGGCCCACGCTTCGATGGCGGGCGTGGCAATCGCCGCTGCCGAGTTCGACGAGCTCGGCGGCTGGTACGACGGCGGTATCCGCTCGTTCCCGCACTGGCTGGCGATCAACATGGGCTTTGATCCCCACACTGGAAAGGAGCTCCTTCGGGTCGGACAGGCTCTGAAGAGCCTGCCTCTGATCGCGGCGGCATTCGCATCCGGTCAGCTCTCCTTCGACAAGGTGCGCCAGATCACCTCAGTGGCCACGGCGGATACCGACGGGCTGATGCTTGAAATCGGACGCGGCGCGTCGGGCTCTCAGCTTGAGCGAATCTGCCGCTCGCTGCGCCGGATCAAAGAGCTCGAATCCCCGGGCCACGACCAAAAGGAGCTCGCCAAGCGAGGCCTGTGGACCCACCTGGACGATGACGGCATGATTCGTCTGGTGGCCAAGCTGCCGGCCGAGGATGCCGCCGTCATGGTCGCCGCTCTCGAGTCCATCACCGGCTCACGACCGGTGCCCGATTCGTCAGGCGACGAAGTTCCGGACCCGGCTGAAGACCGTTGGGCGGCGCGCC
>Ga0209806_1002349_pt1 | contig 11837 bp, 9 predicted proteins | sample GraSoiAngelo_152_FD_186166 | JGI IMG/M metagenome (GOLD analysis project Ga0209806, IMG submission 186166) | Grasslands soil microbial communities from the Angelo Coastal Reserve, California, USA - 14_1009_12_30cm (SPAdes) (version 2) | ecosystem: Environmental > Terrestrial > Soil > Grasslands ... | reverse complement strand
CTTGTGTGGACATGCATGTGTGAATTTATGTAGATGTTTTTCCTTGACTTTTCTAGTTTTGTCCTGTATTTAGTGGACATGTACATCTCCCGGGCTACCTGGCCCTCCACCAACGGCAAATCGTATGAGTCCATCTACCTCCGCGAGTCCTATCGCGAGGGCACGCACGTCCGCAAACGCAATATCGCCAACCTCACTCATTGCGATCGCAAAGAAATTGCCGCCATCGAACTCGCTCTTCGTCACAAAAACAATCTCACCGCTCTGGCTTCCCTGGAACAAATCGAACTGCACCAAGGTCCTTCCGTCGGCGCCGTGTGCACCGTCTATCAAGTGGCCCAACGATTGGGCCTGCGCAAAATACTAGGAGAAGAGTTTTCCGGCCACCTGGCCTTGTGGCAAGTCTTGGCGCGCGTGTTGGAGCAAGGGTCCCGCTTATCGGCCGTACGCCTGGTGCAGGTCCATGCCGCCGGCGCCGTGCTGGGCTGGCAACGCGGCTTTGACGAAAACGATCTCTACGACAATCTCACCAGGTTGAGCGAGCACCAAAAGGACATCGAGAATCGTTTATTTGCTCGGCGAGGAAAGGAAAAACCGCAGCTGTTTCTCTACGATGTCACCAGTAGCTACCTCGAGGGGGAGCACAACGCCTTGGGAGCCTATGGCTACGGCCGGGATGGCAAGAAGAACAAAAAACAGATCGTCATCGGCTTATTGTGCGACGCGCAAGGAGAACCCGTCTCCGTCGAAGTCTTTCGCGGCAACACCCAAGATACCCAGACCTTTGCGGCGCAGGTCAACAAAGCCAGCGAACGCTTCGGTTGTGAACGGGTGACCTTTGTCGGCGACCGCAGCATGATCAAGAGCGGACAGATCGCCGAGCTAGTCAAGGTCGGATTTCACTACATCACCGCCATCACCAAGCCACAGATCGAAACACTTTTGAAAGCGGGCCTCTTTCAGATGGAGCTGTTCGACAGCGCGGTATGCGAGGTCGCGCAGGACGGGGTGCGTTACGTGCTGCGGCGCAATCCTGTGCGTGCAGAAGAACTGGCCGCTTCTCGAGCCGACAAACAAGCACGAGTGGAACACTTTATTGCCGAGCGAAATGGCTATCTCGGTGAGCATCCGCGCGCTGCGGTGGCCACGGCGGAGAAGGCGGTGCAGGCCAGGATCCAGCGACTGAAAATCGATGACTGGCTGCAGGTCGAAGTACAGGGGCGAACCCTGGCGTTGCGGGTGGACTCCGCCGCTCACGAACAGGCCGCTCGACTGGATGGCTGCTACGTGATCAAGACGGATCTCCCGGTGAGCGCTGTTTCCAAGCAAGAAGTGCATGACCGCTACAAGGATCTGACGCAAGTCGAACAAGCCTTCCGCACCTGCAAGACCACCCATCTGGAAACTCGCCCGATCCATGTACGCACCGCAGCGCACACGCGCGCTCATGTTCTGGTGGTGATGCTGGCTTATCTCATCCGGCGGGTCTTGAGCCGGGCTTGGGCGGCCTTGGACGTGACCGTCGAAGAGGGACTACAACAGTTGAAGGCGCTGAGTTCGACGGAAATGAAAATCAAAGAGGGCGGTACTTGCCTGCGCATCCCCATGCCGAATCCGGCCTGCCGTGATTTGCTGCAGGCCTTGGATATCCGTTTGCCAGACGTCCTGCCCAGCGTGAAGGTGCGTGTAGACACGCGCAAAAAACTGCCAGAACGTCGCAAACCCCGCTAAAACACGGGGCATTTCTCTTCGGAGAACCTCATTCGTTCGGGGTGAACATGCGGTACAAACTAATCAGGGTGAGGGGCACCGTGGATGATTAGCTGAAGGCGGGCCAGTTTTCGGTTGGTCGAAGCAGCTGCAGTCCGATGGAATAGGACTGGTCGGGAAGGGGTTTGCAATAAACGATGTGTGCGCGGGAATAGAGATTACCGGGGACCGATCGAACGGAGACATCCTGATCGGGCGCCCAGGGAGCCTTCGTCAAAACGCGGGCGCCGTGAAGGCTAACGTTGATGGTAGAGGTAATCTCATGGGTGGCATTCTCAACGCTATAGAGTTCGACCAACAGCTTCTCGGGAATGCGGCTTTCAGTGCGGATCGGAGGGAATACATTTGCCATGTCTGGCTTTCTCCCTTTTGATTGGCCAGAGTCTGTCGAGCTGCGCCGGGAGTGGGCTTGCTATCCGGGCCGGTGTCAGGTGCGACTGTAGGCCCGAAAAGTCGACCATGTGACGGGGCGTCCGCTGAAATTCAATCCGATGCAGTAGCGGTCGTCCACGAGTCTCTGGCAATAGACGACTTTTCCGCGGATGGTGGTTTCATCCTTCAAGGAGGTTAGTTGAACGATTTCGCCGGCTTGCCAAGAGCGGGTCGAGACTACGCGAGCGCCGTTGACGCTGATGTTGTCTGTGTAGGTCATTTCTGATCCGTTGATGGGCTGCTCCTGCACTTGGGCGAGCCGCACGACCATGGCGATGGGGAGACGCTTGTCCATACGTCCGTTCAATAGGCTCAATATTTTCATACGGGGCGCGTTGGCCTTGGCCACAGCGCGTGGCGGACCTCAGCTGTGCTCGGCTCTTGTCGGCCTTGACGATTGAGCTGCGCTGATCTTCCGCTAACGATTAGTTAGCATTGGGCCCTTTCCCCGGCAATCGGGTGAAAACCTTATAACGGCCTGCACAAATCCCTTAGTACTAGGGCCATTCTTCGGCCGACGAATCAGGGGGAAACGGGCTGGTTCTGGGGGGCTTGAGAAGGCCTTGGACGACAGACTGGGCAGGACAGAATTTGCGACCTATGGTTCCAGAAGGGCTTGCGTCGCGCAGATGACCACATCGAAAAGCGACACAAGATGTCGAGGGATGTAAAACGCCATGCGCAAGCGGCTAGGTCCCCATGTAGCTGACGTGGACGTACACGCCAGTGTGAACGTTGTAGAGCAAATACCAGCCGACGTGGTCGCTATCCTCATAAATGACGAAATCGTCGGCGCAGTCCCAGCACCAATCGGTGCAAATCGGCCAATCCCAGGCCGCGACTTCAAAGAAGAACCCGCCGGGTAGCCACAAGCGGTGATGATCGCGATCGAAGCGTTCGATGCGGTAGCGGTAGGACGGGCCAAAATGCTCGAAGCGACCGTGCTCGAAAGGACGGTCGAAGTGATAACGCTTGTCGTCCGGCCGGTCGTGGCCGAACCAGTGGTCCTTGTTGACATGCGGGGTGCTGTTCACGCGGCGAGAGTCATGACGTTCGGGTTCGGGCTGGGAGCGCGGATTATCTCTCCTAGGAGGCGGTGGCGGAACGCGGCCCTGGTTGGCGCGCGGCCGATTCTGCCCGCGCTCCTCACCGCGTTGCGCGAGAACCGGGAACGCCACGAGTAATCCCAAAGCAAGGGGGAAAACCAACCGTCGTCTCATGTCTTCACCTCGAACACGTTGAGACCAGACCGCTTACAACTTGTGTGCGTGTTCTCTGGGCATGACCGGGAACCGGTGATCCGACGTGCCGAGAACGCCTGGTGGGTACACTCGTCGGGAACTGGAAGATGGAAATCACGGGACGAGCGAGCCGGGCCAGCGATGATTCGCCCAAAGAATCGAGGAGCGTTGTTGGATTGATTTTACAGCTGGTAGCGGAAAACACTCGACAGAAGAGCGGCTCTCGCATTATTGTCGGCAGTTGTAAGACCGCAGAAGCAGACCTTCGCAGAGTAACGGAGAACCCCTCCATCACCATGTCCATACCGTTAGAGCTCGAGTTCGTGCTCGTGTCCAGCGACTATGCGATGATGAACGCGGTATCCGGAGGGGTAAAGAAATATGGGGCGAAATTCCTGTTGGTCCCCACGGCGGAAGCCGCGCGCGATTGCCTGAGCCGGCGGAGGATCGACGGCGTCTTTGTGGACCTGGAGGTGCCGGGGGCGCTGGGGGTGATGGAAGCCATCCGCAAAGGAACGTCAAACAGTAAGGCGGTGATCTTTGCCTGCGTCACGGACGCGAAAGAATACACGGACACGTTAAGTGCCGGGGCGAACTTTCTTCTGCGCAAGCCTTTGCACCAGGATAGCGTGGCGTTACATATCACGATTGCAAAAGAGTTGCTGGAGCGCGAGCGGCGCCGCTACTTCCGGCATGCCGTGAATCTCCCGCTGGTCTTGAAGGATGGGGTAGCGGAGCAACATGCACGGATGACCAACCTGAGTGAAGGAGGGATGGCTGTGCGCAGCGCGAAAGCGTTGCGCCATTCCTCGATCATCGATTTCGCATTTGATTTGTCTTCGGGAGCAAGCGTTACCGGGAAGGGGCAGGTGGCCTGGATCAACACGGAAGGAATGGCGGGAATCGTCCTGCAGACTTTCGACGAGAATGGGCGCGAGCATCTTGAAGCGTGGCTAGCGGCTCAGGAGCAACTAGGCATTAAGAACAATGCACCGAGAGGGTGAGCAGGAGCGAGCCGGAAAAATGAGCATGATTTATGAAAGTAAGAGAGGCAAAAGCGGCAACCTCCGAAATCCATGCATGAAACAGGCTGTAGTGTAGGCGTAGAGGGTGGTGTAGAATCCGCCCCTTCGGGCGGTGACTGTCCAACAGGCGACGAGGAAATGGTGGAGTGTACGGCCAATTGTTTACCCCCGCAAGCAACGGCATCCTAAGCCTGCGCGCGGACCTCTCCTAATGACAAAGTCACTTCGATTCCGAATGTATCCCAGGAAGCAGCTGGATATCCGATGGTTGGATCTTCTGTACGCGGCGTTCTATTGCGCTTTCCCCAGAAGTATTCGTGCTAAAGAAGCGGAACTCGAAGGAATGTTTGCGTCTCCTTTCCCGGTGCTTTCGGCGTTTACCGTGCGGACGGGATTCGATATGTGTCTGGGGGCGCTGGGGTTACCGGCGGGCAGTGAGATTCTGATGTCCGCGCTGACCATCAAAGAGATGGTTGATATCGTGAAGCATCACAGACTCGTTCCGATTCCCCTGGACATCGAAGGCGGGACACTGGCTCCTGAAATAGCGACGATCGAAGAGGCCATCACGGAACGCACGCGGGCGATTGTGATTGCGCACCTTTTTGGCACGCGCACGCCGATGGGGCCGGTGGTCGAGTTGGCGAAAAAACACGGAATCCTGGTGATCGAGGACTGCGCGCAGGCGTTTACCGGCCACGATTACACCGGGCATCCGGAGACGGATGTGGCGATGTTCAGCTTCGGTTCGATCAAGACGATGACGTCACTGGGAGGGGCTCTGCTGCGAGTAAGGGATGCGGAGCTTAGACGGAAGATGCGCGTCATCCAGAGGACGCATCCGACTCAGACGCGGAAGGAATTTGCCGGCACGCTTCTGACGCATGTGATCCTCAAACTGTTTACTCTGCCGTCGTTGTTCGGTTTGTTGTACCGCGGATGCGCGCTTTGGGGAACGGATTTTGAAGAGCTGATCGCTAGGGTGCGGGGATTGGATGAGGAAGATTGGCTGAAGGAAATCCACAAGCAATGCTCCTTCCCACTTTTGGCGCTGCTGGCACACCGGCTGCGGACGTTCGACGCCGTCCGGCTGACTGAACGAATCCACGTGGGAAGGGAATTTGCGAAATCGCTGCCGCGCGAGATTTCCTATCCCGGAAATCGGGCGGCGTTCCACAGCTTTTGGGTGTTTCCGATTCTGGTTGAAGCGCGGGAACGATTCATGGCGGAACTTCACCGACGCGGATTCGATGGAACCACATCTGGATCAGCGCTCTCCGTGATCTGTCCGCCAGCCGGGCGGGAGGCTTTGGAGCCTTCCAAGACGCGAGAGATTCATCGAAAATTACTATACCTGCCGGTGTATCCAAAGGTTCCCCCGCGGGAACGCCAGCGACTCAGCAAGGCGATTGCTGAGCTTTTCGACAAGTCCCCTCATCTGCGGGTGACCGACGCGCGACGAGTTTATGCGGCGGTGGCGCGCACCATTGAAACGCCGAGAAGCGTTGAGGACATTCGAAACGTTGTGCAACGCGCGCAACGAGAGAATTTACCAGTCTGCATGATGGGAACCGGTCACAACCTGGGCGGGCACGCCTTTGTGAATGGAGCGATGGTTCTCGACATGAGGCAGTTCAATCGGGTGTGCTCCGTAGATAGAGAACAGAAGCGCATAACGGTAGAAAGCGGAATTACTTGGGACAAGATCCAAGAGGCCGTGAATCACGCGGGGCTGGCGCTGAAGGCCATGCAATCGGACAACATTTTCACCGTGGGGGGCTCGCTGGCGGCAAATGCTCACGGACGCGACACCCGGTTCTCGACCATTGTGGAAAGCGTGCTGGGCTTCCGGATCATGCTGGCGGACGGATCGGTAATGTCCGTTAGCCGGAACGAGAATCCTGCGATGTTCAGGAATGCCATCGGCGGATACGGATTGTTCGGAATCATCCTTGATGTGGATTTTGCGCTGGTGGACGATTGCGTCTATGAGCAGTGCTCCGCGGTCATTCCCTTGGCGGCGCTGGTCAAGAATTTCGAGCAAGAGGTCCGGGCGAATCCCGCTGTGGAGCTGTTTTTGGCGCGCCCCTCGATTTCACCGCATTGCTTTCTGAGCGACACGATCGTAACGATGTGGAGAAAAACGGACAGAATCCATAAAGGGGTGTTTCAGCTGGACCACGAGCGTAACGTAGCGCGCGACCGGTTTCTGTTTGGATTGTCGCGGCAATACAAATGGGGGAAGACGCTTCGGTGGCATGCGGAGAAATACCTCTCCCGCGACTCGCCAACCAAGACACTGGTGTCGAGAAATAACGCCATGCGGCCACCGGTGTCAGCGGTGAAGATGTTCGAACATAATTCGGAAAAAGACACCGACGTGATACAAGAGTTCTTTGTTCCGATTCCGCGGTTTATGACTTTTATGGAAGGCCTGCGGGGCATCCTGCAAGAAGAGGAGACGAACCTCCTCGGCGTGACATTACGGTATGTGAAAGCCAACAACGAAACGGCTCTTTCCTATGCACCGAAAGAAAATGCATTCGCGGTGATAGTTTACTTCAACGAAGTATGTTCGGCCGATGGCCGAGCGAAGGCAAACGCACTGATCAATCGGCTGGTGCGCCTCGCTGTGAATTGCGGCGGAACGTTTTATCTGACCTATGCGCGGGAACTGGAGATGGATTGGCTGAGAAAGGCGTACAGCGAGATTGGCGCTTTTTTCCAAAGGAAGCATGCCGTTGATCCGGAGAATCGCTTTACCAGCAGATTTTTTGAGCTGCATGGGAACCTGGCACTGGCGAAGAAGGCGGCCAGCGGAGAATAAGCGCGGTTGCGGCGTTGCGGACTGAACGGCCGGATCTACCGCTTGGCTGAGACAACAGATCCCTTACCAAGAACGGGCACTATCGCTCCGGCGCACACCTCTTGAAGAGTCATCGAAGTCGATGTACATCTAGTTCGTCGACATTCGTTAGTTGATGGTGCGGTGGAGGACGGCGGCGATTTGGCGCATTTCACCGGCGAGGGCGATGAATTCCTCGGGGAGCAGGGATTGCATGCCGTCGGAGAGGGCTTTGTCCGGCTCATGATGAACCTCGATGAGCAGACCATCGGCTCCTACAGCGACAGCGGCGCGGGAGAGTGGCAAGACTTTGTGGCGCTTGCCGGTACCGTGGCTGGGATCCACAAAGATGGGAAGATGGCTACGCTTTTTTACGGCCGGAACGACGGCCAGGTCGAGGGTGTTGCGTGAAAAATCGGAGAAAGTGCGCACGCCGCGCTCGCACAACACAACGTTGTAATTGCCCTCGGAGAGCACGTACTCGGCGGCCATGAGGAACTCGTCGAGCGTGGCTGACATGCCGCGCTTGAGGAGGACGGGCTTTCTGGCGCGCCCGGCGCGTTTGAGTAGAGAAAAATTCTGCATGTTGCGCGCGCCGATCTGGATGACATCGGCGTACTCTTCGACGAGGTCGAGGCTTTCGCTGTCGATGGCTTCGGTGACGATACCGAAGCCGTGGGTGGCGCGAACTTTCGAGAGAATCTTGAGCCCTTCTTCGCCGAGGCCCTGGAAACTGTAGGGAGAAGTGCGGGGCTTGTAGGCGCCGCCGCGGAAAAGCCGCACTCCGGATTTTTTGAGGCGCTCGGCGATAGCCAGGCATTGCTCTTCGGTTTCAACGGCGCACGGCCCGGCGACGAGGGCGATGTGATCGCCGCCGACAATGACGTCGCCGGAGGGTGTGGGAATTCGCAGGATACTGTCTTCTTGCTTGGTGTCGCGGCTCACGAGTTTGTACGGCTTACTGACCGGGATACACTCGACGACGCCGGGTAGGGATTCGAGGATGCCCAGGTCGATGGCGCCCTTATTGCCGGTGATGCCAATGGCGGTGCGGAGGGACCCCGGCATGGGGTGAGGCTTCAAGCCGAGGCTTTCGATGTGCTTACAAACGGCATGGATTTGCTCCTCGGTGGCGTGCGAATTCATGACGACAAGCATGGAGGGCTCCCCGGCCGAGCTCGTGAACCCAGAGTTTACGGCAAGCCACCAGGATGCAGCAAATGGATGCGGTGGTACTCGCGTTTAGGCGCGCTTGTGACCAAGGAATCCGCGCGCCAGTACGAAGAGGGCCAGACCGACGCTCGCAGCGATGAATGCTTGCCAGAAGTGAACTGCTGTAAAGGGCTCTGCCAGAGCGCCAAGACTCGCCGATAGAGTGAACAGCCCGGCAAAATGCATGGAATGCCAGGCCTCCGAAGCAGAGCCGAGACTGCGAGCCGACCGGAGAATCTGCGCATAGGGTTGGAACAGCAGCAGCAAGGCGAAACAACCGATGAGCAGCGCTGCGGGAGCCCAGTCCGCGGCAACGCAAATGGTGCGACGCAGTCGGATACGCTGCTGGCCCGGCCTGGCGAGGGGCAGCTCCAGAGCGAATAGGCTGAACGCCGCAACGATGGCGACCAACATGGCTAGTACGGCAGAGAGTTGGACCAGGAGGGCTCGGTGATCGAGGGCGCGCTCGGCTGGGCTGCACGGTCGGAATGAGTGGCCGAGGCTCTCTATCCGTTCGTCAACGTCCTCGAGGCGCGGCGCTGCTTCCTGGCTCTGACGGTCCATGCCATGGGTTTGCTGGAGAGTTCGCAGCTCCGCCAATGCTTGATGGGAGACGCTCAGACCCACCATGCGCTCAAAATCGGTTTCGCCCTGATCTGCCATATGGCGACCGAACTCATCGACACGATTAAGCAGGGATTCCGCCTCATCGGGACGACCGGCCGTAGAGGCCTCCTGAGCGTTGTGCACCAGATGAGTGCCATAGCTCCTTATGGAAGCCACGTCAGGAAGAGGGTGAGCCCACAGTGTGTTGAAAATCACCGATGCCGACAGATCTTGATGCTGGTTCCAGACTTCTCGAGTAAGTTGCCAATGGCGATTGAAATAGGTGTCGTAGCGGGGCGCTCGAAAAGCGCGGTCCATGTGAGCCATCCATTGGGGGTCAGCGGCCAGGGACGTCTCGAACTCTTTTTCGGTCGGGGAATGCTGGAATATGAGCTTTCGGAATAGCGGCTCGGAGCTGACTCGCGCGGCGACGAGTTCCGGGAAGGCGTTGTCAGGGTCGGCGGACAACAATCGGGCCAGTCCGTCTTTCGATGGCGGCGCGTATTCAGGATGTCCCGTGGAGCCGGCGTAGATCCACACTAGGCTCGGGTCAATGGCCACCGCATGATCCGCCAGCGCCATCGCGCTGCCTGTGTCAGGCGCAGCAAGTGCGACGAAGGCCAGGGTGCGCGCGTCCCTCTCCTTTTCAGCGCGAGCGGCCAGATTTCGCAAGTCGCGGACATCGCTCGAATATCCCCGATACCCATTCCAACTGCCGCGCACGGTAGAGATGGCTTCGCGGCTTTGGGGAAGGCAGACAACCACTGCGGTTGCCAGGAGGATGGCCACGGTGAAGAGCCGAGAGCGCTTGGGAAGAACGGCGGCGCTGACTCCGGTAGGAAGGGAAGTTGAGGAAAGGGCAGAGCCAGCCGGGAGCTTCAGCCAAGCCAGGAAGTGAGAAGCCGAGGCGCGGGAGAAAAACATGATTCCTCCTATGGCCCATCGTAGGGCCTCGAACGGCTTTTCAATTTCATCGAGCTCGGCGGCGAGGGCGTGACCCCAGTCACGCGATTCCTTGGGCCAAAGTCGAAGAGCGAGCTGTAGGGAGGCATGCGCGAGCCAGAAGGGCAGTGACGGTTGTCGGGAAGTCATGGTCACGCCTGACTCGCGGCGGGCTTCCAGAATTCGCGCTGCTGCGCAGCGCGCAGTTCCTCGCGGGCCCATTCGCGGCCGGCGCCGGTGAGACGATAGAGATGCCGCCGAGGGCGGCCTTGCGGAACGGAGTTTTCCCAGCGTGTTTCAAGCCAGCCCCGCTTATCTAGGCGCATGAGGATGGGATAGAGAGTGCCCGAAGGAATACTGGTTTGAAGGGAGATGGCATAGCCGTGATGCCACTGGGCGGGGTGTGCCAGGAGGGCATCGAGGATGGCCAAGGTCGGATGCGACAGGCGGATGCGTATGCCCATGCCTTAACTCTACATAGATAGAGTTAATTCGTCAAGGAGGATTTACAGGAAGCTCGAGAAAGTCTCCCGGTGGGCGTTGACGCGCACAGCCCGCCAGGCATCTAATGGGTCTGTTGTGATTCTGCGCCCCAGCCGGGAGGAAGAATTGCTCTCGGATCATGTCTTTACTATTTTCGGCCGAACTCTCACTATAACCGGTTACGAACAACTCGTCACCGGCGCAATTGTCTTGATTGCGCTAGGGGCTTGGGTCGTTCAGCTATTCCGCCGGAGACGAACTGTTGTCCTGCAGAGGTCCGCCGTAATCGACCGGCTTCTTCATGACTTGTCGCGCATCGCAGATTCCCTGGAGTGCATCGCCAATCGGCCGGCCGACCAAGTGATTGCCGCTGCGAACCGAAGGACAGAGGAGTCGCGCGGGAATCCGCTTTCCATCTTCGGGCACGAAAGACCGCAGGGATAGCTGAATTCCGGACTGGCAGTCTGGAGAGGAGGCTGATACGGCGGGGTGTCTCTTCCTCCAAAGACCCGCCAACCCCAGAGGTGATTTGGCGCGTGTGCTAGAATAGTTGGTTTATGACGGAGCAAAAATTTTCCACCGGCGTGCCTGACCAGCCCATCCTCCAACCGACTGAATTCGATCCCGAAGACGAGTACCGCCCCGAACCTGAACCTGAACCTCACCCGCCATCCTGGATGGATGGGGGTGTGCGCATCGGCATTCATACCTCCATCGCGGGAAGCTATTTGAATGCCCTGGAATCGGCTCGGAAACTGGGTTGCAACGCACTGCAAATCTTCTCGGCCAGCCCCCGGATGTGGCAAGGCGGGTCGACGCGGATTTCGGACGTAGACGCCAAGGCCTTTCGGGCGCGCCGGGAAGAGCTGCGGCTCGGCCCATTGGTGATACATGCCAACTACCTGCTCAACCTCGCGTCGGCCGAGCGCATGCTGCAGACGCGCTCGATTCAGGCATTTCACGATGAGATCGTGCGAGCCATAGCGTTGAGAGCGGACTTTCTGATCGTGCACCCGGGGGCCCGCGGTGAATCGACGACGGAGCAGGCGATTTCGACGATCGTGGAATCAGTGAAGCAGGCATCGAAGCACGCACCGATGGACGGGCTGCGAATACTGATCGAGAACACGGCGGGGATGGGAACGTCAGTCGGGGCGCGGCTGGAAGAACTCGGAGAGATTTTGGCGGGGTTGCGAAACTTGCCGGTGGGGGCGTGCCTGGATACGGCGCACCTCTTTGCCGCGGGATACGATATCAAGAGCCCGGGCGGGCTGGCTTCAA
>Ga0209806_1002348_pt1 | contig 11842 bp, 10 predicted proteins | sample GraSoiAngelo_152_FD_186166 | JGI IMG/M metagenome (GOLD analysis project Ga0209806, IMG submission 186166) | Grasslands soil microbial communities from the Angelo Coastal Reserve, California, USA - 14_1009_12_30cm (SPAdes) (version 2) | ecosystem: Environmental > Terrestrial > Soil > Grasslands ... | reverse complement strand
ATGAGGTAGCGGATTGACCCGGCGATCTCGTCGGCGCTCCCGAGCCATGCGGACACTTTCGACCACTTGTCCTCGAGGAACGTGCGGCTCCCGACGTGGATGTCGGACATGAACGCGGCACGGACATGGTGCCGGGTGCCATGGAACGTCTTGACGGTCGGCAGGTCCGGTCGGATGATCGACTGGGCGATCACGAGCCCTCGGTCGTTGACGGTCCCGACGATGCCGACGACTTCGTCCAGGACGGCGATCTCCGAGGCGACCGCCGACTCCGACGGGAGGAGGACCGCGATCCGGTCCGCCTCGTCCTCGATTTCCAGGATGCGGTGGCCGTTCTTCGTCGTCCGCACGTCCGCGACGATGCCGATGATCCGCACCTCGCGCGTCGACCGGCGGGCTTTCGCGATCTCCTGGGCCCCCGCGAGGTCGTGGCGGGACCGCAGCATGTTCCGCAGGACCTGGAAGCGATGCCGGAAGTACCGCGTGAAGTCCGCGAGCGTCCCCTCGCACGTCGAATGGCCCGTGATGTCCCGGAGGATCCGCACGTCCGGCTCCCGGTCTTCCGCCTTCTCCCCGAGGCGCCGGAACGACGCGGGGATGAACGCCTCCGCCAGGATCGTCGGGGGCGCCGCCCGGGTCGTTATCTGGGCCGCGGCGTTCCGGGCGATCTCACCCGCGCGCATCACGTCGTCGAGGGTGACGACGAACGGCGTCTCCGGGCAGGATCCGAGGAAGGCCTCGAGGCGCTCGACGGGATCGCGTTGCGTCAGTAGGAACTCGATCGCGTCGGGCTGGAGCAACGTTCCGCGATTGCTCACGAACGCCAAAAGTTCCTCGCGCATCCCGGGGGCCATTGCGGTGAGCCCGTCAAAAAACCTTCGTCGCGTGGCCGAGACATCCGAGAAAATTAAAGGCGAAGGGGCGAATCGGGTGAGGTGCATCGCGTTCGCGTCGAGACGCCGGTTCATCCGACGGAAAATCCGGACAGGGTGATGACCGCGCTGCGAAATATTTTTCCGGACGTGCGCATCGAATCGACGGAGGGCCGAATCGTCGGGACGACGGAGAACCTCGACCGGCTTCGTGAGTTGATCCGCACCCAACGGATTCGAGACACCGCGAGGCGTCAACTGCTCGCCGGTCGTCGAGGGGATCGCACCATGGTGAGCCTGAGCAAGCAGGCGGCGTTCGTCGGCGTCGTGAACTTCGCGGCTTCGTCGCCCCTCGGCGACATCACGGTCGAGATCGAGTCCGACGACCTGGAGGCGGCGATCGACTACGTCGCGGAGAGTACCGTCGCCTCGAAGGCCTAGGCGGTACGGCCGCACCGCGTACACGTGAAACGGCCCGCGTCGTACTTGGCTTCGACCCACGCGCAGTACGGGCATTGGAATCGGACCGGGGGATACCCGTACGGCGGCGGGACGTACGAAGGCGTATACTCCCGGGGGATGCGACTTGCATTGCCGGCCGCGACGGCGGGCGGCCCGACGGACGGCGTCACGGGCCACATTTGCGCGGAAGGCGGCGGCTGTCCGGGATCCGGCGGGGTTGCGACCGGCGGCGTCAACGTGGAAAAGTACGGCGCCGACGGCCCCGGGATGGCCACACCGCGGGTCGGCGGCCGGAATCGGTCGATCAGCCCGCGGAAGTTTCTCCAGGCAACAATCGCGTACCAGGCGAAGAATCCCGCTCCGGCGATCGCGAGCCCGAGGAACACCAGGTTGAGGAAGAGGAGGAACACCTCGCCCCCGAAGCCTTCGTAGCTCAACGCGGCCGCATAGTCGTTCACGAAATGCGCCAAGATGGCGGCCGCGATTCCGTGACGCAGGAACAAATAGCCGAACCCGAGGCCGGCGACCATCGCTGGGATGACCTTCCATAATCCCCAGCCGGGTGCGTGCGCGAGTCCGAAGATCACCGAGCTCGCGACGAGGAAGGCCCACGCGGCTACGAGCGTTTCCTTCTGCGAATCGCGGCGGACGGCCCCGCCGATCAAGTACCGCCACGCCCCCCCGATGTGCCGCCCCGCGGCCCCCGGTCCGCTCCCGGTCCCACCGCGGTTCACCTCGATGATTCGCAACACGACGGATCCGATGGCCATCGGCAGGCCGATCAACAAGATGCGGAACGCGAACTCCTCGTAGACACCCGCGTTCAAGAGTTCGTAGAGCCAGAACCAGGCGCTCTGCGGCGTCGGGTTGACCGGGGATGACGGATTGATGCCCGCGGCGATCACGAGATAATAGAAGACGACTTGGAAGAACGTGACGGCCATCCAGACCTGGCCCAGCGCGATCCAGGCGCTCCGGCTCTTGAGGCGAGTCCCGATCGCCTCGAGCGGCGCCCGGAAGGCGTTCCATGCCTCCCGGCGCTCGCGAATGAGGTGGTAGCCCGCGGCGAGGAAGATCACCGCGGCGAGGAAGGCGAAATACGATATGAAGAGAGTCTTGTCCTGAGTGAAGAACAGGACGAACGGAGCGGGGGAAGGGAGGTACACGACGACGGCCGCGTCCGTCGTCCACGCGAGCCGGACGTTGTCGAAACCCACGCTGACGGTGTTTGTCGCCGAGTCGGCAAAGAAAGCGATCTTGAGATAGTAGACCCCGGGATCCGTAAGACGGTCATCCGCGAGGAGCCGTGGCATCGCCGTCCACGACGTCGTTCCCGTGAAATCGACGAGCCTGATCGCGATTCTTGGATCCGGAGGCGAGTTCGCGCTGTCCACCGCGACGACGAGTCGGCCGGAGGTCAGGCCCCCGGCGATTTCGATATCCAGGTGGACGGCTCCCGTGAAGGGGACCGAGCCGTCGACGCGGAACGCTTGCCACCAATATCCGCGGGCACCCGAGCTGGGTAAGGCCATCTCCAGGAAGCCACCCGGATTGCCGCCGGCGCCCCGATACGTCCCGACCGATCCGGTCCCCAATGGGTCGAAAGTCCAGTTGCCGGCGCCGAAGTCGAAGCCGTTGTTCACCGTCTGCCCGGAGCCGATCGTTTGGATGCCCGGGACGACGTATGCGGGAGCGGCCACCAGGGCCGCGAAATCCGTGATCACGAAGATGATGAAGCCGACCAAGGCGATCGTCCACAAGATCGAGAGGACGGTTCGTCCTCCGGACGGAGCCGCGGGCGGCCGGTAGGCCCACGCCGCCGTCGGGAGGCCGCAGCGTGGACAGAAGTTTCCTCGGAACAGGGTGCCGCAGCGCGGGCACGGCCATCCCATTGGCGCGGCCTGCGGGGCAGGGGCGCCGGTCGCGGCGGCCATCGCGGGTGCGCCGCATCGAGGACAGAAACGACCCTCGAAAATCGCGCCGCAACGGACGCACTGCATCCGTTCGCACACGAGGGCCCCGCGCTATTTAATGCTGCGGTGCGCGGCCACAAGAAGGCCGTCTGTGCTCGCAATCCACCCGCGAAGATTCATATCGATTCGGTCGGTTGCGCGGCTCTCCGTCCCGCGCGGCGGGGGCTTCCGACGAACGGGAGGAATGACGGCATGGAGTCCGAGGAGCGAGGCCGGCAGAACGGCGACGTGCGGTTCGAGACGATTCGGGCGGAGAAGGTCAATTTCGGGCGCAACAATTTCCTCGAAGTCGCGCGGAAACGGGCGACCACCTCCGAGGGAACGAAGGAGTTCATCTCCGTGTCCCGAGGCTACTATCTTCCGGACGAGACGGAACGCTTCAAGCGTTCTCTCACGATCCCGGACGATGCTGAAGTCCGCGCGTTTTGTCGCGGACAGAATTCGCTTGCTCTAGTCCACGCGGGCGGATTGTTCCTTGCCGCGAAATCAGACCGCGGCCTTTAAGGTGAATCGGGCCCATCCGAGTCAGCCCTTCTGCACGCGCATTAGGGGGGAGTTTCATGGGCCCGTCGCTGAAGCGGGGCCTTGGCTATCTCGCCTTGGACCCGGAGGACACTGCGGTATCCTTCGTGAGGGTCCTCGCGGAAGCTCAGACCCCGTTCCTCTGGATTACGTCCCGGTCCATCTCGGCTCCCCCGGACGGTGGAGATCTGCTGCGCGTGACGACCGTAGCGGGTGGGATCGGCACCGCGGACCCGAGGCGGCTCCAAGACCTCCGCGCCGCGGCGACGACGTTCTTCGATGAGCGCGGGCCCGGGGCCTTGGTGGTCGATTGCCTCGATCCCCTCGTCGTCCACTCCGGAGTCGAGCGGGTGCTGCGGTTTGTGGACGATCTCCATGAGGAGACCGCAACCCGGAACGCGCTCCTCGTCGTCTTCGCGGACGCGCGCGGGACGAACCCGCGGATGATCGCGTGGCTCGAACGGGAACTGGACCCGTTCCCGCGGACCGCGAACATGCCGCACGCGGAGCAGCGCGTGGTCGCGTAGGCATTCACGGACCGAAAATCAAGCCCATCCCGGACGCGGCCTCTTCGTCTTGTGCGCGAAATTGACGGTAGACGCGTTCCGCCTCCTTGCCCGCGAGGGCGTGCGCGAGGTCCTTGAGCAGCTCCGTCGCGCGCGCGACCCCCGCGTCGCTGCCTTCGACGAGGACATACCGGTCGTCCCCTTGCAACCCGAGGCTCTTCGCGTCCCTCGAGGTGATGCTTTGGCGGCTCACGAGGTCGTCCTTCCAGACGGCGTCGGCCCGAGACGCTTGGGCCGCCGGCACGCGGAAGACGCGGTACACGCCGGCCGCACCGCGGCGTCCCTATTAAAAGTTCATTCGTCTCCGAGGGATCGCATGAACGGAAGGAACAGGAGGAATGCGCCGATCACCAAGACCGCGAGCCCGGTGAACTTGTCCACGCTCCACGCGACCACGACGCCCGCGACCGCGAACGCCAAGCCCAGGACGGCGAGGAACGCGCGGGCGGGTTCCACGGCGGACGAAACGGGGGTCGCTCGTTAAAGGAGTTTCGAGGCCGACTCCAACCTGATAACGAGCGGCAAACTTTCTTATCGCGTTCGCCCGCATGGGCGCTCGTTGCCGATTCGAGACGAGGTCGACCAAGAGCAGATCCTCGCGGCGCTCCTGGGCGTCGCCGAGATGGCCGGGGACCTGACGGACCCCGAGGAACTCCTGGCGGCCATCGTGCGGATTACCCCGGGTCTGGTCGGGGTCGACCGTTGCGCCGTCCTCGGGTACGACAAGCAGGCCCGCGAGTTCCGGACGCTCGCCGCGTTCGGTCCCGGCGGCACCCCGACGCCCTTCGAGGGCCTTCGGATCCAGGTCGCCGAGATTCCTCGGCTCGCCCACCGGATCGTGTCGTTGCGGCTTCCCGCCCTCCTCAAGGAGCCGTCGCCCGAGGCAATGCTGCCGGCGTTCGTCCAGAAACGGCTCGGGGTCACGACCGCGCTCGTCGTGCCGCTCGCATGCCGCGGTCGCTTCCTCGGCAGCCTCTGGCTCGACGACACCCGGTCGCCTCACCTGTTCACCTCGACGGAGATCAATGTCGTCCAGGGAATCGCGACGGAACTCGCGATCGCCTTGAACACCTCGGAACTCGTCGGGAAGCTCGACCTGGAACGACGTCGGTTCGACGCGCTCGTCGGCGCGCTGATGGACGGCCTCCTCATCGTCGACCGGGACCGTCGGATGGTGCACCTCGACCCCGGAGCGGAGGCGCTGCTGGGCTGGCAGAACTCCGAGATCCGCGGCCGGCGGGTGTACGAGGTCTTCGAGATCACGGAAGCGGAAGCGGATGTCGCGTGGACGAAAGAGCGCGGCGGAGCCGTGCCGGCGGCGAAGGTGCTCAGCCTTCGGGCCCGGGACGGGGTGCGCGTCTCGTGCTCGGTCCTGCCAATCCTCGTCCGCGATCCGGAGCGGGACGTCTTGCAGGTCCTCTACGCGATCCGGAAAGCGGCCGGCACGAAGAGCTACGCCGAGCGACTGATGGAATCCCTTTCCGAAGTGCCGCGGACTCAGCGCGCCAAGCCGCCCGAGTAGATCAAAAGGCGGATCTCCGCCTTCGTGAAGCGGCTGTGGGCCCGCAGCGTCTCTTCGTCTCCTTCGCGGATCGCCCGAAGGTAGAGCGGGCACCCTTTCGTGAGGAGGTACACCCGTCGGAGGGCCTCCGGGTCGATCGTCGCGCGGCCGAGCATCGCCCGGCAGCCTTCCAGGTCGAGGCCGTGGAGGTGCCACTCCGCGACCCGCCCCCCGTCGATGTCCGCTTTCGCGTAGAAACGGCAATAGACCGGCGTCGACTCTTGCGCGAGGACGAGGAGCTTCCCACGGCCGTGGGAACCGCGAAGGAATCCGGCGAGGGCGTCCACCACCGCGTCGTCGACGTCCGCGTATCCGTCCAGCACGAGGAGCTTGCGTTCCCCGGCGAAGACACGGGCGAGCGCCGCCGCGACGGACTCCGCCTGGTCGGGGTCTGTCGCCCGCTCTCCGGTGGACCGTGCGAGGGAATCGGCGAAGGCCTCGAGATTCGCGCCGGGCCCGATCTCCATCCAGACCGCGCGAGGGACGCCCTCCGCGAACGCCCAGCCGAGGGCGGTCTTCCCCATCCCCCGGGATCCGTACACGACCGCGATGGGAGCGGCGCCTGCGAGCCACCGTTGCAGGAACGCGAGATCCGCCTGGCGCTGCAGGAGCGTGGGCCGCTCGAGGTCGGTCACGCGCGGTTCCATGCGGCCTCGTGCGTCCACGGCGGCGAGCGCGGGCAGCGGGGAAAGGCCGAGGTCCCGCCGCGCGTCTCCCAAGGTCGTCGCCCGTCCTTCGATTTCGACGCGCGTCGCATCGACCTCGCCGAGGATTTGTCGAGCGCGCCGCACCCCGGGCTCGGTCAGCGCATAGACGCGGACCTTCCGGGTCCGACCGAGGAGCCGCGCGTCTTTCGAATCGATGAACCCTTCGCGTTCGAGGGTCTTCAACGTCCGCGGGACGTGACTGCGGAGGAGCCGCGCGCCCTCCGCGATGCCCGCCTGCGTTCCTTCGCGGCCCGGTTCCCGGACGTTCCAGAACGCGTGGAGATGGAGTAGGACTCGTTCCGCCGCGGTGAGCTCCACGCGTTCCGATGCGGTCGCGTTTACTTAAGTTTGCAGCCCATGAGTCTCAGGCTTTCGCTTCCGTGGTAACGACCACGAACACTTTATATATCGTCGGGCCGGCTGCAAACACAATTCTCTCCCTGCCCACCGGGAGGCCCCTCGATGAAAGTCGTCTTGCGCGAAGATGAATCGGGAATCTCCGAAGTCGTCGGCACGATCCTGATCCTCGCGATGACGGTCGTGTTGTTCTCGACGATCATCATCTGGGTCTCCAGCATCCCCACGCCGGTCGCGCAGGGCCGGCTCGACATCGCGTCCGAGATGGATCCGATGTACAACGCGGCCGGTTCCGAGATCGGCGTGAACGTGACGCTCACGCACCAGGGCGGCGAGGCGCTGCAACCGCCGCCCACGATCATCTACGTCACGTCGCAACGGGGCTCGAACCCGGCCACGACGGACGTCCAGCGATTGCATCTCTACAACAAGCTCCTCGCGACCCCCAGCGGAATCATCGACGGCACGGACATCGTGTGGAACGTCGGCGAACGATGGGGATACAAGAATTTCACCCTCCGTTCGACCGACCAGATCACGATCACGATCATCGACACGCTGAAGAGCGTCGTCCTTTGGACCGCGCTCCTCACGCCTCCGGCCGGGTCCCGTCCGCCCGTGTTCGTGGACAAGTGGGCGGACGGCCTCTACTCGACGACGGCGATCGATCCGGTCCAGTCGGGCATCGGGTTCTTTGTGTTCGCTCAGGTGGCCGACCCGGACGGAGACCTGAACGTGAACTCCGTGTACGCCACGATCACCGCTTGGTACGGCACCGGAGACCCGTGCGCGCAACCCGAGAAGATGACGGACAACGGCCTGTACCCGGACCGTGTGGCCGGAGACGGGGTCTTCTCGCTCGGCGGTCTTTCGTGCATGAAGTCGCCGTACCCGAGCCTGAGTTGGGACAGCTCGATCATCCTGTTCAACGCGACGGACAAGAGGGGCCACGCGACCCAGTCGCGGATGATCCTCAGCGTCGTCCAGGGCCCGACGGGCAGCGGAGGCGGAGGCACGAACGGCACGGGTCGCCCCGCGAACCTGCGCTGGAACGGCCGCCAGGGTTACAACATCTTCAACGCGTCGCAATGGGACCAGTTCAAGTACACTGCCGTCGAGACGCGGACCTTCAAGGCTAACGACGAAGTCGTGGTCGTCGTCGGGAGCTTGGACTTGGAGAACACGTTCGATACGGACCGGTTCACCTTGTACGACCCGTTCAGCGGATACCCATCCCAGCCCGTCGTTTACGGGACGAGCAAGGCGGTTTCCCGGACGACCACGCCGTCCACGTCCCAAGCGTTCACGTTCCTGGAGTTCGTCAACGGGTACTACATTTACGCCTTCCGGTTCAAACTCAATGCGCCGAGCGATCCGCAGGTGGGGACGAACTACTACAAGGTGCCGTTGCATCCGCCGCAATACTACTTCGCGAAGTACTCGTTGGACATCCTGCTGTTCTCCTCGAGTGCGGTTCGCTTCAACACGACCGACTCGATCACGATCACCGACACGGACGGCTACTTCCGGGACTTCCCGCAGGTTCAGAGCTTCAAGGATTCGGGATTCACCCAGGCGGCGACGACGTTCAAGTCCACGGATGTCGCCTACGTTCAAGTGAAAATGTTCACCACGGACGCGACCCTGACCAACGTCGTCTTTGGGAACGTCATCATCAAAGACTATGCGGGAGGCACCCAGCTCATGCGGGCCCCGGTGAACGGCCACGACGTGAACATCCCGATCTGTCCGGTGACGGCCGCGTGCACGGCGGGGACCGCCGCCGTGTCGGTCAATTCCTTGCTGCGCGTGTACCGGTTCACGATCAACTTCACGAGGGCGAACCAGGACCCGTGGGTCGAGGGCACCCAGAACTACGCGCTGACGGTCTCGAGCGTCCGCGACTCGGATGAATCGTACGCGAACATCGCGACCCAGCTCGTGATCGTCGCGCCGCTGTACAAACTCGACGTGGTCGCGGGGACCGATGCCGCGACGAACAACGCCTGGGGGACAAAGGACTATTCGTATTACTACGAGAACCTGAACGGACTCGACCGATGGCGCACGAGCCGAATCGAGTTCTGCGGCCTCTCCGGGAGTTGCAAGTCGTCGTACCACACGATTTCGATCGTCAATATTGACTTCGACCGCGACGGCGATTTGGACACCGTGAGCAGCATCTTCGTCGACAACAACAACGGCCAGATCGTGCTCCAACGGAGGGACCTCGACTCCCAAGGGAACGTCGTGTTCACCCGCTTCGTGATGGACAACCTGGTCGGAATCTACTGTAACTCACTCGCCGTCGGCGACCTCACCGGCGACGGCGCGCCCGAGGTCGTCTGCGGCGCATCGAACGGGAACGTTTGGTACTACAAGAACGACGGTAGCTGGCAGGCCGGCTCCGCGACGAAAGTCATCGTCGACCAGTCGCGCTCCCAGTCGATCGCGGCCGTCGCCGTGGGCGATTTCAACGGGGACGGCGCGAACGATATCGCCGTTGCGGGCGCCTCGGGACGGCTCACGTGGTACCCGAACCTCGACAAGCTGGGCAAGTTCCAGAACATCGGGATCAGCGACAACTGGTTCGCCGAAGGCGAGCAGACGGTGAAGGGCAACGTGACCTCCGGGAGCTACCTCAACACGCTGGTGGCCGACGGCAACTACGAACAGGTCCGCGAATACACGTACACGGAGCCCGTCCAATCGGGTGGCACGACCAACACCGGATTCAGCTCCGACGTGAGCAGCTGGACGTACGCGGACTGGCAGGACCCGGCCACGTATGCGAGCGGAGCGTGGGCCAGCTCCGGCGGCAACCCCGGCGGGTACGCCTCGACTTCCACGAACTTCCTCGCGAACACGGTGGTTTCGGGCTACTTCTACCAGCCCTTCACCGTCAGCGGGTCGCCCCCCTTCACCGCGCAGCTCAACTTGTCCTGGAAGGTCGTCACGTATGGAGCACCGGCCGGCGGGAACGTGGTCCTGTACGCGTTCGTCGACACGACGGCGGGCATCCCGGTCCTCGGCACCCAGGTCTGGTCCTCCACGTCGCAGGCCGGGACGACGAACTGGGCGAATGTCGGCCCGATCGATGTGAGCGCGCGGATTGCCACCGCAGGCACATACTATCTGAAGATCGCGGTACGCACGCAGAACGCGGCCGGCGGATCAACGACGACGGGAGGCTTCGACAACGTCGCACTCACGTGGTCGTCCACCGGCGGGCTCGCGAGCGAAATGCAGCAGTACTGGCGCATCACCCAGGTGCCCAGCCGACCGGGGACGACCTTCACCTATTCCCTCTTGGCCCGGCACAGCGCGAACACCGAGGGCGACAACTTCGTGTTCGCGTACTCGACGAACGTTGTGAGCAACGATCCGACGACCGGAACGTACACGACGATGTTCTGGGTGAACGCGACCTCGGACCAGTCCTACTCGTTCATCTTGCCCTCCTCCGTCGCGGGAAAACAGGTATGGATTCGGGCGGTGGACGTCGATCACACGGTCGGCAACACGAACCTCGATACGCTCTACGTCGACCAGATGAACATTTTGGCGGCCACCCCATCCGGGACGACGGGCGTGAGCCTGACGAATCCGGGGGACTCGAGCCAGGTGAATGCGATCGATGCCGACGATCGGAACGGGGATGGATTCTCCGATATCTTCGTCGGCACGGCGAACGGCAACGTGTTCAAGTACCTCGGGAGCGCGGGCGGTCTGACGACCCCATCCGGCGCATTCTACACGGCCACCTCCTCAATCGTCGCACTCAAGATGGGGAACTTCTCCGGCACGCAGTCGGGCCTGGAGCTCGCCATCGCGTTCGGGACCACCGTTCGAATCCTGACCGGATTCGGGACGACGGGGACCATCATTTGCAATACGTTGCCCGGTGCCGGCTCGACCCAGGGATGCAGCTCCGCGAGCTCGACGGCGAACCCCATCAATGCCCTAGGCGCCGGGGATGTGAACGGGGACGGCCCGGACGACATCGTCGTCGGGACGACGATCAACGTCTGGTACTGGTCCAACCAGCAAGACGCCACGTCCTGGACGAGCGCGATCAACATCGACTCGCCGGGCGCCAACATCTACTCGATCGACCTGGGCGACGCGAGCAAGTCGCAATACGTCGGACGCTAGGAACGCAGCAGGGCGAGGACGCCCCGGGTCCGCTCCACCTCGATCACCGCGAGCACCGACGATTCGTCGGCGGCGATCTGCCGGAGACGCGCCGCCATGAACGCCTCCCGCCTCGCCTGAAGGCGGGCGAAGCCGGGCGGGCCGTTCACCTCGGCGTCCCACGCGAGGACGAACTCTCGCGGGGTCCGCGCATCGAACCGCTTCTTGGCGAGCCTCCGCTCCAGGCGCCCTTGGAAGACGACCTCGAGGCCCGAGACGGAATCGACGTAGTTCTCCGTGTACGTGACCTCGTCCATGTCGAGCGCTTCGAGCCGGGTGCCTCGCTTGTCGGCAATTCGCACGGCCTCCGTGAAGCACGGCGGCGGCTTCACCGGCGCTTCCCACGCCGAGAGCCCGGCGACATAGATCTCTTCCTCGAAGTTTTCCGGCTCCAACGGGCCGCCGTCGTAGACGCGCAACGTCTGGAGCTCCTCGGGGCCGATGCTCAGCGCGACGACCTTCGGGTCCGTGGTCCGGATGGCGTCTGCGACGGTCGACGTTTCCGAGGGCAGGCCGCGGACGACCGGGAGGATCGTGACGGACGCGAGGCCGAGGCGGACCTCGTCCATCAACCCTTCCTCTCGGAGATCATCTCCTCGACATCGTCGCGGTCTTTCGCGCGGCGCAG
>Ga0209806_1002346_pt1 | contig 11853 bp, 12 predicted proteins | sample GraSoiAngelo_152_FD_186166 | JGI IMG/M metagenome (GOLD analysis project Ga0209806, IMG submission 186166) | Grasslands soil microbial communities from the Angelo Coastal Reserve, California, USA - 14_1009_12_30cm (SPAdes) (version 2) | ecosystem: Environmental > Terrestrial > Soil > Grasslands ... | reverse complement strand
GAACGACGCAGATCGGCGACGAGGTACGCGACGTGCTCGGGGGTGTGCCCCGGCGTCGCGACGCACCGCACGGCGAGCTCGCCGACGTTGATGATGTCCCCGTCCGCGTGCGAAGCGTGCGCGTAGGCAAGCGCCGCATCCTTGCCCGCGTGGACCGTGATCGGCCGAAGCTCCGCAAGCGCGCGCGAACCCGAAACGTAGTCGTTGTGGACATGGGTCTCAAACGAATCGGTCACGAGGACGCCGAGGCGGGCCGCCGCGGAGAGATAGGTGTCGATGTGCCGGTCAGGATCGACGAGGAACGCGACGCCCGCGTCGGGATCCGCGACGAGATAGCTCGCGTGTCCGATCCCGGCGTCAAAGAACTGTTCGATCAGCAACTCGCGCGCACTCTAGCGCGCGTCCCGTTACGGTCGCGGTTGCTGACGAACGGCCTTGGACTCCTGTTCGAGGACTTCTTCTCCCGGACCGATATCCCCATCGTCGGGTGCGATCACCGGCGGTATTCGTTCGTCGACGCTCTTGCTCTTCGCTTCGGCTTCCTCGAGTGAGTCGTCGGGGCGCGGCTTGCCTTTATTCATGCTGTCCGACGCGGCAAGCCCCATGCCGCCTCAGCCGCCGATGCCGGCAAACCCCAGTGCGTGCGGCAAAAGCGAGCCGAAGATCCAGCCGCCGGCAGATGCGATGAGGACGAGCGCGACGATCTCGAGGCCGGAGCGCACCGGATTGCGAAGCGTGAGCCGGGACTTCGCGACGCCGAGGAAGAACATCGCCACCGCCGAAACGGCGATCGCTGTGACGAGCGCGACCGGCACCGGGAGGAAGAAGAACGGCGTGATCGGGACGAGCGCCGCGAGCGCGAACGCGGCCGACAGGATGAGCGCACCCTGGAGCGGGCTCCCGACTTCGTCGACGGTGAGACCCAGCTCCTTCTCGACCATCGTCTTGAGCAGGACGTTGGGGGAACGGGCGAGCTCCGCCGCCGCGTGCTTGGCTGACGCCTCGGGTAGCCCTTCGCGCTCGAGCATGTAGGCCACCTCGGCTTCGGACTCCTGCGGCCGCTCCTCGACCTCGTGGCGCTCTTTCTGGATCTGCGCGAGGAAGATCTCCCGCTGGCTCTTCGAGCTCATGTATTCGCCGGCGCCCATCGAGATGACTTCGGCGATCGCGGCGGCTATGCCGGCAACGAGGACCGCGTACTGGTTGCTCGTCGCGGTGGCGACGGTGATCACGACCGTGAGGATGCTCGTCACGCCATCCTGAGCGCCGAAGATCGCTTCGCGGACCTCGCTGAGGAGGTCGGCCTCGCGCCGCTCCTCGCGCAGGTGCTCGGCCAACCATGCCTTGCTGAGGTACTCGGACGCGTCGGTAACTCGTTCCGCCATTGTCACGAGCCTACCTCTGGGGCACCCGCCGCATCAGGTGCCGCCGACATGCGCGCGGCCTCCTCCTCAGGAGGTCGCAGCCCCCGGAACGACCAAAAGATGAGGAGGTCGTACACGACCTTCAGCGCGCCCGCTATGAAGAACGGCAGGCCCAGCGCGGCAACGCTGAACGCCCATCCGGTGACCGTCGGGGAGACCGCCGACGCGGTGCTGCGTGCGACGTTGGTGAGCCCGGCGGCCGCGGTGCGCTCGTCTGGATCGACCACCGCCATCGTGTACGACTGCCGCGTCGGCACATCCATCTGGGAGATGCTCATCCGCGCGAGGAAAGTCGCGGCGGCGAGCCCGGCTGTTGGCATCAGCGGAACGAGAACGAGCAGGACACTCGACGGCAGATGTGTGAAGACCATCGTGTTGATGAGACCGATGCGACCGGCGAGCCATCCCGCGGCCAGCAACGAGATGCCGGAGACCAGGTTCACGAAAAAGAAGAGCACAGCGAGCTGGCCTGGATCGAAACCCCAGCGGATGAAGAACCAGTACGCGACAAGAGACTGGACAACGAGGCCGCCCGCGAATGCGTCGAGACCGAAGAGCGCACCGAGCCGGGCGACGGTGCCGGCCGAGCGATGGACACCGAGGAAACGCCGCTGCCCCTCGACACGTGCCGCCTCCACTTTGTCGGAGAGGCTCAAAAAGATCGCGAAGTTGAGGAGACCGACGACGGCGTAGAGGACGAAGAGGGGACGGTACGCGTCCGCGCCGGAGAGGCCGAGCGCCGCGAAGGCCCCAACCACCCCCGCGAAGAGCGAGCCCGCGGCCTGCGCGATGTTGGCGACGAAGGCGTAGATGGAGAAGAGCCACGTGCGGCGCTCGCGCGGAGCTGTCTGCGGGAGGATCGCCTGCTCGACGGTGAGGAACGCGCCGACCTCGGAGCTCGTCGCCGAGATGGTTCCGGTGAATGCCCCGAGGAGGAGCAGCGGGAAGCTTGAGCCGAATGCGAAGAGGAGGCCGCCGGCAACCATGAGAAGCGCCATCGTCGCGACCGTGCGTCGCCTCCCGAAGCGATCCGCGACCAGCGCCCACAGCACCGTCATCAGCGCGGAGCCGAGGATCGCCGCGGACAGCACCAGCCCGACCTGGATGGTGTCGAGGCCGAGCTGGGCGAGATACAGCGCGATGACGACCGCGAGATAGCCGTATGCGAAGGTCCGGAGGACGCGGGTGACCAGAAGCTTCTTGCCGTCGGTCGAGAGCCAGGCGAGAGGCGCGGTTTCCTCCTTTAGATCACGCGCCCGGGCCCGCCGGCCTTGGCGACCAGAGGCAGACCGGCGCGCGCCCAGGCGGTCACGCCGCCGTCGAGGTTCTCGGCTTCGAACCCGCTCATCCGGAGACCCTTGGCGGCGCGATCGCTCCGCGAACCGCTGCGGCACACCGCCACGACGACCTGCTCCTTCGGGACCTCCGCCAGGCGGGCCGCGAGCTCGCCCAGCGGGATGTGCTGCGCGCCCTCGATGTGGCCGGCGTCCCATTCGTCCTGCTCGCGAACATCGAGGAGATGCAAGTCGGAACGCCGCTTGCTGACGTCCTGTGGGAGCACGAGGCCAATTCTGGCGTACGGGAGGGCGAGATGGACGCAAACGCGGTGCGCGAGCGACTCGAGCGCGAGCGCGCGGACCTTGCGGCCACGGTCGGGCGGATCAGCGAGCGGCTCGCCGTGCCTCAGCTCGAAAGCGGCGGCGACGTCGCCCTCGCCGATCAGCACCCCGCGGATGTGGCTAGCGAGACGGAGGCTCGGGAGCTCGACGTTGCGCGGCAGAGGTTGTTCGAGGATCGCATCGCCCTCATCGACGAGGCCCTGCGCCGCCTGGACCGCGGTGAGTACGGTCGCTGCGTCATCTGCGGAAAGGAAATACCGCCGGCGCGGCTTGAGCTCGTCCCGGAGACCCCGTACTGCGTCGAGGACGCGGAGCGCGAACAGCAGAGTTCGGCGCGCTAACTCTTTGGGCACAATGGCCGGGTGAGACCACCGTATCCGGTCGAGATCCCGCCACTCCTTCCGCTCTTCCTCAACAAGCGACGCGCGAAGATGACTTTCCCGCTCCAAAAGACGGAGGAGCTCGGGCTCGATCGGCCCACGTTCGTCTGGGCGATCAACCTCTCGTATCGCGGCGACCGCGGCGCGAGCGCCGAACCCGGTGACCTCGCGAGCGTGTACGGCACGATCCCGGGCCGTTGGCTCCCGATGGCGGCGGCGGCGCGTGGTGCCGGCCTCGCGGAAGAGCGGAACGGCCGCTGGTACCTCACCGAGAAGGGCCGTGGACTCGCGGCGGCGATGCACGAGGCGGCCCGCGCGCATTACGCGACGCTCTCGCCGATCCCAAAGGAGCAGCTCGCGGAGCTGGCGCGCCTCCTCGATCGGACGTTCCTCGTCGCGGCCAAGGCGGCCGAGCCGGCCAAGCGGCTGCACACGCCCTTCGCGTTCGGGTATCGCGGGGATGACGCGCCCGCGGGGTCCTTCGCTCAGCTCGACGCCGCTGTCTACGGGCTCTGGCAGATACGCGACGACTCCCACATCGCCGCGTGGCAGGCATCGGGCCTCTCCGGACCCGAGGTCGAGGTGCTCACCAGGATGTGGCGCGAGGAAGCTGCGGACGAGGCCGCGCTCACCGATCTCCTCCCGCATCAGCGCCCCGAGGATGTGCGCGCGGCGCTGGCGCGGCTGCGGCGCGATGACCTCGTGGAACGAGGCGCCCTCAAGACCACCGCGAAAGGGGCCAACACCCGGCAACGGATCGAGGATGAGACCGATCGTCTTTTCTTCACGCCATGGCCGGAGGACGTCGGGACGAAGAGCGCGTGGATCGCCGAAAAGCTGATAGAGGTGAATACAGCGCTCGGCTAGCTGTGTGCCAGACGCGCCGAGCGGGCGCTCGTCTTCACAAATGGCACGGCTTTTGCCGTCCTTCGTTACACATGCTCGACCAGGAAACCGCACCGGCCACCCGCCGGGGGCCTTTGGGCGGCCGCATCCTCGTCGTGGACGACGATCGAGATGTCGCTCGTCTAGTTGGCACCGTCCTCGAGGAGGCCGGACACGAAGTAAAGGCGATCACCGACGCCCGCCAGGCGATGGATACATTCAATGAGTTTCACCCGGAGCTGGTGACTCTGGACGTGCTCATGCCTGCTGTCGACGGGATCAGCCTCTGCCTGCAGCTTCGCCGCAACTCGGATGTCCCCGTCCTCTTTCTCTCGGCGAAGGACGACCCGCCGGATCGCGTGGTCGGCCTGCGCATCGGGGCTGACGACTATCTCGGGAAACCTTTCGACAACGACGAGCTCGCCGCGCGAGTCGAAGCGCTGCTCCGCCGCGACCGCGTGCACAGCGACCACTCGAAAGATCGGCAGTTGCGCTTCGGTCGCTTCATCATCGATCTCGCCAGCATGCAGGCGATCGCTGGCGACAAGCAGCTGCCGCTGACGCCGACAGAGTTCAAGCTGTTGCGGACCCTCGCGGGAGAGCCGGCACGCGTCTTCACGCGCGATGACCTTCTGGTCGGGGTCTGGAGCTACGAGCCCGGGAGCGACACGCGACTCGTCGACGTCCACGTCGGACGCCTGCGTAAGAAGCTGGAACAGGCCGAGGTCAGCGAGGTGTCGATCGAGACGGCGCGTGGGTTTGGCTATCGGCTGATCGAGCGCTCGGCCTGATCTCGCGTCGCGTCCGGACCGCTCCGGCGAGGTCCCGGAGAACTGCGACCGTCGAATCCCACCCGATGCATGCGTCAGTGATGCTCTGACCGTAGACGAGCGGCTCGGCGTCGGCGTCCTGGCGACCCTCGACGATGAAGCTCTCGGCCATCACCCCAACGATCCCGCGCTCGCCCGAGGAGATCTGTTCAGCGACCTCGCGCGCGACCACGGGTTGGCGGCCATGGTCGCGTCCGCTGTTGCCATGCGACAGGTCAATGACGAGATGCGCGGGCAGCGATGCGGCCCCGAGGGCGTCCAGAGTGCGCCGCACGCTCGCGGCATCGTGGTTCGGACCCGGCGTCCCGCCGCGCAGCACGACGTGCGCACTCGGATTTCCGCCGGTCTCGACGATCGCGGCGAGGCCCTGCTCGGTGACCCCCATGAAGCTATGCGGCTCGCGGGCGGTCCGCACCGCGTCGATCGCGACCTGCACGCTCCCATCGGTCCCGTTCTTGAAGCCGACGGGCATCGAAAGACCCGACGCGAGCTCGCGGTGCACCTGACTCTCGGTGGTGCGCGCGCCGATCGCCGCCCAGGCGACGAGGTCGCTCGTGTACTGAGGGGAGATGGAGTCGACGAACTCACATGCCGCGGGCAGTCCGATCTCGACGAGGTCGAGAAGCAACCGGCGCGTCATGCGGAGGCCGTCGTTGATCCGGAATGAGCCGTCGCGATGCGGGTCGGACACGAGGCCCTTCCAGCCGACGCTCGTCCGCGGCTTCATGAAGTAGGCGCGCATCACCACGAGGACGTGGTCCCGTAACTCCTCTCCGACCGCGTAGAGGCGTCGGGCATAGTCGAGCGCGGCCAGCGGATCGTGGATGGAGCACGGACCGACGATCGCGATGAGACGGTCGTCAGCCTGCGACAGGATCCGCGTCAGCTCCTCGCGCCAGGTGGCGACCCGGCGTGAGCCCGCCTCGGACAGCGGTAGCTCCTCGAGGATGATCGCCGGGGGCACCAGCGGGCGATAGCCGGTGACGCGAAGGTCGCGCGTCTTCATCGCACTATTGTTCCCGACGTGCCGCTCTACGGCTACCGGGGCAAGACACCGAAGGTCGCTCCCGACGCGTTCATCGCGCCGACGGCCGTGCTCATCGGCGACGTGACCGTGGAAAGCGGGGCGTCGGTGTGGTTTGGGACGGTGCTGCGCGGGGACATGGATCGCATCGTTATCGGGGCACGTTCGAACGTACAGGACAACTCGACGATCCACACGGATGTGGGCGAGCCCACGCTCGTCGGCCCTGACGTCACGATTGGGCACAACGCTCTCGTTCACTCGAGCGTGATCGCCCGAAACGTCCTCATCGGACAGGCGGCGGTGCTCGTCGGCGGCAACGTGATCGGAGAGGAGACGATCGTCGGCGCGGGCGCGGTCCTGCCGGAGAAATTCTCGCCGCCCCCACGCTCGCTGGTGCTCGGCGTTCCCGCGAAGGTCGTCCGCGAGGCACGAGCCGAGGACGCGCGATGGACCGTGCGCGCGGCCGAGCACTACACCGAGCTCGGGGCCTGGTACCGCGAGAACTTGAAATAGCCACCCTCCGGCTTACGGGCCACGACCTGACCATCGCCGACGTCGTCTCAGTCGCCCGACGGGATGTCGCGGTAGGCCTCGACCGCGCCGCGGAGCGCGAGGTGCAGCAGGCCGCGAGGGTCGTCGCGCAGATCGCTGAGGCCGACGATCCGGTCTACGGCATCAACACCGGATTCGGCGACCTCTCGACCGTTCGCGTCCCCCATGACGACCTCCGCGCGTTGCAGCGGAATCTCGTGCGTAGCCATGCCGTCGGCGTCGGACCACCGCTGCCTGAAGACGTCGTGCGGGCGATCCTTGTGCTCCGCGCCAACACGCTCGCCGCCGGCCGATCGGGCGTGCGCGCCGAAGTCATCGACCTCCTCTGCGACATGGTCAATCGGCACGTGCATCCGGCGATCCCGCGACACGGCAGCGTCGGGGCGTCCGGCGACCTCGCGCCCCTCGCGCACGCCGCACTCCTGCTCATCGGCGAGGGCGAGGCGATCGACCACGGCAAGCGGAAAAGCGGAGCGGATGCCCTGAAAGCCGCGGGTCTGGGGCCCATCGAGCTCGGACCGAAAGAAGGCGTTTCGCTGATCAACGGGACCCAGGTGATGAGCGCCATCGGTTGCCTCGCGCTTCACGACGCCGAGGTGCTGGCGACGACCGCCGACGTGGTCGGCGCCATGTCCGCCGAGGCCCTGCGGGCCACGGATCGCGCGTGGGACCCGGACCTTCATGCGACCCGGCCGCATCCGGGGCAGCAGACCGTCGCCGCGAATCTCCGCTCGCTCATGGCCGGAAGCCCCAACGTGGCATCGCACCGCGTCGGCGATCCGCGCGTGCAGGACCCGTACTCCATCCGCTGCATGCCGCAGGTGCACGGCGCGTCGCGCGACGCTCTCGCGTACACGCGACGGGTACTGGAGATCGAGATCAACTCGGTGACCGACAACCCCATCGTGTTCGCCGAGGATCACCGCGTCGTGAGCGGCGGTAATTTTCACGGCCAGCCGGTCGCGATCGCGCTCGACCTCGCGACGATCGCCGTGGCCGAGCTCGCCGACATCAGCGAAGCCCGCGTCGATCGCATGACGAACGGGCACACGAGCGGCCTGCCGCCGTTCCTCACCCGAAATCCGGGCACGAACTCCGGTTTCATGGTCGCGCAGTACACCTCGGCGGCTCTGGTGACCGAGAACCGGCTGCGCGCCTTCCCGGCATCGGTCGAGTCAGTCCCGACATCGGCCGGGATGGAAGACCACGTGAGCATGGGCCTTCACGCCGCTCATAAGTTCGCCGACGTCGTGCGCAACACGCGTGAGGTCCTCGCGATCGAGGCGCTCTGCGCGGCTCAGGGCCTGGATCTTCTCGGGGCCACGGCAGGGCCCGCGGTGGAAGAGGCCCGCCGCGTGATCCGGGAGCGTTCTGCCCGATTGGACGAGGATCGCGCCCTGTCCGGTGACATCGCCGCCGTGGCCGACACGATCGCGCGGGAAGTCCTCATCGCCGCGGTGCGGATGCGGCTGCCGGAGCTCTCGTGAAGCTCGCGCTGACCGTCAACGGCGAGCTCCACGAGGTTGACGTGCCACCCAACACGACCCTCCTCTCGGTTCTGCGCGACGACCTCGGTCTCACCGGTACGCGGTACGGCTGCGGTCGCGGCCAGTGCGGCGCGTGTTACGTGATTGCCGATAGTCGGGCTGTCGCGTCTTGCCTTCTGACAGCCGATCAGGCCGCGCGCATGGAGATCACGACCGTCGAGGGCCTCGCAAAAGGCAATGAGCTCCACCCGGTGCAGCAGGCCTTCATCGATGGCGACGCGCTGCAGTGCGGCTACTGCACGAGCGGCATGGTCATCTCCGCAGCGGCGCTTCTCGCGCGCGACCCGGAGCCCGACGAGACGTCGATCCGCGACGCGCTCGCGGGGAACCTCTGCCGGTGCGGCGTCTACGGCCGCGCGATCAGAGCGGTCCAGAAAGCGGCGTCTTCGTCCTGATGTGGGACCGTCGTGAGCCCGAGCGGCTCGAGCAGCGGATCCGCGTCGAGCACGACGGGACCATCACCGCGTTTTCGGGGAAGATCGACTTTGGTCAGGGCATCCGGACTGCATTCGCGCAAATCGTGGCTGACGAGCTCGATGTCCCGATTGAGCGCGTGAACGTCGTTCTCGGAGACACCGACCAGGTCCCGTTCGACTTCGGCACCTTCGGTAGCCATTCCGTCGCGCAGGAGGCACCGCTCCTCCGGAGGGCTGCGGCATTCGCGCGCCACGAGCTCATCGGCCGGGCGAGCACGAAGCTGGGCCTTTCGGATCAAAAGCTCGACACCGAGGCGGGCGCGGTCGTGGGCGGCGGCAAGCGCCTGCCGTACGCGGAGCTGCTGGACTCGGAGCCGCTCGCGGGCACAATCCCGGATGGCGTCGCCGTTATGCCCGCCCGACGTCGGAAGTACGCGGGCCGGCCGATGCCGCACCTGGAAGCGCGCGCCATAGTCACCGGACGAGCCACGTTCGTCGCCGACGTCCGGCTTCCCGGCATGGCGCGGGGCGCGATGGTCCGTCCCCCGGCCCGCGGGGCGAAGCTTCGTTCACTCGATGACACCAAAGCCCGAGCGATGCCCGGGGTCATCGCCGTCGTGCGCCAAGGCGACGTCGTCGGGGTCGTTGCCGAGCGCGAGGAGCAGGCGCGCGCCGCCGCAGCTGCGGTCGAGGCCGAGTGGCACGTGGTTCCCATCGAAGGACCGACGGCCGAAGTCCCCATGCGCTCCGACGCCGGAGTCGACGAGAAGCTGCGCGGCGCGTCGCTGCGTCTGGGGCAGACCTACGTGCTCCCGCCGATCGCCAACGCGCCGATCGGACCGAGCGCCGCGGTCGCCGATGTCCGCGGCTACGGCGCGACGATGTACGTCGGGACGCATCGGCCGTTCGGCGTGCGCGAGCAGGTCGCGAAGACCCTCGGCCTGCCCGAGAAGAAGGTCCGCGTGCTCCCGCAGACCACGAGCGGAACGTACGGACGCAACACCCACGCCGACGCGGCGATCGAGGCGGCGATCCTGTCCAAGGGCTCAGGTCGTCCGGTGCTTCTCCAGTGGACGCGGGAGGAGGAGTTCGCGTGGTCGCCGTCCCGTCCGGAGGCTGTACTGGAGATCGCGGCCGGGCTCGATGCCGACGGCCGCATCGTGGCCTGGCGGTATGACGAGCACACCAACGTGCATAGCGCCGCCGGTCTCGATCCGCAGGTCCTCGGTGTCACGTCGGGACGCAACGCCATCCCGCCGTACACCGGTTTTCCGGCGAGAGTGACGCTCCACATCGAGCCGACGCGCCTCCGCACCGCGAACTTCCGCTCGCTCGCGGCGGCGGAGAACGTATTCGCGATCGAGTCGTTCATGGACGAGCTTGCGGCCCTCGCCGGTCAGGACCCGCTCGCGTTCCGGCTGCGGCACATCGTTGACGGGCGTTTTCGCCGCGTCATCGAGCGCGTCGCGGCCCGGAGTGGTTGGGACGAACGTCTCACCGGCCGGCGCGGTCGCGGCATCGCCTGCACCGTCTACCACGACACCTACATCGCGCAGGTCGCGGAGGTCGAGGTCTCCCTGTCAGGAGCGGTGCGTCTCGTGAAGGTGTGGTGTGTCGTCGACCCGGGCGAGACGCTGAATCCGGAGGGCGTACGGAACCAGATCGAGGGCGGAATCCAGCAGTCCGCGTCGTGGACGCTGAAAGAGGAGCTGCTTCATCGAGACGGTCGAGTCATGAATACGGGGTGGGACACCTACCCGATCGCGACGTTCCGGGACGCGCCCGAGTCGATCGAGGTGCTGGTTGAGGGCGACGAGACGGCTTCTCCCACCGGCGTCGGCGAGCCGGGCGCAGTCCCCACCGCCGCAGCGATCGCGAATGCCGTCTACGCGGTGAGCGGCGCACGTCTCCGCTCGGTCCCCCTCACTCGCGAGCGCGTGCGAAAGGCGATGCCCGGCTAGCTGAGGTCTCCACAGACCTAGGTTCCAACTGAAGACCCCCGACTAGGGTGGCGGTGTTCAAGCCAGCCACTTCTAGTCGGAGGGTCTTCTTTGTACCGCACCGCTCGCACCACACCGCTCTCGCGGGCCTTTCTCGTCGTCGAAGCCGAACGGATCGGAGTGAGCCGCGCGGCTCAGAACATGGGTGTCAGCCGCCGCACCGTGCAGCGCTGGCGCCGTCGCGCACCGGACTTCCAGGACCGGCCCTGCCGGCCACATCGCTCGCCGCGCCGCAGCTCCGATGCTCTCGAGGGCACCGTGCTGGGGCTGCGGATGGAGTTGCGCTGGGGACCGGACCGGATCGGGCCCTATCTTGGGATCCCCGTCAGCACGGTGCACCGGATTCTGCGTCGCCACAACGCGCACCGGCTCAGCCATCTCTTCCCGAGGCCGCCGCGCAGCTATGGCCACTTCGCCGCTCTCGCACCAGGAGAGCTCATCGCCACGGACACGAAGGCGCTTGGCCGCTTGGACCGCGGCGGCGGCCGGCGAGGCAGTCGTGAGCGCGGGGGCCGGACGCGACGTCACCTCGTCGGGTGGCGTCATCTCCATGTGGCGATCGATATGGCGAGTCGTCTGGTGTATGCCGAGCTGCGCTCGGGACAGGGGCCCGACGACACCGTCCCGTTCCTGCGGGCCGCCCTCGCGTTCTTCGACCTTCACGGGATCCGTGCGCGCCGTGTCCTGAGCGACAACGGCAACGGGTACAAGCGACGCTTCGACCAGGCCTGCGCAGACATCGGGATCCGGCACAGCCGCACCCGTCCCTACCACCCCTGGACCAATGGCCGCGTCGAGCGCTTCAACGGCACGATCCAACGCGAGTGCCTCTACGCCGGCAGCTTCTGGCAGAGCGAGGACGAGCGCGCGCTTGCGCTGGCCCTCTACGTCGCCTACTACAACGCTGAACGTCCGCACATCGCACTCGGGGGCCTGCCGCCACTGCAGTGGCTGCGCCGGGATGGAACCTACGTCCCGAGAGACCTCAGCTAGCTCGAACGATCGCCGCGCGGGCGCACCGCCGGCGGCGGCGACGTGTACGGAAGCGGGATGAACTCGACGCTCGGACGGCGCTGGCTCGTCTGCGGGAAGAGATCCATGAGCTCGTAGACCTCCACCGGCATCTCCTCGGTCACCTTGATGCCGATCTCACGGAGGCCGGCGACGTCGAGC
>Ga0209806_1002344_pt1 | contig 11858 bp, 9 predicted proteins | sample GraSoiAngelo_152_FD_186166 | JGI IMG/M metagenome (GOLD analysis project Ga0209806, IMG submission 186166) | Grasslands soil microbial communities from the Angelo Coastal Reserve, California, USA - 14_1009_12_30cm (SPAdes) (version 2) | ecosystem: Environmental > Terrestrial > Soil > Grasslands ... | reverse complement strand
GCGCCGGTGGGATGTGCCTGCACACCATCCTCCTCGATCCCAAAGATCCCAAACGAATTTACATTGCCATCTCGGCAGCCGGTGCCTTCCGCACCGATGACGGCGGCAAAACGTGGAAGCCCATCAATCGCGGGCTGCGCTCTCAGTTCATTCCCGATCCCAATGCGGAAATCGGACACTGCGTGCACCACGTCGCCATGCACAAGGCACGTCCGAATGTCCTTTACATGCAGAAGCACTGGGACGTCATGCGCAGCGACGATGCCGGCGACAACTGGCGCGAGGTCAGCGGCAACCTGCCGACCGACTTCGGCTTCGTGATCGACGTCCACGCCCACGACCCGGAGACCATCTACGTCGTGCCCATCAAGAGCGATTCCGAGCACTACGTGCACGAAGGCAAATTGCGCGTCTTCCGCAGCAAGAGCGGCGGCAACGAGTGGGAAGCGCTTACCAAAGGCCTGCCGCAGAGCAATTGCTACGTGAACGTATTGCGCGACGCTATGGCGGTCGATTCGCTCGACAAATGCGGAATCTACTTCGGAACCACCGGCGGGCAAGTCTATGCTTCTGCCGATGCCGGTGACAGCTGGGCTCCCATCGTGCGCGACTTACCCGCGGTGCTGTCGGTTGAGGTGCAGACGCTGCCATGATTCGAGTCGTGCTTCCCCCGCATCTTCGCACGCTCGCGCATGTCGGCAGTGAAGTGACGGTCGAGGTTGAGGGCCAGGCAACACTCCGCCTGGTCCTCGACGAACTCGAAGCCCGCTACCCGATGTTGCGCGGAACCATTCGCGACCACGTCACCCTGCAACGCCGCCCGTTCCTCCGCTTCTTCGCCTGCGAGCAGGACCTCTCGCACGACTCTCCTGATACTCCCCTGCCGGAAGCGATCGCGTCCGGGAAAGAGCCGCTAATTGTGCTGGGCGCAATCGCCGGCGGATAGCAGGTTCCGTAGGGCGGATCGCAAATTGTTGGCATAAAGCGGCGTGCAGCAGCCAGAACAACCTTGCTCCGATGAAAGCAACCAGCGCCTGAAGCAGAAACGCAGTCACGCAGCGGCGACATACGTAAGAGGCTGTCACGAAACTTGATGTTTATCATTGGTAGTCGACCGGACATAACAGGCCGTTACGAAACCGCATCTCTGGAGCAGAATTAAAGCACTGCTACGAAGCTCGATGTTCATCCCTGGCGGTGGAACAATCCATACACCAGCCGCGCAGCGGCGGCATTCATTAGCCCACCGCGTAAGCGGTGGGTAGGGAAATTGGAAGAGATCCAGTCCGCTTTAGCGGGCGACACTAAGTCGGGCAGTCCGAATAACGGGCGAGAAAAGATCCTCCCACATTTGCGCGCCAAAATTATTTTCCTGCACCATGTCGATTCCGGCGCGCCCCACTCGACGTGCTCATAGAAGCGAATTTCGGGCGAACAACAAGCCCATTACCCAAAGGAGACATACCGATGCGAGTCATGGTCATCGTCAAAGCCGACAAAAACTCCGAAGCCGGGATTCTCCCCAAGAAAGAGCTCTTCGAGAAAATGGGGAAGTACAACGAGGAACTGGTGAAAGCTGGCATCATGCTGGCGGCCGAAGGCCTCCAAGCCACTTCCAAAGGCAAGCGCGTCAAGTTCTCCGGAACCCAACGCACGGTCATCGATGGCCCGTTCACCGAGTCCAAGGAACTCATCGCGGGCTTCTGGCTATGGCAAGTGCGCTCCATGGATGAAGCCGTTGAGTGGCTGAAGCGCGCTCCCTTTGACGGTGGCACGGAAGTGGAAATCCGCCAGGTCTTCGAAGCGGAAGACTTCGGCGCGGAACTCGCCCCTAAATTCAAAGAACAGGAAGCCCGCCTGCGCGCCCAGGCCTCGAAGAAATAGCAGAAAATTTTCGTACCGTTGTCGATTCCTGCATTTTCCGTTCGTCGTGTTAACAGAGCGAGATTTCAACCGGCGAAAGCTGAAATACATAAAACAGATGCAGAAAAAGGAGAAAGATCACATGAAATTCCTGTGCATATACAAGCCCGCCAAACCCGAAGGCACGCCGCCAAACCAGAAGGAAATGGAAGAAATGGGCAAGCTGATCGAAGAGGGGATGAAGTCCGGATGGCTGCTGTCGACCGAAGGATGCCTGCCCAGTGCGCTCGGCGCGCGTGTCCGCTTGTCCAACGGTAAAATTACCGTCACCGACGGTCCGTTCACCGAAGCCAAGGAAATCATCGGCGGATTCGCGCTGATCCAGGCAAAATCGAAGCAGGAAGCCATCGAGTTAACCCGAGACTTCCTCAAGATCGCGGGCGATGGGGAAAGCGAGATTCGCCAGATCTACGAAGCGCCCCCGAACGCGGGACGATAGTCGAACCGAAATAAAATCAAATCAAGGAGTAATGATCATGCGATTCATGATGCTGATGATCCCCAAAGGGTACGAACAAGCCAAGCCCGGGACCATGCCCGACGCCAAGGCAGTTGCCGCCATGATGAAGTACAACGAAGAACTCCAAAAGGCCGGCGTGCTGCTCGCGCTCGAAGGCCTGCACCCGCCCTCGATGGGCGCGCGTGTCTCCTTCGCGGGCGGCAAGCCCAAGGTGACTGATGGCCCCTTCGCCGAGGCCAAGGAAGTGGTTGGCGGTTACTGGATGATTCAGGCGAAGTCGCGGGAAGAAGCGATTGAGTGGGCGTCACGCTGTCCCGCTTCCGACAACGAGATTATCGAGATCCGCCAGGTGCAGGAGATGTCCGACTTTTCTCCTGAAGTGCAGAAGGCAGCGGCCGGATTCCCTGATTTGCAAGCTCAGGCCGGGCGCAAGACAGCATAGGCTGGGACCACCCCGCGTCTCTTCTGAACGGGCAAACGCCGAGATGGAAACCCACCCTTCCCTCGAAGGGTGGGAACCGGCGCCGGCAATGCGATCGATCTCAGAAGTCTCCCCAAAAGAAAAAAACGCTTCCGCAGAGAGGGGGCTCTCCGCGGAAGCGTTGTCCGTTCACTCGCTACGGTAGGTAGTAGCGGAACGAAGTCCAGAACATGTTGTCCACCGCCTTGGGAGTAATCGCGATCGCGGAGTTGTTGTTGCCGGACCATCCCGTCCGCGAGAAATAGGCGTACTGCAATCCCCAGCGTATGCCGCCCTTGGGACCCTGGTAGAAGCGATGCCAGAATCCGATGGTGCCTTCCTGCAGGAAGCGGGTATCGCCGGCGCAGGTGCCGCCGCCAGAAGGAGTGAGCTGATTCGCGGGCGGAAGCTCGGTCGAGCAACCGCTGTTGTTGGCGAACGGCGAGCCGTAGCCACCAATCTGGTTCAGCTTGAACGTCGTGGTGGTCGTCGCCGGAATTGCCGGAGAGGTCAGCGTCGCCGGGACTGCCGGGGTCTTCACTATGGCGATGCTATCGTAGCCCTTGTACGCGGTGCGACTAGCGTACTCTCCGCCGTAATAGGCGTAGATATCGAGCTTCTTGGTAGCATGAATTTCGATCGTGGCCAAGCCATGCCCGCCACGAATCGGGGCTTGCGTGCCATTCGGACGGAAAGTCAGATCGGCAAGCTGGCCGGAGCCGTAGCGACCGATGCCATCTCCATAGACTCCCTTGCCCCCGATTTCAAGCTTCTTGGCGAAGAGTGGAACTTTGAAAGCGGCGCCGCCGCCACCACCGCCACGAGTATCGTTGTATGCCCCGGCCGCACTCACCACAAAGGTACCGTTCACAGGGCAGGGGACCGAGGTGGGGATCGCCGGCTTGACTGTGTCGTTGGCGTTCGTACCAGCGACACCGCAAGGATAGACGCGATTGCGGAACGCGCTAAAGATACCGAAGATTTCATAGTGGCCCCATCCGGGATCGATTGCCGCCTTGATGATCGCGTCGGGCGATTTGTTGACGGAGTATCCGGTTGTATCCACGAAGTTGTACAAGCCGCCGCCGTTGCCTGGAGCGTCGATGAAGGTGTTGCCGGTCGTCGCGACGGAGGCAGAGCCGATAGTGGTGGTGCTGACGGAGGAGAAGCCTCGTCCGCCGACGGTGGCCTGTGGTCCTTCGATCGAGAGACCCAGAGCAAACTTGCCACCGAAATCCTTCACGATGCGGAAGGCATATTGGCGGGCCCATGTGAAGCCGACCACGTACTGTGGGTCAATGATCATGGGCAGGTCTTCCTGGCGGTTCTGGATACCCTTCTTGTCGGTCGTGGCTAAGGTCCACATCTGGCCGCCAGTGAAGCTCCAGCCGCTGTCAAAGGCCGCCTGTGCGTAAACCTGGCGCTGGCGAAACACGTAGCTGTTACTCTGGCGGTTGTTCGAAGTGACGCCCGTTCCCAGGAAGTCGCCTTCGTAATAGCCGGTCAGTTTGGCTGGACCAACTTTGCTTTCTGCGAGCAAGGTAAGGCGGCTCTGGCGAGCCGTGAAATTGAGTTCGTTCACCTTCGAGAGCGCTACGCCCGAGTAGGGAATCGCGTTGAACTGCGAGTTGATATCGGCACTCTCGGCGCGTTGCCGCCACACTGTTTCAGCCGCCACGAAGCCCCCCGGAGTGAGCGAGACGCCTTTGTAGTGGATGGCGAGAGGGCTTTCGATGGCTTCCTTGATGCTCTTCTGCGTTTCCTGCAGCGTCAGCGCAGTCGTGCTGGCGTTCTGCTTGAGATCGTCGACGTCACCGCGCAGAGCAGTGACGGACTGCTCCTGCTTGCCGGCTTCAGCGGCGGCGGTGTCGGCCTTGGCCTGCGCCTGAGTCGCGACCGCCTGACTCTGATCAAGGCGCTGTTGCAATTGCTGAACTGCCTGATCGCGGGTCTGGATTTCCTGCCGCAGTTCCTGGATTTGCTTCTGCTGAGCCTCCAGAGCTTCGGACATCGTCTTCAACTGACCAGCGACGCTGGGCGCGGAAGCCTTGGGCGCTTTGCGCTTCTTGGGCGCGGGAGCCGCGGTTTGTGCCACTACCATCGTGTTCCCCACCAGCGCACACAAAAGCACTTGGGCTAAGAGTCGTTTCATTCTCATTTTTCTCCTCAAACAGTAGTTCCAATCTTTCGAAAAGCGCGCACATATCCCGACGGGACGGTCAACGAGCGAGTGAGGCTTAAGAAAGAGGGATGCTAGTGGGCATTTGTTACAAAGATGTAAATCTTCGATGAATATCGCATGAATTGAGGAATCGACCCGCGCCTGCAAACGTTGAATCCGGGGGATTTATGTGCATTTCTGGAAGGATGGGCCGCGCCGTTTCGGCGCTCGCTTTTCATCGCAACTGCGCCGAAGTGCTAGCTCGTTTGGGTCATGGAAATGCCTCCGAAGGCCGTGGCATCGTATGCTAATCTGTTACTGGGTGGCGATGTTCCTGGCTCCAAAGAATCGGTATTCAAAAAGAGAAGTGTCCTTTTGGCACTGCCTCGTGGTGTCGCTGGCGATTCTGAGCCTCACCATCAGCTTGGCAGGACGCACCTTCGACACGAATCTGCAGACTCACACCGCCGTCAGCTCGCAAGCAGAAAAAGCTAAACTTCAGCATCGGGACAAAAGCGGATCGCAATGGACGCCAGTCTTGAACCGCATGGAGCCGTTTTATGTGGCGGTTTGTTCGGATGCAGTCGAACCCGAACAGGAACCGTTGCTGTCTCCGCACGTCGACGATTGCCTTTATAATCGGCCCCCGCCTCTTTCCTAATTCTTTCGCAAGATAGTTTTCTAGCGCACAACATGGTTGCGATTTGTCCAGTGCTCGTGCTCGTAGCGCTCCACCAATAAATAGCTGGGGGGCTCTATGCGCGGATCATTGGACAGAGTACAGAAAGGCGACGATCGAAGGTTTGCCCCCTTCCTCGGAGTGGGCGGTCCGCTCGCCCTCCGCCTTTTTCCAGTCTCATGACTGGGACCGTTGTGGTTTGAACGACCGAATGGTGAAACGCGAAGTCGCCAGAAGGATAGGAACTAATCAAAAATGGAGCTCAACCTCAAACGAATCGTTGTCGTCGTAATCATCCTCGTGGCGGCTGTGGTCTTGCTCATTACGTACGGCCACAAGGCCAAGGCGAATGAGGAAGATCCTCAGATCCGGTCCGCTGCTGTGGCCATCGCCGAGAAGCACCCACTTTCGAACACGGTTACACTCTCGGGAGAATTTCGGCCGTTTCAGGAAGTGGATGTACACGCCAAGATTGCCGGCTACATCCGGGTGATTCACGTGGATGTTGGCGATCACGTGCGGCAAGGCCAGGTGATGGCCGTGCTCGAAGTTCCCGAATTGAAGGCGGAGTTGCAAGGCAGCGATGCGGCCGTTCGTCGGAGCAAGGACGCTGTGCGTCGTGCCAACAGTGACCTGCAACGGGCGCAATCCGTGCACGAGGCAAGTCATCTGAATTTTTCGCGCCTGAAAGATGCGTCGGCTACGCATCCCGGCATCATTGCGCAGCAGGAACTGGACGACGCCGAGGCGAAGGACAAGGAAGCCGAGGCGCAGATTTCTGCCGATGAGGCGGCGCTCTCCGAAGCCGAGAATCAGTTGGACGTGGCCATCGCGAACCAGCAGCAATTCACCGCGATGACCGACTACACCAACATCATCGCTCCTTTCGACGGAGTGGTTACGAAGCGCTACGCCGACACCGGAGCGCTGGTGCAGGCGGGAACTTCCTCCAGCACTCAGGCTATGCCGGTAGTGCGGGTGGCGGAAACGGACGTGTGCCGGTTGATCCTCCCCGTGCCGGAGTCGGCCGTCCCCCAGGTCCACCTGGGAAGCACGGTGCAGGTGCGGGTGCAGGCTTTGAATCGCACGTTTGAAGGGAAGGTTGCCCGCTTCGCGGATGCCGTTGACCAGGAAACGCGAACCATGCACACCGAAGTGGACGTGAAAAACACCAATCAAACCCTCGTACAGGGAATGTACGCGGAGATCTCGCTGGTCCTGGCCCACAAAGACGCCGCCCTCACGATTCCGCTGCAGGCCGTGGTACGCAACGGCTCCGAGGCAACGGTTCTGGTTGTCAATGCGCAGAATCGCCTGGAAGAGCGGCGGATCCAACTCGGGCTCGAAAGCAATAATCGGGTCGAGGTGCTCTCCGGCTTGAAGGAGGGCGATCGCGTGTTGATCGGCTCGCGCAGCGAGTATCGCGTCGGCGACCAGGTAGAACCGAAACCAATTGCAGAGAACCAAGGGGCTGAATCTTAATGTCCGGATTTTCCATCAAGTATCCGTTTTTCATCATTGTCGCCTGCCTGATGGTGGCTATCGTGGGCGTGGTGACGCTCATGCGCATGCCGGTCGATCTGTTTCCTCCCATCAACATTCCAGTGGTGGTCGTCGCGACGTTTTACTCCGGAATGCCGCCGCAACAGATCGAGACCGATATCACCAATCCTTTCGAGCGCTTCTTCACGCTGGGCAGCGGCATCGATCACATCGAGTCGCGATCGTTGCCGGGCGTGAGCCTGATCAAGATCTATTTCCAGGCGGGAACGAACGCCGACGCCGACCTCAGCACGATTTCAAATCTTGCCATGGCTGATCTGCGGCGACTGCCACCTGGGACGCTGCCGCCGGTCGTTCTCAAGTTCGATGCGTCCAGCCTTCCCGTCTGCCTGATCACGCTCAAGGGACAGGGGCTGAACGAAACGCAGTTGCGCGATCTTGGGCAATACACGGTGCGAAACCAGATCGCCAACGTGCCCGGCGCTTCCGTTCCGCAGCCCTTTGGCGGGCGCTATCGCCAGATCATGGTGTACGTCGATCCGTTGAAGCTGGACGCGCATGAGTTGTCGGTAATGGATGTGGTGCGCACCGTCAACCAGAGCAACCTGATTCTTCCCGCCGGCGATGTGAAAATCGGCCCCTACGATTACAACCTGTACACCAACAGCCAGGTGCCGACCGCGACGGCGATCGATGATATGCCTTTGAAGACGGTGGGGCAGGCCTCGGTGCTGGTGCGCGATGTCGGCAAGGCTCTGGACGCCCAGGCGATCCAGACCAACATCGTGCGGGTCGACGGGCAGCGCTCCGTCTACTTACCGATCCTCAAGCAGGGAGGTGACACCAATACCATCGCCGTCGTGGACGGAATCAAAGAAGCAATTTCGAACCTCGTGGACATCCCGAAACAACTCATCGCCAAGGTGGTGTTCGATCAGTCCGTGTTCGTGCGGATGGCGATCGAAAACCTGCTGCACGAGGGTGCCATTGGACTAGTGCTCACCGGGCTGATGATCCTGCTGTTCCTCGGCAGCATGCGAGCGACGGCAGCCGTCTTCCTGTCCATTCCGCTTTCCGCGCTGGCCGCGTTTCTTGCGCTGAGCGTGAGCGGAGGCACCGTCAACACCATGGTGCTGGGCGGCTTGGCGTTGGCCTTCTCGCGCTTGATCGACAACTCCGTCGTCGTGCTCGAAAACATCTTCCGGCACCTCGAAACGGGAGAGTCCCCCGAAGTGGCTGCCGAGAAAGGCGGACAGGAAGTGTCGCTCGCCGTTCTGGCCGCAACCATCACCACCGCCATCGTGTTCTTCCCGGTCGTGTTTCTGTACGGCGTGAGCCGGTTCCTGTTTGTCGCACTCGCCATGGCAGTGGTCCTCTCACTGGCCGCTTCCTACGTGGTGGCCATGACTGTGGTTCCGCTCTTCTGCGCCAAGCTGATCCACAAGCACGAGGCGGATGAAGAGGTTGGCGAAAGCGAGTTCGGTTCTGGATTCGGCATCGTTGCGAAAAAGTTCAACGTCTATTTCGAAAACATGCTGGCCGGCTACGATCGTACGTTGGCCAAGACCTTACTGCGACCCGTAGCAGCAACCCTGGGCCTGGCGGGCGTCTCAATTCTCTGTCTCACGCTGTATCCGCTCATGGGCGTCGCATTCTTTCCACGTACCGATCCCGGACAATTTGTTGTCAACATCAAGGCCCCATCGGGAACGCGCGTCGAATTGAGCGAGCAGTACATCAAGCAGGTGGAAGAAATCGTGCGCGAGATCGTTCCTCCCAACGAGTTGGGCATGATCGTCTCCAACATCGGGATCACGACCGATTTCTCCGCGATTTACACTCCCAACTCCGCTCCCCATACCGGGTTCGTGCAGGTAAGTCTGAAGGAAGATCACAAAGTGGGGAGCTATGAATACATGGCGAAAGTCCGACGAAAAGTCGGGCAGGAGTTGCCGCAGCTCAGCACCTACTTTCAGTCCGGCGGTCTGGTGGATGCGGTGCTGAACATGGGAATGCCCGCGCCCATCGATATCCAGGTCAGCGGAAGCAGCTTGAAGCAGGCTTACGCGACCGCCTCTGATATTGCCGGGCGCGCTCGCGCACTCTCCGGCGTCAGTGACGTGCTGATCCCACAGGACATCGATTATCCCGCTCTGCGCCTGGATGTCGACCGCGAGAAGGCCAGCCTGGTGGGACTGAATCAGCAGGAGGTCGTCGATAACATCATCACCGCTCTGACCTCCAATGGCATGATCGCTCCGGATTATTGGATAGATCCGAAGAGCGGCAACCCCTACATGCTCACCGTGCAATATCCCGAGGACGCAATCAAAACTATGTCCGACCTGCGCCAGATTCCGCTCCGCGGTCCAGGCATTAAGGTCCCCACCACGCTCGACACGGTCGTGAACGTAGAGAACATTCAGTCTCCGACCGAAGTGGATCACTATCAGTTGTTCCGCGTGATCGATGTCTACGTTTCGCCCAAGACGGAAGATTTGGGCAAGGTCGCCGGTCAGTTGGAAAAGATCGTGAAGGGAACAACGCTGCCGGAAGGGGTGCGCGTGAATCTACGCGGATCGGTACAAGGCATGCGTTCTTCGTTCAAGAGCTTCGGCATCGGACTCATCCTGGCGATCATTCTTGTCTACCTGGTACTGGTGGCGCAGTTCGCCTCCTTCCTCGATCCTTTCATTATTCTGCTGGCGATTCCACCCGGTTTGGCCGGAGTGCTTTTGTTCCTGCTGGCGACCGGCACCACGCTGAACGTGATGTCGCTCATGGGAGTGGTCATGATGGTGGGCATCGTGGTCTCGAACAGCATCCTGATCGTGGAATTCGCACGGAACCTGCATCGCGAAGGAAAACCGGTGAGGGAAGCGGTCTCCATAGCATCGCGCTTGCGACTTCGGCCGGTTCTAATGACCTCGCTCGCCACGTTGCTGGGTTTGATTCCCATGGCGATGAAACTCGGCACCGGCGCCGAGGCCTATGCGCCACTGGCGAGGGCGATTATTGGCGGTCTGCTGGTCTCGGTGGTGGTCACGGTCTATCTCGTGCCTGCCGCTTACTTGTGGTTCCACTCCAACGAGGAAAACCACACGGAGGGGATCGCGGCCTGATGCGAGCCAGCAAACTTGCCCTATCGGTTATGGCCGTTTCCCTGTGTGCTTTCGGACAATCGTCGCCAAAACCGACGAGTAGTCTGCCGGCGGCGCCCGTCCCGCAACGGTCGCCGATCTGGCGCACTGCTTTGTCTTATCCGGAAGTTTCTCAGTCACCTCAGAACCAACCCGCGCCACCAGCGGCTCAACCCAATCCAGGGAATCCAGCTGGCCAGGCGGTCCCCACCCTGCCGGACACGAATAATCCAACCGGCACTTCGCCGAGCACCCTCACGCTGAAAGATGCGGAGAACATCGCCAGAAGGAATAATCCGCAGATTTCAGTGGCGCGGCTGCTGGCGCTTGCCTCCCAACAGGTGACACGGGAAACGCGATCGAGCTTGTGGCCCACCGCGAACCTCGACATCACGGGCGTCGACTCGCAAGAAAACAGCCGCATCAGCGCCGGAGGATTAAATAACCCGATCATCTACGAGCGCGCCGCCGGTGGCGTCACGGTCAGCCAACTCATCACCGACTTTGGGCGCACCAACAACCTGATCGCCAGCGCAAATATGTCGGCGCGGGCGGAAGCGCAGAATGCCATCGCGACGCTAGAGCAAATTCTGCTTGAGGTGAACCAGGCATTCTTTAATGCGCTGCAGACGCACGCTGTTCTGCGGGTGGCGGAAGAGACTGTGAGTGCCCGCGCTCTGGTCGCCGATCAGATTGGTGCGCTGGCAAAAAACAAACTCAAGTCGGACCTGGATGTGAGTTTTGCCAATGTAAATCTGGCGCAAGCCAAATTGTTATTGCTCGACGCACAGAACAATGACAAGGCCGCGCTCGCGAATCTTTCGGCTGTTTTGGGCTTTTCCACCCAGCATGATTTCATCCTGATCGAGGATAAGGAACAAGCCACTGTTCCCCCGAGCGACGTTGATAGCCTGATTGCGGAAGCGCTTGCGAAGCGGCCGGAAATGCTCGCGCTCAATTATCAGTTCCAGGCCAGCCAGAAATTCAAGAACGCCGAGCGCGACTTGCTGCTGCCCACCATCCGGGCCCTGGGCGCCGTTGGCGGCGCCCCGGTTCGCAATGACCATCTCTCCAGTTGGTACGGTGCGGTCGGCGCCAATATGGATATTCCGATCTTCAACGGCTTTCTCTACACGGCTCGGGCGCACGAAGCTGATCTCCGGTCACAAGCGGTGCGCGATCGCCTGGCTGATCTGCGAAATCGAATTTCTAGGGACGTTCGCACCAGTTGGCTAAGTGCGAACAATGCTTACCAGCGTCTGGCGGTCACACAACAACTGTTGGAGCAGGCACAATTGTCTCTGGAACTCGCCCAGGCGCGCTACAAACTGGGTCTCGGCTCGATCGTGGAATTGAGTCAGGCGCAACTGCAAGCCACGCAGGCGGAGATCAGCAACGCCCAGGCTGGGTACGATTATCGTCTCGCGCACGCGGTGTTGCTATATGAAACAACTGGTCTCTAACCTGTGCTGGAAGCGGGTTCCGGCAGATTCATAAAAATTGCAATCGCTCGTGAACTCGCGTAGTTCGAA
>Ga0209806_1002335_pt1 | contig 11885 bp, 9 predicted proteins | sample GraSoiAngelo_152_FD_186166 | JGI IMG/M metagenome (GOLD analysis project Ga0209806, IMG submission 186166) | Grasslands soil microbial communities from the Angelo Coastal Reserve, California, USA - 14_1009_12_30cm (SPAdes) (version 2) | ecosystem: Environmental > Terrestrial > Soil > Grasslands ... | reverse complement strand
GTCGTTCTGATAGAAGAGCCGGATGTCCGGGGCGCCCGTCTTGAGCATGGCGATGCGCTCGATCCCGCCGCCGAAAGCGAATCCCTGGTAGCGCGTGGGGTCGTAGCCGACTCGGCGAAGCACGTCCGGGTGCACCATGCCGCACCCCGCCGCCTCGATCCAGCCATCGCCGCCGCACACGTGGCAATTGGGGTCCTTGCCTTCGCAGGCGAAGCAGTCGAACGCGATCTCGGCGGAGGGCTCGGTGAAAGGGAAGTAATCGACGCGGAACCGGATCTTCCGGTCGCTTCCGAACACCTGCCGCGCGAAGGCGTACAGCGTGCCCTTGAGGTCTGCCATCGTGAGCTTCTCGTCGATCGCAAGGCCCTCGTACTGGAAGAAGATGCTTTCGCGGATCGCATCGGTGGCCTCATATCGGTAACAGCGTCCCGGAATGACGACGCGGATCGGCGGCCGGCGCTCCTCCATGATCCGCACCTGCATCGGCGATGTGTGTGTTCTTCCCAGGATCGGCCGCGACGGATCGTCCCCGAGCGGATTGGAAATCCAGAGCGTCTGCCATTTCTCGCGCGCGGGATGGCCGGGCGGGATGTTGAGGGCTTCGAAGTTGTAGTAATCCCATTCGATCTCGGGTCCCTCGACGGTCTCGAACCCGAGCGTCGCGAAGATGCGCGATACCTCACGCATCGTCTGTGAGATGGGATGAAGCCGGCCCAGACGAACCCGTCTTGGCGGGAGCGACAGGTCCTCGCGCTCCTGGCCGAGCTCGCGCGCGAGCGCTGCGTCGCGAAGCGCCGCTTCGCGCGCCTCGAGCGCTTTCTCGATCCGTATTTTGGCGTCGTTGACGGCGGCGCCGTACGCGGGGCGCTCCGGCGGTGGAAGCGACGCGAGCTTCTTCGTCGCCTCGCTCAGCGCTCCTTCTTTCCGGCCCAGATAGCGGACGCGGGAAGCTTCGAGCGCGGCCTCGTCCGCTGCCGCGGCGATTTCCGTCGCCGCCCGGTCCGCGAGCGCTTTCAAGTCCTGGCCAGCCACGTCGCCTCCTCCAGACAACACGAAGCCCGCCGTTCGTTCGGGACGAAGGCGGGCCTCCGCGGTACCACCCGTGTTCCCTCACCGGCACGAGCCGGAGGAGGACGCTCGGTCGAGGCTCTATCGGGCCTCAGGCGGACCGGCTTTTCTGCCGGCCGGCTCAGGAGCGAATTCTCGCGTCGTCGGCGCGACCGGTTTGCACCCGCGTTGCCGGTCTCTCTCTGGCGCCGCGTGTCGCGGTACTGCTCTCCTTCGTCGCCTTATGACTTGTTCGGTTTGCCAGACTTCTCTTTCAGCAGATCGATGTAGTGGCGAAACACCTTCGGGTCTCGCACCGCCATGTCAGCGAGCACTTTGCGGTCCAGATCTATGCCCGCCAGCCGTAGGGCGTTCATGAGCCGGCTATACGACACGCCAGCGTCGCGCGCCGCGGCGTTGATCCGAGCGATCCAGAGCGCGCGGAATTGACCCTTGCGTGCGCGCCGATCGCGATACGCATAACGGAGCGCGTGCATCGCAGCTTCGCGGGCCGGCCGCACGAGCTTGTGCTTGGACGCGCGGCGACCCTCCGCTTGCGTGAGGAGCTTCTTGTGCTTCTTGTGCGCGGCGACCCCGCGCTTCACCCGTGACATCCGTTGCCCTCCCCTAGATCCGCGGCAGCAGCTTGCGGACGAGTTTGAGGTCGCCCTTGGCCACGAGTGCTTTGCCGGCGTGCCGGCGCTTGCGCGACGGGCTCTTGTGCTGGTTCAGGTGACCCTTGTACGCCTTCGCCCGCACGAGACGACCGCGTCCGGTGACCTCGAAACGCTTCTTGGCGCCGCTGTGGCTCCTGATCTTGGGCACGGTGAGCGGACCTCCGATGCGCAGGCGTGAACAGAAATTCTAGCTAAGCCGGACGCTGGGCGCGGGGCGTCGGCGCGGTGCGAGGCGCAGGCGGACGAGCGCTCGCCGGTGCCGAAGCTGGATGCGTCCCGTCCGTCGGCCGCGCAGCTGCCGGCACCGCCGGCACGGGGGCGCCGGGCGTGACAGGGCGTGGCGCGATTGGTGGCGGCGTGGCTGGACGCGCCGGACCCGCAGGCGCGGGCGCCGCGCCTCCGGCGTCGCGGCGCACGGGATTCATGATCATGTGCATCTGACGTCCTTCAAGAAGCGGCTGGCGCTCGATGATGCCGTGCTCCTTCAGCTTGTCTCCGATCTGAAGGAGCAGGACGCGACCGCGGTCCGGGTGCGCCAGCTCGCGGCCGCGGAACCGGACGGTGACCTTGAGCTTGTCGCCGTCGTCGAGGAATTTGGCCGCGGCGCGGATCTTCGTGTCGATGTCGTGATCGTCGATCTTCGGGGTGACGCGGATCTCCTTCCAGGTCACCGCCTTCTGCTTCTTCTTGGCGTCCTTGGCTTTCTGCTGGAGGTCGTAGCGGTATTTCCCGAAATCAAGCAGGCGCGCGACCGGCGGCTGGACGTTCGGCGCGATCTCGACGAGGTCGTAGCCGTCCTCCTGGGCCTTCGCCAGCGCGCGAACGGTCGGCACGACGCCGAGCTGCTCGCCGTTCGGCCCGATGAGGCGGACGGAGGGGACGCGGATCTGGTCGTTGACCCGGAGTTCAGGCGCGGCTATAGGGCGCCTCGATTCAATATGGGCGTGAGTGCTCCGCTACCAGCGCGCCCGCTCCCCGTGAAAGGACATCAACTGAGGTCAGTGTATATCACCGCTCGAGGTAGCTGAGCAGTCGCGTCTGCACCGAAGGCCAATCGTCGCGTGTGATCCCAAAGACGACACTCGTTCGGAGTCGCCCATCGGGCAGGACCCGCTCGTTGCGGAGCTCCGCTTCCTTTTGCGCACCGAGACGAGCGATGGCGTTCTGCGAGGGCTCGTTGCGCTTGTCGGTCTGAAGCCACACGCGATTCGCGCCGAGCGTTTCGAACGCGTGACGAAGCAGAAGCAGTTTGCTCTCGGTGTTCACCGGGGTACGCCGGGCGCCTTTCCCGTAGAAGGTGTAACCGATCTCGAGCGTGCGGTTGGGAGGATCGATGTGTGCATAGCGCGTCGTCCCCACAAGGACGCCGTCGCGCTTACGGATCACCGCGAACGGGAGCTGCTGGCCGACGATCGCCTGATCCAGCGCCCACCGGATGTACCGTGCGTATCCGTCGACGCCACGCGGGCGCGGCTGAACGAAGAGCCAGATGTCATCCTCGTCGCCGGCCTCAAAGAGAGCGGGTGCGTGCTCCATTCGCAGCGGCACGAGGCGGACGTGCGCGCCCTCCAAGGTCGCCGGACGCGGGTCGAAATCGGGTCGTTTGCGGCCCGCGACAAGACCCATTTTCACGTCGTCGACGAACCCGTCCTCGGTGCCGACGCCATCGCGCTCGATCCCCTCGACCTCGAAGCCGAGCGCCTTGTACATCCAGATCGCGCGATCGTTGAAGCCGACGACCGACAGGCCGATGCGGTGGAGTTGTAGCTCATCGAACAGGTATCGCACGAGGACGCCAAGCGCCTCGCGGCCGAGATGCTTGCCCCAGAGGCCGGGCTCGCCGATGCCGATGCCGATCTCCGCGCTCCGTCCCTTGGGGTGATAGTTCCGATAGTTCGCGAAGCCGACGGCACGTCCGGCGTACTCGATGATCCAGCAGGCCGAGTCCCCCGGCCGCGACATGCGTTCGATCCATCTGCGCGCGTCGTCCTCCTCGAACCGGCCCGGCTCACGCGCCCACTGGTAGCGACGGAACTCGGGATCGCTCCCCCACCGCATCAGGTGCGGCAGGTCGTCGAACGTCATGGGCCGGAGCGCGAGGCGCTCGCCGCGTAGGAGCGGCGGCGCGACCGCGGTGCTCATGCGTCGAGCGAGTCGGTGCCGTTCGAGACGTGTGGCGCGAAGTCCGCCGGCAAGGCTTTCGTGTCGCGCTCGACGCTGAGCCGCGCGATGAGATCGTCCAGCGTGACGCCGCGCTCCTCATCTCCTTGACCCGCGCCGCGACGGCGGACCGACACCGTGCCGGCGACAGCCTCTTTGTCGCCGACTACCAGGGTGTAGTTGGCGCGACGGCGCTGGGCGTTGGCGATGCGCGTGCGCAGATCGCCGTCAGCATCGAGATGTACCCGGAAGCGGGCCTCGCGCAAGCGCGCCGCGATGCCCTCGGCGTAGACGCGCGCGGTGTCGCGCACCGGCAGCACCGCGGCCTGCTCCCACCCGAGCCACAGCGGGAAGTTTCCGGCGTAGTGTTCGATCAATCCGCCGACGAACCGCTCGAGGCTGCCAAAGAGGACGCGGTGGATCATCACCGCGCGTTCGTGCTCTCCCTTGTCGTTCACGAATGTGACATCGAATCGCTCGGGCAGGTTAAGGTCGATCTGGATCGTCGGCCCTTGCCACTCGCGGCCGATCGCGTCGCGCATCTTGATGTCGATCTTCGGCGCGTAGAAGACACCGCCGCCCTCATCCATCTTGTATGGGACCTCGCGGACGCCGAGCGCCTGACGGAGCGCGGTCTCTGCCTTGTCCCACATCTCGTCGGTGCCGAGGCGGCGCTCCGGCCGTGTCGCGAGATAGATCTGCGGATCGCTGTAGCCGAAGATGCGCATGAACTCCATGGCGAGATCGAAGACCTTGCCGATCTCCTCCTGCGCCTGATCCCACGAACAGAAGATGTGCGAGTCGTCCTGGGTGAAGCCGCGGACGCGCAGCATCCCGTGGAGCGTGCCGCCGCGCTCGTACCGGTAGACCGTGCCGAGCTCGCCGATGCGCAGCGGCAGCTCGCGGTACGAGCGGATGCGCGACTGGAACACCTTGATGTGCCCGGGGCAGTTCATCGGTTTGATCCAGAACCGCTGGGGGGACTTCGTCCCCCCAGCCCCCTGCGAAGAGTCGTCCAGGAGGAGCGGGCCATACATGTTCTCGCCGTACTTCTCGAGATGGCCCGAGCGCTTGTAGGTCTTCTCGTGTGCGATGTGCGGCGTGTAGACAAGCGTGTAGCCGCGCTCATGGTGGACAGTACGCCACCAGTTCTCGAGCTCCTCACGAACGATCGCGCCGTTCGGAAGCCAGAGAACAAGCCCCGAGCCGATCTCCTCGTCGATGCGGAAGAGCTGCAGCGGTCCGCCCAGCTTGCGATGGTCGCGCCGCTCGATCTCCTTGAGCTTCTCGAGGTAGGCGTCGAGCTCCTTTTGCGACGGCCACACGGTCCCATAGATCCGCTGGAGCTGCGGCTTTGTCTCGTCGCCCCGCCAGTACGCGCCCGCGACCGAGAGCAGCTTGAAGGGGCCGATCTTTCCGGTCCGCTCGACATGCGGTCCCCGGCAGAGATCGACGAAGCCGTCGTGCTGGTAGACGCTCACGCGGCCGCCTATGACCTCGTCATCGCTCTCGTCGTCCTTCCCCTCGTGGGCGAGCTTTTGGATCTGGTCGACCTTGTAGTCCTGCTTGCGCTCGCCGAAAAATGCGAGCGCCTCAGGGACGGAGAGGTCCTTGTGCTCGAACGGGAGATCCTTGCCGACGATCTTTCGCATGCGCTCTTCGATCTTCGGCAGGTCCTCTTCCGTGAGCGGCCGCGGGAGGTCGAAGTCGTAGTAGAAGCCGTCCGCAACCGGCGGCCCGAAACCGAATTTGGCCTCCGGGAAGAGCTCGAGCACGGCGCCAGCCATCACATGCGCGGTCGAATGCCGCAGCGCGTAGAGCTTTTCGCCGCCGTGGTCAGCCCTTCGCTCCGTCCTTGCCATGGCCTCTCTCCAGACAAACAAAATCGCCTTCGTCACTGGGACGAGGGCGATCTCGCGGTTCCACCCAGCTTCGCCGGCCGCGTGCCGGCGCGCTTCGTTGCGGCTGTACGGGGCCGACCCCAGTCGCTCGGCGGTGGTCTCTCCTATCTATTTACCGGCCGGCTCGCACCACACCCGGCTCGCTGTCGGTGTTCGAATGGAGCGCTGTCCGCGTCGTCGCGAGGGGTCGATTGTAGCGCGATCTCGGCAACGAGTTGCGTGGCACGCAAAGCGCTAGAGTGCCGCGCGGATGAGGGCCCTTTCATGAAAAGCCTTGCCAAGCGAATACTTCCGGCGCCGGCGTGGAACCGGCTGCGTCGGACGAAGTCCGCCGCCGTCGGAGGTTTTCAGAGCGCGCTCGAGCGGGCTGGCTACGTCGTCGCGGAGCGGGACGACTACTACTCGCCCCTACCACCGGTCTCGCGACTCAGGGCGACCCGCGAGCGGTGGAACCGTCCGAGCGCGATGCGGGGAGTCTCGTTCGACCTCGATGACATGAAGCGGCGGCTCGCGGTCCTGCTCTCCCGGTACCAGGACGAGTTCGACGGCCTCCCGAGCAATGCGCAGTTCCGGTCTGAAGGCTTTGGGCCGGGCCTACCCGCGGTGGACGCCCTCACGCTCTACATGATGGTCAGAGATCGGAAGCCCAAGCGCTACGTCGAAGTTGGAGCGGGCTTGTCGACGTACTACTGCAGCTTGGCCGCGCGCCGAAACGCGATGGATGGGCATCCCCTCGAGATCGTCTCGATCGACCCGTTCCCGTTCGAACGCCTGCGAACGATGTCAGAGATCACGCTGCTCGAAGACGAAGTGCAGGACGTGGACATCTCGGTCTTCGAGCGGCTTGAAGCGGATGACATCCTGTTCATCGATTCGACCCACATACTGAAAATCGACGGCGACGTCCCTTTCCTCTATCTCGAAGTGCTGCCGTTATTGAACGTCGGCGTTATGGTCCACGTGCACGACGTCCCGTTCCCGTTCAACGTTCCATTTCCGGCGGAGTTCTGGACGCTCGACCGCCAGTGGCCCGTCTTCTGGAACGAAGCCATGCTCCTGCAGGCGTTCCTTTGCCTGAACGAGAGGTTTCGGATCGAGCTGTCCCTGCCCCTCCTTCGGCACTTCGACGAGGCGTTCCTCCGTGCCCAGATCCGCTGCTACGAGTCGGTTGCGGAGAATCCGGACACTTTCAGCTCGCTCTGGATGAGACGGGTTACCTGATCGGTCTCGAGGATCCGTGAGCTCCCCGACCCGCTACAGCGCGTGCTCGAGCGTCTCCCAGACTTCGCGCTGGATCTCGGCCTGGGCCGGCCAGCGATCATCGACACGCTGCGTCGCGATCCCGTTCTGGTGAATGAAGACGAACGCGACCTGCTGCAGCATCGCGAGCGCCTCGTTGCGCCGCTCGTGGTCCTTCCACTCGAGGATCCGTGATCGCGCCCGCGTCGCTCGCTGGTGGATGCGATCGATGACCACGTAGCTTTCGGATGCCGGCCAGCGCTGCTGGGTCACCTCGATGCCGTTCACGAAGAGCGCGCTTATCAGCTCCGCCTCGGTGAAGTCGTTGCCGCTGAAGGCGTTGACGGACCGGGCCGGATCGATCCGCTCGGCGGCGTGGCCCCATGGCTTGCCGTGGAACGTCACGTTGCGGATGGGACCGGTGAAGCGGCAATCGAGGAATTCGGCGCAGGCCGAAACCCAGCCGTCGATGTTCGCGCCGGCAAAGCTGCACCGCTCGAAGCGAGCTTGCCCGGGACGCACGAAGCGGAGGTCCGCGCCCTCGAAGCGGCATTCGCGGAAAACGCTTTGCCGCCGGCTCGCGAAGAGCGTCTGCAGCCTCTCGTCGAAGTGCTCGCCACGGAAGTCGCACCGCTCGAAGACGCAACCATTCGGGGCGAAGCGCTCGAAGGCAGCGCGGCTGAAGTCCGCATCGCGGACCGTCACTCGATCCAGCGCCAGCACGCCTTGCACGTCCGCCCTCCGGAAGCGCTAGGGCTGTCTTCTAGTCCTCGTCTGCCGCCGCTCGCAGCGTGACGACGTTCGATGCCTCGAGGCTCTCCATCTTGGAGCGACCCTCGAAGATCACGCCCTTCTCGACCATGAGCGATGGAGCCGTGATGTCCCCGCGAACCTTCGCGGGTCGGTGCAGCTCGACCGCGCTCGTCGCCTTGATGTTGCCGTTGACCTCGCCCTCGACGACGACCGTGCCGCAGCTGATCTCGGCCGAGACCTTCGCACCCTCGCCGATGTGCAGCGTGTCGTTGGTCGAGATCTCGCCGGTGAAGGTGCCGTCGATCCGCACCTTGCCTTCGAACGCGAGCTTCCCCTCGAACTCGGACCCGCGGCCCAACAGGGCGTTCAGATCGCTGCCGGCTGTATACGCCTCACGCTGTTGCATGTCCTCTTTCGCCTCCGCTTCCTCGACGCGGGGTGGCACCGGCGCGTCTGCCTGCTGGTGCTGTGGCACCTGCCATAAAGGCTGACGGGCTTCGCCACTTCCGCTTCCTCGCTTGAACGTGGGTCGGAACACTAAACGCTCAACGGAGGCGAGGCGAGAACGTTGTCGTCGCAATCCGGGTCCGCTGCGCCCGCCATTTTTGCCGGGCCCATCCTCGGACTTCAATGGCGCCGTTACGTATTCTCAAGCCCGATTCAACGGCGGGGGCATACGCTCGGGACCGGCACTCAGGGTGGCCACGGATCAGCTCTCCCCACGTCTCTTGGCGCGGCACGCGCATCTGGTCCGGGCGCTGCGCGAGGCCGAGATCGCGAACGTCGCCCGGGCGGGAGCTCGGGCGCGGTTGTCCGGGTTGGACCTGCTGCCTGGCGAGCGCGCCGCGACCCGTTCGGCGCGGGCAGCGGTGGGTCATGCGCTCAGAGAAGCGCGCCTGAGAGCGAAGCTCCCGCCCGCGGCTACCGAGAGCACGAGCCCACGACCGGCCATCAAGAGTCGACGGCGGCCCTGGCTTGCCGTGCTTGCTGGTCTGCTGCTCCTCTTACTCGTGGCGTTCGGTCTGGTGCAGCGGCCGGAGACCGCACGGAGCGAAGGCGCGGACCCCGGCGGCGCTCCAGCCGGTGCGGGCGCGGTTGGACAGACGCAGACCTACGAGCACAGCCGCGGCCGCACCGCCGCGCTCGTCGCCTCCGTCGCCGTCCCGAGCGCTCCACCCTCGTCGGAGCCGACGCCGGCCCCCACCGTGGACAAGAGCGCGGCACCCGCGGCGCCGGGACGGGCTGCGTCGTCGACCGCTGCGGGTGGCGGGTCATCGGGCGGCGGAGCCGGCGGCGGCGCCGGTGGGAGCGGCACTGGCTCGGGAACGGGAAGCGGATCGGGGAGCGGTCCGGGCGTCGCGACATCCGCACCGACTCCCGCGCCAACGGTCGCCCCGGCGGCCAAGGCCGCTCCCGGGTTCACGAGGATCAGAGGCCGGGTGATCGACACCAACACCGGTCTCGGAGTGGCCGGAGTCTGCATCGTTCCGGGTTCGCTCGATTGCGATGTGGGAAAGCCGCGCAGCGACGCGAATGGGTATTGGGTCATCGACGTGACGAACGGGACCTACTGGGACATCAAGTTTCAGATCGACGGGTATCGCGTCGCGCGGATCCGTGTGTACGCCGGCGGCAACGACACGAACGTCGGCAACGTTCGGATCCAGCGATCCACCAGCACGCCCACCGCCGCGCCGCCCAAGCCCTGATCGATCTAGCGAAAGTCTTGATGAGGGACGTCGGTCATCGCGAGCAACATGCTCGATAGTCCTATCCCCCGCGTCTCCCCAAGCACACGATGCGCTCGCGCATGCATAGATGCGCGTGTTTTTCGGCGTCATGCCCCAGAGGTCCGTGCGATCTAGTACCTGCGACTAGACCAGTCTCTCCCTCGTAATCCATTCCGCGTAGTCGTACTCATCCGTTCGATGTACGTGATGAGCGCGCAAGACCGCGAGCGAGTCGCGGCGGTCGCATAGATGTCCGAACGCAGCCTCTTCACGGCGGGCGGCTTGATCAAAGCTCTCGTCCGCGTCGTCGTGCTGGTGTGCATCCTCGGGGTTGTCTCCGTCGGCATCGGCTTCATGGCATCCAACTCTTCATCGCCAGCGCTGGCGTTCGCATTCCACAGCTCGCTCGTCGATCAGGGCCCATCGCCGACGCTCGGTCCCGGCGCGACGACCACGTACACCATCCGCTTCCGCAATATCGGGATCGCTCCCTGGCAGCGCGGCGGGAAGGCGCAGGTGAACCTCGGGATCGTCGGCGACTCGACTCGCTTCGCTGACGAGGGGGTCGCGGTCGGATGGATGAATGCGGCGCGCCCCGCGACGACGGCCGAGCAGATCGTGTTGCCGGGCATGATCGGGACGTTCACCTTCGCGATCCGCGCGCCGGCCACGCCGGGCACCTATCACATCCCGCTGCGCCCGGTCGTCGACGGACTGACGTGGCTCGAGGACGACAAAGCCTCGCTGGTCGTCACCAGCGATCTCGGTTTCCACAGCCAGCTCGTGGACCAGGCGCTGAACCCGACGCTCCAGCCGGGACAGCTCAGCGATCCTCTGACACTCCGCTTCCGCAACACGGGGGCGCGTACGTGGAGCAAAGGCGTCCTCGGCCAGCAGGTGAATCTCGGGATCGTCTCTGACGACAGGAGCCTGAGCGGACTTGCGTCAGGGTGGCCGACGCTCGACCGCGTCGCGGTCCAAACAGAGCCGACCGTCGGCCCGAGCGGCGTGGCCAGCTTCACGTTCCGCGTGCGCGCGCCGCTCACGCCCGGGATCTATCCGCTGCGCCTTCGCCCAGTGGTCGATGGGTTGACCTGGCTCGAGGACGAGGGCGTCGTCACGCTCATCACCGTCATGCCCGCATCGGGCGTGATGCCGCCCGTGGCGGACGAGGCCTTCAAGAACGTTCAGCCGCCGAGCTTCACGGTGGTGGCCTCGGCCGCTCCGGCCAGCGTGAGCCCGGGCGCACAGGTCTCGATCACGGCGACGTACCTGACTCCGATCGCGGGCGCGGCCGTGATCGGGGTCGGCGTCTTCGCGCCGGGCCACGCCAGCCTCGTGTACCAGCAGTGGCTCCATAACGAGACATTCGGCGCGGGCGAGTCGCGCTCCTACCAGTTCACCTGGACCGTGCCCGCCAGCGCGGCGAGCGGGACGTACGTTGTGAACGCGAACGCGTACTCGACGGGCTGGAGGATCCTCTACGGGTCCAATAACTCCGCCGCGTCCTTCAATGTCGTTTCCGGCCCGGCCCAGCCAGTCCCAACGGCAACGGTCGCCCCCACATTCGTGCCACCGAGCGTGACGTCGACCCCGGCGCCGACCGCGTTGCCGACCGCGACTTCGGCACCGACCACGCTCCCCTCGCCGGCCCCCAGCTTCACCGCGACCGCATCGAGCGCCGCGGGCAGTGTGGCCGCCGGCGGATCGGCCAGCCTCACCGTCCTCGTGACGAGCGCCAACGCGACAAGCGCGCTCGTTGACGTCGAAATCGTCGCGCCGGGCGGGTCGACCCTTGCCTACCAGGTCTGGTTCGACAATCAGGCCTTCACCGCCGGCCAGCAGCGCTCGTACGCGGTGCCGTGGCAGATCCCGACGAGCGCTCTCGCGGGTACGTATGCGGTCAACATCGGCATGTACGCACCTGGCTGGGCGAGCCTCTACGGCTGGACGAGCTCGGCCGCGACGTTCATCGTCGTGCCTGCGCCCGCCGCGACACCGGCTCCGACTTCGGCGCCGACACCCGTGCCGACCGCGCCGCCGACCCCCGCGCCTACCGCGAGCGTGGTGCCGATCCGGACCGTCACGCCGGCGCCGACGGTCGCGCCGACAGCGACGCCCGCACCAACGGCGCCGCCGACGCCGGCGCCCACGGCGACAGCTGCGCCGACCCCGGCGCCGACGCCCACACCCGGGCTGACTCTGGGTGCTTCGACCACGTCATCGACGATCGCCGCTGGGGGCACCCTCGGGATCAGCGCGAGCATCACGAGCGCGATAGCCAGGACCGTCCTGGTCGACGTCGAGGTGATCGCGCCTGATGACGTGACCCTCGTCCATCAGGAGTGGTTCGACAACCAGACCTTTACCGCAGGACA
>Ga0209806_1002330_pt1 | contig 11895 bp, 7 predicted proteins | sample GraSoiAngelo_152_FD_186166 | JGI IMG/M metagenome (GOLD analysis project Ga0209806, IMG submission 186166) | Grasslands soil microbial communities from the Angelo Coastal Reserve, California, USA - 14_1009_12_30cm (SPAdes) (version 2) | ecosystem: Environmental > Terrestrial > Soil > Grasslands ... | reverse complement strand
ACATTCCGGCTCGCCAAGAGTGCCGACTCTGTTTGCAAATGCGCGAGCTCAATGTCCTCGGGCTCGCTGAGCATTGAAACCGGCTGGCTGCTGGAATCGCTGGGTTGAAGAGCAGCGCCGGTCACCTCAATTTCAAAAGAGAGCACGGTCACGCCCATCGGCGGATTGTCGTGGATCGTCAGAGAAACCTGGGACATGCTTGCGCCCAAAGGTGTTTGCGTTGAGCTCATACCGCCACCACATCCGGCCAACGCAATGGTGACAAGCAAAAGCGGTCCGAGACACGAAATAACCTTGCGCATAGATGCTCCTCCTTCGAAAGGCACGCCAAGAATTCGGAAAGAGGGCTGTTGCTGGGTAGGATTTACGCATTCTAGCCCGGGCAAATCATTGCCGGCAAGGAGCTTTTGGTACAGGCCAAGGACAGGTAGAACGTCGAGGGGTAAGAGCTTTTTCTGGAAGTTGTTGGACAAAAGAAGTAGGCTCTGCGCTGAAACGATTGACCTTCACTGATTATCCCGCCCCATCGTGGTGATGGCCGGGAGGATGTTTATGTGGGTTGTCCTCTTATTTTCAGCTGTGTGCATTACCATTGTTGCGGTCCGCCTCTTCTTTGCCCTCAAGCCGGCCCGCTCGGCGCCGGTTCGGAAGGAACTCGATGACACCAGGACCGCTGCTGCCAGCGCTGGTCAGGCGGTCAGCAGCAGCGCGACCGCCGACACCTTGCCGGGCGCGGGCGCCCTTCAGGATCAGAAAACACCGAGAGAAGAACAGGCGGTTCCCGCCAACACAGGTGGGTCTCTTTCGGGCGCAGATGCTCGCGGCCTGACAGGCGTCGAGGTTGCAGCCGCTCCGGCTGTCTCCACTGACACTAACCGGGAGAAATCTGCGAGGAAAGGAATGTGGGTCGATAGCCACTACTGCTGGGTGGTGCTCTGCAAGAATCATTGGTTTCATCTTCGGCAGAACCTTTTCTTCAGGCATCGAATCCCCCTTGCCGAAACCGATCCCCTCGCCCCTCGCCCTTCTCTCGATGGCCCCTTCAGGGTCCGGTGCGATGACTGCCGCAAAGAGTATCTCTATAAACCCTCGGCAGTGCTCAGATTCGAACAGGAGCTTCCTGACTCTTTCACACCGCATCCGCTATTTCGAGATTGTTAGGGCTGGTGGAGCAAACCCGCACTGCTTTCTTCGCGAGGCACCGTTCGCGTAGTTTCGTCGTCCAGGACAGCCGCCGCCTGACACTTACATCTTAACGGAAGAACGCGCCACGAAGTCGCGCGGCCTCAACTGGCATGGAGCTCGCCAGGAGGCGCAATCGCGCGGTGCGATCGCGATGGTGCTGAAAACCGCCGAGCAGCAAGCCTTGTCGTAATGTACGATAACGGTCGATGGGGGGGCTCGCGAGCGGCACCCCAGGAGGGCCGATCGCTGCGAGCCAGGTCTTTGTCAGCCTAGAGGGCCGGTGCTGCACCTGCCCTAACCTGGTTAGAGGAGTCTAAGAAGTAGGGCCTCCGGAGAGTTCACTAGGGGAAGAATCCAAAATGAGAAATTCAAAGGCGAAAGATTTCTCGGCGATGCTCAAGAAGATGAGTTTTGAGATCGGGATGGCTGCGCTGCTTCTGGCCTGTGTGCCCGGCGTGCGGGCGCAATCGGAATCCATCAACGCAACGATTCGAGGACGCATCACGGATCCCACCGGCCAGTCGGTGGTGGGTGCCGCGGTGTCGGCCGTGAACGACGCAACCGCGTACGCACGAAGCGTGCCTACAGGCGACGACGGCTATTACGTGATTCCAACACTGCCCATCGGCACCTACACGCTCACGGTGACCAAGGACGGATTCTCAACGCTGAGATTTCCCGGGATTGTTCTTCAGGCCGGGCGAGAGGCGGTCGTTGACGGCGCCCTGAAGCTGGGTTCGGTGAACACTTCGATCGAAGTGAACGGCGGCGTCCCAGTGCTAGATCTCGCGCGAACCAACATCAGCGGAACGATCACCCAGACCGAGGTCCAAACCCTGCCGCTGACCTCACGGAACCCTTATAACTGGATCATGTTCCAGCCGGGCGTTAGCGGCCACCCCAATCCCGAGCTGGGAATTCCACGCACCTTGAATACCAACGGCTTCGTGGACCGCATCAACTATCAGATGGACGGTATGGTAGATACGGAAAGCGATCGTTACGGGCTGCGGCTGTTTCCCATTTCCTCCGTTTATGTGAGCGAGATTCAGACGGTCAGCAACAGCTTCGCTCCGGAATTCGGCGGCACCACGGGGAACATCTATAACGTGATTACTGGATCAGGCACGAACAATTTGCACGGCATGTTTCAGTGGATCCGCGGGCCGGTGGACACCAGCGCGCGGCCCATCCTGCTATCTCCCACACGGCCGAAGCCTAATCTGCTGATGAATTCCTACGGCATGAACGCGGGCGGACCGATCAAGAGGGATAAGTTTTTCATCTTCGGCGCGTACGAGCACCTGTACCGCGCGCTGCCCGTGGCGAACACGGTGAGCGCCACAAACCAAACGGCCCTGGAAGCCATTGGAATTCCGGCGTCGCAATTTGACACTGCCCCGTCCGTGCAACACGCTCAGTTCCTGGACGTGCGCGGCGACTGGGATATTGACACGAAAAACCATGTCTTTGTTCGGGTGAATTATTTCCGGAACACCTACCCCTTCAACACGGCTGTCGGCGGGATGAACACGCTGGCTGCTGAGTCCGACTTTAAGGACCGCGCCCACGTTGCCGGCCTCCAGTGGGTCGACACGCTTTCGTCAAATTGGCTGAACGAGTTCCGGTTTTCCTATCCCTACCGGAATGAGAAACACATTGCGGGATCACTGACCGGGCCGCAGCCGGCGGTGACCATCTCGGGGGTGGCGAACATCAACGGGAGCACCAGCGTCGGCGATGTATTCGCGGAGAAGATTCCCAGTTGGAACGACAACCTGACCTACATTCGCGGCCCACACACGTACAAGGCGGGATTTGGATTTTCGCGCATCATTGACGTGCAGGAAGGCGACACGTTTACACAGTATGTTTTTCCATCTATCCCTGCGTACCAAGCAGCGTTGAACGGAACCGACCCGAAGTCCTATTCAACGGTGAACGCGCTGATCGGCAATTCACGGGTGGGCTACATTTCCAATTTCTTCAACTTTTTCGTGCAGGATAACTGGCAGGCGCGGCCGTCTCTGCTGGTGAGCTACGGCATCCGCTACGACCGGTTTCTTTCACCGGCGGCGAACCCGACTGCGCCGTACCCGTTCTCGCGCAGCTTCAACAATCCCGCGGGGAACGTATCGCCGCGACTGGGCCTAGCGTGGAGACTCGGGAACAAAACGGTGCTGCGCGCCTCGTGGGGAAAATTCTACGACGCCCCGCCAACCAATCTCTGGTACAACGCGCTCTTCAACGACGGATCGGGCACCGCGTTCAACGCATCGCTTTCGCCGGCGTCGTCGGGTGCCCCTTCCTATCCTCAGGCCCTAACGTCGGCCACGGCCCCGGCCATTCCATCCGTCTTTACGGTTACTCCCAACTTCAGGAACGGCTATGCCATGACGACCACGCTCCAAGTTTCGCGGGAACTGACGAGAAACGACGCGATCACGCTGGCTTTCGTGAATACCGGCGGGCGGCAGTTGCAGTGGCTACACAACATCAACCTCATCAATCCAATCGCTGCTCTGGCAGATGGCCGTCCGGTTTTTTCCCCCACCGTGAGCGCCAGCACGCGGGCGAACCCGGCCTTCAACAACGTAACACTGCAAGATGTGGGCGCGAGTTCGGGCTATAACGCGCTGGAAGTCAATTACGAGCACCGCTTCTCCCACGGATTCTTGGTGAGCGGCCATTACATCTATTCGCATACGATCAGCGACGCTCCGGACGTGAACGGCTTCGAGCAGAACCTCGTTTACGTCGAGGATCCCACGAACCGGCTTCGTGATCGAGGCAATAGCTACATCAACCGGCCCCATTCGTTTACCGCCAGTACCGTCTGGTCGCCAAGCGTGAAGATGGGGAACACTTTCGCCAACCGGCTGGTGAATGACAACGAATTCGCCGTGCTCACAAACATCGCCTCGGGGGATGAGCAAAACATTGTCGCGCCCCTCAACCTGAACAACGATCCGACGGTGGCCGCGAGCGTTACGCGCCCAGTAGGTATTGGACGCAATACCGTTCGTGGACCGAAAGTTGTTCAATTCGACCTCCGTTACACGCGCACGCTGTTCACGCTGAAGGAGCGCCTGCGGGCTCAGTTCATAACGGAAGCGACTAACCTTTTCAACCACCCAAACGTGACTTCGCTAAACACGACGATCCTAGCAGCTAACTTGAACCATACAGGAACCCCCGCAACCAACCCTAGCTACGGCACAATCCTCGGACCGCTGCCAACGAGCTTTCCCTACTCAGCCACGGTGCTTCAGGGCCGGATTCTTGATTTCGGCCTGGGCGTGAGGTGGTAGGGGTGAGCCGTGATTTCGCGGCCTGCCGTCAGCTCAGGCAGGAGCGGGCCGAGGAAGAGAATTGCGGGATGACTTTCTTCGCCACTTGCGCCGGGCGCTCAGCGACTGTAACGGCTGCCTTGTCTTTCAGCAAAGGGTGGGCGCGATGAAAGATGCGGGCCGTCCGCCACTGTCGTCCCCTACTTCCGAACGATTTCCCGCCCCAGTTTATTCCGAAACCGTGCTGGCAGTGAACTTCGAGGACGCCAAGAAGCATTTTCTCGCTGCGCTTCTCGAGATTCACGCGGCGCACACGCTGATGCTGAGCCGGCAGGGCATTATCCCCGAAAGCGACGCGCGCGTGTGTCTGGCCGCGATCGAAGGGCTGGACCGCGGGGCGATCCTTGCGGCTCGTTACGACGGCCGATGCGAGGACTTGTTTTTCTACGTACAGGATTTGCTGGTTCAGATGTGCGGCGAGGATGCCGCGGGAAAGATGCATACGGCGCGCAGTCGAAACGACATTGACCTGACGCTTTACAGAATGCAGCTGCGGCTCGAGGTGCTGCGAATCGCAGAGGAAACAGCGCAGGGCCGGCAGGTGCTGATGGAACTGGCCGAGGCACACACCGATACGGTGATGCCGGCCCACACGCATACGCAGCCGGCGCAGCCGACGACGTTGGCGCATTACTTGCTCGGCGCCGTCGAATTTCTGGGGCGGGACGTGCAGCGGCTGCGCGCAGCGTTCGCCACGATCAACCGCAGTCCATTGGGTGCCTGCGCCATCACGACGACTGGTTTTCCGATTCACCGCGAGTACACGGCGCGGCTGTTGGGGTTCGATGGTTTGCAGGAGAATTCCTACGGAGCGATCGCGGCGACTGATTATGTGTGCGAAGCGGCTACTTCGATCGCCGTGCTGATGGTGAGCTTGAGCAAGCTGGTGCAGGACCTGCTCCTGTGGTGCACGGAGGAATTTCACTTTTTGCGATTGAGCGACGCTTACGTGCAGACCAGCAGCATCATGCCGCAGAAGCGAAATCCCGTGGCGCTGGAACACACACGCATCCTGGCGAGCAAAGCGTTCAGCCAAGCGCAGGCCGTGCTGGTATGTGCGCACAATACTCCGTTCGGCGACATCGTGGACAGCGAGGACGACTTGCAGCCGCTGGTTTTTTCGATGTGCGCCGACGCTTCGCGTGCACTGAGGCTGTTCGCAGGACTGATGAGCCACGCGGAAGTGGACCGGGAACAAATGCGCAGAAGGGCAAGCGGGAGCTTTCTGACGGCAACGGAGCTGGCCGATACTCTGGTGCGCGAGGAAGGGATCAGCTTTCTTGCCGCGCACCGATTGGTTGCCGCCGCGGTGCAGGCTACGGGGAGGGAATATTCGCCTGAGCGAGTGGCGGCGGAACTCGAACGGCTGGCTCCGGAAACGCTGGGAAGGGCGCTGCGGAAACGGAGCGAAGTGTGGGTGCGGGCGCTCGATCCGGAATATTTCGTGCGCATTCGCAACATCGCGGGCGGCCCCGCTCCCGAAACTGTGAAGGCGCAAATCGCAGGCGCCAAGAAGGACCAAGCTGAAGCGCATGAATGGCTCGCCGCGAAGCGTGCCTTGCTCGAAAACTATCCACACCTGATTCGTGATGCCGCGGCAGCAGTCCAGAAACCCGCCGGATGATGGCATCGATTCCTGAATTCCGGCATCCCGTGGGCAGCTCTTTGCCGACAGAAAGCGAGTCGCGCAGTCACCTAGGTCGATTCGCGGGATGGGCCTCGGCCGCGACGTGGCCTTGGCCACATGATTGTCACCAGTTCTGTCGTCGTGGACAGATGCGTCAGAAAAACGGAGAAGCCTGTGCGGGGATGCCTGAAACGCGCAATGGTGCGGTCAGTCACCGGCCGGTTGATTAGGCTACCCGCCCCCTGGCAACTTCTCGCGTAAGTGTTTTTGGTTGTTGGGGATTATAGGGCGTGTGCTGTTCGGATTCCTCTAGAAACTGACCCGCACGCCGAGTTGGATTTCGCGCTTCGGGAACGCCGAGGTGAAGCCCAGCGGCTGGCTGGGCAGCAGGGCACTCGTTCCCGATACGTTGAATGTCGTGGCGCCTGCGCCACCCATTGCGAGAGGAAGACCGAAACCAGGCCCGACTACGTTGTTCACGCTGGCAAAGTTGGTCCGATTCAGCAGGTTGAATCCCTCGGCCACTAGTTGCAGCCCGGCCTTTTCGCTGAGCTTGATCGTGCGGGAGAATCGCAGATCGAAGTCCGCGTAATTCGGACCCCGCCCGGTATTCCGCCCCGCCCCGATAGGCCTGTCGTTCGTGGAATGGCGATCTCCATTCACGTCCGCCCCGGCAAGAAGGTTGAAGGGATGGCCGCTGCTAAATCGCACGATGGGAGCCAGCGTGAACCCGGACACCAACGCGTTTTTCCAGGGACTATCAATAACCGCGGCAGCGACAAACTTGTGCCGTTGATCAAAGTCGGAGAGCCCACGTTCGGCAGACAGGTTGGTATTGTCCTGCGGTCCAAAATCACTGTTGAAGTCAGTCGAAGTGTCAAACGCTTTGCTGTAAGTGTAGTTGCCGATGAGCGTGAAGTTGTTGCTGAAGCGCTTCTTGAGTTCGACGATTCCCCCCTCGTAAAGCGCGGACGCTTTTGAAGAGTACTGGTCTGCCTGCAGAATCGCCGGATTCACAAAGCAGTTAAGAATCAGCGCCCCCGCGCATCCTGGTCCGCTCCATTTCCGGTAGGTGGCGGTGCCGCCGTTCGCCAAGGGGACGTTTACCGTCGGTGCTGGAAGCGCATTTATGTCAATAGCCAAGGGAAGTCTTAGCGTGTGCGAATGGATGCCGCTAAGGGCTATGGAGAAACCCGTCGCGATTTCACGTTCGACGCCAAAAGAAACCTGCTCGGAATAAGGATTCTGGTACCCTGGCTGACCGCTGAAGATTACCGTCAACAGCGGAAGTGGACCCGAATTGGCGACCGTGATCCCGAACTGCGTGAGATCCGCCGGTGTGATACAGGCGGCCGCCCCCGCTGCGGGCGTCTGGCACGAAACCTTACCTTGCCCAAAAAGCACTTGGAAAATACACGCAGAAAGCGCCGTCGTCGCAGGAGAATTGATTCCAAGCGGAGGACAAGGCGCGCTGATAGTCGCCGGTGCCAGCAGATTCGCAATCTGCCGCGTATTGTTGACATTCCCCAAAGTCTGAATCACATCAGCAATTTGGCCATAGATCTGGGAATAGAAGATTCCGAACCCGCCGCGAACTACAGTCTTGCGATTCTTGAAGGGATCCCAGGCAAACGACATGCGCGGGGCAAAATTATTTTTGTCGCTGTTCAAGGGACCATATTGCGAATCCAGTTCGTAGCGGAGACCGTAGTTCAGCGTAAAGTTGTCGGCAATCTTCCAGGAGTCTTGCCAGTACAACGCGGCGAACGGCCTTGGGTAGTCATAGTTGGGATTGCCAAAGCCCTGCTCATAGAACTGTGGCACGCCGAAAGATCCGGATTGAATCGCGTTGATCGTGGCAGGATTCACACCGGTAGCAAGTCCGCAGGCGGCCGGCGTAATCAAACAGGGGCTGAGCAGGTTTCCCGGCAGCGGGCCAAAGACGAAGCGTCCCGGGAAAAACGTATGTGACTCTGAGTGAGCTCCGCGATACAGAAAGTCCTCGCCAAATTTCGTCGTGTGATGTCCCCGAATCAAGGTGAACCCGTCACTAATCTCCGGGCGGCGCAGGATCGTTAAGCTGGGAAGAAAGATTTGCGTTCCGAAATTGCCGTAACCTGGAATGTCGAGTCCCACTTCGCCGGGCACATTTGGAATGACATCAAAGTTCGAGTAATTCCACTGCAGCTGCAGGGCGTTCTGCGCCGATTTGCTGAACCGGTGGAACCACGCCGCCTGAATTGTGTTGTCATAGGCGTGGATGGCACTCCCGCGCGAGAAACCGGTCAGAGACTGGACATCGGGAGACTGCTCCAAATCATGGGAATAGGCGTAACGGACGAAAGTCTCATTCTGCCCGTTGAAATGATGATCCAGCCGCCCCGAAGCCTGATATCTGCGCGTGTTGTAGGGAATCACGCCGCCGTTGTTCTCAAATTGGTTTACGAGGAAGGCGCTAAGAGGATTTGTAGCAGGATTGAGCGTCAGTGTTCCACCGAGTATCGCCGCACAAGTCGCAGGCGGAAGATTCGTTGTCGGATTTGGAGCCGGCAGGCCCAATTTCTTTGCCACTGCGGCGCCGACGGGCCCGCTCAGACAAGGCACCAATCCGGTGTTTCCCTGAGCTGTCAGCCCGGCAAGGATAGCCACTTGGTTATTCTGAGAGTCCCCTTGAGGGCGGAAGATGGACGTGTCCGTCAGCAGCGGCACGGCATTCTGCGCGTCCTGGCGTAACCCTTCGAACGCCGCAAACAGAAATGTCTTGTCTTTCTTAACCGGAAATCCGACGGAGCCGCCGAATTGCTGCCGGCGCAGCGAGTTTTTCACGTTCGTGCCTTGCGTGTCGGGCAAGCTGGGATCAAACGTCTCGCTCGGCTGCAGCGCCTGGCTGATAGCGAACGGGTCTGCGGCATCCAGCGCGTCATTGCGGAAAAAACCAAAAAGGCTTCCATGCAGTTGGTTCGACCCCGTCTTCGAGACGATATTAATGACCGCTCCGCTGGCACCGCCCAACTCGGCCGTATAATTACTTCGATTAATCTGAAACTCCTGCACGGCTTCCTGGCTCAGCGTCAGTCGCACGCCGCCGGAATCATCGTTAGCCTCTCCGCCATCCACAGTCACGCTGTTGCCCCGGCCATTGCTTCCGTAGAAGGAAAGTCCGCTTTGCGGAGTCTGCTTGACGCGAAACTCCAGATTTCCGGCAAGTCGCGTGGAATCGGAAACGCCGGGCATGAGCGCCGTGTAAGTGAGGTAGTCCCGCCGTCCAACGGGCAGCTCCCTGATGAACTTCTCGTTGACCGTATCTGCCTGGCCGCCACGCTCGGTTTCCACCACCGGCAGTTCCGACGGCACCACAACCACCTCCGACACTGACGCGGGGTTCAGGCGAAAATCCACAACCACGGTCGTACCCACTGTGAGAATCACACCCTTTTGAACCGCCGTCTGAAAGCCGGCAATTTTCACGGTCATTTCGTAGGTGGTAGGCGCCAGTCCCGCCAAGCGATACTCCCCCCTCGTATCGGTTTCGGTGGTGTGCTGGATGCCTTTTTCATTGTCCACGGCAAGGATCGTCGCCTTCGGGATACCCGCCCCCGAGGAATCAATCACTGTCCCAGTGATATCTCCGGAGGAGCCCACACCCTGTGCGTACGCCGGACCGGTCGCGAACCACAAGCAAAGCGAAAGCCATGTTCCGCTAATTGGCTTCATCAGTCCTCCTTCCGTTTGTGCGAATTTCCGGGCAGGATCGAATCTGTGGCCGGAGTATAGTCTTCTCGGAACTCCAGAGGCAAGCGGCTGCCGCACACTTGCCGAGCCTGGCCGCCGCAGACCATATATTTTAGACTTAATTACTATATATCGAATATTGTCAATTACTTACCCCGCCAGCATAGCAGTCAAAGTCTGCGACTGACCTGCTGCTCTGAGATTCCGTTCGAACGAGCTCCATCCATCTGGACAGAATGGACCGAGAGTTGAAGGTAGAGCAGTTGAAGACGTTGCTGTACTTACTTGATGAGACAATGGTTGCGCCGTGCGCCCGTAGTTCTCAGTTGAAAAGAGCGTCTGCCCTCTCAGCAGACGGTCAAAGACCTCAAAACAGTGGCCGCGCAAGCCGTAAATGTTTAGAATCAATGTGCATGCGCCCGTAGCTCAGTTGGATAGAGCGTCTGGCTTTCGTGCACCCTGAGTGTTACGGGCCACTCAGAAATCCTTCCGCCTTCTTCTTCACCCGCTCCGCCGAGTCTCGGGAATGTATTTTCCCTTGTCACCTCATTTCTGTGGTTGCCTCCCCAATGCTCGTGCAGGACCGGAAAAAACACCCTACGAATCTGCCCAAAATCATCTCCGATGGTCTAATGCTGCCTCGGCAGTCATTTTAAGTGACGCCCAGCCACGTCTATGCGAAGTTTCTCGCCTCGCAGGGCCTTGACAGTGTTGTAAAGACAAGCTATCTTTACATTATGAGTTCTCGTCTAGTCAACGTTCGGCTCGACGCCGATAGACTTCGCAAGGCACAGACGCTTCGTGCGCGTGGCATGGCCCTGTCGGATGTGGTGCGTGAGGCGATTGACGAACGGTTCGCGGCGCTGCGTAGGTCCGAGTCCCCGCCCGATGTCAGAACGATCGTCCGACGCATATTCGAGCAATATCCCGATCCTCCAGACCTGCCGTCCCGCGACTACGACGTCTACGATCGGCGCGCAGCGGGTGTGGCGATTCTCCGTAAGCTCCGGACCTTCCGGCGGTGATTCTGATCCACACGACCCCGCTGGTGGCGCTGTGCGATGCGCGCGACTCGAAGCACCGGACGGCAAAGAAGCATCTTGAGTCGTTAGCCGCCGATGAGTTCGCAGTCTGCGATGCCGTGCTGACGGAAACGTGCATTCACCTCCCGCATCGAAACCAGCGGCAGCGGCTTCGGGCTTTGCTGCACGATCTCAGCGTGCAGCCAATTCCGGTCATGTACGAGCGCGACTTCTTCCTCGAGGTGCTCGACTGGCTCACGAAGTACGCAGACCATGAGCCGGATTGGGCGGACGCGTGCGTAGCGATCCTCAGCGGACGCGACAAAGATCTGAAGATATGGACCTACGACCGGGAGTTCCGGACAACGTGGCGCCGGCCGAACGGGACGGCCATTCCCTTAGCGGTCAGGTCCGTGTAAGCAGCGCTATCTGTTTTGCCGAAGGCATGACCGGCATGACCGCCTACCTCTACGCCCATAACGTGTGGATCTTCGCGACTACCCGCTTTTTGCCAGGCCCTACCGCGATCGATTGCGGGAAAACGCGGAACGGCTGGCTAAGGAAAGCGGGATCGAAATCCAGCTCATCCGCAAGAGGAACGTCCGCAAAGAGGATCTGGTCGAAGCCCTCCTGGCCAAGCGCGGGCGACAACTGGGGCTGGTGGCCATCCTTTCCGCCATGGAACCTTGTGCCACCTACGAGGTGGAGCCAGTCGCGGCCGTTCCGCGCCAATCGAGAAGCCACGTACAGCGCCGACTTCGCAGGTGCAGACCTCCGCGACCAAGCACTCTTTGTCAGTCTCAACGATCCTACAATCCCGTTCGAACAGGTCATCAAAATGAGCCAGGAAGATGTTCAGTCCGGTGGAGGTCGCTTTCTACTATACGCAGCGTCTTAAGTAATTGCGCATAACCGACGCAAGGTCTCGTTTCCGTTAGCCCAATATCCAAACTGTGTTTCCACGGCAGCGACGACTTCC
>Ga0209806_1002326_pt1 | contig 11909 bp, 8 predicted proteins | sample GraSoiAngelo_152_FD_186166 | JGI IMG/M metagenome (GOLD analysis project Ga0209806, IMG submission 186166) | Grasslands soil microbial communities from the Angelo Coastal Reserve, California, USA - 14_1009_12_30cm (SPAdes) (version 2) | ecosystem: Environmental > Terrestrial > Soil > Grasslands ... | reverse complement strand
CTTTCGGAACTCCTTAGCCTGCTGCTGAAATTAAAGGGACTCAGCGCCGTGGTACGCCGCTGGAGTGCGAAATGAGCCTGGACACAGCAAGGCGCGTTCTGAGGATTGAAGCGCAAGCGATTCAGGATGTGCTGAGGCGGCTCGACGCCACGTTTGAAAAGGCGGTCGACGTGCTCTTTCAGTGCAAAGGGCGCGTTGTAGTCACCGGCATGGGCAAATCCGGATTGATTGGCCGGAAAATTTCCGCCACGTTATCGAGCACCGGCACTCCATCGTTCTTCCTGCACCCCGCCGAAGCTCTGCACGGCGACTTGGGGATGCTCGCGCGCGGCGACGCCATGCTGGCGGTTTCCTATGGCGGCGAGACGGAAGAGATCATAAGGCTGCTGGAAGCGCTGAAGCGACTGGAGATGCCGCTAGTGACGCTGACGGGAAAAATTCACTCGACGCTCGCCGAGGCGTGCGACGTGGCTCTGGACGTGAGCGTGAAGGAAGAGGCCTGCTCTTTGAATCTGGCGCCCACGGCAAGTACGACGGTAGCCATGGCGATGGGCGATGCGCTGGCGGTTTCCCTCCTCGAGCGGCGCAATTTTCGGCACGATGATTTTGCGGCGCTGCATCCCGCTGGGCGCCTCGGCAAGAAGCTGCTTCGCGTGGAGCACCTGATGCATGCGGGAGAAGCGCTGCCGCGCGTTTCGAAAGACACGCCCATGCCCGACGTGTTTCACGAAATGTCCGCGAAGAAGCTGGGCATGACCACCGTGCTCGAAGCAGACGGCCGCCTGGCCGGAATTTTGACCGACGGAGACTTGCGCCGCTTGATGGAGAAGCACCGCGGAGCAGTCCTCGAGATGCGCGCGGCGGAGGGCATGACCAAGAATCCGCACACGATAGGGCCACACGTACTGGCCAGCGAAGCCTTGAACTTGATGGAAAAAAGAAAGATTACGTCAGTTGTGGTGGTGGATGAGGCCAAAGGCGTGCTGGGGGTGGTGCATCTGCACGACTTGTGGACCCTGGAGCTGATGTAATGTTTTGTACGGCAAATTATCTCGTAATGCTTTCTGCGTCTGAGAGTTTTCGCTCCGACATAAAAGCGCGCCGTCGTTGGGCGTTAGCCCCTGGGGAAAATGCTTTGCACCGAAGCATTTGTGAGGTGATTTATGACATTTGAAGAAGACTCCCAGGAGACCGCGGGCATGTAGCACGTGTAGGGGCTGGCTTGCCTGGGCCGCGCCGTGCGCACTTTTGCAGAATCATTCGAGGACATCACCAACTCTGGCCTAGAGACGCGCGGAGCGCAGAGGAAGACGCAAGAAATAACAAGGAGAAAGCATTGGCTAAGCGAGGAAAGACAATTCCGGGAAAACTGGCGAAGCGAGCGAAGCAGATTCTCGTAGTGCTGATGGACGTGGACGGAACACTGACCGATGGCAGCGTGACGTTACTGTCGCAGTCGGATGGTTCGGCTCTCGAATGCAAGACGTTTGACGCCCACGACGGCCAGGGCCTCACGCTTGCCGTCACCGCCGGGTTGCGGACGGGCGTCATTACCGGACGCGGCAGCGCGGCTCTGCGCAGACGGTGTAAAGAGCTGGACATCGAGTTTGTCTACGAGAAGCAGGGCCACAAGGTGGCCGCTTACGAAGACGTCCTGCGGAAAACCGGCGCCAAGGAATCGGAAGTCGCCTTTCTCGGCGATGACCTGCCGGACTTGACGCTCATGAAGCGGGTAGGACTGGCCGTCGCCGTTCACAACGCCACCCCGGAAGTCCGCCGGACCGCCCACTACACCACCAAAGCCGATGGCGGCAAAGGTGCCGCACGCGAACTCGTCGAGATCATCCTCAAGTCCAAAGGCATCTGGGAAGAAATGATCGACAAAGCCCGGGCCTGAAGCCGCGCCCCTTCCTTGCTTTCCCGTGCCAGCGTGCGGCGAACCAACCATCTCACAGCGACGGAACGACTTATCGCTAAATAAGAAAAGTGGATTATCCGACCAGGAGATGGCACGCCGCCATGAGAGGCGGTGCCTACGAATTGTTGCCAAATCCGGTCGGTCTTCTACTCACGCTTCCTGGCACCCCAGGTCCACTCCAGTCATAATGTTATCCGGCGCCGCGTTTCGAGGGATCCTTAACGATGCTCCACGCATGGCACGACGTTTCTCCCGGCCACGACCTCCCGCGGGATTTTCAAGCGGTGATCGAGATCCCGCTGGGCTCCAACGTGAAATACGAGTTGGACAAGGCTAGCGGGCTACTGAAAGTGGATCGCATCATCCATTCGGCAGTATTCTATCCCGCAAATTATGGGTTTATCCCGCAGACGTATGCCGAAGATAATGATCCCCTCGATGTGCTGGTATTGTGTCAGGAGCCGGTACAGCCGCTGGCGCTCATCAAAGCGCGGGCCATTGGGTTGATGACCATGGTCGATACCGGGGCCAGCGACGACAAGGTCATCGCCGTCGCGACGAACGATCCGGAGTTCAACAGCTACGTTGAGGCGAACGAATTGCCACCGCACCGCTTGCTTGTTCTGAGGCGTTTTTTCCAGGACTATAAGCAACTGGAAGGCAAGCAGGTCCAGGTAGATGACATCCGTCCGGCGCACGCGGCAGTCAAGGTTATCGAGAATGCGCTGGCGCGTTACAGGGACCAAAGAAACACACTTCGCGCAAAGGACCACCTCTAATACAAATGCGCTATTTTGGGGTCATGAACTCAATGTTAGCTTGCATCCACGAAAGCAACGCGGGTTGGGCCCGGGGCGGCTTGGCGATGGCTCGTTTTTTTTTGGTGCGCGTCTAAGTTTATGCGCTGGAGCAAAACGGCATGAATCGCTTCTGGAGGTGGGTGGCGGGAATTTTGGGCGTGCTGTTCCTTGCTGCCTTTGCTGTGTTGTCCTTCATCGCGGGAAGTCCGAAGGACGCGTACGGCATGGTGCGGTACGCGCTGCCGCACATGCATCGCGGCACGCTCAAAGTGGGCAGCGATGCGCCGGACGCACGGATTGTCGCGCTGGATGGCGTCAGCCGCTTCCACATCCGAGAGCGAACCCATGAGCGGCCGCTCGTGCTGGTGTTTGGGAGTTTCACTTGACCGCCGTTTCGCCGCCAGGTGGGCGACATCGTTCAGATTTATGAAGACTACCAAGGGCGAGCAGATTTCTTGACCGTTTACGTTCGCGAAGCTCATCCCACCGATGAATGGCAGATGAAATCCAACGTGAAGGACGATGTCTGTTACGCGCAGCCGAAAACACTGGCGCAGCGCGTGGCTATTGCCAATGATTTTACCAAGAGATTCAAGTTCCCTTTACCGTTCGGAATCGACGACATGAGCAACGCCGCGAATGATGCGTATGCTGCATGGCCGGAGCGGATTTACATTATTGATGAAAGCGGTCGTATCGCCTACCGCGGCGGGATGGGCCCGTTCAACTACAAGCCGGAAGAAGCCCGGGAATGGCTCGCCTCCCGTTATGGGGCGGTGAAACACGACGCGCCGAAATCGCCAGCAGATGAGGCGCCGCCGAGGCCTCGCCCAGCCGCTCCGGCGAAATGACCCAGCCCGTGAAACGGAAAACCAGCAGCAAGAAACGGGAAGCCGGCCCGCTTAAAAGAGTGGGGTTGGCGCGGGCGCTCTCGAAACTCGGCTATTGCTCCCGATCCCGCGCTGCCGAGCTGATTGCTGCCGGGCAGGTGAAATGGAATGGAGCGGTGCGCCGCGATCCGCAAACGCCGGTGCACCTCGGAAGGGACCGGATCGAAATCGACGGGCAGCCGTTAGCACCTAGTTCCAAAATTTATCTTGCTCTCAACAAACCTCGCGGCGTAGTGACCACCGCGGCAGACGAAAAAAGCCGGGAGACCGTGTACGCGTATTTGCCGGAGGGCCTGCCATGGATTGCGCCGGTCGGCCGGCTCGACAAAGCCAGCGAAGGATTACTGCTTCTTACGAATGATTCGGAATGGGCGGCCCGCATTACCGCACCGGAGACCCATCTCGATAAGACGTACCACGTGCAAATTCGGGCCATTGCCGATGAAGCGCTGGTGCAGGCATTGCGAAGCGGAATCCGCGCCAAGGATGGCGAATTGCTGTGCTTGAAAAAAGTCTGCATTCTTCGCCATGGCGAACGTTATTCGTGGCTCGAAATTGTGCTGGAAGAAGGCAAGAACCGGCACATCAGGCGAATGCTCGAAGCGCTGAAAATAGAAGTGCGCCGGCTCGTGCGTGTGGCCATCGGGCCGCTGGCGCTGGGCGAACTTCCGAAGGGCGGAACTCGTCCGCTGGAACAGCAAGAGAAGCAGGAGTTGGATCGCGCCATGCGTGCGCCGAACCGCGAACCCGCTTCTTCTGCTCGGTAGCCAGACCTATTTGGATTTGTAAGTGAAGTTCACTTTTGTTTCTTCCTCGAGAACCAGCGGCCTGACAAAGTTGTACGAATTCCCTGCCCTGGGCACGTCCACGCGAACCGGCAGCACACCGGAAATGCGTTGCTGGAGATTCGTGACGTTCGAGGAAGCGGCCATCTGCTGCTTCTCGGCGTTCTTACGCACGTCGCGCTGAAGACGTTCTAAATCAAGAGTCGAATAGCCATTGAGTGGCCCGTTGGCGGCGGTAACTTCCACCAATTCCGAAGCCGCACCAAGGCTGAGAGCGAAATTGAACGGCACCGGCCCGCCGCCGTCATAATTGATCTGACTTACAAGCTGCTTGAAGCCCAACGCATTGACTGCAATCTTGACTCGTCCCGTGGACAAGTTCGAAACGATCCAGCGACCCGAATTGTCTGTTACCACGGTTCGCTGCGCTCCCGTGTCGATCTGCGTCACCGTGACTTGCGCGTTGGGGACCATTGCTCCGGTGGGGTCTACAACGATTCCGCCTAGCTGTCCGGGAAGCAAAGACAACATGTCGAAGGAATATCCCCTGGCCATCCCGTTCAGAGCACCTTCCGCTCCGGAGACATCCAGCGAAGTAGCCGGCAACAAATTCGCGGCGATGGCGTCGCCGCCAAAGTCTTTCACCTTGTACTGTTCCGGGAGAAAGACCTCCCATTCCAAGAGGTTGATCGGGACGTCCATCTTCGGAAGCACAAGGTCGGAGCCGCCTTTTTTCGCGAACGGCGCACCCGAATGCATGAATACGAACGAAACCGTGTAGGAGTCGACTGGCCGGAAGCCCGCGCGCAGCAAGGGCACTCGGTTGCCATCCGGCCCCTCAACGGGCTTCACTTTTTCCCCGGCAACTTCGGCGGACAGAATGCTCGCGCCTGCGGGCAAAGCCACTTTCAAGAACGGCTGCGCCTGATTTTTGATGGTGAGTCTTATTTCCGTTAACGAGCGGCCCTCGGTAGTCACGAGCGTAGTAACCACCGCACGTTCGGCGACCGCCGCGATCACGCTGCTGTCCGGAAAGCGCGTCCACTCGAGCGCGAGGGCAGGTTTCTCGTTCGGCTGTTTGTGATAACGAAATGCCGCTTGCATGGGAGAGTGCGCGAGCGAACGCAGATACGGACTCATCTCCTTGAAATCTATACGCTTGAGGCCGCCGGCTTCCGTGGCGGTTAACTCGATCGTTCCGGCGCCCTCGACCAGAACTTCGCCGGTTTCGCGCTGGGCATCCTTGAAGCTGAGAAACGGGGCGTCTGCCCTGGTGGCGGAGATGGATTTCTCCATGGAGATCAGGAACTCGTGGCTTCGCTGGGCTGGGCCGGTGACCTTCAGGGTCAAGACGCCGGATTCCACCTCGCTGGACTCCACCGATGCGCCGGTCGCGCCGGTGATTTCAAATCCTGTTGGGACTTCAATTTGAAATTGAGAGGGCTCGCCTTGCACAACAGTAATATCGGCGAGGGCGGCGATTCGAATGTCTGCTTCGCTGACGGAAACGAGGGTCTCGACGTCAGAGAGAAAGCGCACCTCTTTGGGCACAACAGGGGTGGCCGTCTCCCGGGTTGTCCACCAGATGTTCGTGGGCTGTCCAGGGACGAGCGTGGCTTCGATGGCAGTTTGCCCCTTCTCGGAGGACCTGGAGGTGATGAGGCCGAGGCTGATTCGAACGTTGGTGTGGTCGCCCGGAACAACAAGCGCGAGCCGCACACTACCCGCCGACGGCACGGGAAGACTAAAGGAAGCGCGCCCCGCTTCCATGGTCAAGGGAAGGCCGGCATCGAGGGTGACGGCGAAGTCCGCCGGTCCAACAAGAACAGCCGTGTGGGTTCCATTTTCTAGTGCGAGAGGCAGGCCCTTCCCTTCTTGGCGAGCGTCGAGAATAGCCATGCCCGTGGTCAGAGGAATCTTGGTTGCGCCCTTGTGAAGGATTTCTCCCTGCAATTGCACCGTGCCCTGCACCGATTCGTTGGCCACACGGAACTTCAGGTCGGCGCGCTTCATGGTGTACGGGACAGGCGGCGCATCTGGTTTCCTGGCAGGTTTGCCGGCCAGTTCGATCAGCCGGTTGTATTCGTCGAGAGGGAGCGTCACATTGCCAGCAGCCGGTACGGGAGGACGAGCGAGTTCGTCTGCTGCTGCAAAACAAGGGAGCACCAGCACCCATGCCACCATTATTGATAAGATCTTTTTCACTTGCCACCTGCCTTTTTCTCGTGCTGATAACTTAATCCCGGGGAAGGAGCCTGATTTTCGCCGGTCAGTTCGGAGACCAAGTAGAGCGAAGGTCCAAATGCGGGGAACGCCACACGAATGGGGAGAATCCCAGCGCGCTTCCCTGCCAACGAGTCGGCCCTGAATTTATCGACAAGAGCCTGAGTTGCGACTTGAGAGCGCTTCGATTTTTGTTCGTCTTTGGAATCCATGTCCGGTGACGGTGGCAACGGAGTGACCGGGGAGGCCACGGCCGCAACTGTTCCTCCGACCCCGCCGCTGAATTTCGCTGGAGGATTTAGCGCGGAGGAGATGGGATTTTCATAGGGTTCGGTTCGAAACGCTCCTGGTTCGGGCGTCACTCTAAAGAGCGGCGGATGATAAACCAGGAGTCCCGTGCGCGAGACCGGCAGATCAAGAGCGGGCAACGCCAATTTGAACTGGCCCTTGTCATTCCAGGCGGCGCCGCGGCTCAAATAGACAACCTCAACGGCGAACTCCGGCGCTTCTTCGCCGGCGCGCGCTTTATCGAGGGGCAAGAGGAGGCTGCCGTCCGGCGACTGCCCCGGCCGCACCGCTTTGCCCCCAAGGGAGGCGCTCCAAAGCGTGGCACCCGGCGGCAAGGTAATCTTCAGGAAGTTGCGCTGGTTATTTCGAACCGCGTAGCGCGCCTGGACCAGCGTTTTCCCTTCGCTGCTGACGAGCACCTGGTAGCGCGCTTCCGAGACGTTGGCCATCAGCACGGCTTGAGGCGTATAACGCGCCACGTTCAAGCTGAGCGACCGCGTCAATTTCCCGTCTCCGGTGCGAAACCGGAATGCCGCGAGCGAAGGAGACTGTCGATTCGAAACCATTTCGCCGAGGTCCGTCGCGTCCGCGCTATCAAGTCCTTCGGATTGGAGATCCTTGATTTCTCCGGCGCCGAGGACTTCCACCGCAACGCCGCCGTTTTCGCGCTCGGTGTTGAGAAGACGAAGAAGAGGAATTTCGATCTGTCCTTCGCGGGGGCTGCGAGTTTCTCCGATCACGACGAACCGTGCGCTTTGCTCTACGACTTCCAGGAATGTAACCGAGAGCTCGTTGGCCTTTACCTCCCAGTCAGCCACCATTGCGCCGAGAACCTCGTTGATCGTTACTTTATCTGGGATCTCAATTCGCGCGACGCGTGCTGCGCCCTGCGTTACCTCCAGATTTACTTCGGCGTTGATGGAGGTCGAGTCTTCGCCCAGCCCCAGGAGTTGCGTCAGCGATCCGCGCATTCGCAAAGGCTGCGTGGCGCGGTGGTCCTCGGTTTTCCTATGCCAAGCGAACGCCAGTGCTTCGTTTCCGCGTCCGTAAGCGATCCACTTGCTTTCCGCCGCGGATTCGGATTTCTCAGAGAGAAGGCCGCCCGTGAGTCTGACGTCCACGCCCGGGCGAGGAAGTTGCACGGACGCGCGCGTAACGCCGGACGCGGTCGAAGGCAGCGTAATACTCTCTTCACCCGTCGACGAAGCCACGGGAATGGCGATATCAAGCAGCAAGACCGCCCGGCCCGAATGGGAAAGGAGTGCGGAGAGCTGGCTTCCCGCCTTGCCGCTGGTATCGGACACGAGAGAAACAAGTTTGCCGTCGAGTCTTGCTTCGCGAACCAGCAGACCCGCCGGAACCGGGACGCGTACCCAGCCGTCCTTCAAGACATCGACCGTCAGACTCGCACGGCCGGAGGCGAGTTCGCCATCAATGCGAAGCTCGTAGTCGACGCGCGTGAGCGTGGCTTCGACCGGAGGCGGCTCCGGGTCGCGTTCAACGGGATAAGCCTTCGCGTGCAGGGTCCGATATTCATCGACAGGTAAGACCACCCAGCCCGGAGAATGAGGGGTGGTCTGTCCAAAGGAGCGGGCCACAGAAAGAAATACAAGTATGAGCAGATAAGCACAGCAGAGTGGCCATCCGGGTCTTTTTTTCAGCGGGAGAGTCGCGACAATTTGTGCGGGCATAGATGTAGCCTCCTCATCTTCAAGGTGGACCAACGAGTAAGTTCTGCTGGCGACCCGGGGACGGAGCGTACTGTTGGGTGGATAGGATGGCGCGCTGGGCGAAGATGGTTGTTCCATCGAGTGACTCCTTCAGAAAAAACGATCGAGCACGGCATACGACTGCCGGTACTCTGCGGTTAGAACGGCGAGTGGATTATTTCTTGCAGGGCTCGTCAGCGAGGTGGAACTCTAACGCCTGCAATTTCCCCTTGACACCCCACCACGGGAGATGTATTTAACCTCTAGGTTAATTATGCCATGATCTCCGATCGCCTCAGCGCCACTTTCGCGGCCCTTGCCGATCCCACCCGTCGCGCAATCCTGGCGCGTCTAGTGTCCGGAGAGGCCTCGGTCACGCAACTGGCTGCGCCGTTCGAGATCAGCATGCCCGCCATCTCCAAGCACCTTAAGGTGCTGGAGCGCGCCGGGCTTATCGCGCGTGGACATGAGGCACAATGGAGGCCCTGCCGACTCAAGGCAGGTCCGCTCAAGGACGTTGCCGATTGGGCGGAGCACTACCGGCGGTACTGGACGGAGAGCTTTGATCGTCTGGATGACTATTTGCGCGACGTAGAGAATAGGGAGAAGAAGCACGGCTACGGGAAGCACGGTGACAAAAGAAAAAGAGCATGAACTGGTGCTCACGCCGGTCTGCGATGCTCCAAGAGAGCCTGTTTTCAAGCGTGGACCGATCCAAGCACATGGTGGGGTTCCGATCACGGGGGTTTATCCGGAGATCGTTGCGTCCGAACGGTTCGTCTTCATAAGGGCGGCGCTGGACAAAGAGGGTGATGGGCCCCTTGAAGTGCTGGGAAGTGTGACCTTCCCCGAGCAAGGCGGCTAAGAGGAAACAAATGTGGTAGACGCGCGTCATTAGCACTGCTAAGACCACTGCGGATCTCCCGGGAATGGAAGCGGGCTGGAAACAAAGCTTAGAGCGTCGCAACGCATATCTAGCAGCAGAATCAAAGGAGGAATCATCATGACCGAAGACCAGACGCAAGATTCACAACTCCTCGAGTTCCTCCTGACCCTCTTGCGCGATCTGAAATACGCGGTCCGCTCGCTTGCTCGTGTCAAGGGGCTTGCCGTCACCGTGGTGCTCACGCTGGCGCTGGGCATCGGCGCCAACGCCGCCATCTTCAGCGTGGTGCGCGGTGTGCTGCTGCGGCCGCTCGTCAACCGCGACGAGGACCGGCTGATCTACATCCGCCAAAGTGCGCGCGGCATCGGCGCCGACAACGTTGCGTTCTCCGTGCCGGAAATTCAGGATCTGCGCGCACGCGTCAAAACGCTGAGCGCGTTCGGCGACTTCTCCACCATCGGCTTCACCATGGTCGGCCTTGGCGAGCCGCGCGAGGTGCGTGCCGGCGTCGTCGGCGGATCGTATTTCGAGGTGATGGGGCTGCACCCAGTGCTTGGCCGACTGCTCGACGCGCGGGACGATGGCCCCAACGCCGCCGGCGCGGCCGTGCTGACCTACCGTTTCTGGAAGACCGGGCTCAACAGCGATCCGTCCGTTCTCGGCAAAACGGTCAGGCTCGGCACGCGCTCGGCCACTATCGTCGGCGTGTTGGAACCGGCGGTACCGTATCCGGCGGAGACCGAGATCATCGCCAACGTGGTGACCAGCCCGCATCATCTGTCAGCCACCATGGTGACCGGCCGCGTCCATCGGATGACTGAGCTATTCGGCCGGCTCGCTCCCGGCGCGGATCTCGCGTCGGCGCGCGCCGAGCTGCGCGCCGTTCATGGGGCGATCGTTAAAGAACACCCCGAAGCGTATTCGGCGAAAGCGGACTTCCAGATCGACGCCGTGCTGATGCGCGACCAGATCACTTCGCGCGCGCGGACGGTGCTGCTGGTGCTGCTGGCTGCCTCAGCGCTGGTGTTCGTCATTGCGTGTTCCAACGTTGCCAACCTGATTCTCTCGCGGACGGTTCGGCGCGAAGGCGAGCTGGCGATCCGGGCGGCGCTCGGCGCAAGCCGCAGCGCGCTGCGGCGTACGCTGCTGGCCGAAAGCCTGCTGCTCTGCGGAGCTGGAGCGACACTCGGAGTGCTGAGCGCGCGGCCGATGGTGGCCATCCTGGCCCGGTACGCGGCGCGCTTCTCGGTGCGAGCGCTGGATCTGACGGTGGACTCCAGCATGCTGTGGGTCGGAGCGGTGCTGGCGGTCGCCGCGGCGGTGCTTTTGGCATATGTCCCGCACCTGCCGTCGGCCGATACGTCGAATGGATTGGGCCTATCGAATGGCAGTCTGCGGATCACTGGCAGCACGAGTCGCCGGCTACGCGTCTTTGCCGTGACTCAAATCGCAGCGTCCTTCGTGCTGCTGGCCGGCGCCAGCATGTTGCTTAAGACACTGCTCGCGTTGCAAACCGCGCAGACCGGCCTCGACACGCGCCACGTGCTCGCAATCAACGTACCGGCGATTTCCTACGGACGGACGCCCGATCAGATCACCGCTTTTTACAAAGAATCCATGCGGCGCATTACGCAGTTGCCCAGCGTGGATCGCGTCGCCTTTGGCATCGTCGTTCCTTGGCGCGACGCCGGCAGCTTCGGTCCCGGCTTCGAGTTTTCGGCGGACGGTCACGTGCGGGCGTCCGGCGAAGAAGATCCGCGAGCGCAGTTGCGGACCATCTCGCCAGGATTTTTTGCGGCCCTGGGCGTCCCGATGATCGCCGGACGCGACTTCAACGACGCCGATCGCCTAGGCGGTGAGTCGGTCGTCATCGTGAGCCAGAGTCTGGCGCAGCGGATGTTTCCCAATCAGGATGCGGTTAACCGCCACATTATGTGGACCGATCCGGTGATGAAGTTCATCGACATCAGCGCGGCACCCCGGCGCATCGTCGGCGTCGCAGCCGACGTGGACGACGAACACGTGGTGCCGGGCCCGACCTTGACCGTATACCACCCCTTCGAGCAGCAGGAGATTTGGGGAGGCCGTCTGTTCGTTCACGTAAGCGCGAATCCGTACGCTCTGGTGACCCCGATCACTCGCATTATCCGGGACATGTCCGTGGACCAGCCGGTCGAGCGCGCGGCGACGCTCGAAGACGTCCGCGCAGAGGTGCTCACGCCAGACCGGCTGAACACGCTAGTGTTCGGCGGCTTCGCCGCCGTCGCCCTGGCAATCGCGGTGGTCGGCGTGGCCGGCGTGCTGGCATTTTCGGTCAGTGGGCGGACACGTGAATTCGGTATCCGGCTGGCGATCGGATCGCAGCCCCGGCATCTCCTAACGGGTGTCATCGCCGAGGGCGCAGTGATGG
>Ga0209806_1002321_pt1 | contig 11925 bp, 12 predicted proteins | sample GraSoiAngelo_152_FD_186166 | JGI IMG/M metagenome (GOLD analysis project Ga0209806, IMG submission 186166) | Grasslands soil microbial communities from the Angelo Coastal Reserve, California, USA - 14_1009_12_30cm (SPAdes) (version 2) | ecosystem: Environmental > Terrestrial > Soil > Grasslands ... | reverse complement strand
GACCGCACGCCGGACCTGGTCGACCTGGTCACCGCGGCGCGCGATGCCGGACACGAGGTGATGCTCATCGAGCGGCCCATGCCCGACGCAGTAAGCATCGCCGCGATCGGCCGCGCACTGGACATCGTCGCGTCGCCTGGCGGCGTGTCGGTCGAGGACGCGGACGGCAAGACCACCGCCTTCGAGCCCGGCGAGAATCGGCTCCTCGCGGCATCGCGGCTGTGGCTGCGCATCGCGTCGAGTGACGCGCTGGCGGTCGGCGGCTTTGCCTACCGGACCGACCGTGAGCCTGGAGGCGCCTGGTCGGGATTTCCGGCGCTGCTGTTTCGTGTCCCGGCGCTTGCCGTCATGCGCAAGCGTGGACGCACATTCGTGGTCTCGGCCGCTGACGATGCCGAAGACCTCCTCGATCTCAGCCCCACTCCCGTGCGTGCGCCCTCTGCTCGCAGGCTCGAGGTCACGCCGGTGCGGAATCCGTTTGCGTGGACGGCAGCGGTGGGAAGCGCGGCGGCGCGTCTGCGGGCGGGCGACGCCGACAAGGTGGTGCTCGCGCGCGAAGTCATCGCACACGGCGACGGCGTCGTTGCGGCGGGGACGGTTGTGCGAAGCCTTCGCGCCGCGTACCCGTCCTGTTTCACGTACCTCATCTCTGGTGCGGACGGCACGGCGTTCGCCGGCGCGTCGCCGGAACTCCTCATTCGCCGCTCGGGCGCGCGCGCATTTGCGCAGCCGATGGCAGGTTCAGTGGCGCGTGGCGCGAGCGACTCGGAGGATGAACAGCTCGCGGACGCGCTGACCCAGAGCAACAAAGACGCCGACGAGCACCGCCTCGTCTCCCAATTCGTGGTCGACGCGCTGCGACCTTTCTCGGCGAACGTCGGCGCACGCGGACCGGAGGTCGTGCGATTCACCAACATCCAGCACCTCGCCACAAGCGTCGACGCGGAGCTCGTCCAACCCGCGGCTGACGTGCTGACGCTGGCGGCCGCGCTGCACCCCACGCCGGCGGTCGGCGGGTGGCCTCGCGAAGCAGCCGACGCGCTGATAGACGAGCTCGAAGGCATGGAGCGTGGCTGGTACGCCGGCGCGGTGGGATGGATCGACGGACGTGGCGACGGCGAGCTCGCGGTCGCATTGCGCTGCGGCCTCCTGTGGGAAGACGGCGCGCGACTCTACGCGGGGGTCGGCGTGATGCCAGACTCGGATCCAGCACGCGAGCTCGAAGAGACGGAGTTGAAGTTCAAAGCCCTGCTCACGGCGTTGGTGTGATGGACGCACAACTCAACGGGGCCCGAATCCACTACGAGCGCGAGGGCTCGGGCCTGCCGGTCGTGTTCCTGCACGCGGGTATCGCCGACTCGCGCATGTGGGAGCCGCAGGTGGCTCCCTTCGCCAAACACTTCGATGTGGTGCGTCCTGACATGCGTGGGTTTGGCCAATCCGAGCTGCCGCCCCAGCGATGGTCGCCCGTGGCTGACCTGCTTGCGCTGATGGACGAGCTGCAGTTGAAGCCTGCGCACCTCGTGGGTTGCTCGATCGGCGCCCGCCTCGCGATTGATTTTGCTCTGCAGCACGGTGAGCGCATCTCCAAGCTGGTGCTGGTCGGACCAGGGATCAGCGGCGCCGAGTTCGGCAAGAAATACCCGGAGGTTTTCGCTGAGGTGAGCGCGGCCGACGAGGCGAATGACATGAACGCAGTGAACCAGGCGGAGATGCACCTCTGGCTCGACGGGCCGCGGCGCGCTCAGGGCTATGTGCAAGAGCCGCTGCGCCGGCTGTTTCTCGACATGAACGGCGGCAATGTAAACGCCGATTGGGTGAGCGCGCCGACCGACGAGCTCGATCCGCCGGCGATCGACCGGTTGCATGAGATCAGCGCGCCGACGCTGGTCGTGGTCGGCGACGAAGACGCGCCGCCGATCTTCGACGCGGTCGACGTGTTGATGGAAAAAGTGCCTCACGCACGCAAGGCCGTGATCCACGACGCGGCGCACCTGCCGAACCTGGAGCACCCGCACGAATTCAACCGACAGGTGATGGAGTTCCTCGTCGAGGACTAGGCAGACCGCAGCGCTGAGGCCGCGGCCTCCCAGCACAGACGGTGCCCGTTCACGCTGTCCTCGCGCTTGAACCGCACGACCACCATGGTCGGCGTGGGCGCAGCGATCGCGTCGGCGATTGCCGGCTCGAGGCCCGATCGGTCCGTCACCGGGCTGTAGACGAGCCCGTACAGCCGCGCCACCTGCGAGAGGTCGAGTCCGAGCGGGGTCGCGAATATCTCCTCGAAAACGTCCTGGTGCTCGGCCTGGGGCAAGAAGTTGAAGACGCCGCCACCGTTGTTGTCGCAGACGACCAGCGTCGCCCGAATTCCGTGGCGCTGCAGCGCCCACAGGCCGTTCATGTCGTGATAGAGGGACAGGTCGCCGAGCATCAGCACCGTCGGCGCGGGATCGCGACCGGTGGCCACCCCAAGACCGCTGGAGACCAACCCATCGATGCCGCTCGCGCCGCGGTTGGCGAAGAAGCGCTGCTTCGGCTTCGCCAGAGGCCAGAAGCTGTCAGCCGCACGGATCGGCATGCTCGATCCGATGAACACGTTGCCCGGATCGGGCAGGCGTGAGCTCAGCGCCTTCGCAACATGACCCTCGTGAAGCGGCGTGGAGACCATCGTCGCGGCGATCGCGGCAGTGGCGCGCTTGCCGGCGCTGATCCACTGCTCGCGCCAGGCCGACCGATCCACCGGCGGCAGCGCCTCGAGCAACGGCTGCGGGTCGCACGCCATCACATTGGTGGCGACGTGGTCCTCATCGCGCCAGGCGCGCTCCGGATCGATCAGGAAGGTCGGCGCCGCGGCCGCGGCCAGCCATCGGTTCAAGACCCGCGAGGTGGGCATGGCGCCGATGCGGACGACGAGGTCGGGTCCATGCTGGAGCGACCACCCCGCGCGCAGCAGGGCCTCGTAAGACTCGACCACCGCGCCGGCTTCAGGTCGCCGCAGCTGGGAGGTGGGTTCGGCGAGCAGCGGCAGGCCGAGCCGATGCACGGCCGCGGCCAACCGCTCCCCATCGCGCATCGCCCCGGCGACGATCAGGGGACGCTGCGCTCGCTGGAGCGCGGAGGCGAGCGCGGCGACCTGCGCCTGGCTCGGCAGCAGCCGGCCGGCGGTCACGGATTGCGCGGGCGCTCCCTCCGCCACCGCGATGTGGCCGGGCTGGGGCACGAGCGGTTCGCGGAACGGAAGGTTCAAGTGCACCGGTCCGCCGGACGCCTCCGCGACCGCGCGCGCGGCGAGCCGCCGCCACATGCGGGCCGCGTTGGGCATCTCCACGGGCGGACCCGGATCGAAGAACCACCGTACCGCGCTTCCGTACAGGTGCTGCTGGTCGATCGCCTGGTTGGCCCCCACTCCCTGCAGCTCGGGTGGCCGATCCGCGGTCAGGACGATGAGCGGCGTGTTCGAGTACGACGCCTCGACCACGGCCGCATGGAGCTCGGCCGCGGCCGTGCCCGACGTGGAGAGCACGACGGCGGGCTTACCCGTCGCCTTGCCCAGGCCCAGGGCAAAGAAAGAGCCGCATCGCTCGTCGATCTGAACGAGGACTTTGATACGGGGATGCCGTTGCAACGCCATCGCGATCGGCGCCGAGCGAGATCCAGGCGAGACGCAGGCGAACTCGACCCCCTGCGCCGCCAGCTCGTCCACGAACGTTGCGGCGAAGGCCTGAGTTACATCGGACATAGGATTGCAGTGTCCTGTCCCAGAAGGTCCTTGCGTCTTCGCGGCCTAGGCGGCCGGGCGCCTACGGCGCTGAAGCCGGCGTCGACTCCTGCGCGCGCTCGGTCACGCATCTACGCGATGCGCTCCCTCGCGTGCTCGTCGTCTCCTTGGCTCCGACCGCCGATGCCGCGAATACGCTGCGGAGTTCTGGCACAGGACACTGAGTCGTGATTCTGGAGGGTGAGGACGTCAGGCTGAGCTACTTTGTGACCGGCGAAGGGCCGCCGGTGACGCTCCTGCACGGGTTCACCCAGAGCGGACGAAGCTGGCGGGAGCTGATTTCCAGGACGCCCGAGGGCTGGAAGTGGATCGTGCCCGACCTCCGCGGCCATGGCGGGACGCAGACCCCGCGCGGCGCAGCGTGCTCGATGGACGCGTGCACCGCCGACCTCGAGGCGCTGTGGGACCACCTGGGGGTCGAGCGGACCCACCTGGTCGGCTACTCGATGGGCGGAAGACTCGCTCTTCACGTCGCGGCGCGCCGGCCAGAGCGCGTCCTCTCTCTCCTCACCATCGGAGCCCACGCGGGTCTGGAGGAGGACGCGCGCGCCGGGCGGAGGCAGGGGGACGAGGGGCTGGCGGAGCGAATCGAGCGCGACGGCGTCGAGGCGTTCGTGAGCTACTGGGGCTCGCTGCCGCTGTTCGCCGGGCTGGAACGTCGAGGTCCCGCCTACGTCTCGGAGGTCCGCGCTGAAAGGCTGCAGAACCACGCCGCCGGCCTCGCGTGTTCGCTGCGGGGCATGGGCGCGGGCGTGATGGAGCCGCTGTGGGACGAGCTCGCGGGCGCGACATTTCCGTGCACGTTCGTCGCGGGCCAGCTCGACCACGGCTACGTCGCGTCGGCGCGCCGGCTCGCGGCAACCGTGCGCAACGGCCGAGCTGAGGTTGTGCTGAGGGCGGGACATCCCGTCCACCAGGAGCGCCCCGATGCGTTCGCCCGCGTGCTCGCGAATCACCTCGCGGCCGCGGCGGCCGCTGTCACTTCCTCGAGCTCGACCGTCGACTGAAGGCCGGCCGCGTAGCGCGCCGCGCCGAGCCGCTCCTGGTCAAGCATCCCGCCGTGGTCGACAGTGCTGATGACGAAACGCTTCTGGCCGGTGCGCGCAAGTCGCTCCACATCGCCGGCTACGTCATCGGGACGCTTCGCGGTGATCACATCAGCACTCCCAGGGCGAAGAGCAGCGCATAGGTCACCTGCGCCGCGGCCATGCGTTTCAGCGCGCCGACAAGCGGCGCGGGTTGGGTGGTCGCGAACGCGGTGCGTACGGGCGCGGCTGCGATGGGGATGCCCAGGCCAACCAGGAGAACCGCCACGGGAGCGAGATGCGCGATCAAAAGGACGATGGGCACCGCGAAGGCTGCGACAACCAAGAGCAGAAGGAACACGCGAGTTCGCTCGCGGCCGATGCGCGTGGCGAGCGTCCTCTTCCCCGCGGCTGCATCGCTTTCGATGTCGCGCAAGTTGTTGAGCACCAGGATCGCGGTCGCCAGGAAACCCATCGCCGAGCCGGTCAAGACGGCTAGCGCTGTGACATGGCCGGTTTCGACGTACACGGTTCCAACCGTTGCAACCAGGCCGAAAAAGACAAAACAGAACAGCTCGCCCAGGCCCAGGTACCCGTAGGGACGCGGTCCGCCGGTGTAGAGCCAGCCCGCGAGCAGGCACGCGGCTCCGACCACGAGCAGCCGGACGTCGACCGCGACGCTGACCGCAAGGCCTGCTAATCCGGCGACACCAAATGCCGCGATCGCCGCCCACCGCACGTGTCGCGGATCGACGATCCCCGACGACGCGGCGCGCAACGGTCCGACCCGATTGGCATCGGCGCCGCGCACGAAGTCCGAATAGTCGTTGGCGAAGTTCACGCCGAGCTGGATGCCGAGGGCCACGACCAGGGCTCCAATTCCGGCGGCCCATCGCGTGCCGCCGTCATGCACGCCGATCGCTGTGCCGGCCAGCACAGGTGCTACCGACGCGGCAAATGTCACCGGCCGCACGGCCGACCACCACACCCGGGCGGCGCTTGGGCGGATGGCGGTCGCGGCCAGCGCCATCAGGGTCGCTTCGGAAACTTCGCGAAGTTCGGCTTTCTTTTTTGCACGTAGGCGTCCCGGCCTTCCTGTGCCTCTTCGCTCATGTAGTAGAGGAGCGTCGCGTCGCCCGCGAGCTGCTGGATGCCGGCCAGCCCGTCGTCGGCCGCGTTGAGCCCGGCCTTGAGCATGCGCAGCGCCAGGGGACTCAGCTCGAGCATGCGGCGGCACCATGCGAGCGTCTCCTTTTCGAGCTCAGCCAGCGGAACGACCTTGTTCACGAGTCCCATGTCGAGCGCCTGCTGCGCGTCGTACTGCTCGCAGAGGAACCAGATCTCGCGCGCTTTCTTCTGCCCCACGATGCGCGCAAGAAGCCCCGCCCCGTAGCCGCCGTCGAAGCTTCCGACGCGCGGCCCGGTCTGGCCGAAACGCGCATTGTCGGCCGCGATGGTGAGGTCGCAGACCACATGCAGGACGTGGCCGCCGCCGATCGCGTATCCCGCGACCATCGCGATCACCGGCTTGGGCAGACGCCGGATCTGGACCTGGAGGTCCAGCACGTTCAGCCGGCCGGTGCCCTTCGGATCGACGTACCCGTCGTCGCCACGGATGCGCTGATCGCCCCCCGAGCAAAACGCTTCGGTTCCGGCACCGGTGAGGATGACCACGCCGACGGTCGGGTCGTCGCGGGCGACCTCGAACGCCTTCGCCATCTCGAAGACGGTCGTGGGACGAAACGCGTTGCGGACCTCGGGCCGGTTGATCGTGATCTTGGCGACGCCGTCCCAGGTGTCGTAGAGGATGTCCTCGTACTCGCCGGAGCGAACCCAGTCTTTGTACGGACCTTTCAAGCTATCACTCCTAGAGCGATCACTAGCACCATCTCAGATGCTACGCCCCGGGAGTGGCTAGACGCGCTGGCGGGGCCTCTTCCGGGGAAACAGGCGAACGATCTTGGCGTAGTCGTCCGGCGTGTCGATGTCGTCCGGCCGGCCCGGTGCCGGCACCACGTCGAGCAGCTCGGGCCGGCCGTGCAGCACCTGCCGCGCGCCCGCGTCGCCCTTGAGCGCAAACAGCTCGTCCCACAGCTCACGCGAGATGATCACCGGCGGGGCCCAACCATCATCGCCGCTCGAGACCGCGACCGCGGGACGCGATCCTTCTCGACGCCACGCCCTGAGCAGAGTCGCCACGGTGCGCGACCCGACGAGCGGCTGATCGCCCAGGAGCACCATCGCGCCTTCGATCTCGGGCCGCAATGCACGCAATCCAACCTGCAGGGACGAGGCCATGCCGGTATGCGCCTTGGCGTTGAAGATCAGCTCGGCCCTGCCGTCGATAGCTCGCCGTACGTCCTCCTCGGCGTAGACGACGACCGTCTGGTGACAGCCCCCCTCGGAGGCAGCGTCGAGCACATGCCTGACCATCGGCACGCCGTCGATGTCGAGGAGCAACTTTTGGGACCCGGGCATCCGCGAGCTCTTCCCGGCGGCGAGGACGACGCCACCCACCGGTAAAAGCGCCGCGGCCAGGCGCTCGAACGGCGGTCGGGCGGCGCGGATCCATTCCACCTCGATGCCCGCGCGGATGGCGACCTCAGCAAAATCGCGCAGCCGTCCGCTGTCACCGTCGACCAGCAGAAGGCGGCGTCCGACCAGGGGCGAAAGGTCTGGCACAGCGTCCGGCAGGCCGACGACGGCGACTGAGCGACAATCGGTTCGCGACGCGATGTGCTGCAGCCCGGCGTCGAGGTCTTTGCCGCGCACAACCATCGAGTGCGGACCCTCGGGCTCGCGATATGTGCGGCCTCGAATCGCGAGATCGAGGTCGCCCATGACGAAGACTGACAAAGCCCGGTCAGCATGCCAGATGGGACCCGAATTACTCTCTCTTGAATGGCCATTCTTGGGGCTCACGTCGACTCGTCCGGCGGACTCCATCTGGCCTTTGAGCGCGCGAAGGCGATGGGGGCGGAGGCCATACAAGTCCACCCTACTCCCCCCGGCTTTTGGGGATCGCCGAAGCTCGACGAGAACCGCATCGCGACATTCAAGGAGGCGGCGGCTAAGCACGGCCGTCCGCCGTTCTACTTCCACGCCGTCTACCTGATCAACCTCGCGGGCGACGATCCGACGCTGCGGCAACGCTCGGAAAGCACGCTCGCCGGCTACCTGAAAGCGGCGGACGAGCTGGGTGTGAACGGTGTCATCTTCCACACCGGCTCGCACAAGGGCGCGGGTTTCGAGGCGCGGTTGCCTTCCATCACGGAGCACCTGAAACATGTCCTCGAGAGGGCAAACCCGGCGTCCGCCCGCCTGCTGATCGAGAACAACGCCGGTCTCGGCGGATGCGTCGGCGCAAAGTTCGAGGAGATCGCCCAGATGCTCAGCGCGCTGGACGACGATCGTCGCGTCTCGGTTTGCTTCGACACGTGTCACGCGTTTGCCTCGGGCTACGACGAGCGAACCGCCGCGGAGGTGAAAAAGACCATCGACGAGCTGGACCGCGTCGTCGGGTTGAAGCGCGTCGAGGTCATCCACTGCAACGACTCGGTGACCGGGTTGGGCTCCAACCGCGACCGTCACGCAAACATCGGCACCGGACAGATTGGTGAAGAAGGCTTTCGAGCCCTGCTTCACGAGCCGCGGCTCGCGAAGCTCCCCTTCATCCTGGAGGTGCCGGGCGCAGGTGGCGGGCCCGACGCCGAGCAGGTTGCCGTCCTGCGTAAGCTGGCCGGCTAGCCGCGCGGCAGATTCAGTCGGCTTTGCGCAAAACAAGCCTTATCACGGCGCGCCAAACGTGCTTTTTGCGCAAAACGCGCCTTATGCCACGTGGGAGGCGGCGTCGCGGTCCTCGTCCACGATGCGAAGGGGCCGGCGGCGCGGCGCCCTGCGCATGGCGAGGCCGGCGACCCACCAGACTCGCTCCGCGAGCAGGCGAAACAAGGCGACCAGGCTCCTGACCGTGGTGTCGCCGTACAGCCGCCTGTTCTCGGCCTCCAGCTGAATGTCCTTGAGCCGCTGCCACATAACGTCCTCGTTCATATACGGGTTCACTTTCGACCTCCTAACCAGTTAATGCTCTATGACAGTTATTATAACCCCTGTTGTGTCTTTTGTGGTTATGGGTAAACTAGATTTCGATGTCTGAACGGGAAACGGCAACCGGCGAGCTCGGCCTGGTCCAGGCGTTCGTCAACACCCTCGACCTGGTGCCCAGGAACGAGGAGCTCAAGGACCCCAACACGCTCAAGACGTGGCTGGTTGCAAAAGACCTGATGGACGCCTCCCAGGCCGTTGACGAGGGGGACCTCAAGCACGCGCACGCCGTGCGCGAGGCGATGCGGGCCGTGATCGGCGGGAATTCGGGCCTGCGGATCTACCCGGTGGAGCTGGCGACGCTGAACGAGGCCGCGAGCGCAAGCCGCCTGCGGATGCGGTTCGCGCCCGATGGCAAAGCCCGCCTCGAGCCCGAGGCGTCAGGCGCTGTCGGGGCCATCGGCCGCCTGGTCGCGACCTTCTACTCCGCGATGCAGGATGCGAACTGGGAACGGCTCAAGCTGTGTCGCTCGGATGAGTGCCGGTGGGCGTTCTTCGACCGCTCGAAGAACCACTCGAGTCGCTGGTGCACGATGGCCTCATGCGGCAACCGGGAGAAGGCGCGCCGCTTCAGAAAGCGAGAAAGGGCTGCGTCCTCACCAGCTGAGGACTGAACACCTGCGTTAGTTGAGTCAACCGGTCGTAGGCGATGGGGTGCCGCAGCTGGATGCTTCTTGGCTTACCAGTGAGCGGAACGATCTTGATTCGACCGAATCCTATTCCGTACCACCCGGGCCGTTTGATCACTATCTGCTTGATCTGATCTTTGGCCAGGTCGAAGTCTTTCACCTGTTCGAGCTCCGCGATCAGCTTCGCGTTCTCGTCTTCAGTCAGGGTTGGCATCAACTGGCCATCGATGTACCCGGCCATCGCTCCGGTGAGCTCCGAGCCGCCATGCGCGCCTGGATCGACGCCGAACAGCCTCGTGGTCGTGAAGTACAGCCCATAGCCGACTCGCGCACCGAGGAAACCCCGTGAAAGGAAGCCGCTCATGAACCCGCCGATGAAGGTTTCCTCCCCATTCATGGGGAGGTGGCGGCGAAGCCGCCGGAGGGGCTGGACCGCAAGCTAACCACGAACCGCTTTCATAGATACGCCCGAGCCGCCGAAGCGCACCGCTGTGATCTCGGCCAGGATGCCGAGCGCGGTCTCCTCCGCCCCGCGCCCACCCAGGTCCAGCCCGATCGGTCCGTGCACGCGCGACAGCTGCTCTTCGGTGAAGCCCTCCCGGCGCAGCGCGTCGAATCGGTTCTGGTTGGTCTTGCGGCTGCCGATCGCGCCGATGTATCCGGGCTCCCTCGTCAGCACGGAGCGCAGCGCAGGCAGGTCGAACTTCGGATCGTGGGTGAGGATTACCACGTAGGTCGAACTGTCGACGTCCAGCTTCGCCATCGCCTCGTCTGGCCAGGCGACGATAAGCTCGTCGGCTTCGGGAAACCTCTCCTTGGTCGCGAACTTCGCGCGCGCATCGACGACAGTCACGCGATAGCCCATCAACTTCGCCAGGCGATGCAGCGGAATGGCGATGTGGATGGCGCCCACGATGACGAGCTGCGCCGGCCGGCGAAATGGCTCGACGAAGACGTCGCCCTCGCGCTTCGCAAGCTCAGACCCCTGCGGAGTGCCTTTGATGAGCTCTGCCTCTCCAGTGATCAGGTTGGTGCGCAGCGTCGCCGGCTCGTTGCGATCGAGCATGGCGATCAGCTGGCGGTGCACCGAGCTCAGCGGCTGGATGAAGACCTCGATGTGTCCGCCGCACGCGAGCCCCACCTCGAAAGCCGTTTCGTCGGCGACGCCGAACGCTGCGACTTTCGGCGCACCGGACTTGAGCACCTTCTGCGCCTCTTCGAAGACCGCGCCTTCGATGCATCCGTTGGAGACCGACCCGGCCATCTTGCCCGAGCGCGTGACCAGCATTTTGGAACCGAGCGGCCGCGGGCTCGAGCCCCAGGTCTCGATCACGGTCGCGATCGCGATTTCCTCACCCTCGCGAGTCCATTGCCCGAGCTCACTGAGAACTTCTCTCATCTCAACTTCCTGCTGTCCAGGCCCGCAAGCAATTTCCCGAGGTCATCGAGCGCCTCCAGGTTGTGCGCGGCGAGGAAGTCGTCGCAGTAAGGAAGCGCCGCCGCCATGCCCCGGGTCAGCGGCTCGTATCCCTCCGAACCGAGCAGCGGGTTGAGCCAGATGAGCCTATGGGCGGACCGGCGGAGATGCACGAGCTCAGCGCTGAGCTGCGCCGGGTCGCCCCGGTCCCACCCGTCGCTGATGATGATCACCACCGCTCCGTGGCCGAGCACGCGCCGCGCCCAATGGCGGTTGAAGTCAGCCAGCGCGTCGCCGATTCGGGTGCCGCCGCTGAAATCGTGGACGCCCTTGCTCACCGACGCCAGGGCACGGTCGAGGTCGCGCTGGCGGAGGAGCCGTGTGATTCGCGTGAGGCGGGTGGAGAAGACGAATGCCTCCAGGTCCTCTCGGCGCGCGATCGCGTGGGCGAAGATCATCAGCAGCCGCGAGTAACGCTCCATCGAGCCGCTCACATCGCAGATCAACACCAGCGGCCTGCGCCGAACCCGAGGCTTGCGCCGAAAAAGCGTCATGAGCTCGCCGCTCGACCGGATCGCGTGGCGCGCCGAACGCCGGAGGTCGATGCGACCCGTGCGGGACGGCCGCAGCCGGCGGGTCCGCTTTTCAGCGACCCTCCACGGCGCCTGCTCCAGTAATCGCCGCACCTGTTCCGTCTCGGTCCACGTCATCTCTTCGAAGTCTTTGTGGCGGAGGAGCTCCTCAGCGCTGTATCCGCTCGAGCTGGCCGGGAATTCGGTGGCATCCTGCTCGCGGTTCATCTGTGACGCATTGAGGCCGAGGGCGTTTGCCCACGCCTTCGCGCGCTCCGGCGACAGAGGCAGCGCCCGGCTTCGCCCGGGGAGGACGCCGGCCGCGGACCGGGGATCGGGTGGCGCCCAGAAGATGTCGAAGGCGGCTTCGAAGGTCGGGATGTCTTCCTTGCGGCTGACG
>Ga0209806_1002317_pt1 | contig 11931 bp, 11 predicted proteins | sample GraSoiAngelo_152_FD_186166 | JGI IMG/M metagenome (GOLD analysis project Ga0209806, IMG submission 186166) | Grasslands soil microbial communities from the Angelo Coastal Reserve, California, USA - 14_1009_12_30cm (SPAdes) (version 2) | ecosystem: Environmental > Terrestrial > Soil > Grasslands ... | reverse complement strand
AGCAGCTCGGTGTCAGCCCGGCCCTTGACCAGGAAGTCCTGGGCACCTTCGTTGACCGCGTTGAAGGCCAGCTCGTCGTCATCGAGGCCGGTGAAGACGACGATCGGGATCTCCCGTGCCTGGGCATAGACTTCCCGCAGGGTCTGGATGCCACTTGAGTCTGGCAACGTCAGGTCCAGGAGCATCACGTCGATCCCTCCCTGGCTCGCCCGGGCAAGCCCAGCGGCCAGGGTATCGACCCGCTCCAGCTCGAACTGGGTCCACCTCGCCGCGGCCAGTGCCAATTCGATCAGGCGCGCGTCGCCGAGGTTGTCCTCAACCAGCAGGACGCGGACCGCGGGTTTTTCCATGGTCCCGCTACTGCGGAGGTAATTTCACCAGCGTCAGCCAGAAATCCTCGATCGATTTGACGACCTGCAGGAACTGGTCGAGGTCGACCGGCTTGTTTATGTAGCAGTTGACGTGCAGGTCGTATGCCTTGATGATGTCCTGCTCCGCCTGGGACGTGGTCAGGATCACCACCGGGATCCGCCGCAGCTCGGGGTCTTCCTTCATCTCCGCCAGCACCTCCCGGCCGTTTTTCCGTGGGAGGTTGAGGTCCAGGAGCACCAGGCTCGGTCGGACCGCCTTCTTGTGGACGCCCTCCCGCCGCAAGAACGCGAGCGCCTCGACCCCGTCGGTCGCCACGTGGAGCTCGTTGCGGACCTTTGCCTCCTTGAGCGCCTCGCGAGTCAGTCGCACGTCTCCCGGGTTGTCTTCGACGAGCAGGATGTCGACCACGTCACTCATCATTCTCATGCTGCTAGCTGTTGACCTCCTTCTGCTTTGAACGTGAAATAGAACGCCGCCCCTTCGCCTGGTTTCGACTCCAGCCAGATGCGTCCCCCGTGCCGCTCGACGATCTTCTTGCAGATGGCGAGCCCGATCCCGGTCCCCGGGTATTCCTCACGACGGTGCAACCGCTGGAAGATCAGGAATATCCGGTCGGCATATTTCGGGTCGATGCCGATGCCGTTGTCTCGTACGCAGAAAACCCACTCGTCGCCCTGTCGCTCGGCGCTCACCCGGATCTCGGGTCGCCGGTCCTTGCAGAACTTGATGGCGTTGCCGATCAGGTTCTGGAAGAGCTGGGCCAGCTGGAGCCGGTTGGCCATCACCAGCGGCAAACGGTCGCGGACGATCACGGCACTCTTCTCCTCGATGGCCCGCCGCAGGTTTGCCAGGGCCGTGTCCAGCGCCGCGCCCGCATCGGTGGGCTCGCTCGGTTGCGGCTCGTTTCCGGCTCGCGAGTAGGTGAGGAGGTCGTTGATCAGTCCCTGCATTCGGGTCGCGCCGTCGACGGCAAAGCCGATGAACTCGTCGGCGTCGGCATCGAGATTTCCCTGGTAGCGCTTCTTGATCAGGCTGGTGTAGCTCGCTACCATCCGCAGCGGTTCCTGCAGGTCGTGGGAGGCCACGTAGGCAAATTGCTCGAGCTCGCCGTTCGAGCGCTTCAGCTCCAGCGTCTGCTGTTGCAGCCTCTTGACCATTCGCCCCAGTGCGCGGGAGAGGACCCCGATCTCGTCACGGCGATTGGTATCCGGCAGGTCGACCGTTTCATCGGACGCGATCCGGTCGGCCGCGAAAGTGAGCTGACCCAATGGACGCGAGATGCTGCGGGCGATCGCAAACCCCGCCACGGCGGTCAAAAGGCCGGCGAACAGGAAGGTGGCGACGATGAAGGCAAAGGTCTGATTCGCCGAGTTGTGGGAGCTGGCCACATTCTTCGCTGTGTCCTGGCTCAGCGCGAACGAGAGATCATCAGCTGTGACAGTGCTCGCGCTGGCCTCCAGGTCGATCGCGTCGGTTATGTCGATCGGGTGGCCGGCGCGGACGTTGGCGATCAGGATTTCCTCGTCGACCCCGCGAGCCTGCAGCTGGTCCGACAACCGGAAGACGCGCGCGGAGGCGTCTGGTTGGGTCAGGATCCCCTCCAGCCGGTTGAGGTCGAAAGAGATCTGCTTCGCGGCCGCGTAGTACGACGCGATCAGCGCTTCATCGCCCTTCGGGGCATAGCGGCGCGAGGCGACGAATCGAACCAGGGCGACCTCCTCAGTCGCTAGCTGGATCCGCACATCGTCAATCACCTGCAAACTTGTGATGTCCACGTTTGCAACATCGTCAAAGCCCTGCCGCATGCTCTGGACCTGCCGGAAGACCAGGAATCCTGTGACTGGCATCACGAGAAGGACCACGATGTACCCGGCCAGGATCCGATGGAAGATCTTCAACCGGTTCCAGATGATCATGCGGCGTCCGCGTCCTGACGGAGTTGCCGGCTGCGGTCCAGCCATCCCGTTAGCAAGCGCTCCTCCTCCTTGAGCTCCGCCACCTTGCCCCGGTACTCCTCGATGTTGGCGGCGAGCCAGTTGAAGCGTTCCCGGGTGAGAGGATCGCCGGCGTAGACCTGCTTGAGGAAGACGGCACGCTGATGGTTGCGGGTCAGCGTCCGGATCTGCTCGTGTACGAAGTCCAGCTGCGCCCGGAGGTCGGACTCGACCTCGGCGATCACAGCCGGGTCGATGGGTTCGTGTGGCTCAGTGGTATCCATCAGCGGCTCCTAGCGGCGCACCCCGACCGTGAAGTCGGGCGCCTTGCGGTCCGGATAGAGGGCGGTCAGTGCGGGGGACAGGGAAATCCGCTTTGCATACAGCTTTGCCATCGCATTGGGGCGGATGCCTGTCGGGGTCAGCTTGCCGATGATCCGGCCCGCCCCGTCGACGCCGGCCTCCTGGAAAAGAAAGACGTCCTGAAGGGTGATGGTGTCGCCCTCGCGGCCCACCACCTCGGTGATGTTCGTGATCCGGCGGACGCCATCGCGCATCCGCGACTGCTGCACGATCAGGTGGATGGCCGAGGCGATCTGCTCGCGGATGGCGCGCTGGGGCAGGTCGATACCCGACATCAGCACCAGAGTCTCCAGCCGGGAGAGCGCGTCGCGCGGCGTGTTGGCGTGAATCGTCGTCAGCGAGCCGTCGTGGCCGGTGTTCATCGCCTGCAGCATGTCGAGGGCCTCGCCGCTGCGGCACTCGCCGATCACGATCCGGTCGGGGCGCATCCGCAGGGAGTTCACCACCAGCTCCCGGATGCTGATCCGGCCGCGCCCGTCGAGATTGGGCGGACGCGACTCGAGCCGGACCTTGTGGTCCTGTCGCAGCTGCAGCTCGGCGGCGTCCTCGATGGTGACGATCCGCTCGTCGGAGGGGATGAAGGAGGAGAGGACGTTGAGCGTGGTGGTTTTCCCCGAACCGGTCCCCCCCGAGACGATCGCGTTCATCCGGGCCGTCACGCACGCCTGCAGGAAGCCGGCGGCCTCCTCCGTCAGGGTGCCGAACCTGACCAGGTCCTGGACCGTGTACGGATCCTTCGCGAATTTTCGGATCGTGAGCGAGGGCCCGTCGATCGCAAGCGGCGGGATGATTGCGTTCACCCGGGAGCCGTCGGGAAGCCGGGCGTCCACCATGGGCGACTCCTCGTCGATCCGGCGACCGACGAAGGCCGCGATCTCGCGGATGACCCGTATCAGGTCCTCGTCGCTGGCAAACGCAGCCTCGGCGCGAACCAGCTTTCCCTGGCGCTCGACGTAGATCTGATCGCGTCCATTCACCATCACCTCGCTGACGCTGTCGTCGAGCAAAAGCGCGGTGATCACGCCGTAATCACGGCCCTCCAGGCTTAGCCGCTGTCCGTTTGCGCTCATGCGGCCTGGGCTTCCTCCACGGTTTTGCGGGCTAGCAGCACCGTCGGGTGATACCGCTGGCTTTCGGGGAGGGCGAGGAACCGGTCCACCAGGTCGGCGTCCCATTGCGAGGCGCGGCCCTCGGTCAGGATGGCGCGCGCCTGATCGATGCTCATAGCGCGACGGTATGGGCGGTCTGAAGTCATGGCATCGAAGGCATCGGAGATGGCGACGATTCGGGCGTTCAAGGGGATGGCGGTCCCCTTCAGGCCATCGGGGTAGCCGGACCCGTCCCAGCGCTCGTGGTGATGTCGGATGGCGGGCATCAGCATGGCCGCCGAGCGCAGCGGCCGGACGATCTCCTCGCCGATCAGCGAATGCCTTTTCATCGATTCGAATTCGGCGAGGGTGAGCTTTGCTGGCTTGAGGAGGATGACGTCCGAGATGGCGATCTTGCCGATGTCGTGGACCATGCCGCATCGGTACACTGCCGCCTGCTCCTCGGAGGTCAGGCCGGCGGCGGTGGCAATCGCGCGGGCGTAGTCGCCCACCCGCGCGGTGTGCTGCTCCGTGTACGGGTCCTTGGCTTCGACGGCCCGCGCCAGGGTGAAGATGACGGTTTCAGAGCTGTCTAGCTGGTCCGTGAGACGCTTGACCCGGAGGAGCGAGCGCACCCGGGCCAGCAGCTCCGTCTGGTTTACCGGCTTCGAGAGAAAATCGTCGGCGCCCGCGTCCATGCCGCGAATCCGGTCGGACCTGTCGTCCAGCGATGTGACCAGCACCACGGGTGTCAGGCGGGTGGCGAAATTCTGACGCATCCGGGTACAGACCTCATAGCCGTCCATGCCGGGCATCATGATGTCGAGCAGGACCAGGTCGACTCCCTTGTGCTGGACTGCGAGCAGGGCTTCCGCACCGCTCCCGGCCATCAGCACCTGGTGGCCGGCCTGCTCCAGGTAGGCGGCGATCAGCTCGCGGTTCGGCTCGGAATCGTCCACCACCAGCACCCGTCCGGGCCGCTCGTCCGGCTTCATGCCGCCCGCTTATGACCGTGCTGTCGCAGCAGGTCGTTGATCTCCCGGCCAAGGGTGGCGGTATCGATCGGCTTGGCGATGTGACCGATGCAGCCGGCCGCGAGCACGCGCTCCCGGTCCTCGATCATGGCGCTGGCGGTGAGCGCGATCACCGGGATTTCCCTGGTGTCCGGGTCGGCCTGCAGCCGGCGGGTGGCCTCCAGCCCATCAAGCTTGGGGAGCTGGACGTCCATCAGGACCACGTCCGGGTGCAGCCGGCGGGCCAGCTCGATCACCTTGAGCCCGTCCCCGGCGGCCTCGACAGAATGACCGTCCAGCTCGAGGAGGTCCCTTACCAGCTCCATGTTCAGCGGGTTGTCCTCGGCGACAAGGATTCTCATGCGTCGCCTCCTACCGGTAATGGCAAGCGAATCGTGAACGTGCTGCCCTGTCCGGGCTGGCTCTCGACCGTCACCGACCCGCCGTGCAGCTCGACGATCCGGCTGACCATCGCCAGCCCGAGCCCGGTTCCCTGGTGCCGGCGGTTGATCGAGCTGTCTCCCTGGACGAAGGGAGCGAAGATGTGCTCCTGGTCCTCGGCCGGGATACCTGGCCCCTGGTCCGCGACTCGAATCTCCATCTCGTGGCCGGCCACCGCCGCGCCCACCGTGACCTTCCCGCCTGACTCGCTGAACTTGATGGCGTTGTCGAGCAGGTGTCGTACAGCCCTGCCCAGGCGGACCGGGTCGGCCGATACCGTGGGCAGGTCGGGACCTGCATCGACGGTGACCGTCAGGCCCTTGTTCTCTGGCGCGGACCCGAAGCTGGCCACCACGTCCCGCAGCAGGAGGGGTAGGGCCACCGATTCGCGCTCGAGCCCATCGACGGACTGCACGCGCGCGTATTCCAGGATGTCGTCCACCAGCCGTAGCAACTGCTCCCCACCCTGCCGGATGTTGTCGATGTAGTGATCCTGCTTGGGGGTGAGCTCGCCGGCCACCCTCTTTTGCAAGAGGTCCGAGAACCCGAGGATGGCGTTGAGCGGGGTGCGGAGCTCGTGCCGCATGGTGGAAAGGAAGCTGGTTTTTGCGCGGTTCAGCTCGTCGAGCCGCTGGATGGCGCGCTGCTGATCGCGATAGGCGAGAGCGTTGGCAATCGCGAGCTGAGCCTGACGGGTGATGGCTTCTGCCAGCTCGAGGTCGGACGGCTGAAAACGCGCGCCGGGCTCGACCAGGCTGAGCACCAGCAACCCCACCAGACTTCCCTGCTGGCCGAATGGCACTGTGATGCAATCGGTGACCCCGAACTGCAAGGCTGCCTCCATCTGCGCCGCCGGGATGCCAGGCGAGGATTGCTCCATGGTGAGCGCATGGCCCAATTGGAACTTCGTGACGGGGTCTGCCGGTAACGCTCGCAGGCTGGCCTCGGCCGGAAGCGGCGCGCCCGCGGCGGCCGCCCGCCGTAGAGTCCCCGGCGCGTCCTGTAGCCAGACCGACACCCGGGAGGCCTTCATGGCGATGACCGCTTCGCGACAGATTCCGTCGAGCACGGCGTCCAGGTCGAGCGATGAGGCAGCGATGGTGGCGATCCGGGCTTCCATCTGATTTACTCGCTGGCGCCATTTGAGCTCCTCGAATGTCTGGGCATGATCGATCGCCGCCGCGGCCTGCGATGACAGGGCCGTCGCCATCTCGCGATCCTCGGGTGTGAAGTGGTTCTTGTCCCGGTGACCCAGGACGAGCAAGCCTATGACATCGTCTCGAGACTTGATGGGCGCCATCACCATCGAGTGCCACTGGAAGAGGGCCACGAGTGACTGGTCTGTGCGCGTATCGGTGGTAGCGTCGAGGACGATCTGCGTCTCCCCGGTCCGAGACGCGTACGTCACCAGGTTCGCAGCGCCGATGGAAATACGGATTCGGCGGACACGCTCGGCTCGGTCTACCTCAAAACCGTGGAGTGCGGCGGCGCACATCTCGTTGCCGCGGCGCAGGAAGAGGGTGGCCCCGGTCGCCTCGAAGGATTCGGCCGCCTGCTTGCACAGCTCCGCGAGCATCGGCTCCAGCTCCAGGCTTGAGGTGAGTGCCTGAGCCGACCGATAGAGCGCGGTCGCCCGGCGCTCTCCGGCGCGCGCCTGCTGGATCAGCTGGGCCTTGTCGAGCGCGGCTCCGGCCAGCTGGGCGATCGATAGCGAAACCCGGCGCTCACGCTCGGTCAGCCTGTGTGGAATGCGATAGCCCACGGTGAGCGCTCCCATCCGACCGCCGCTTAGGGTCAGCTGGACGATCAGCGCCGAGACCGCTCCCTCTCGAATCAGCTGGGTCAGACGTCCGGGATAACGCTGGAGCTCGTCTGAGAGGTCGCTGATGAACAGGGGCTTGGATGCATTGAGCCGGCTGTAGACCGGGTCGTCACGCAGGCGGAAGTGTGACTCAGTGAACGGTTCGCGGGTTCCACTGGATGACCGCCAGACCATCACGTCCGCGGTCTGGCCGGCTGAGCCGATCACGCAGAAGTCACCTCCGAGCAGGGTGCGTGCGCGCATTGCGATCACCGTCAGGATCTGGTCCATGTCGGTGAGTTGCTCGACGTGCCGGCTCACGTCCAGCAGCAGCTCGGCATCCTCCTGGCTCTGCTGCGCTTCTTCGAACGCCATGGCATTGGCGACACCGGCCGCGACCTTTCTCGCAATGATCTCGGCACGCTCGACCGCATTGGCGGCGAACTCGCGACCCGCATTGAGGAGCCAGACGGTCCCCAGCTGGCGGTCTCCGTAGCGCAGAGGTACGACTATCACCGCTGTGATTTCCAGGTTCCTGGCTTCCAGTTCGCGGGCGAGCGGCAGGCTGCCGACATCGGTGAATACCTGGGCCCGGCCAGCACGCATCGCCTCGACGATTGCCGGGTCTTCGCTCGGCGGAAATGCGACGCCATGCAAGCTCTCGAACCGCGGGCCGGCAGCGCCACGTACCTGGTTGTGCCATGCCCGGTCAAATGTGGTGATGCAGACGCCGTCACAATCGAGGATCGAGACCACGGCGGCGGCAGCGGCCTGGAGGACTCGCTCGGGCTTGCGCTCCTCGGCCAGCGTGCTGGCCAGGGATTGCCTTTGTCGCTCGAATTCGGTGGAGAGCTTCAGCTCCGAGTTCGCCTGCTTGAGGGCGCGGGCGGTTTCGATCGCGATATTGGCCCGGCCGGCGAGCTGGAAGACCTTCTCCAGCTTGCTCGACGGGTCGGTGCGTGGCCGGGCCCTGCGGTTTGGGGCTGATCCGAGCGAGCCGGCGACCGCCAGCAGGCTCTTGCCGTTGCGCCGCAGCATTTCCTGGATCTCGCCGATCCGGCGGACATCCTCCTGGGAATAGAGGCGGGTGCCTCCCGGGGTTCGCGCTGGCTCGAGCAGGCCGTATCGCTCTTCCCAGTTGCGCAGTGTGCCGGGTCGCAGACCGGTAAGCCGGCAGACCTCCCCGATCGAGAGCCGGGGCGATAGCCGTCTGGGTGTCAGCTGGAGGGCGGCGCTGGATCGGGAAATGGGCAAACCTCGCAGAGATTTTGGGGAGATTTCGGAGCCGCAGGGATAACGCCCGAAGCGGTGCCGTCTTGCGTAAAAGGGCCGCCCTGACCGAACGGCTAGCTGCCGGCCTGGCCGTTCGGCCGAAGTCGCCACGCCGGAGGCCCGATACCGTGGAGAACAGGCGGTTTCAGCGGATCACAGGATTTCAGCGGATCACAAAGGAGAAACGAACGCGGTGAGTTCCCTCAAAGAGTTATCACAGGACATCGAGGCGCTGGTCGAAAAGGCCAGCAAGAGCGTGGTTAGGGTCGACGCCCGGCGCGGGCGAGCCGGCTCCGGCATCGTCTGGGACCGGGGCCTGGTCCTGACCGCCAACCACGTGGTCGAGCAGGAGGAGGACATCCAGGTGGTGGTGGACGACACCAGCAGCAAGGCGACCCTGGTCGGCCGCGACCCCGCAACAGACATTGCCCTGCTCAGGGTCGAAGGGCTGAACGCCCCCGTGCCGGCGCGGGCGAAAGTGGCCGACCTCAAGCCAGGCCAGGTGGTGCTGGCCATCGGCCGGCCCAGCGGGCTGAAGGCCACCTTCGGCACGATCAGCTCTATCTCCACTTCCTGGCGGGGGTGGCGGGGTGGCGAGATCGAGGGTCTGGTCCAGACCAACGCTCCGCTCTACCCCGGTTTCAGCGGGGGACCGCTGGTCGATGCCGATGGTCGGGTGGTCGGTATGAACAGCTGGGTCTTCGGCCGTGGCGACGGCCGCGCCATCGCCATGGACGTGGCCGAGCGGGTGGTGGAGAGCCTGCAGAAGGACGGCCGCATCAAGCGCGCCTACCTGGGCATTGGTACCCAGCCGGTTCCCCTGCCCGAAGCGGTCCGTTCGCGCGTCAACCAGGAATCTGGGTTGTTGATCGTCACCGTCGAGCCCAAAAGCCCGGCTGACAAGGCCGGCCTGATGCAGGGCGACACCCTGATCGGGCTGAACGGCACCTCGACAGCCAACCTGGAGGACCTCTACACCGGACTTCGCAAGGTCCAGGTCGGCTCCACCCAAACCATCAGGGTTATCCGGGCGGGCGAGGTCAAGGAGCTGAAGATCACGGTCGGAGAGGCAGCTCGCTGATCTAAGCTCGACTCGTGGCCAGGTCATTCGACGCTGCCTACGAGGGCATCCCGCCCTGGGACATCGGGCGTCCGCAACCCGAGTTCGTGCGGTTGGCCGAGGCGGGCGAGATCACGGGGAGCGTGCTCGACGTCGGATGCGGGACGGGCGAGCACGCCATCTATCTGGCCGGCCTCGGCCACGAGGTGCTCGGCATCGACGGCGCTCCCAGGGCGATCGAGAAGGCGCTGGCCAAGGCTCGGGAGCGAGAATCGACCGCCAACTTCAAAGTGGCCGATGCGCTCGACCTTTCACGTCTTGGCCGGCGCTTCGACACGGTTATCGACTCCGGTCTCTTCCATGTGTTTTCGGACGATGAGCGTCCGCGCTTCGTGACCAGCCTGGCTCAGGTGGTCCGTCCGGGTGGCCGGTACATCATGATGTGCTTCAGTGAGCAGCAGCCGGGTGATTGGGGACCTCGCCGGGTCACCCAGGCCGAGATCCGCACCGCCTTCCGGGAAGGCTGGAGCATCGAGGCCATCCGCCCGGCGAGGTTTGTTGCGAGCGTCGGGGACGGTGAGGCGCAGGCCTGGCTCGCGCTGATAGGGCGGCCTGTGGGCTGATCGCGGCGCTGCTCCTGGCTGGTTGCCAGAGCGAAGCGTCCGTCCGGCCCAGGCCTGCCCCAACCCCGAGTCCGCCCCGAATCATCAGCCAGCCGAGCCCGGTGCAGGCAACCTGTGGCTTGCAGCCAACCGGGCAGGATAGTCCGGGCGAACCATCGATCGCAGTCGATCCCGAGAATCCTCGCGAGCTGGTTGCCGCCTGGATCCAGGACCGCGGTGCCGGAGAGCTTGGGAACGTGGTCACCGTTTCGCACGATGGCGGCGCCACCTGGACCGAATCCGTCCTACCAGGTCTGACCACCTGCACCGGCGGCAGCAACGCCGTCGCCGGCGATCCCTGGGTATCGATCGGTGGCGACGGGGCCATTTACCTGTCGTCCCTGACGCGCCGCGCCGGGGATCTGGTCCAGACCGCCACCGGCGCCATCGTTGTCAACGTCTCTCGTGATTCGGGCAAGAGCTGGGAGCGCCCGGTCCAACTCGAGAGCCGGCCGCTCTCCAGCGTCGTGGTCGACAAGGACGCCATCCTGGCGGACCCGTTGCATCCCGGCATGGCATACGCGGTCTGGGTCGAGTATCCGGTCCACGGCGAGACCGAGCCATATATCGACCTCATCTACACATCGCGGACAACGGACGGGGGCCGCTCCTGGTCGAAGCCGGCCGCGATCTACAGCAACGGCGACGAGGCGCAAGAGAACCAGCTGTTCGCGCTGGCCGACGGCACGCTGCTCGATGTCTTCATCGAGGGGGCGCGGCTACCGGGGCAGGAGCATCCGCCGGCGCTGCCGGTCACCATCCAGGTGATGCGCTCGAAAGACCAGGGCCTGACCTGGTCCCGTCCCATCCGGGCGGCCCAGTTCACCTATACGAACGCGGTCGACCCTGGCACTGGGGCGCAGCTACGCTTCTTCGGCCAGGACATCACAGCCGCGGCCGCCGGCCAATCCGCGTACGTAGCCTGGTTCGAGGCCCATCCGGACGGCCGCTCCTTCATCTCGGTGGCGGGGTCGAGCGATGGCGGCGTCACCTGGAGCGGCGGTCACACGGTCGTCAGCGAGCGAGCGGAGGCCTTCATGCCCACCCTGGCGGTGGCGGGCGACGGAACGGTCGCCTGCCTCTGGTACGACTTTCGAAACTTCAAGGAGACCCGCAACGCGCTCGACACCGACGCCTGGATCAGCCTCTCCCGCGACCGGGGCGCGACCTGGACAACCAGCCACCTGGGCGGACCCTTCGACCTGCGGGTGGCTCCACCCGCCCGCTACGGTCCCTTCATCGGCGACTACCAGGGCCTTGCCGGACAGCCCGCGGGGTTCGCGGCCGCATTCGTACAGGCCAGGCCTCAGGCGAAGAACGGCCCGACGGACATCTTCTTCTCGTCGATGCCCTCACGCTGAGGCGGGTTTGCGCCCGAAGAAGTTGGTGCCGGAGAGCGTCATCACCAGCTCGCCCCGCTGGTTGCGGCCCTCGCCGTGCCAGCGGACGATACCCATCTCCGGCCGGCTTTTCGAGGGTCTGACCTCGACCACGGCGATGGTGCCGCTCAGGGTGTCGCCCGGTCGCACGGGAGCAGGCCAGCGGAGCTCCTCGAGCCCGGGCGAGCCCAGGGAGGACGCATGCTGGAGCAGCCCATCGTTGAGCATCCGCATGAAGAGCCCGGCCGTATGCCAGCCGCTCGCGATCAGACCTCCATAGATCGAGCGTTTGGCCGCCTCTTCATCGACGTGAAACGGTTGCGGATCGAACTGCCGCGCGAACGCCACGATCTCGTCGGCGCTGACGCTCCGCCGGCCCAGGTCGAGGCTTTCACCGACTTTGAAGTCTTCGAAGTACCGCATCGCCTTCGAGTCTAGGATGCGAGCCGGCCCGGGGCTCGGGCGGCGATTCGCAAACTCCGGGCGGATGAGGCGTTATGGCATCGATGGGCGCTTCCGCCGACCAGGTCGTTCCCCTCCGCCCGG
>Ga0209806_1002315_pt1 | contig 11935 bp, 8 predicted proteins | sample GraSoiAngelo_152_FD_186166 | JGI IMG/M metagenome (GOLD analysis project Ga0209806, IMG submission 186166) | Grasslands soil microbial communities from the Angelo Coastal Reserve, California, USA - 14_1009_12_30cm (SPAdes) (version 2) | ecosystem: Environmental > Terrestrial > Soil > Grasslands ... | reverse complement strand
GGCAGCCGATGGTCGATCACCAGCGCCGCGCCTTCGGGCAGGCCCTGAAGAAGGGTGTCCGGATCGTGTTAGGCACGGATGTCGGCGGCTTTCCCTGGACCGAGCTCAACGAGGCCAAGGAGTTCGCGTATTACGTGCAGTACGGCATGACGCCGATGCAGGCGATCAAGTCGGGAACGTCGGGAGCCGCCGAGCTGCTCGGGCAGGCGGACCTCGGCGCCGTCGCGCCCGGCATGGCGGCTGACCTGGTCGCGGTCTCGGGCGACCCCCTGAAAGACATCACGGAGCTGGAGCGGGTACGGTTCGTCATGAAGGGCGGGGTCACTTATGTTTCGCCATAGTGCGGCGCGCGCTCGGAACTAGCCTCGCTCTCGTTTTCGGCGCCGTCGGCCCGGCCCTGGGGCAATACAGCCCGGCCGGCACCGGCGGCGTTGCGGCGTTGGCGGACGCCCTGCGCCAGCTCGGGCCCACCAAGCGGATCTTGATGATCGGCGCGCACCCCGACGACGAGTACTCGGATCTCGTGGCGCTGTTCGCGCGAGGGTTGGGGGCGCAAGTGGCCTATCTGTCGCTCAGCCGGGGCGAGGGCGGCCAGAACCTGATCGGCCCGGAGCTCGGTCCCGAGCTGGGCGTGATCCGCTCGGAGGAGCTGCTCGCCGCGCGTCGGATCGATGGGGCCCGCCAGTTCTTCGCCCGCGCGTACGACTTCGGCTATTCGAAGACGGTCGACGAAGCCCTGCGCCTGTGGCCGCGCGACTCGCTGCTGCGCGACGTCCTCGACGTGGTGCGACGCTTCCGTCCCCAGATCATCGTGTCCGTGTTCTCCGGAACACCCAGGGACGGTCACGGCCAGCACCAGGTGGCCGGCCTGCTCGCGCGCCAGGCGTTCGAGACGCTGCGGGACTCGAGCTGGGGACCGGTCAAGCTGTACCGCTCCCTCTACTTCGACACGGCGTCCGCCACCGTGCGGCTGGACGCGGGGGCGCTCGACCCCGTCTCCGGTCGGTCCTACCATCAGATCGCCATGGTGGGGCGGAGCCAGCATCGCTCGCAGGACGAAGGGCAGCTCGAGCGCCCGGGACCGAGCATCGATCGCCTCGCGTTCCTCGAGTGGCGCGAGCGGGGACGAGGGACGGGGGACGGGGACGGCGTGTTCTCGGGCGTCGACACGCTGCCACCCACCCAGGCCCGCTACGCGGCCCTGATCGACTCCGCTCGGGCGCGCTTGAACCCGTCGCATCCCGAGGGGATCGTCCCCCTGCTGGCGCGCGCCCGGCGCGAGCTCGGCAGCGCCGATTCTGGCCAGCAGGCGCTGCTCGATCAGACGCTCGCCGCCGCGGCCGGCGTCGCGCTCGATGGGGCGGCCGACGACGGGATCGTGATTCCTGGCGAGCGCGTCCAGGTCGAAGCCACGGTCTGGAATGCGGGCCAGGGACCGGTGACGCTGGACGGCATCGACGTTGCGGCGCCGGCGGGATGGAAGGTCGAGCGCGTCGACGCGGCGACCTCGCCCGTCGCGCCGGGCACGGTCGCGACCCGGCGCTTCGCCGTTACCGTCGCCCCCGACGCGCCGCGCTCGCAACCGTATTTTCTGCGGCGCTCCCTCGTCGGTGCACTGTACGACTGGGGTGGGGTGCCCGCCGAGTGGCGCGGACTGCCGTTCGAGCCGGGGCCGCTGCAGCTGACTGTGCGACTCACCGTCGCGGGCGAGCCGCTGGCGCTCACCCGCGAGGTGGTCTACCGGTACCGCGATCAGAGCATCGGCGAGGTGCGGCGGCCCGTTTTCGTCACGCGCCCGTTCGACGTGGCCGTCACCCCCGATCTGGTCGTCTGGCCCGTCGACGGCACCGCCGCCGGTCCCCGATCGTTCACCGTGACCGTGACGAACCGCGGGCGCGGGCCTGCGGCCGCGCAGGTGGTGCTGGCGCTTCCGCCCGGTTGGCCGGCGGTTGCGCCTGAGAGCCTGTCGTTCCAGCGGGAGGACGAGGCCAAGAGCTTCACCGTCGCGCTGACGCTCCCGGCAACCGTGCGCCCCGGCGTATATCAGGTGAAGGCCGCCGCGCTCGCCAACCGCGAGCGCAGCGAGGGCTCGCTGGCGATCATCGATTACCCGCACATCCGGCCGCGCGGCGTCACGCACGCCTCGACCGCCGAGGTCCGGGCCGCTCGCATTGCGCTGCCCAAGCTGGCGCGCGTCGGCTACGTGCGCGGGGCTTCCGACCGCGTGCCGGAGGCACTCGGTGCCGTCGGCATCCCGATCGAGCTGCTCGGTCCCGACACGCTCGGGCGCGGGGATCTGTCGCACTACGACGCGATCGTCATCGGCAGCCGCGCCTACGAGACCGACCCGGCGCTGGTGGCGGCGAACGGGCGGGTGCTCGATTACGCTCGCTCGGGCGGCCTCGTCATCGTGCAATATCAGCAATACCCGTTCGTGAGCGGCAGCTTCGCTCCGTATCCCCTGTCGATCGCGCGCCCGCACGATCGCGTGACCGACGAGACGGCGCCTGTCACCGAACTGGTCCCCGCGAGCCCCGTGTTTCACGTTCCCAACGAGATCGGGGCAGGGGACTGGGCCGGCTGGGTGCAAGAGCGCGGTCTCTACTTCGCGCACCAATGGGACTCGACCTACACACCGCTGCTCGAGATGCACGACCCCGGCGATCCGCCGCTCGACGGTGGCCTGCTCGTCGCCACGTTGGGGAAGGGGACCTACGTGTATACGGGGCTGAGCTTTTTCCGGCAGCTGCCCGCGGGGGTGCCGGGCGCCTATCGGCTATTCGCGAATCTCCTCGCGCTGGGCAAGCGATAGAATGCGGAATGCGAAATTCGCAATGCGGAATTGTGTTGGGAGGTCGAGCCGCTACGCGACGCTCACCCTGACACTCCGCATTCCGCATTCCCCATTCCGCATTGGTTTCATTCATTCCCCATTTCGCATTCCGCACTTGACTACCGAGGTAAGGTCCTTCTCGCGCTCAAGACCAACCCGACCGCCACGGCCGTAGCCGCTCCGATCACATTGTGCCACAGCCACGAGACCGACGGCGTCGCGAGGTTCACGGCAGCCACGGCGGCCATCCCGGCGATCAGACCGACGAACGCTCCGGTCGCCCGCGCCCGCGGGATCATGGCCAGGAGAAAGACACCGAGTATGGACCCGTAGAAGAACGACCCGAAGCGGTTCACGACCACAATCAGGGAGCCGAGCGTCGCGGCGAACGTGGCCACGACGCAAGCGAACAGGCCCCAGAATCCGGTCGCGGCCTTCGACACCAGGAGGTAATGCGCATCGGGTGCTTCTGGCCGAATCCAACGTCGGTAGAAGTCGATCACGGTGACCGTGGCCAGCGAATTCAGCTCTCCGGCGACGGCCGACATCGCGGCCGCCAGTACCGCGGCGACGAAGATCCCCGCGAGGCCGACCGGCAAGTAATGCAGCACGAACCAGGGCATGATGAAGTTCACGTCCCGCGCGGCCTTTCCGGTCACGCGCCGGGCCAACCCCAGCGCCTCTTCTCGCGCCGCGCTCACGTCCGCGTTGCGGGCCCGGAACGCGTCCAACGACGCGGCCGACGGGGCGGCCCGAGCCGCGGTCGCGCGTGCTTGGAGCGCGGTGTGGTACCGCTCGTCGAGGGCTTCGTACCTCGCGGGCTCCACCGCGCGAACGGCTTGCTCGTCGGCGGGGTTGAACAGCAGCGGTGGTCGTTGGAACACGAAGAAGACGAACACCAGGACGCCGGTGAGCAGCACCAGCGCTTGGAGCGGAATTTTCCAGTAGGCGCTCATCAAGAGCGAGCTCCGCGCCTGGTCTACCGACTTGGCGCTGATGTAGCGCTGCACCTGGCTCTGGTCGGTCCCGAAGTACGACAACATGAGGAACGTGCCGCCGATCAGGCCGGACCAGAACGTGAAGTCGTTGGTCACGTCCAACGAAAAATCGAAGGCGCGGAGCCGGCCCGCCGCGCCCGCCAGGGCCAGCGCGTGGTCGGGCGCTACCGGGAGCTGCACCAGGAGGGTCACCATCACCGCGATCAGCGCGAAGACGATGAGCGCGATCTGCTTCACGTCCACCCAGGTCACGGCCTGCACGCCGCCGATCATCGTGTAGATCACCGTCGGAATGCCCATCAGGGCCACCGACCACAACAGGCTCCAGCCGAAGATGGCGGAGAACACGACGGCCGGTGCGGCGATGATCGTGCCGCACGACATCCCCCGCGCGACCAGAAAGAGGAAGCTCGTCAGGGATCGCGTGCGCGCGTCGAACCGCCGCTCCAGGTACTCATACGCGGTGAACACTCTGGCCCCGTGGAGGAACGGGACCAGCGTCACTCCCAGGATGACCATGGCCAGCGGGAGGCCGAAGTAGAACTGCACGAAGCGCAGGCCGTCGGTCGCCCCCTGGCCCGTGGTGCCGATGAGCGTGATGGCGGAGAGCTGCGTCGCCATGACCGACAGGCCCACCGCCCACCACGGGAGGCTCCGGTTGGCCAGGAAGTAGCCCTCGATCTCGCGCGTGCCCTTGGCTCGACGCACGCCGTCCACCAGAACGTACACCAGGTAGACGGCGATGATGACCCAGTCTAGCGCGCGCACGACCGGGGGATCATCGCGTGTAGCGGATTTGGAGCAGCCAGAGGAGCAGCAACGTCGCCACCTGCATCGCCATCACGCGCAGCAGCGTGCGGCGGAAGAGCCGCGAGTCATGGTCAGGTTGCGGGATGTCGGACATGAAGTGGCAAGAAGATTAGAACAGGACTCCCGGGGAGACCAGGCCATGAATCGTCAGGAAGCTCAAAAGCCCGCTGCACGGAGATTGACGCGAAGCGAGGGTGGGGCTTTCGTTCGCCGACCGGGCACACGTCCACATCTTTGATCTGGTGACGGAGCGCGCGAGACGATGAAGCGGATGTCGGTACTGATGGCCGTCGCCTTCGTGGACATGATCGGGCTCATGCTCGTCCTGCCGCTGCTGCCGTTGTATGCCCTCCATCTGCACGCGAGCGCCACGACGATCGGGTTCCTCACCGCCTCGTTCCCCGTCGCGCAGCTGCTCGCCTCCCCGGTGTGGGGGCGGGTGTCGGATCGCTACGGGCGCCGACCGGCCCTGCTCGTGGGGCTGACCGCGTCGAGCCTGGCGTACGTCGTTTTCGGATTCGCCGGATCGCTCTGGTTGCTGTTCGTGTCACGCTTCATCCAGGGCCTCGGCGGAGGCACGACCGGAGTGGCGCAGGCGTACGTCGCGGACACGATGGCGCCGCACGAGCGGGCCAAGGCCCTGGGCTGGCTCTCCGCCGCCACCAGCCTCGGCGTCGTCATCGGCCCGGTCGTCGGCTCGTTTGCCGCGCGCGCCGGTCAATCGGCGCCCGGCCTGGTCGCCGCCGCGCTGTGCCTGTGCAACGTCGCATTCGCCTGGAAGTGGCTGCCGGAGTCGCGCGTACTGCCGAAGCACGCCACCACCGCGAGCGGGCGACACGTGCCGCCCCCCGAGCCGCGACCGGTGTTGAACGCCATGTGGGACGTGATCCGGCATCCGGGCAGACCCGCCGCCCAGCTGATCTGGATCTACGCGGTGGCCATGCTCGCCTACAACTCCGCGCCGGCCGTGTTCACGTTGTACCTCTCGTGGCGATTCGGCATCGACGTGACCAACATCGGCTGGTTCTTCACCGTATTCGGCGGCGTCGGTGTGTTGATGCGAGCGTTCGTCGTCGGACCGATCAACGATCGTCTCGGGGAGGTGCGGACGATGCGCGTGGGCGCGACGCTGTACGCCCTCGGGTACGCCCTCCTCCCGCTGGCGTCCTCGGTCCCGCTGTTCCTCCTGTTCCAGGTGCTGCTGCCCCTCGGCACGGCGCTGTTGTTCCCCGCGACATCCGCCCTCGTGAGCCACCGGACCGACCAGCACGAGTTCGGCCTGATGATGGGCGTGCAGCAGGGCCTGCGCGGCGTCGCGAGCGTCGCCGGACCGATCTGGGCCGGGCTCGCCTACCAGCACCTTGGACCCCGCGTCCCGTTCTACGCCTGCGCCGTGATCATCGCGTGCGCCTTGCTGCTGGCGAGTCGCGTACCACGCGGGGAGCCGGTGCCGGCGGCGGCGTAGCGCGCCGGTCTGGTTTATTTTCCTTGCCATGATTGCTGCCCTGCTCGCCCTGCTCGGGGCGCCCGCACCCGCGCCTGGCCCCCCCCGGCCGCGCCTGGTGGTCGTGATCACCGTGGATCAGCTGCGCCCCGACTACCTCGACCGCTATCGCCCGCAGCTGCGCGGGGGGCTGGCGCTGCTCCTGAAGCAGGGCGCGGTGTTCACCGAAGCGTACCACGACCATGCGATCACGGAGACGGCTCCGGGCCACGCGACGATCTTGTCGGGGCGCTGGCCCGCCCATACCGGGATCATCCGCAACTCGGTGGGCGTGCAGGACTCCACCAGCCCGCTCGTGGGCGGGCCGGGCCCCGGGGCGTCACCCGCGCGGTTTCAGGGAACCGAGCTGTTCGACTGGCTCAAGGCGGCCGAGCCGGCGGCGCGGGCGCTCTCGGTGTCGGGCAAGGACCGCGGGGCGATCCTGCCGATCGGGCGCGCCAAAGAGCAGGTGTACTGGTACGTCGGGGGCGTGTTCGCGACCAGCCGCTATTACGCCGACTCGCTGCCGATGTGGGTGCGGGCGTTCAACGCCGAGCGCGTGCCGTTCCGCGCCGCGGGGACGCAGTGGACCCTACTCCTTCCCGAGCGGGACTACCCCGAGCCCGACAGCGTCCCCTATGAGAACCTCGGGCGGGACTTCGTCTTTCCGCACCGCCTCCCGAACGACAGCACCCAGGCGGCCCGCGCCTTTGTCGCGACGCCGACGATGGACTCGCTCACGCTCGCGTTCGCCCTCGAAGGCACGCGGGCGCTGCGGCTCGGCGTCCGCGGCACGACGGACCTGCTCGCGGTGAGTCTCTCCACCACGGACTACATCGGGCACGCGTACGGCCCCGACTCGCGCGAGATCCACGACCAGGTGCTGCGATTGGATCGCTATCTGGGCCGGTTCTTCGAGCAGCTGTTCGTGCGCTACGGCGGCGGCAACGTGCTCATCGTGCTCACCGCCGACCACGGCGTGACGCCGTTCCCGGAGCGGTCGCGCGCGCTGGGGCGGAGCGGAGCGGTGCGCGTGACGCCCGACAGCATGATCCAGAGCGTCAACGCGGCGCTCGATGGGCGCGTCGGCGGGCGTGACTGGCTCACCTTCGAGAGTGGCATGCTGCTCGTGCCGGATCGCGCCCGGCTCGCGGCGCAGGGCGTGAACCCCGACAGCGTCGTCGCCGACGTGGCCGTCCGGCTCCGCCGGCTCGCGGGCGTGGCGCGGGTCGACCATCCGGGGGATCTGGTGGCGGCCGACAGCGCCGATCCCACGCTGCGCCGCTGGCGCCACCAGATCCCTCCGGATGCCGGCGTGGAGCTGGTCGTCACGCTCAAGCCGTATTGCATCTGGGGAATCCCCAACGCCCCCATCGCGATGCATGGTCAGCCGACCGACCTGGACGCGCACGTGCCGTTGCTCTTCTGGGGTGCGGGCGTGAGTCGCGGCGAGTACGGGACGAGGGTCCGGACGGTGGACATCGCGCCGACATTGGCGCGGCTGCTCGACCTCACCCCCGCCGAGCCGCTCGACGGTCGTCCCCTCACGGAGGTGCTCCCATGAGCCAGAAGCTCACGGCCGATCAGGTGCGGCAGGTGGAGGAGATCGAGGACTTCCAGCGGGCGGCCGATCGGCTCAAGCACCTCGTGACTGAGCTCGAGTCCAACCGAGCCGGACAGACGCGCACCATTCAGCAGCTGTGCGAGAAGATCGCCATCGAGGCCTCTCAGATGCGTCAGCGGGCCCTCACCGGCACCATCGGCACGATCGCGGACGTCGCGGGTGGGATGTCGGTGATGGCGGGGCGCGGGGGAGGCGTCCTCATGAAGATCCGGGCGCTCGGCGACGCGGTGAACAACATGCAGATCCAGCTCGACGCGGCGCTGAAGCACGCACTGAAGCCGCCGGAGCCGAAGAAGCCCGCCTGAGCGTGCCCGCCATCCGTTGCACCGGGCTCGTCAAACGCTATGGCGACGTGCTGGCGGTTGCCGGGCTCGATCTCGCGGTGGCCGCGGGAGAGTGCTTCGGCCTGCTCGGGCCGAACGGCGCCGGCAAGACCACCACCATCGAGATCCTGGAGGGGCTCACGCCTCCCGATGCGGGAGACGTGGAGATCCTCGGGCTGCACTGGACCGGCGGCGCCGAGACGCGCGCCCTGCGCGAGCGCCTCGGCATCCAGCTCCAGGACACGCAGCTGGCGGACAAGTTGACGGTCGAGGAAACGGTGCGCCTGTTCCGCAGCTTCTACCGGTCGTCGCACACGGTCGACGAGGTGCTCGCCCTGGTGGAGCTCGAGGAGAAACGCACGGCCTGGGTGGGCAAGCTGTCCGGCGGGCAGAAGCAGCGCCTCGCCGTGGCGTGCGCGCTGGTTTCGCGACCGGAGCTGCTGTTCCTCGACGAGCCGACCACGGGGCTCGATCCACAGTCGCGGCGCCAGCTGTGGGACGTGATCGGCCGGTTCCGCGCGGCGGGGGGCACGATTCTCCTGACGACGCACTACATGGAGGAAGCGGAGCGCCTGTGCGACCGGGTCGCCATCATGGACCACGGCAAGATCATCGCGCTCGGCACGCCGGGCTCGCTCATCGCATCGCTCGGCGCCGAGCACGTCGTCGAATTCGCGCTGGCGGACGGCGCCGCCCCCACGGTCGACGAACTGGCCGCACTCCCCGGGGTCCGAGCCGTGCGTCCGGCGCCGGACCGGACCGCGCTCACGGTCGCCGAGGTGCACCGCGCCGTCCCGGCGCTGCTGGCCCTGCTCGAGCGGCGCGGCGCCGCGCTCTCGCTGCTCGCCACCCACCACGCCACGCTCGAGGACGTGTTCGTGACGCTCACGGGGAGACAGCTGCGCGATGCGTGACCACCCCCTGGTCCAGCTGACCCTGGCGCGCATGCGCGAGTTCTACCGCGAGCCGGAGGCGATCTTCTGGGTGTTCGGGTTCCCGATCGTGCTGGCGTTCGCGCTGGGCATCGCCTTCCGCAACCGCGGGCCCGGCGAGCTGCGGGTCGCGGTGGTGCGCCAGGCGGGCGACTCGGGGCTGGCCGCGGCGCTGGGCCACGCTCCCGGCCTCACCGTCGCGGTCCTCGACAGCGCCGCGGCGCGACTCCAGCTCCGGACTGGTCGCGTCGCGCTCCTCGTCGTCCCGGGCGCGCCCATCGTGTACCGGTACGACTCGACCCGCACGGAGAGCCGGCTGGCGCGCCTGCAGGTGGACGACGCCGTGCAGCGGGCGCGCGGGCGGGCCGATCCGGTACGGGTCGAGGACGAGCGCGTCACGGAACCGGGCGCGCGCTACATCGACTTCCTGATTCCCGGCCTGCTGGGCATGAACCTCATGGGGAGCGGGCTGTGGGGCGTGGGCTTCTCCGTGGTGCAGGCCCGCACCAAGCGGCTCCTCAAGCGCTACATGGCGACGCCGATGCGGCGGAGCCACTACCTGCTGTCGTTCGTGCTGTCCCGTCTGGTGTTCCTGTTCGTCGAGGTCGCCGCACTGGTGGGGTTCGCGTGGTGGATCTTCGACGTGGGGGTGCGGGGCTCGTTCGGCGCCGTCGCGTTCATCACGGTGCTCGGCGCCCTGTCGTTCAACGGGCTCGGAATGCTGGTGGCGAGCCGTGCCCGCACCATCGAGGCGGTCTCCGGACTGATGAACCTCGTGATGCTCCCGATGTGGATCCTGTCGGGTACGTTCTTCTCGTATGCCCGTTTTCCGGAGGCGATGCAGCCCTTCGTGAGGGCCCTGCCGCTCACCGCGCTGAACGACGCCCTGCGGGCCGTCATGATCGACGGCAGCCCACTCGCGCGGCTGGGAACGCCGCTCGGGATCGTGACGGCGTGGGGCGTCGCCAGCTTCGCCGTCGCGCTGCAGATCTTTCGATGGCGCTAGGTCAGGGGCTCACGATCACGACGCCCTTCATGCCCAAGGTGTCGTGAAACATGCAGTGATACGGGTAAGCTGTTCCACACACCGGCCGCGTCATTCGTGGACGTGTGCTGCGTCGTGCCACCATTGCTCCAGCTAGTGTACGAGACGTCCCCGCCTCGCAATCGGGATCTTGTCCGGCTCGTGTTCAACGCCCGGTTCACTCTCCTCGCAGGACAGCCCTGAGCCGGCGCAGCAATCCGCGTGACCGCCGCAGCGCCTCCCGGAACGCGGTCGCCGTCTGGAAGCGCGCTGCCGGATCGCTCGCCAGCGCACGGCGCAGCACCTCTTCCAGCTCGCGCGGCACGTCATGCCGGGCGTCTGTGAGCGGCGGCAGGTCGTCGGTGGTCTGGCGGGCGAGGATCGCTTCGGGCGTGCGTCCGTCGAATGGGGGGCGACCGAGCAGCGCGAAGTACGCCGTCGCGGCGAGCGAGTACAGGTCCGCGCGCTGGTCGACGCGCTCGCCCAGGAGCTGCTCCGGCGCCGCGAACTGCGGCGTGCCGCTGCGCGAGGTGGCACCGCCGAACCGGCCGTCGCCACGCAGCGCCAGGGCCAATCCGAAATCCGTGATGCGCAGCCGCCCGTCGGGCTCGATCAGCATGTTCTCCGGCTTCAGGTCCCGGTGCACCAGCCCGAGGGCGTGCGCGTGTTCGAGCGCCGAAAGCCCCTGGTCGAGCACGCGCACGGTCTGATCCACCGAGAGCGGTCCCTGCGCCTGGACCAGCTGCGCGAGGTTCGTCCCGGGCACGAGCTCCATCGTGTACCACTCCAGTCCCGCCCGGCCCATGATGTCGTAGATGCTGACGATGCTCGGGTGCCGCAGCCGGGCGGCGAGCTGCGCCTCGCGGCGGAACCGCTCCGTCACGGCGGCATCGGCCGTGAGCGACGGGTGCAGGACCTTGATCGCCACGTCGCGCTCCAGCCCGAGGTCGCGCGCCCGATACACTCGCCCGAAACCGCCCGTCCCGATCTCCTCGAGCAACTCGTAGTCGTCTCCCAGGGCGCGGCGCAGTCGTCGCTCGAAGCCCGCCTCCGCCAGCTGGGGGGTCGCCGCCGGTTCCTGAAACACGCCGGCGTCGCTCACGAAGTCCTCGAGCATCTCCGTCGCCGTGAAATAGCGGCTGCTGGGCGCAGGCTGCAGCGCGCGCAACAGCACCCGCTCGAGGGCCGCCGGCACCGCGTGCCGCAGCTGCCGCGGAGGCACGACCCGCGCCGGGTCGGCGTCCGGCTCGTGGCCGGTGAGCACGTAATAGACCAGGGCTGCCACCGCGTACACGTCGCTCGCCGGCTCGCCCGGCCCTCCGGCGCGCACCTCCGGCGCGACGAAGGCCCCTCCCGCCCCGCGCTCCTCGGGGGGAACATAGGGAAGACACCAGTTGGCGTAGCGCAGGTCCGTGATCACGGCCCGGCCCGAGAGCTCGAGCATGAGCGTCAGCGGCACGATACGACGGAGGATCACGCCCCTGGCGTGCGCGTGCTCCGCCGCGCTGAGCAGGTCCCGCACCAACGTGTGCGCGGTCGGGATGGGCCGCGGTCCGCGCCGCAGCGCGTCGGCGAGACTCTCTCCTTCCACCCAGTTCGTCGTGCGGTAGGCGAAGCTCCCCGGAATGGCCGCGGCGTACACGTGGCGGATGGTGGGGTGGTCGAGCGCGGCGAGGGTCTCCGTCTCGCGCAGGAACCAGGCGCGCCCCGGTACGTCAGGCGCGAGATGCGCGTACAGCGCGACGTGCCGCTTGAGCACACGGTCCCAGGCGTGGTACACCACGCGCTCGACCGTCGCGGCCACGAGCCGGTCGATCCGGAACGCCGGCTCGAGCACGCGCACGACACCCTCGAGCAGGTCGGCGGGAGGCGTGGCGGAGGTCATCGCCGCCCAATTTAGCGACCCTT
>Ga0209806_1002314_pt1 | contig 11938 bp, 12 predicted proteins | sample GraSoiAngelo_152_FD_186166 | JGI IMG/M metagenome (GOLD analysis project Ga0209806, IMG submission 186166) | Grasslands soil microbial communities from the Angelo Coastal Reserve, California, USA - 14_1009_12_30cm (SPAdes) (version 2) | ecosystem: Environmental > Terrestrial > Soil > Grasslands ... | reverse complement strand
GTTGCCGGCGAGCAGGAAGACGGCGGCGATCAGCCAGATCGCGCCACCGATCACTCGGGCGATGCGGCGTGTCTCGTGGTCCTCGTGAACGTCGTCCCGTTTGAGCAGGCCGGCCGGCTCGAGCGCCCGCCAGACGAGTTGCCGGACGACATCGGCCGGCCACCAGAAGCGGCCCACCAGCATGATAAGGCCGGCGATCGCGATCAGCAGGCTGCCGGCGACGCCCTGGAGGATGAGTCCGGCCGCGACCAGGACGACCATCGTCCATTGGTGCGCCTTCCGGGCCGTCCGATCGTACAGGGGCAGTTGACCGATGGCGTCTGTCATAAGTTGACTTTCACGATCCACAAACTCAACAATCTGAGGTTGTCAGTTTAGGTGCCGACAAAGCCAGCAGTCAAGCCGGAACGCGAGTGGCGCGACTCCTACGCCGACAAGGACCCCGGCGCCCTCGCCGACGCCGACGCCAACGCTGCGACCCACCCCCGTGCCTACCTCAGGGCCCACCCCAGTTCCAACTCCAGCGCCGACCCCAGTTACAACTCCAGCGCCGACCCCGATTCCAACTCCAGGGCCCACCCCGACCCCAGCTCCGACGGCCACGCCAGTCCCGACTCCAGTGCCGACTCCAACTCCCACGCCGACGCCGACGTCGGGCGCGGCCATGCCGGTGGGCGATATCACCGACGCCAACGGTAGCTGGCATCAAGTCTTCGCCGAAGACTTCAACACACCCGTGCCCCTGGGGAGCTTTCCCGGCCCTGTCTACGGTGGCAGGTGGGGTGTCTATCCCAATGGCTGGCACGACACCAGTGGCAACGGGACCTACTACCCATCCAGGGTGTTGAGCGTCAACAACGGTCTCTTGAACATGTACCTGCACACCGAGATCATCAACGGTGTTGCCGTTCACATGGTGTCCGCGCCGGTTCCCCGTTTGCCCGGCAGTACGGGTTTCGCAGGTCAAGCCTTTGGCCGATACAGCGTCCGGTTTCACATCGATCCCGTTCCCGGCTATAAGACCGCCTGGCTGCTCTGGCCGGACAGCAACGTGTGGCCTGCGGGCGGTGAGATCGACTTCCCGGAAGGCAATCTGACCGGCTCCATCAGCGCCTTCATGCACTACGCGAGTTCGGCTGGAGGTCAGTCAGCCTTCCCGACCAGCGTACCCGAAGCCGGTGCCTGGCACATCGCCACAACCGAATGGCAGCCGGGCAGGGTGACCTTCATTCTCGATGGGCGCGTTATCGGGGTGGCGCTCACCCTGGTGCCCACTGATTCCATGCATTTTGTGCTTCAAACCGAGACTCAACTCAGCGGAGGCGCACCGAGTAATACGGCCGCGGGCAACGTTCAGCTCGATTGGGTCGTGATTTACTCTCGGGCTTGAGGGCTCAGGAAACGCCCGCCGCCTGCCGGGCACGGTAGGCCTGCCGGTAGCGGATGAGGGCCTGGGCCGAATCGCCCTGCTCCTCCAGGACCTGGGCATAATCGAAGGCCACCCGGCCGGTCTCCATCGGGCTGTCCACCGCGGCCGCGATCTCGAGTGCGCGCTCGAAATGGGCGCGTGCTTCTGCATGTTCCGCGTCGGCATGCCTGATACGCCCAGCGATCCGTTCCGCCGAAAGCCTGGCGAGGGGATCGGCTGACAAATCGGTCGCCTGCAGGGCCGCCGTGATGCGTGAGACAGCGACCTCCCGGTCGCCGGCGTCGAGCGCCGCTTCCGCCGCGCCGGCCAGGAGATGGGGCAGCAGGTCCATATCGCCTACCTGGCGCAGTTGTGTCGCACCCTCGAGGAACAAGCTCTCGGCCTCCCTCGGTCGACCCTGACTGAGGAGAATCTCCCCCATGTTGTTGCGGAGCTGCGCGCCCATGCGGATGTCCTGGAGGGTCTCAAAGGCCCGAAGGCTGCGCTGCGCATAGTGCAGCGCTCGGGTGAGGTCGCCCGCCCGCTGGAAAGACATGGCGAGACCCTCGTAGATGCCGCCCAGGGTCGGCATGTCGAGCACGTTCTGCGCCCCGGCGATGGCTGCCTGGTAGCTGGCGATGGCTTCTGTAGGCTGGCCCGAAACGTAGTGGAGGTTGGCGCGATGCCCAAGAATCCTTGCTTTCAGCACCGGGTCGGTCAGCCCCGCATCCTCGTAAGTGGTGAGCGCCTTATCCCACCATCGCCCAGCTTCGTGGGGATGGCGCAGTTGGTAATGCGCCCTCCCCATCTGGTCGTACATGTCGACCACGAGGGCCCGCCAGCCGAACGCTTCGCCCGCCTTGATGGCGGCTTGCAATACCTCAATCGCCTCAGGGATGGCGCGCAGCTTCAGATGCGATTCGGCGAGCACGAGCTGGGCGCGAGCTCTCGTCTCGGGCAGGATCCGAGACCGCGACAGTAGCTGGAGCATGAGCTCGCGAGCCCGCTGTCCATCCCCCCGGCGGAGTCGGGTTTCCGCTTCGAGCAGCGTGAACTCGTGTGCCGTGGTGGAGTTGCTCGGGTCCTGCAGGAAATACTCAATCGGGCGATGGAGGCGCTCGGCAATGATCTGCAGATTACGGGTGGATGGGCGGCTGCGTCCGAGCTCGATTTGATTGAGGAAGGCGCGACTGAAGTCCTTCTGGGCGACGGCCGCGAGGCTCAGCCCAAGCTCCATTCTGGCCTTACGAACCCGGGCACCCAGCTGCTCGGGCGTGCGTGGACTCATGAGGCGTTTCGTAGCCGTCGCCGTCAACTATCCTCCCGTTCTAATTCGCAGGGCAGCCGCTAGATAAAACGCGCAACAGGTCTACAGCGTACGGTCGTTTGGCCAAATGTCGGCGAGCAGGGCTCCCTCCGGAGCGCCGTTGGGCCAGATGACCGCTTGTCCGGTGGGGGCTCGGCCCCCAGACTGGGCCACGGTAAATGAGGCGGCGATCCCGAGCGCGACGGCAAGCGCCAGGCAAAAAGCGACTAACGGATTGGCTCTCAACGTATCCCCTCCCTCTTCTAACCAGCCGCCGACCGACGAGAATCATATCCCATCCTGGCCACGAACTTCGCGGGTGCCTGCTATTGCTTGAACGAGAAGGTGTGCACCCTGGCGTCCCCGGTTGCGAGGACTAGCCGCTGGTATTGGTCATCCACTGAGTACCAAGCGGCGATCCAAACGATACCGGTGAGTGTCGTCAAGGCCTGATCAACGGCGCGGCGCCCTTGTGGTCTGTTTGAGGGGAGGGGGAGAGAAAGCGCCTTACGGGCTGGGTGGCGAGGGAAATCGGGGTTCGAGGCTCGGCGGGAGGCGTTTTACACCCCGCCGGCCCCAAATTTGCATCAGCACGAGGGCCAGCACGAATACGGCTGCAGCCGCGATCCATACGCCGGGCGATGGAACGGGTATTGCCAGTGCGGCCAAGGCCCCGATAGCTCCGGCGACGGCCGCCACGATCACGGTCAGCATCCCGGGCAAGGTCTGAGGCACGTGAAACACCGATCCCAGCTTTCGAGCAGCGGTCAGATCAACGCCGAGTGTCTGGAGAGCGCCAGGTAAATCGTCATACGGGCTGGCGACGAAGTGAGGCTCGAGCTCCGGATGGAGCGCAAGGTACGCGTTTCGGAGCCTGTTCATTCCGATCACCCACCGGTAGTCATCACGATTGAGCGCCATCAGTCGGGCGACCGTGGCGATGCCCGCGAACAGGACGATGGACAGCATGGGGATCGCGATCGCGATAAACGTCCGGCCGAAGTGATCGACCTGGGCGACCAGTGCCAGCGCGATCATGGCGCCTGAGAGGATGGCCAGGAAGATGGTCACCCGGGTCAACGCTTCGCTGTAGGTCAGCGCGCGTGTAGCGAGCAGGCTCCAGTGCTCTGTGGCCAGGACCTGCAACCTGGTGGAAGCCCCAGGGTCGACTCGAGCCGACGGCATCTCGCCTACTTCTCTATCCAACTTACTTTGAGGTCGAGTCTAACGATCTACCGGGGACGACGACCGTCAGATGCGCTCGTGCCGCCGTTCCTCGATCAGGACATCCGAGACCGAAGACCCAGGCCGTGTCCTGGCCCGCACCTTCGGGACACGCGGCGGCTTCGTTGCGAGACTGACCTCACCGCGCTGAGCCAATTCGGCCAGTCGACCAGGCAACACGGTGGACCGATGCCGAACGAGTTCGGCGACCGGTCGTCCCCGTTCGGTCACCACGATGGTCTCACCAGCGGCTGCTCGCCGGACAAATTCGTTCAACCGCGCCTTAAGGGCCCGGATTCCAACCTGCACCATGACGACCACATATTGCGGGAACAACCCTGTGTGCTAACCTGTGGCCATGCGCCTGCACATAAGTCTTGATAAATCACTGGTCGCGAATCTCGATGCACGGGTTGGGAGTCGCGGCCGCAGCGCGTTCATCGCTGCCACCATCCAGCAGGCGCTAGAGGATGAGGGGCGGTGGGACGAGATCCAGGCCGCCCTGGGCTCGTTGAAGGACTCGGGTCACGCCTGGGACCGTGATCCGGCCAGCTGGGTGCGGTCTCAACGGCGTCGAGACCGTCGCCGGGTTGGCTGACTGCTGCCTTGAGCGGGGTCCTGCTGGATACCACAGCCCTGATCGATGCGCTGCGCGGGCGGGCGTCAGCAGCCCGGATTGTCCGGCTGCGGTCCACGGGTGACCGTCCCTACGTGTGTGCGATCAACGTGGAAGAGCTGCTTCGTGGAGTCAAGCCGGCCGAGGAAGCCTCCGTCGCACACCTGCTCAACGGTCTGCGCATCGCCCCGCTCGGACGCAGCCAGGGAGAACAGGCGGGACTGTGGCGACGTCAATTTGCCGCCCGAGGGATCACCCTCAGTCAGGCCGACTGCCTTGTCGCCGCCGCCGCTCTCGGCGTAGGGGCCCGGCTGGCGACCGGCAACCCGCGCGACTTTCCAATGGGGAAACTGGTGGTGGAGCACTGGCCCAGCGGGGCGTGAACGCTGTGTTATACATATTTTCCGTGAGCGGCCAGGGCCAGAAGGAGGCAGGACGTGGCTAAAAAGTTTGTTGCCGAGAAGCAAATAACCATCAGAGCCTCAGCTGATGCCGTCTGGCGGGCACTGACCGACCCAACGCTGGTCAAGCGGTACCTGCACGGCACGAATATGGAGACAAACTGGAAGGTGGGGAGCCCGATCACCTGGAAGGGAGAGTGGAAGGGCAAGCCCTACGAGGACAAAGGAACCGTCCTGGCCGTCGAACCGAAGAAGCTGCTCAGGACCACTCACTGGAGCCCGATGGGTGGCAGCGAGGACAAGCCCGAGAATTACCACACGGTCACATACGAGCTTGCCGAGCGAGGGGGCGAGACCGTCCTGACGCTCAAGCAGGACAATAACGCCAGCCAAGAAGAAGCGGACACGATGGCGGAGAAGAACTGGGGCCCGGTTCTCGAAGGTCTTAAAGCGGTAGCCGAGCAGAAGAGCTAAGCATTATTGCCCGAGGAAAAGGACACCGGTCGTATCGCCGAGGCTGGCAAAGGACGCCCATCTCCCAAAGGCGTTCATGGAGAAATTCGCTATCGTCTCGGGATTGTCTGAATACTCTTCCGGAACAGGGTGAGGCAGTTCTCTCCGGTATAAGTGACTCTTCACCAGAAAATCTACGACGCTAATGACGAAAATGGGATCCGCGTAGTCGCCGTCTAACTTGGCTTCAACCCAGGGAATCCGGGCGTCCAGAGCTGAAAAGTCAATTTTGGCTCGCAACCAGAGCTCCCCTGTCCAACTCCGGGCGAAGTAGAGATGCCCGTCGTATAGATAGATATCCCATTTGTCTTCCATGACATCAGCCAGGAAAAGCGGCCCGTCGTTGCTCTCGCCATTGAATGGGAAGCGGAGATCGCACGCTAGGCGTGACGAGTTCGCAGGAGAAAGGCCTTTATGCTGGCTGCCGTCTGATGCTCGAAGCCTGGAGAAACTCTCTGCTATCCGTGGATCGCCCGTGGTCGAGGTTGATGTAAGCGTCAGGGGCCGGCAATCCAGGACGCGCAGCCGCCAGGCATTCTGCTCAGGCTCGAGCCATCGGAGCGCATCCGCGAGCGGCTCACCCTTGACCAGGTTTGCCTCTCTCCAGCTTCCGTATGGGCTGCCGGCCAGGTCTATATTTTTGGGGTCGGTTCTCCGGCCCGCGCGGTAGACCTCAACGGAACCTTCGCCGCGTGTGGCTTCGCCTCGACTCCCACTCAGCGGGTCTTTCAACCGTCCATCTCCTTCAGGGGCTAGCACGGCGCGAGGCGCGCTGAGATTTTTCCGCCTGTGCCCTCGCTCGCGCGGCCTCGTCCTCGGCTTCCTTTGCCCGCTTGTTAGCGCGCTCGGCCGCGGCTGATGCGTCGGTCGCTTCCTGGCGCAGACGTTGTGCGCTTGCGACAGCTCGTTCGGCGCGCTCTGCGTCGTCCTTAGCGGCCTTTTGCACCAGCTCCTCCGCTCGGCGCGCGTCGGCTCGTTCAGCCCGCTTGTCGGCGGCGGGTCCGCTCGCGACGCCGAATAGTTCGAGCATGTCTTCCCCAGGCTGGGGCTCGGTTGTCAAAGCTCCCGCCTCAAGAAGCCGCCAGGGATCGCCGCCCTTGAGGGCAGCGAGGCGCAGGATCTCTCGGACCTGTCGAAGGGCTTCTTCGCTGGCAGCGTGGCCGCCCTTCCGAAGTGCCGACGCGGCCGCGTTACCGGCGGCGTCGAGCTTTCGCTGGAATTCCTCGGATGCGGCGCGCAACTCTCGCGCTGCGTTGGCTCGGCCCGCGCCGGCCGCCGCCTGGGCTTTCGCGAGCGCCTGTCCCGCCTTGCGTAACTCGTCGAGCAACGCTCGATCCTGACCCGCGACCTGGTTGGCGGCCCAGAGCACAACCGATGGTTTCTTCAGCGTGGACAGCTGCCTGGCGAGGGCGGACTGGCCAGACGCCTTCAGCTCCTTGATCCGGGCATTACGTCGCGACGTGAACTGGTCCAGGGGTTGCGCAAGGAGCTCAGCGGCCAGCGTCTCAAAGTTCAATGTCATGACGCTTCCTAGCGCCAGTCGTCGATCACGTAGGCGCCCTCGCGGTTATAGCCTGGCTCGTTCGGCCGGTCCATGATCACGCCGAGGAAGTCGGGCCGGAAGCCGTGCCGGCGCATGGCCTCGTATGCCTCCGGCCGCGCGGCGTTGGCTCCGCCCGCGAGGCGGCTTACACCGGATGAGATGGCCAGGGCCTCGCATGCGTCGAGAAGGCGGTCAAACGATTCGCCGGCTTTCGGTCCCGACCGGGCGGCACCGAATTTGATCAGGCAGAGCCCGGTGCCTGCCTCGGAACCAGGTCCGGCGTGGCAGATGGCGAAACCTTCGAGGCGCGAACCATCCCAATGGAGCACCGTGTCCCCCGTCTTCTGGGTTGCGACGGCCAGGATCTCACTGGTGAGGTCGAGGCCCTCGTAGATCGAGTCCGCGAGGCCCCGGCAGGCCTGAAGCGCTTGTTTCTGGCCGGCAGGGGTTAGCTGCGTGTATCGCGATGAGCCCGCCGCCTGGCGGGAAGGATCGGGTTCCTTTGACATCACTGCCGTCAAGTAGCGTGGCCAGAAACCGAACTTTTGATAGAGCCCGACGTGCATCGGGCTTTGCGAGAAGGTTAGGAGACCCAAGTGGCGGTTACCCCAGCTGCGGAAGATCTCCATGGTGGGCTCGAGCAGTTTCTGAGCGATGCCTCGACCCCAGAGGTCGGGACGGACACTCAGCGGACCAAAGAATCCGATGCTCCCCCAATTCGCGGCGAAATTGGAGCCAACCACCTGGCCGTCCAGCTCAGCCGCGATCGCGGCTTTGGGATCCATCAACCATCGGGTGCGCACGCGGTCGGCGTCGCCGGAACGGTTCATCCCTAGGAAGGTGGCGAATGCCGTGCCACAGACTTCGGACGCGGTCGGGAGATCGTCTTCGCGAAGCGGTCGGATCAGCAGACTGGCGACCGCGGTGGGGTTCACGGCGTCACCAGCCTACCCCAATTCGCTAAGGCAAAAGGCGAAAGGCTTTGCCCTCTTTGCTCCTCACTGCCGCGAAGTGTCGGCGATCGAGCGTGACGACCAGATCGGTGTGCAGCCTCTCAGCGAGGGCTATCACTGACGCATCGATCCCACCGAGGGGGAAGTTGGCATAGCGGTCGACGAGCTCGCCGATCCGTGTCCAATCATCGCCCTGCGGGCTACGAATATCGATGCCGACGAGCGTTTTGAGGAAGCGAGCCTCTACGCGCGGTCCAAGCCGGGTTCCGACAAGATAACTCGTTTCGGCTAGCACAAGCGCCGGAATCACGATGCGGAAACCACCACTCTGCAGGACGTCGATGCAGCGGTCATGATCCTGGTCGTCCCGATCGACCGCCGCGTAGAGCGGCCCGGTATCAACGACGCCGACGCGTAGGGGCAGTCCTCGGCTCCTTCGCCCATTCGCTCGCCAAGATCGCTTCGGCCTTTCGCGCCGTGTCGCGTTTACCGCTCCGGCCGAGGCCGGCAAACGGCAATCGCTCGCGTCCCCTTGAGGCGCCGGTCAAGTAGGTCTCCAGTGCCTCGCGGACGACCATGGCAGTCGATATCCCTCGGCCGCGGCGCTCATAGTCCAAGAGTCCGGCGAGGTCATCAGGAAGCAGGATGGTTGTTCGGCGCATATGTGCATATTAGCATATGCGCGAGGTCTGTTTTTAGGAGCTAGGGAGGGAGATCGAGCCCCACCTGACCCTCCCCCCGCTAGCGGGGAGGGAAATTAGTCCAGGCTGGCGGGGATCCGGGCGAGGGGTTGCCCGGCGGCTGATACCGGCGAGGCCTTCTGGGTCCCAGTTGAGTAAACCTGGCTGGCACCCGTCTGGGCGCCGACGAAAAAGTGGTTGTCGTCGATCCACATCACAGACAGGATCGTGCCGGCGACTGTGAAGGTCGAACCTCCTACGGTGATCACCTTGATGATCGTCTCCGACGTTGTGTTGGTCGTGTCCGCCCCAGCATATGTCGTGCCAGAGGGGGCGAGTCCACCGGGCTCGAGACCGGCGGCGAAGGTTGCGCCTGCCGCCCCGGTCCAGCCGAGGACCTGCGTCTTGTTTGCATCGTACGTGCCGCACGGAACCCCGGCGCGCGACGGCAACCCGAGGAGTCCGCAGCTGGAGCCGCTGTCCCGGCCGATGGTCGCGGTCCGGGCGGCAGAAGTCGCGCTCACGACGTGATACGAGGTTGCGTCAGCCAGCCCGGGGCCACCGCCCTGGGTGCACGTGCCGGGGTGGTAGCCGAGAACGATATTGCCAGCACGCCAGCCCACCGGCCAGACGGCGGCTGAGGGCGAAGCGCTGGGCGCCCGGGCGGAGAAGATCTGCGGACCGAGCGTCGAGGCTCCGACAGCCGTGACCGTCAGGTGCTGGCTCAACGGCGAACTGGAGTAGTCAATGGTGTTGAGCGCGAACTGACTGTCGTCGGGCGCAACCGAAAACGCGTACGCGGTGTTCGGCTTGGATTGGACGCCAGCGAAAGCTACTCCCGTCTTGCCGTCTTCCTGGAGCCATTTGATGCCGCCCGAATCGAGGAAATAGGCGCGGGTGTTCGTGGTGCTGACCGGGGGCGGCGTGATGATGCCCGCTTCCACTGGCCCGCATTTAGCGGTGTTCGGCCAGACGGCGTGGGCAGTGGCTAGCACCCGGGCATCGTAGGAAACCAGGCGGAGGGTGTAGCCAGTAGAGTCCTGGTCCCACTCGACCACCGCGACCGCCGGGACAGCAGGCGGGCTCGAGGCCGAGGGACTGGCGGAGCCAGACGGGGAGCCACCTGTGGTGGACGTGCTGCCGCATGCTGCCAGGAGTACAAGGGGGAGGGAGATCAGCGATCGGAACCTCATAGAAGGGCAGAGATTACGCCCTCACCAGGCCCCCAGGCAAGGGGTTGCAGCCAGCGGCCGGTTAGGAGCTTACGGTTGGGGCCTTGATCGTTATCTTCGAGTTGAAGTCGTGAAGGTTGAGGACCACATGGGCGGTGAGGTGCGCCGTGGAACCCGCCGGGATTGTGAACCCCGCGCGCGAGGTGGCCTTGTCGCCGAAAGCCGAAGCGAGCGCGGACAGGTCGGCTGTGACGTCGGCGTCGTAGCTGAGACGCCGGATCAGGTGGTCGTTGCTACCGGTCCAAACATCGGCGGTGAGACTGGCATTCTGCAGCAGAGCCTGGATGGCGGCCATCGCCTGAGGGTTCTTCGACTGGTGTCCTGCCGTGATCTGGGCGAACAGCTTGACCAGGTCCGGCACGATCCGATAGTGGTCGACGCTCACTCCGTTGATCGTGGATGGCTGGTCGTTGATCTCAGTCAGTGACTTCGCGGTGTCCAGGACCGCCTGGTACGACAGCTTTGGCTTGGAGGCGCCGGACGCATTGTCGTGCGGCCTGGTGATGGCCTCCCATTTGAGTGTCATCGGGTCCTTGTAGTACAGGCCTCCGCCCGCGGCGATGACTTCGGTGTCCACCGTCAGGCCGCCCAACTTGGCCTCGATGGTGGCGTCCAGCTTGTCCGGCTTCTGGGCGGCGCCACTGATGGTGAGCTGCACGGTCATGTTGCTGGTGAGGAAGCTGCCCTCAGAGCCGGCCTTCGCCTTTAGCTGGTCGACCAGCTGCTGCGGCAGCGTCAGGGTCACCGTGCCGGTCAAGTCGAAGCGGGCCGACTGCAGCTTCGCCATCTCCTTGCCGGTGGTCGAGAGGCTCTGCTGGGGCGTTTCCGACCTGGCTGCCGCCGGGGCAGTCACCCCAGCGCAGGCCGACAGGAGGCCGACGGCGAGGACCCCCACCCCGACCCTCCCCCTCAGGGGGAGGGAGAAGTAATTGGTATTCACGGCTCTCTTGAGTATATGCACCGCCGGCGCCCTGAATGTGACAGGGAGGTCGCGGTTACTCGATAGCGCCCGGAGAATGCCTACGCGGCGGGGGAGAGAGTGCTGGAGGGAACGGAGTGATCGGTGGCGCGGCCGCCAGAGAGCTGGCCGAACAGGATCAGGATGCAGGCCCACCCCGTATAGAGAATGGTGCCACTGATATACGGGCCCAGAGAGCCACCTTCCTCGAGGAAGAAGAGCGCGTTGGGCCAGGTGTTCAACGATGCGTGGAAGAGCAGCAGGATCAGCATGCTCCGCCGGCTACCGTTGTACAGCCACGCCGAAATGATCGAAAGGGAGAGCGTGCGCACCAGGAATAGCGCGATCGGCAGGTGGCTCTGAGCCGTCGTCGGAATAAGGAACAGCGGGGCGTGCCAGATGCCCGATACCAAACCGATCGCGACTGCCGCCGCCAGCGTGCCAGTCGCGGACTGCAGTCGTGACTGGGCGTAGCCGCGCCAGCCAAATTCCTCACCGATCGGCCCTCCGAGCACGAGCACAAACAAGAAGGTCGAGGGCAGCGCCAGCCAGCGGGCTGTATCGCTGAAGTCCGGGACCACCCCGCCCTTCAGGATGTGGATCCACAACACTGCGATCCGCACCACCGCTGGGAGGATAGCTGCCGCCAGGTACCAGCCGATGCCGACTCGCCACCTGAACACCTGTCCGAGCAGGCCGCGCACGCCTACCATGCCGCGGTCGCGGGCGACGATTCCCAGAGCCGCAAAGAGTGGGCCAAACGTGCCCAGGATCACCAGCAAGGGCTGCGCTCCCAGGGGTACCTGGATAAGCCCCCGATCCGCCGCCACGAGTGGCAGCCAGCACACCCAGGAGATGGCCACGGCGTTCAGAGAGAAAACGATGAAGGCCCGGGTGCCGGCCAGGCGCCTCCTTGCCATGGGCATCAGGGTGTAACGGGCCGGCTGCCGGTCAGCTTGCCGTTCGGAAATACAGGATCGCTCCCGGTTCGACCTCCCGCAGGGCGCGGTAATGGGCCGCCAGCCAGGCTGAAAACCCGGGGATGCTGGTCAAGCGACTGCCGTCAACCAGGATCAGGTTGACCCGGTAGCGATTGGCCGCGGC
>Ga0209806_1002306_pt1 | contig 11959 bp, 12 predicted proteins | sample GraSoiAngelo_152_FD_186166 | JGI IMG/M metagenome (GOLD analysis project Ga0209806, IMG submission 186166) | Grasslands soil microbial communities from the Angelo Coastal Reserve, California, USA - 14_1009_12_30cm (SPAdes) (version 2) | ecosystem: Environmental > Terrestrial > Soil > Grasslands ... | reverse complement strand
TTGCGCTCGACGTCAGTCGTCGGGGAGGTGAACCACGTACGAAGGAGCTGCTCGCTCGCCCCATCGAGGCCGTAGAACTCTTGCGAGACGGCGTTGAAGAGCGCGGTGATTTCGGCGAGGTCGTCTTCGGTCGGAGGACGCAGGTTCATACCGGGACGAGCTCGTCGAGTGTGCCGGCGAGCCCCGTGAGGTCCGGGAGCTCACGCGTCGGCCGCGGATCGCCCTGCTCGCCCAGGCGGTTGATCCACACCGAGCGGAGCCCGAGCTCGGTCGCAGGCACGACGTCGTGAAAGTGGCTCTGAGCCACGTGGACATGACCGTCGCGCGGCGCTCCGGTCTGCTCGAAGAAGCGCAGCCAGTGTGCAGTGGCGGGTTTGTAGGAATGGATCTCCGACGCCACGATCGCGCATTCGAACGGCACGCCGATCTGCCGCACCGATGCCTCGATCAAGTCACGATCGGTATTCGAGAGGATCGCCAGCTTCCAGCCCCGGTCTCTTGCTCCCGTGAGCGCAGCACGAACTTCCGGAAAGGGCTCCCAGGAGGGAAGCGAATCCGCGAGCGCCGGAGCCTCCTCCTCCGAAGCGCCGAGCTCTCGCATCGCCGCGGTCATCACCTCGCGGTAGGTGAGAGAACCGTCCGCCTCGAGCGCAGTGGTCCTCGGTGGAAGGGAGCGGCGCGGTCGCGAGCGGCACGATATTGGACTCGACGCTCGCGTCCATCACCCACAGCATCTTCGGATGGTCCTGGCAATGATCGGTCACGGCTTCGTCCGTCACGATCAGCAGTCCGCGGCCCAGAAGCGGTAGCACGGTATGCGTAAATCCCGGCAGCGGCGGGTGATAGTCGAGTCGGGAGATGAGCCGGGGCTGACCAGGGTCGGAGATGTCGAGGATGATCACGCCGGCGTCGGCGTAAGCGACATACGCGCGATCTGGTCGTTCGGGAAGCACCGTCACGTTGTGCGGCCTGAAGCCTTCATCGTGGATGGGGTGGCGAGTCGGGGGCGGTGCGGGGTCGCCGCGTCGTGTTCCGGGAAGCCACCACCGTCCGATCTCTCGGGGTCGGGAGGGGTCGGCGACGTCGACGATCACGACGACCTGGTCGTCCAGTCGATGGGTCGGCTCGAAGTCGGGCATCCCGGTCGCGATGTAGGCACGGTCGCCGACGAGGCCCACCCAGTGCGCGCCCCGAGAGTGTGGCCCAGAGGTGTCGAAGGTTCCAAGTCTGCGCGGATGCACGGGATCGGCGACGTCGAACAGCTCAATGCCGGCAGGTGCGTCGCCTGGCGAGGCGACCTGGTAGGCCACCGCCATAAGGGTTCCGAAAATTGACAGCGAGTTTGAGCGCACACGGGCATGAGGCAAATCCTGCTGGTACACGACCCGGGGCCTTCGCGGATCGGTCACGTCGACCGCGGTGAAGTTCTTCGGCGCGGACTCGTGCGCGACGAAGAGCGTGCGGTGCCCACCGTGCTCCACCATGCCCATTCCCTCGCCGCCGTTTCCAAACCCGGCGAGATCGTCTTGGGCGAGGAGTCGCATGCCACGAGATTCAGCGCTTTGCGTTGACGAACAATATGACGGCGTGATATGCCTCGCGCAGTACCGATAGGCGCTGGAGGGGAATAAACGTGCGGCGATCGTTTGTCGCTTCGCTCTTAACTCTGGGGCTCATAGGAGCCTCGTGCGCAGGTGGGTCGACCGCGCCGTCACCGGCGGCTTCGTCCACGAGCAGCCCGGCCGGCTCGGCGGCAACGTCAGGCAAGGTTCCGCTTTCGGCGGCGACTCCGAAAGACTGCCCGGCTCCGGCTGGCGACGTCACCATCACGATGTGGAGCAGCACCGAGGCCCAGGGCAATGCCGTTGAAAAAGCGATGATCGCGGAGTACACAGCGGCGAACCCGAATGTGCACATTACTTACACCGGCGGCCTCGACTCGAACGACTCCAACACGAAGTTCCTCGCGGCCGCGTCGAGCGGAGGCGGTCCGACGATCGTCGGGACGAATATGGCGCAGGTGCGGGTCCTCTACGACAACAAGCTGATCTCGCCGGCGGTCCCGACGGCGATGTGTGGCAGCAAGCAGCAGGACCTCATCGATCGCTATGTCTCCGGCACGATCAATTCCTACATCTTTGATGGAAGTGTCTACGGGCTGCCGACGCAGCAGAATTCGTGGAGCTTCTTCGTCAACAACAGAAAGTTCACTCAGGCTGGTCTGAATCTCGCCACCGACATCCCGAAGACGTGGGATCAGGTCGCGGCGTTGCAGGGCAAGCTGAAGAAGGTCGACGCGAACGGCCGGATCACGCAGAAGGGCTTCGAGTTCCGCACCCCCGCGATCCAGTGGTACATCAACATGACCACCGACTTGATGTGGCAGGTCCAGGGTGAGTTCTTCGACGCCGCCGGCAATCCCATCTGGAACTCGGACAAGGGTGTTCAGGTTCTCAAGACCTGGAAGGCGAACATCGTCGACCCGAAGGTGACGACGAATGTCGGCAACTCGCCGTACAACGACTTCGCGAATGAGCAGGACGTGATGTCCTACGGCGGCCCCAACGCAGTCGCTTTCATCGAGTCTCTCAATGCTGCGATGAAGGGCAACATCACCGTCGCGCCTATGCCAAAAGCGGGCCCCGGCCCGAACTTCCTCTATGGCTATCCCGCCGTGGTGAACACCAACGCGACCGACGCACAGAAGGCCGCGGCCTGGAACTTCTTGAACTACATGTACAGCGATCCGAACCGCTGGTTCAAGAACACAGGCCTGTTGCAGCCGCTCAAAGGCTGGTACGAGCTGCCGGCGGCGAAGGACTTCAACGGCCTACCGGTGTTCATCTCTGACATGACGAACGCCCGGGCGCTGGTCGCTACGACCCACTACAGCCAGCTCCAAGACGCGTGGAAGAACGCGATCGACCGGGTTATCCTCCAGAACCAGGATCCCAAGGCCAGCCTCGATCAATCGATCAAGGAGTACAACACCGCGATCGGCAAGTAGTCGTAACAAAAGGCGAGGCCCCGAACCTGCGAGCACTTGACAGGACGGGGCCTCGCCGATTTTCATCTCGGCCGGGGGCTTACGCGCGTGGGACCCTGGGGTTAGGAGGCTTCATCTGATTCGTCATGCGGTCCTCTTCGTTCGAGGCGACGGCGTCACCGCGGAGCAGGTCCTGCGAGCCAAAGAGGGAATGGCCTACTGCTATTACGGCAGTGGAGTTCTCGCGCTCGACTTCGGCGAGGATCTCGGCGTGGGGGATCCGGCCAACTACGACTTCGGCCTCATCCACGACCATCGCGATCGTGAGGCATGGGAGGCGTACAACAAAAACGACACCCATCACCGCGTCGGTGAGTACATCAAGACGATCACGAAGACCGATCGGGTGGCGCGCGTGGACTGGACATACGATGGTCCGCCGTCGACCCGCGGTCGGGTTCGCCACATGGCGATGTACCGCTGGCGCGACGGCGTTGACGATGCGGCGAAGGCCGCGGTCAGAAAAACCCTGAAGGCCCTGCCGGCGGCCTGCCCGACGGTCCGCTGGCTTGGCGTCGCGGATGATCTCTTGTGGTACCCACCGAACTACGACTGGATCGTCGAATCACATTTCGACGACCCCGAAGGGCTGAAGGCCTTCTTGGACCATCCCGCGCAGCGCAAAGCGGCCGCATTGATTGCTGCGTCGACGAAGGCAGACGCTGTGGCCCTGCTTCAGCATCGCATGCTGGCGGGATGATCATGACCACAACGGACCGGTAGTGAATTCGGTTCTTCATCCGGCTCGCGCCGGGCGGAGATCGTCGCGAGCCATCGGGCGCGTCATCGGGAGACGGCGCGGCCCGAATCAGAGCTACTGGGGATTCTTCATGGTGGTCCCGATCCTCCTCTTCTTCATCGCGTTCAAATTTCAGCCCATCATCCGCGAGATCTTGTTGAGCTTCACCAACGCCAACCCGTTCAATTCGAAGCGCGACTTCATCGGGCTCGACAACTACATCCAGCTGACACGCGATCCGCAGTTCATCAACTCCGTCGGGGTGACCGCCTACTACGTCGTTGGTTCGGTCATTCCCGTCGTCGTGGCATCGCTGGCACTGGCCCTCTTATTGAACGAGCGCATCCCAGGTGTGCGGCTGTATCGGGTCCTCACATTCTTTCCGGCGATCGTCCCGATCATCGTCGTGCCGATCCTGTGGCAGTTCCTCCTTCATCCCTACGGCCTCGTAAATCTGGGATTCGGGATCTTCGGATTCCCACCGATCGACTGGCTGCGCGATAAGTCGGCCGTCATCCCGGGCTTTATCCTCGCCACCGATTGGCGGCTCGTGCCGTTGTTCTCGATCGTCTATCTGGCTGGTATTCAATCGATCCCGGAGTCCCTCTACGAGGCTGCGAAGATCGACGGTGCGACGATCCTGCAGCGGTTCCGCTGGATCACGCTCCCTCTGCTGCGGCCGACGATGCTCGTTGTCGTCATCATCGCAACGATCTTCACCGCGAAGAGCTTCACCCTGGCTTACGTCTTGACGGGCGGAGGCCCGGACAACGCAACGACGACGCTCCCTCTTTTCATCTTCAGGTCGGCTTTTCAATACTTCAGGGTCGGCTACGCAAGTGCCGCTGCTATGGTCCTGCTCGCCGCGATGATCATCATCACGTTGGCCAACCTCCGACTATTCAGAAGCGAGGACTGACTCACGAAGATGATCGCCCTGCGCCGCGACCCGGCTCGGCCGCTGTTCCTGTATAGCGCGCTGACGGTCGCCGCGTTTTTCCTCCTGTTGCCGGTGTTCTGGATGATCTCGACATCATTCAAGAAGATCGGGGCGGTATTCAGTCTTCCGGTCCAGTGGATCCCAACCGATCCTCAGTTCGAGAATTACCTTCACGCCTGGTCGAATCCATTGACACAGTCCGACTTCACGAGGTACACGGTCAACAGCGTGATCGTCACGGCGTCGGTGACCGTTCTGAACGTCCTACTGACCAGCCTCGCCGGGTACGGACTCGCCAAATATCGGTTTACGGGTCGCAGCATCTTGTTCGTGCTCATCCTGGTCACCCTGATGCTGCCGCTCGAGGTCATCATGGTTCCTCTCTACCTGACGACCAAGGACTTGGGCTGGCTCGATTCGTACCAGGGGCTGATCTTTCCGGTGGTCGCCGACGCCTTCGGCGTGTTCCTGATGCGTCAGTGGTTCCGGTCATTGCCGGACGAGCTGCTCGAGGCCGCTCGCATGGACGGTGCAGGCCATCTGCGGACGTTCATCCAGATCGCTCTGCCGCTGTCGTTGCCCGCGATCCTGACAGTCGCCGTATTCGCGTTCCGCGAGACCTGGGACGAGTTCACGTGGCCGTATCTCGCAATATCGACGGAGGCCCTCCGGACCGTGCCGCTCGGCGTGCGAACGTTTCAACAGGCCGAGCTCACGAACTTCCCCGAGATCATGGCGATCGCGACGCTTGCCTCGATCCCGCTGGCCGTTCTCTACTTTGTTTTCCAGAAGTACTTCGTACGGGCGATCGCGTCCAGCGGCGTCAAGGGCTGACGCGGGGGCCCTATGTGGCCGCAGGCGGACCAGGGCTGGTCGCGGCACGAAGGCTCGCCTCGTGAACTGAGGCGGTATCGAGCTCGCCAAACTCCTCGTCGAGAGCCGCGGCGAAGAGCTGCGACGCGGTCGCGAGGATTGGCACGGGGACCCCGCAGGACTTCGCGAACTCCGTGATGATCCGCAGGTCCTTCTGGAAGAGCCGGATGGTCATTGAGGGTGGCGAGTACTTGCGGGCGGCCATCATCGGGCCGCGGATCTCCAGCATTCGGGACGTGCCAGCTCCGGCGGAAAGGACGCGGATCGCGAATGCGGGGTCGATGCCGGCATTCCTCGCCAGCGCGAGCGCTTCGCCGGCTGCGGCGATGTGGATGGCAACCAGATGGTTGGCGATGTACTTGATACGCGACCCAGTCCCGAATGGGCCCACGTTGATGACCTCCCGGCTGACCAGATCGAGGACGCGTCGACAACGTTCGATCGCGCCCTCGGAGCCGCTCGCGTAAACGATGATGTCGCCGCGCTCGGCCTGGACGCCGGTACCGCTGATCGGGCAGTCGAGAACGTCCGCACCCTGCGGCTCGAGGCGGCCACGCAGTGCCTCTTTGTCGTGGAGTCGGAGGGTGCTCATCTCGATGACCGTCGTGCCCTTACGGACGCCCCGCGCTAGGCCGTCCGGGCCCTCGGTCACCGCGTCAAGCGCGGCCGATGACGGCAGGAGCAGCAAGACGATCTCGACGCGCTCGGCGACCTCACGCGCGGAGGCTGCGCGGCGTCCGCCCGCTGCCGCGAACGCGTCGGTGCGCGCTTGGTCGATGTCGTGGCCGATCACGGCGACGCCGGCGCGAAGAAGATTCCGCGCGATCGCACCGCCCATCACGCCGAGTCCGACGATGCCGACGCGGTCGACCGGCGCGGCCGTCGGCTCAGCGAGCGGCGACTGTGCCACAGCCGCCTCGCATGACGTGCGAGAGCCGGGCCGTCCAGTCGTACTTCGTCGCAGCCGCGACCGCCCGCATCGCCTCTCCATAGAGCTCGCTGTCGAGCAGACCGCGGGCCGCCGCGGTGTCCGGCAGCTCGACGTCGAGGATCCAGTCGAAGTCGGTCGTGAGGCGGCCCACGTTCGTACCCGTCGTAACCCTCACCACCTGGTGCGCTTTCTCGAGGCCGCGGGCGGCGTCGAGGGCCCGCTGCTTCGCCACGGCGGTCGCATCATCGGCCCAGACGAACATCGCGACGTGCCGGACGTGGCCGCGACGCGTCAGCGGCGGTCCGTCGTACTCCCAGTCGACGCGGGCGGTGAGCTCGTCCGTCGACACGAGTCCGTTGAAGTCCGAGGCGGCGTTGTGAATTGGATCGACGCCGTAGGCGTCGTGCCCAGCCCAGTCGTCGAAATCGAGGTGGAGCGCCACGTCGAAATTGGCGGGCGGCGCTTTCGGCGACCGCCAGCGAGGAGTCCGGTCCCAGGGTCGCACGTCTCGCAGCGGCTTGGTCCCGCCGAAAAGGTCGGACCCGTAATCGCCAGCCCGGACATCCCGGCACTCCATACAGAGGTAGGACAAGCCCTTGAGCATCTCGACCTGCTGTTCGGGGGTGGTCGTGTCCCGGAGCATCCACAGCACCGAGTGTCGCAGCGGCATTTCCCGATCCTAGGCCGAGACGCGACGGCGACGCAGCTCGGCACGCTCCTCTCGGCGTGAGGTCCAGCGAGGCTGGGCGCAGATGTGGCCAAGGAACTCGACGATGGTGTGGGCCGCGAGGTACGACGTGATGCCCGTTCCGACATCCAGCAGCGGGTTCACCTCGACGAGATCGAAGCCGACGACATCGCTGTGCTCGCTCAGAGCGATCAGCGTCTCCCGAAGCTCGTCGTACGCCAGTCCGTTCGGCTCACCGGACACGCATCCAGGCACGAGGGCCATGTCGAGGACGTCGATATCGATGCTCACGTAGACGGCTGCGTTGGCCGGCAGGGCTGCCGCGATGGCGCGCGGCCCGCGATCGCGGAACTCCTCCATCGCGATCACACGGTTGCCGTCGCTGATCGAGTCATGCACATCCGAGCGGCGGTTGCGGAGGCTACGGATTCCGACCTGGGTCAGCGTCTGGACGTGCGGCATCTTCCGGATGTGCCGCATCGGCTGGACGTTCGTGTACATGAACCCGTGCCGGAACGGCGTGTAGTCGATGTGGGCGTCGAAATGGACGACGTGGATCGGTCGGTCCCAGGCCCGGACCACGGGAGCGCTGATCGCGTGATCACCGCCGATGACGACAGGCAGCGCACCAGCCGAGAGGATCGACCGTAGCGCGGTCGTGACGTTTTCCCAGGTGGCCTCGGGGTTTGTGGGAAGGATGTTCACGTCGCCCGCGTCCGCGATCAGGCCGTTCGTCAGCTCGTGCTCAAGAAAGGTTCGATCGGCGCGTCCGTCGTAATAGCCATTGACGTCGAACCGCAGCGAGTGTTCGCGGATCCGACGCGGGCCCAACCTGGAGCCGGGCAGGTACGGTGACCCCTCGTCGGACGGAACGCCGAGGACGGCGATGTCGGAGTCAAGTCCGGAGAGATCGGCTTGTATCCGTGCGCGCAGGAATGAAGGGATACCGGCGAATGGATAGCTGAGAGATCGCTGGTTCCCGATGGGCCGCTGGTCGTCCACCTGATCAGCCTCGCTCTCTGCTACATCCGCGACCAGAGAATACATAGCCGTCGTCAGCTGACTCGGCCGGCTTACCCGGCAACGTCTGCCACACCGAAGGGGTGCCATCCGTTGGCGACGAGCGGCCATCGCGCCACCGCCTCCCAGGCCTCCGCGAGGTCGAGAAGCATCCAGTCCCCGAACCGTGGCCCGACGATCTGGAGCCCGAATGGAAGCCCGTTCGGGAGATGTCCCGCGGGGAGGGAGATCGCTGGATGGCCGGTCAGGTTCGGAGGCTCGGTGTTGAACACCCAGCCCGGCAAACCCGCGGCCTGGTGGCCCGCAAGAACGCCCTCGGCGGACCATCCTTCGACCGTCAACGTCGGCGTGGCCAACACGGCGTCAGTACCGAGAAGCTCATCGAGCTCGCGCGTGTAGCGATACCGGCGCCGCCGCGCGCCCGCGTGATCCTCGAGCGTCACCTCGAACGCGGCCCGCATGTAGCCAAGGAACACCGGGTCCAGGCGCTCGGCGTCGCGATCGATAACGTCCCGTCCTAGCGCGTGGGCCTGCTCCACTCCGACGATGCGAAACCAGTCGGCGTCCTCATAACCCCCGGGGAAGATCCGCTCCAAGTCGACGTGCTCCAGTCTCGCCTCGAGGACCACTCTGAGCCGGTCAACCGCAGCGCGGAACGCGGTCTCGACCGGCGTCGGCAGGGGAGGCCCCGCGAAGAACCTGGGCGCGGAGAGGATGCGTTCCGGAGGAGGACGCCGGTCCGGGCGCCAGGTCGGCAGCGCCGCGGGGTCGCCGTTCACAGGCCCGACCAGGATCCCGAGCAGCAGCCGAGCGTCGGCGACCGTCGCCGCCAGTGGCCCATGGCCGTTCAGATCGGGGCTCGCGAGCCCCCGGTCGCGGCCGATGAGGCCGGCCGTTGGCTTCAGGCCGACGAGTCCGCACAGCGCCGCCGGGATCCGGACGGATCCACCAACGTCGGTGGCGGTCGCGAGCGGCGCCAAGCCTGCGGCGAGTGCCGCCGCCGAACCGCCCGACGATCCGCCTGGCGAGAATCCCCGCACCCATGGATTCCCGGTCGCCCCGAAAAGTCGGTTGGCCGTGAAGCCCTCGAACGCGAACTCCGGGACATTCGTCTTGCCCACCAGGATCGCCCCCGCGTTGCGAAGGCGCCGGGCGGCGACGCCGTCGCAGCGCGCCGGTGCCTGACCAGCCCGGAGGAGCGAACCGAAGGTCGTGGGGAGACCCGCCGCATCCTCGATGTCCTTTACGAGCAGCGGCAAGCCCGCGAGCGGCCCTGGGTCGGCGCCTCGGCGAACGGCGGCGTCCAGATGATCGGCGTCGGCGAGCGCGCCGGCGGGTCGGACCGCGATGACCGCGTTCAGGTCGCGAGCGGCTTCAATCCGCCGGAGCGACTCCTCCACGAGTCGGCGAGCCGGCAGCGCGCGGCTGCGGACCGCTGCGGCAAGCGGGGCGAGCAGTCCGGGGCGCGACGCCGGTGTGGACGTCGTCATCGCTTCATTCTTTTCCATGTCGCGCCTCCGGGGCGCAGCACGAAGCCTCCCACTACCATCGCGGCGATCGTCTCCAACGAGGTGCGTCATTCCTCGCTATTACCCAGAGGACTCACTCGCGTCGCCGCGGTTCACCGGTCCATCGACGTTCGCGCGCCTGCCGTGGGTCCGGACCCTCGAGGATGTCGACGTCGCCGTCGTCGGTGTGCCGTTTGATACCGGAGTCACCTATCGCGTCGGCGGCCGATTCGGACCGAACGCCGTGCGAGCCGCCAGCGTGATGCTGCGTCCCTACAACGCCAACCTTGAGGTGAAGCCTTTCGACGTTTTGTCCTGCGTCGATTACGGCGACGTTTCGATCGTCCCTGGCTACATCGACCGGAGCTACGCGGCGATCGAGGCCCTCGTTGCGCCCATCGTGAAGGCCGGCATCATCCCGCTGCTGATCGGCGGTGACCACGCTTGTACGCTGCCGCACCTGCGGGCCACCCGCACTCGCGGGCCGGTCGCGGTCATCGACTTCGATTCGCATACGGACGCCTGGGATAGCTACTTTGGCGAGAAGTACAACCACGGCACGTGGATGCGGCGCGCGATCGAGGAGGGCCTCGTCGATGTCGGCCACTCGATCGAGGTCGGGCTGCGCGGGTCGGTCTACGAGGCTGGCGATTGGACCGGCCTCCGGACCGAGCTCGGCCTCGAGTACCTCACGACCGAGGAGGTCCTCGCCCGCGGGCCAGATTCGGTCGCCGCGTCGATCCGGGCGCGCGTCGGCGATCGGCTCGCGTTCATCAGCTTCGATATCGATGTGGTCGATCCCGCGTTCGCACCAGGCACCGGTACGCCGGAGCCAGGCGGCCTCTCCGCGCACGACGCGCTAGCTATCGTCCGTCGGCTCCGGGGCTTGGACTTTGTCGGCTTCGACGTCGTCGAAGTTATCCCGGCGTACGACCCGGCGGGCCAAACCGCGTTCCTTGCCTCGAATCTCGCCTACGAGATGCTCTCGCTGGTGGCGCTGCGACGGGTCGGTCAGTAGCGCCACCGCCGTGGCGCGATCCGCTGCCGCCGGGCTTTCGTTGGCCTGAAGGTATCCGAGCAGCCGCCTGCTTCACCTTCGATGTCGATGCCGAGAGCGCGATCCTTTTCGATCGTCCGCAGGCAGCCGAGTGGCTCGATGTCATGAGCCATCAAGCGTACGGACCCCGTGTTGCCGTCCCGCGGCTCCTCCGACTCCTGGACCGGCAGGGTATTCGGGCGACCTTCTTCGTCCCCGGCTATAGCGCCGAACGCTGGCCGGAGGCGGCGCGCTCGATTCGAGACGCGGGTCATGAGATCGGCCACCACGGCTACCTTCACGAGGGCTCGCGGGCCGCCGACGCCGCGACGGAGGAGGCGCGCCTTCTTCGCGGGCTCGAGGCGCTCGATCGGGTGCTGGGAGTGCGTCCCACCGGCTATCGCGCACCGATGTGGCAAGCCTCGTACCGACTGCCGCAGCTACTTGCCCGTCATGGCTTCCGCTACGACAGCGGATTGATGGACGCTGATCACCCTTATCGACTCGCTGTGGGCCCCAATCCTGGTGACCCGACGATCGTCGAGCTGACCGCCCACTGGGCGCTGGATGACTGGGAGGCTTACAACTACCTGCCGGACATCACCGGCTCTGGGGTCATCGCACGTCCATCCGAAGTGCTTGAGCGCTGGACCGCCGAGCTCGAAGCGCTCACCGAGGAAGGCGGTCTCTTCGTCCTCACGATGCATCCCTTCTTATCCGGTCGGGCATCACGAGCCGCCGCGCTAGAGCGGCTCCTCGAGCGGGCGAAGGCCATCGAGGGCCTATGGATAGCGACGTGCGACGAAGTCGCCCGCCATGTCGAGAGACTCGATCTGCCGCCGGTCGTTCACGAGCCGCCGCCGCTTCCGACGCAGAGCCCTCGGTGACCGCCACCCCGGACTCCGTCGCGCTGGTCACGGGCGCGAGCGGGGGCATCGGGCGTGCAACTGCCGAGCGACTCGCCGCTCTGGGTTACCGGGTGGCCATCAACTACCTTACGAATCGAGCCGGAGGCGAGTCCGTCGCGGCCGCGGTCGGCGGGCGCGCGTATCGCGCCGATGTGTCGGACCCTGCCGCGGTGGAAGAGCTCGTGGCGCGCGTCGAAGCCGAGCTCGGGCCCATTGCGATCGCCGTATCGAACGCCGGCATCTATCAGCAGGTCGCCTTGGAGGATGTGA
>Ga0209806_1002301_pt1 | contig 11978 bp, 9 predicted proteins | sample GraSoiAngelo_152_FD_186166 | JGI IMG/M metagenome (GOLD analysis project Ga0209806, IMG submission 186166) | Grasslands soil microbial communities from the Angelo Coastal Reserve, California, USA - 14_1009_12_30cm (SPAdes) (version 2) | ecosystem: Environmental > Terrestrial > Soil > Grasslands ... | reverse complement strand
CGGGGTCGAAGTGGTAGTCCCAGGCGTACTCGGTGATCAGCGTCCGCGACATCACGCGCCCCTGGTGGCGCATCAGGTATTCGAGGACCGCGTACTCCTTCGGCGTCAGATCGATGGGCTTGCCGCCGCGCTGCACCTCGCGGCTCCCGGTGTCGAGCGTCAGGTCGGCGATCTTCAGCACCGGCGGGGCGATGGCCTTGGGGCGGCGTCCTAGTGCTTCCACCCGCGCCAACAGCTCCTCCAGGGCGAATGGCTTGGTGACGTAGTCGTCGGCGCCCATGCGCAGCGCCTGCACCTTGTAATCCACGCTGTCCTGCGCCGTCAGGACGAGCACCGGCATCGCGACCCCGCGATCACGCAGCGTCCGCAACAGCTCGCGCCCCTCGAGTTTGGGAAGCCGCAGGTCGAGCACGAGCAGGTCGTAGTGGCCGTCGGAGGCGAGGTTCAGCCCCTGCTCGCCGTCGCCGGCGGCGTCGACGTGGTTGCCCGCCTCCTCGAGGCCGCGTTTGACGTACTGGGCGACCGTCTTGTCGTCCTCGACCACCAGAATCTTCATCCGACGGGAAGGAACACCTTGAAGTTGGAGCCGACCCCCACCTGCGACTCCACCTCGATGCGCCCGCGATGGTCGGTGACGATGCCGTAGACCACCGACAGCCCCAGCCCTGTCCCCCGCCCCTGCGGTTTCGTGGTGAAGAACGGCTCGAAAATCTTGGACAGGTTCTCCTGCTGGATGCCGCCGCCGGTGTCGATGAACTCGATCAGGATCTCGTCGCGGCGGGCGGGGTTGATGTGCGAGCGCACCGTGAGCACGCCGCGCGCGTCCATGGCGTCCATCGCGTTGAGCATCAGCGCCATGAACGCCTGGATCAGGCGCTCGGCGTCCGCCGCCATCACCGGCAGGCCTTCCGTGAGCTCGCGGGCCACGGTGAGCCGCTTGAAGCGCTCGTGGTGCTTGAGCAGGAACAGGGTCTGCTCCAGGACGTCGTTGATCGCGACCGGCCGCTTGGCGCCCTGCTTGGGGCGCGAGAAGTCCAGGAGCGCGTCCACGATGCCGCGGCAGCGCTGCACTTCGGTGTCGATGATCTTGAGGTACTCGGCCGCCGCCTGTTTGTCGGCCGCGGTGAGCGCCGCGGTGCGCAGCGCCAGCGCCTCGGCGCAGGCGAGGATCGTGGCGAGTGGGTTGTTGATCTCGTGCATGACGCCGGCGGCGAGCTGGCCCACCGCCGCGAGCTTCTCGGTCTGCCCCAGACGCTGCTGGGCGAGGCGCCAGTCGGTGATGTCTTCCCCGATGGTGATGACGTGCGAGATCGTCGCCTCGTCGAGCCGCATCGGGATTTTGGTGATCCGGTAGAAGCGCGGCTCCCCCGTCGCCTGGGACTCCATCTCGACCTGCTGAAGCGCGCCGGTATCGAAGACGCGGTCGAACTCACGCTTCAGGAGCTCGCGCGGCTGGCGGTCGAGCACCTCGAAGATCTCCCGCCCCACGGCGTCCTCGCGCGCCACGCCTTGCGTGCCGCTCTCGCGCTTGCGGTTCCACGCGCGGATGACGTAGGAGCGGTCGATGACGTACAGGCCGACGGGGAGCGAATCGATGATCCGCGCGGCGAAGTTGCGCTGGGCCTCGACTTCGCGGGTGCGCAACGCCACTTCGGAGGCCAGATCCTGCGACAGCTCGGTCGCGGCGATCACCGGCGCGAGGATCTGCGCCACCACCACGGCGACGTCGTGCGCGACGCCGGCGAGGCGGCCCACCGGGATGATTACTTCCAGGACGCCGAGGGCCTCGTCTTCGTGCACTAGCGGCAGGCGCAGCAGCGTGCCCTGCGGCGTCCGCTCCTGGTGCGGCCCGGCCCGAAACCACTCCGCGGTGGGCGGGGCGACGCCGGGGAGGTGGGCTTCGTCGCCGGGAGTCGTGAGCGGGGAGAACGACGCGCCGTCGGGGGTGCGCAGCCACAGGCGGCAGCGCGTCAACGCCAGCCCGCGGCGCATCGCCCCGATCGCCCGCCCCAACGCCTCCTCCGACGCCAGTCCGTCGGCGAGGACGGCCGCCACAGCGGCCACCACCTTCAGGCCCGGATGATCGGAGTCCAGCGTCGGCGCGGCCATGTCGCCGCTAACCTAGGGATGCGTCCCCCGCCGCGCCAGCGGCGTGTCGACGTGCAGCGTGAAGAGGGCGCGGGTGTCCGTGCGGTGCCCGAAGAACACGGTCGGCCCCACCATCAGCGTGAATTGCGAGCCCCCCGGATTGCCGAAGCGCAGCCCCGGCAGCACCGCGACAGCGGCCCAGCGCGAGCCCACGAGGAGCGGCGAGTTGGCCGCGAGGTACCCCGTCACCTCGATCGTCACGTCGAGGCCGAAGGTCGTCACGTTGGTCGGGTCGCCGAGCTCGGCGAGCGTCGCGCGGGCGGTGCGCGCGCTCAGGGTCAGACCGCTGATGAACCCGCGCGTGCCGCCGAAGATCGCCCCCTCGTCGACGAACCCGGCGAGGCGCGCGCCCACGCCGAGGAAGCGCAGCGGGCCGGCGCGCACGGGGCGCGACAGTCCCACATCCGCCCCCTCGATCTGCCAGCCGCCTCCCAGCGTCGCAACGAAGCCCAGCCCTAGCGCCGTCTGCGCCGCGAGCGGCGTGGACAAAGCCGCCAGCACGCCCAACATTCCCACCATGGACCGACGCACGTTTGTCCTCCTCACCGGAACCGCCTCGAGCGGTTTAGTTCGTCCGACTGTCCCCCGCGCTGCGCTCGGGGCAGGCTCGTCCAAGCGAGCGGTGGGGCGGCTGGTCTTCGAGCTCGACGACCGCCGCAACTGGTCGTTGTGGTACCGCGGCGACGGCGGCCGCGTTCCGCTCTTCGCGGCGACGGCCCTCGGCGCTTGGATCGGCGACCGGTTGGTCACGCTCGCCGATCTCGAAGATACCACCGTCGGCGGCCGCCAACCCCCCGGCGGCGAGTCGATCCTGGTACGCGGGCGCGCCGCCGGCGTCGTCCTCGAAGCCGAGTTCTTTACCGGCGACACGGCCGCGATGCCGCTGGCCTCGGTGTCGCTCACGGTCTACCCCGACCGCGTGCTGCCCACGGTGCGGGGGGTGCGCTTCTTTCAACTCCCTGACGCGCTTTCCGGCGACGGCGACCTCACCGCACTGGTCAACGGCTACCACTCCTGGAGCGCGAACCACGTCGAGCGCGTGCGGGCCGCGGCCGACATGCCGGACCTCGTGAGTTTCGCAGCGCTGGGCCTGACTCGCGGGGCGCGCGGCCTGGGGCTGGCGTTCGATCCCGGCGAGCCCGGCGAGGCGAAGGTGAAGATCGGCAAAGACGGCCTCGAGGCGGTGAGCGACTGGCTGCCGGCCCGCGCCCTCCGCCCCGCGGGCGACGCCTCGGTCCTGCGGCTCTGTTACGCCCCCGATGGAGACGGGCTCGCGGCCCTGACGGCGCTGTATCGGCCCACCTCCCCGGTCGACCGGGAGCGGCTCGCCGCCATCACGGTCCCGGCCGGATGGTGCTCGTGGTACGAACTGTTCGGCAACGTGACCGAGGACGATGTCGTCGCGAATCTCGAGTTCTGCGCCGCGACGTTCGATCGCCGCCACTTTCGCCTGATCCAGCTCGACGACGGCTACCAGAAAGCCACCGGCGACTGGGACTCGAACGCGAAGTTCCCGCACGGCCACCGCTGGCTCACCGACCGCATCCACGCCCGCTCGCTGCAGGCGGGGCTGTGGATCGCTCCCTTCGCCGTGACCGACCGCTCCGGCATCCCCGCCGCGCACCCCGAGTGGCTGCTCAAGAATGCCGACGGACCGATCGTCTGGGACACGCGCGACGACTGGGGGGGCAAGGTCTACTCGCTCGACGGCGCCCACCCGGAGGTGCAGTCCTGGCTGCACGACTTGGCGCGGCGCATCGTGCGCGACTGGGGCTACGACTACCTGAAGATCGATTTCCTGCTGTGGGCCACAGCGGGCGTCGAGCACTTCGGCGGGCTCACGCACGCCGAAGCGTACCGCGCCGGCCTCGCCGCGATCCGCGACGGGCTCGGCCCCGAGGCGTTCCTCCTCGGCTGCGGCGCTCCGCTCCAACATGCCGTGGGCTACGTCAACGGCATGCGCATCGGCACCGACGTCGATGCGAGCTGGGGCGGCCTTCAGGCGCCAGCGCGCGCCGCGGCACTGCGCAGCTTCTACCACCGCGGTGCGTGGCTCAACGACCCCGACTGCCTCGTGGTGCGGCCCCCGCTCACCGACGCCCAGGCGCGCACCTGGGCGGCCATCGTCGCGGTCTCGGGCGGGGTCAACATGTTCTCCGACAACCTCCCCAAGCTCCCGGCGGCGCGGGTGCCCCTGCTGCGGCGCACGCTGCCCGTCGCCCCCGTCGCCGGGCGCCCCGTGGGCACCGCCGAGACGGAGCGCGAGGTCGCGCCCGCGATCGTCGCCGGCGACCTCGTGGTCCGCATCCCGGGACCGTGGAAGTTCCGCACCGGCGACGATGCTGGGTACGCCGCGCGCACCTACGACGAGGAGGCGTGGGAGACCATCCCCGTGCCGCAAACGTGGGAGCGCGCCGGACACCCCGGCTACGACGGCTTCGCCTGGTATCGCACCAGGTTCCAGCTGCCCGGGGCCAGAGATCAGGCGACGCCGGTGTTCCTGGAGCTTGGGAAGGTCGACGATGTCGACGAGACGTTCCTCAACGGTGTGAAGCTCGGCCAGACCGGCGAGTTCCCGCCCAACTACCGCGCCGAGTGGCTGGCGTACCGCCGTTACCCCGTACCCGCGGACGCGCTCAACTGGGGCGGCGAGAACGTGCTGGCGGTTCGGGCCTACGACGGCGGCGGCGACGGCGGGCTGTGGAGCGTGCGCCGCGACCGGCCGCCGCGGCTGTGGGTCGCCGAAGGCGCTTCGCGCTGGTGGACGGTCGTCGCCGTCAATTGGGACGACGCCGCGCAGTCGCTCACCCTGCCGCTCGCGAGCCTCGGCATCCCGGGCGCCAAGTTCGCGGCCTACGACGTGTGGGCCGACCGGCCCCTGCCCGACGTCGGCGAGACACTCTCCGCCAAGCTCGAGCCGCAGAGCTCGCTCACCGTGGCGCTGCGCGCCGCGCTGGCTCGGCCGCAGGTGATCGGCACGAGCCGCCACGTCGTGCAGGGCGCCGTCGATCTCACCGACGAGCGCTGGGATCAGGCGACGCGCACACTGTACGGGAAGTCGGTGAACCTCGACGGCCAGCCGTACACGGTCACGATCGCCGTGCCGAAGGGAATGCGGGCTTCGACCTGCAAGTCCGACCTTCCATGTACAGTCAGCCGTTTACAGTCCGGGCATACGGTGCTGCGGTGGGAGAAGAGCGACGGGCGGGACATCGGATGGGAGATCAGGTTTCGGAGTACGACGGCTGCTAGGACAAGCCACGGCTAGATGTACAGACGAGTAGCGGTGAATGGGGATGAGTGTTGAGTTACCGAGTCACTCTTTACTGTTGCCCGCTGTTCGTCCGTACATCTAGTCGTGGCTTGTCCTAGTCACCTCAGTCCTGTCAACTGTATCCCCTTCATGAAGTATTTCTGCGCCACGAAGAAGACGATCGCCAACGGAACGACCGCCGTCACTGCCGCCGCCATCTGGTACGGCCAGTTCGTGCCGTAGAACCCGTGAAACCGCGCGAGGCCCACTTCGACGACGCTCATCTCGACCGAGCGCGTGGCGACGAGCGGCCACAGGAAGCTCCTCCATTGGTCCACGAAGGCGACGACCGCAAGCGTCGCCAGGGCCGGCTTGCTCAGGGGCAGCATCACGCGCCAGAAAATCGTCCACTCCCCCGCGCCGTCCAGCCGTGCCGCGTCCTCCAGGTCGCGCGGAATCGTCTGGAAGAACTGTCGCAGCAGGAAGATCCCCCACACCGATACCATCTCGGTCACGATCAACCCTTGAAAGCTGTCCACCCAGCCCAGCGCGTGGATGATGAGGAACCGTGGAATCAGCAGCACGACCGCCGGCACCATCAGCACCGACAGAAACGCGAGGAACACGCGGTCGCGACCCGGGAAGCGCAGGCGGGCAAACGCGTACGCCGCGGCGGCGCTGGTGAGGACCTGCCCCACCACCACGCACCCCGCGAAGATCGCACTATTGATGAAGAGGCGGCCGAACGGCATCGCCGTGAGGGCCTCAGCGTAGTTGGCCCAGCGTGGGGAGCCGGGGAGCACCGCCGGGGGGGAGCGCAGCGCCTCGAGCCCTCCCATCAGCGAGGTCGCCACCATATAAAGGAACGGGGCGACCATGACCAGGGCGAGGAGCAACACCACCCCGCCACTCAGCCACGCCCCCACCCCCCACCGCCCCCTACGCATACTCCACCCGCTTCCCGAGCAGCTTGAACTGCGTCCACGTCACCCAGAACAGAATCGCGAACAACAGCAGTGACAGCGCGCTGGCGGAGCCGAACTGCGAGAGCCCCCAGGCGGACTGATAGATGCGGTACGCGAGCACGTCAGTCGCGTGCAGTGGCCCGCCGCCGGTGAGCACGTACACGGTCGTGAAGACCTGGAACGATCCGATGATCCCGGTGACGAGGACGAACAGCGTCACCGGCTTCAGCAGGGGGAACGTCACGCGCCAGAATCGCCGCCATGCGTTGGCGCCGTCGACGCGCGCGGCGTCGAGGTAGGCGTCAGGGATCCCCTGCAGGCCCGCCAGGAACACCACCATCTGGTAGCCGACCTGGGTCCAGATCGACACCACCATCACCGCCGCCAGTGCGGTGCGGGGATTGCCGAGCCAGTCGACCGGGGCCAACCCCAAGGCCGACAGCGCCCAGTTGAGGGCGCCGAAGTCGGCGTGGTACATCCACTGCCACACCAGCGCGATCGCCACGACCGAGGCCACGTAGGGGAGGAAGAACGCGGTCCGCGCGATCCGCGTGATCAGCGAATGGCGGCGCAGCAGCAGGGCCAACCCCAGGGCGATCGCCATGGTAATGGGGACCTGCACGGTGAACAGCACCGTGTTGCGCAGCGAGATCCACACCAGCGGGTCGCGCAGCACACGCCCGAAATTCTCGAGCCCGACGAACGGCTTCGCCGACTCGCCCAAGCTCCAGCGGTGCACCGACAGATACAGCGCGAACAGGATCGGGGCGAACGAGAACACGGCGAGGTGCGCCGCCGCCGGGGCCAGGAATCCCCATGCCGTCAGCGTCTCGCGCAGCCGCCGCGGGCGGGCCCGCGAGCGCTCTACCCAGCCCAGCAGCGCCGCGACCGCCGGCGAGAGCCCCGCGAGCGCGAGGCACAGCCATAGCCAGCCGCCCGTGGTCGTCTCTCCAGGGAGTGTGCGGAGCGCGAGCCACCGCCCCCACCCGACGCGGATCGCCACCACGGCTTCAGGCTCGCCGGCAAACCGCACGCGGCGCACGCGCACCGCGGCGCTGTCACCTCCGGGTCGCAGGTCGGCGCCCTCGCCCCCGGCCCGCGCCACGGGGCGGATGGTGGTGGCGAGCTGGGTGACGTCGGTGGTGGGAAGCCGCGCCGTCGCCTCCTGCACCAACAGGCGAGTCTGTTCGAGCCAGTGGTCGGTATTGTCCCGCGCCACCGCACGCACGTTGGCATAGGCCGCTACGCCGACCAGCAGCGCGACGGCCCCGTGAGCGCGGATCACCGGTCGGCGCGCCGCCGGGTGGGTGGCCCCGAACGCGAGCACGATCGCGAGGATGAGCGCGGGGACCGCGATCCCGCCGAGAGCGCCTCGACGCCACACTTCCCCCCCGGGCCGGCCCGCCACGGCGACGGCCCCCACCACGTCCCGGGCGCCCTTGTCCTGGAGCGGAGCGAGCGCCGCCCCGTTCCACCACAGCACGCCGCTCTGCTGGCGCAGGGCGGCCATCGTCGCCGCGCTTAGCGAGCCCGCAGTGGCGCGCACGAGCGGGGCCGTGCCCCGGTACACCTCGAGGCGGCTGGTCCACCCGGGCAGTCGCGCCAGCGCGCCCGCCTCCACCAGCAGGTGGGGGAGATCGTAATCCGCGCTCCCCGAAGCCGCCGGCGTGACGAGGGCGATGTACGCCGCCGTCGTTCCGGCGATGCGCGCCGCCAGCGCCCGCTCCGCGCGAGCGCCGGCCCAGCCGGACGCCAGGAGTGGGAGCAGCGCCGTGCCGGCGACGGCCCCCACCGCCACGCCCCACCGCCTCACGCGACCCGCGCTCCGCTGGCGTCGAAGAAGTGCAGCCGCTTCGCGTCCACCCGCAGACCGATCCGCTGCCCATCGGGCACCTCGAACAACCCCGGCACCCGGGCGACGACCGGCTGGCCGCCCGCGTCGAGGTGCACGAGCGTCTCGCTCCCCAACGGCTCGACCACGCGCACCTCCGCGTCCCCGACGCCCTCGCCGAGGCCGCACACGGTCACGTGCTCGGGGCGCACGCCGAGGTGGAGTTCGCCTTCGTAGGCGAGCGCGATGGGCACGGTCAGGGAGCCGCAGCGCAGCACAGCTCCGCCGGTGCGCTTCCCGCGACCCGAGTCGGCGACGCCGAGGAGAATATTCATTCCCGGGCTGCCGATGAAGCGCGCGACGAACTCGTCGGCCGGCCGCTCGTAGACGTCGCCCGGCGTTCCCAGCTGGCGCAGCCGGCCCTCGTGCAGCACGGCGATGCGCTGCCCCATCGTCATCGCTTCCACCTGGTCGTGCGTCACGTAGATCATGGTGGCCCGGAGCTGGCGGTGGAGTTTGAGGAGCTCGGCCCGCATCTCCGTCCGCAGTTTGGCGTCGAGGTTCGAGAGCGGCTCGTCGAAGAGGAACACCTGCGGCTCGCGCACGATGGCCCGCCCCAGCGCCACCCGCTGGCGCTGGCCGCTCGACAGCTGCGCCGGGCGTCGCTCCAGCAGCTCGCCGAGCCCGAGGCGGTCGGACGCCTCGGCGACGCGCCGCAGGATCTCGCGCGCGGGCAGGCGCCGCATCTCGAGCGCGAACGCGATGTTCTGACGCACCGTGAGGTGCGGATACAGCGCGTAGTTCTGGAACACCATGGCGACGTCGCGGGCGGCGGGGGCGTCGTGGGTGACCACGCGATCGCCGATGAGGATCTCCCCGGCCGTCGGCTCCTCGAGTCCGGCGATGCACCGCAGTGCCGTCGTCTTGCCGCATCCCGACGGGCCGAGCACCACCAGGAACTCCCCATCGGGGACCGTGAGCGAGACGTCGCGGAGCGCGGGGTGGCCGGTGGAATCGAAGGTCTTGGTCAGCTGGCGGAGGGTGACCGACGCCATGACGACTAAGCTACCGGGAGCGCGGCGACGCGCGCCAGCTCGGCGGCGACGCGGCCGACGAGGTGGCGGTCGTTCCAGTAGGCGAGGTGCGCGAGCGGCGTCCAGTACCACGGCCACCACCGCAACGGCAGGATCCAGTCCTCGACCGCGGCGGCGTACGCCGGTCCGGCGGGGCCGAGCGGATAGGCGATCACGTCGGGGCGGTACAGCGCGTTCACCCACCGCGCATCGCCGTCGAGCGCGATCGGCCGATCGAAGCCGAGGTGCGGATACCGCAGCGCGTACAGCGCGAGCGGGGAGCCGAGCGAGAACAGCGCGCGTAGCGCCAGGCCGTAGCGGGCCCGCAGCGCGCCCGGCCCCGCGGCGGCCTGCGCGTCGTAGACGAAGTCGGAGAGGATGACCGAGCCGAGCGAGTGCGCAACGGCCACGAGCGGCACCGGGGCGCGCGCGGCGGGCGCCGTGCCCAGCAACGCCGCGAGCACGCGCAGGCGGCGGTCGATACGGCCGTGCACGGCGCGATACGTCCAGGGCGGCGCTACATCGTGGCGCGGCGGCGCCTGATAGGCGATGACGTCGCCGCCGTACCCGATCACCAGCCGGCGCAGCCATTGCCACGACAGGCCGCGGCGGTAGCGCCGGATCAGAGTGTCCTCGTATTGCTGGGTGACGGGCGCCCACCAGATGATCTCGGGGTAGACGTCGATTCCGGGGAAGCGCGTTTCGACCGCGCGCCGCACACGCCGCACGAAGCCCTCGGCCCAGTCCCGGCGCTGGACGCCGATGCCGTGGAGGACGGCCAGCGCGACGCGGCGGACCGGCGCCATCCTATCGCGCGATCTTGAAGTCGATGGGGATCGCGATAAGAACGCGAACCGCACGGCCCTTGACGCGCCCGGGTCGGAAGACGGAGTTCAGAACGACGTTGCGCGCCTCGCGACTAAACGCGGGGTGTGTGCTTTCGAGAACGCGCACCGACCCGGGCTCGACGTGCCCGGTCGTGTCGAGGATCGCCTGGATCAAGACCCGACCGGGCACGCCTCGGTGCATCATGCCGCGGGGATACGTCGGCGGAGGATGATGCAGGAGCGCCGGTTTCTCCTCTACAACATCGACACGGATGGCCCCCGCGGTGTCGAGGGGGAAAAGCGTGAAGTCGATCGGCAGGTCCACGAGCGCCGCTACGGGTCGCCCCGCGGTGAAGGCCGGCCGAAACCTGGCCGCGAGGGCCGCGGAGAGCGCCGCCTGGTCGAAACCTGAGTCGGTCGTCATGACGATGATCGCGGTGCTTGAGTCCACACGCCCCGCGGAGTCCACCACCGCGCGCACAACGACCCGCCCTTGAATCCCCAGCGCTTGCAGGGTGTCCGGGTAGTGGATTTTCGGAGGCGCGACCAGAACGGGCGCCTCGTCGAACGGGACCACGGGAGTGGGCGGGCCGGGGCGCGAGCGGCGAGTCACTCCGGCGATACCCGGGCTCGCGTCGGACGGCCGGAAGCGCACGGGCACGATCAACAGGCATCGGACCGCGAGCCCGTTCCGCCGCGCCGGGCGGTACACCATCCCCCGGACGAGATCGAGCGCCGCCGGTTCGAAGACGGAGTCCGTGCTCTGCATGACCCGAAGCAGGGACGCCTCTACACGGCCGGAGGCGCTGACTACGGCCATGACTTCGACCGTTCCGTCGAGGCGATTTCGTTCGGCGGCCCGGGGATAGGGGACGATGGGATTGTCGACGAGCTCGGGCGCCGAGTCCGTCTCCCAGACCGCAAAGATCCGCGCCTCCGGAGGGGGCGGCGGAAACTCTACCGGAACCACGATCGCGGCGGACACCGGCACGCCGTTGCGGCGCCCGGCCTGGAACACCAGCCCGCGAACGTAGGACAACGCCAGGGAGTTGAGACGGGGGTCCGCGGTTGCTCCGGTGCCCACACCCGCCGCCGCGGCATGACCCGACGTGTCGATCAGGGCCCGAACCAGGACGAGCCCGCGAACGCCGGCGCGCGCCAGGCTGTCGGGATACACCAGGGGCACGGCGGAGAGGAGACGAGGCATGTCCTCCCGCGTCGTGTCGGCGACCTGCGCCGGCACTGGAGCGGCGGCGCCCATCACCCACAGCACCGCGGAGGCGAGAGCACGCATACTCCTATGCCCCTATGCCGCTTCCTCAAGCGCGTGGATCTGTCGCAGCAGCTCGGCGTCGTCGCGGCGCTGCCCCAGTTCCGCCTCCACGTGCCGCCAGCGCAGCAGCCCCTGCCGGTCGATGAGGAAATAGGCCCGCTTGGAGTAGAAGCGGTCCTCGAGCAGCACGTCGTAGGCGCGGGAGACGTCGCGCTTGAAGTCCGAAAGCAGATCCAGCTTGAGCCCATGCTTGGCCTTGAACTCCTTCAACGTCGGCACCGAATCGACGCTGATCGGCAGCACGGTCGTCGCCGCGCTCGCGAAGCGATCGAAGTCCTCGCTGAACGCGCACAGCTCAGCCGTGCACGTGGAAGTGAACGCGAGGGGGAAAAAGGCGAGCAGGACGTTGCGCTTGCCGCGGAACCCCGCGAGCCGGACCTCGCCCCCCGCGGTCGACGCGAGGGAGAAGCCCGGCGCGGGCGCTCCGACGTTCACGCCGACAGGACGACCTTGACGAGGACGTACACCACGGCCCACAGCACGAACCCCGTGGTGATGACGCCGGGGATCGTCTCGATGGGCTTGGTCGTGATCCCCTTCGTCGCCTT
>Ga0209806_1002299_pt1 | contig 11981 bp, 11 predicted proteins | sample GraSoiAngelo_152_FD_186166 | JGI IMG/M metagenome (GOLD analysis project Ga0209806, IMG submission 186166) | Grasslands soil microbial communities from the Angelo Coastal Reserve, California, USA - 14_1009_12_30cm (SPAdes) (version 2) | ecosystem: Environmental > Terrestrial > Soil > Grasslands ... | reverse complement strand
CCCGCGCACGCACTCGCAATCGTGGAGGCCATGCACCGGGAATTTCCTCAGCTTAGTTATGACGTCACGATCAAAATCGAGCATTTGCTGTGCCGTGCTGAATCGTTGCGCAAACTGCGTGATACCGGGTGTCTTTTTGTTACCAGCGCCGTCGAGTCCATCGATGACGCCATCCTCGCGCTTTTGGCAAAGGGCCATACGCGCGCGGATTTTCTCGCCGTCGTGGCGCTTTTCCGCGACGTGGGTTTGATCCTGCAGCCCACCTTTGTGCCTTTTACGCCGTGGACCTCGCTTAGTGGATATCGCGAGTTGCTGGCGCTCGTAGCCGACCAGGATCTGACCGAAAATGTGGCGCCCATCCAGCTGGGAATCCGCCTGCTGATCCCGGCGGGCTCGCGCCTGCTGGAGCTCGATGAGGTTCGCGGCGCAATCGGCAAGTTCGATTCTTCCGGCCTGGTCTATCCATGGAAACATGCCGACGGCCGCATGGACATGCTGTCGGAGCGCGTTCAGGAATTGGCCAATGCCGGCGACCGGCTGAAGCGCTCGCGCACCGATACGTTCATGCGCATTTGGCGCGCTGCGAATGAGCTGGCCGGAGAAAATGCTGTCTCTGCTGATGCCATGCCGAAGGCTTCCATGCGCAAGATTCCCCACTTCTCGGAACCGTGGTATTGCTGTGCCGAGCCAACTCACGATCAATTTGTTTCGATTACTTCGGATGCCCGGCCGCAGACGCAATCGGATGCGTTCTTCTGAAATTTTGCTCCAGTTCAATGATTTCCAAAGAACCGCCATCGCTGCTTCTGCTCGCAAGCAAGCTGGGTTATCAGACGCGTAGCTTTGCGGAGGCGGCGCGACGGCTGGGCGTCGGCGTCATCATCGGCAGCGATCGCTGCCATCAACTCGAAGATCCTTGGGCCGATGGAGCAGTCCCGCTTCATTTTGAAGAGCCCCGAAGGGCCGCCGCACGCCTTGCCGACGCCGTTCAGGGGCGCCTTCGTGAACATCCTTCTTGTGAACCAAAGATCGGCGCGATTCTGGCGTTGGGCGATCGCCAGACGGAGACCGCCGCGCATGCCGCCCGCCTCCTGCAGCTCACCTATAACTCGCCCGAAGCCATCGAGAATTGCCGCAGCAAGCTGCGCCAGCGTGAGGTTTTGCAAAGCGCCGGTTTGCCGGTTCCGCAGTTTTTTTCCTTTGCGCTTCCGGAGCCGCTGGATTCTGTGCTGCGCCGCGTCATTTTTCCGTGCGTGCTAAAGCCACTGAGGCTTGCGGCAAGCCAAGGCGTGATTCGAGCCGACAATGCCAGTGAATTTGTCGCCGCGGTCGAGCGTATCGCACGATTGCTCGCTTCTCCTGAGCTGCAGGTCACCAGGGAGACTGATCTCGATCACTTGCTCGTAGAGCGCTATATTCCGGGAGCCGAATTTGCCCTCGAGGGGCTTCTGGAAGCCGGCCACCTGCGCGTCTTAGCCTTGTTTGACAAACCCGATCCGCTCGAAGGCCCCTATTTCGAGGAATCGATTTACCTCACGCCCTCGCGGCTGGCTTCCGGAACCCAGGAACAAATCCTTCGATGTGCCGCCGAATCCGTTCAAGCTCTGGGGCTCAGCGAAGGCCCGCTGCATGCGGAGTTTCGCCTGAATGACCAGGGGCCCTGGATACTCGAAGTTGCGCCGCGCCCCATCGGCGGCCTGTGCTCGCGGGTGCTTCGTTTTGGCCCGCAGCGAATCTTTTTGGAGGAATTGCTGATCCGTAAAGCGTTGGGGATGCCCGGTGCGGACGTGCAGCGGGAACCAGACGCCGCAGGAGTGATGATGATCCCCGTGCCCAGCAGTGGCGTTCTTGAAAACATAGAAGGATTGCAACAGGCGCTCGCGATCCCCGGTATTTGCGAAATCCAAATCACGGCGCGGCTTCATGACTTCATCGCCGCATGGCCGGAAGGCTCGAGCTATCTGGGATTCATTTTTGCGCGGGGCGGAACGCCAGATTTCGTCGAGGCCGCGCTGCGTGAAGCACACGGCGCCCTGCGATTTACGATAGCCCCCATGTTGCCGGTGGCGCACCCGGTCTCAGGCCAGACTGGTTCTTGAATGGTTACGGCAGCTTTCGCCCTGGTTTGCTTGAGACTTGCCGGAAGAACGCTGTCGAGGCCTACGCTTTCGCTCGCGGCGGAATATAACCCTCGGGCAGTTTGGCTCCCTCGCCAAAAAAGAACTGCTCCATCTGTTCTTCCATAATTTTTTGTGACTGCGGGTCAAGCGGATTGAGCCGGTATTCGTTCATGATCATCTTGGAATGTTCGATCCATAGCTTCCAGGCTTCCTTGGAAACGTTTTCGTAGATGCGCTGGCCGATTTCGCCCTTCCAGGGCACGCGATCCAGGCCCTCCATCTTTTTTCCGAATTTCACACACGTCACCGTGCGCGCGCCGGGTTGGCTGGCAGTCGTAGCTACAGGCTTCGGCGGGCCGCAACTCTCATCAGCCATCTTGGCCTCCGATCGAAACAACCAACGCTTAAGTTCCGTCTCTAAACATACTGCATTGCGCGAGAAATTCCTAGGAGCCGCCTTGAGGCGGGCTCTTTCCGGAATGGCCGAGGATGCCGGGGCGATGCGCAGAACTTGCGATATTCGTTTATTCTCTGAAAAGAGGTAATCTCGTTCAGGGCTCAATCCCGCGGCCCAGAGGATTCCCATGCCTCTCACAGTACAGCGCATTTCACCCGGTTATTTGGCAGAGGCGTATCAGGAAGAATCGAATCGGCTTCGAGCCGGGGAGGCGCTTCAAAAGATGTGGGCCCGGCAGCCGGGCCTTTGGAAGGATGACCCCGAACACGCCCGCATCATCGCGAATCGGCTCGGCTGGATTGGCGTGCTTGATTCCATGCGGGCGGAAGCGGCCGCGCTGCAGGATCTGGCCCGCGACATCAGGGACTCCGGTGTGAACGACATCGTGTTGCTGGGTATGGGCGGCTCGAGCCTCGCTCCTGAGGTTTTTTCGCTCATATTCCCGGCGCCCTCAGGGAGGCGCTTTTTCGTGCTGGACTCGACTGATCCGACCTCGATCCAGCAAGTGGAACGCTCGATTGACCTCGCCCATTCCTTGTTTATCGTCGCCAGTAAGTCCGGTAAGACCATCGAGACGCTCTCTCAATTTTTTTATTTTCACCACCGGCTCACTCAGGCGGGCATTCGCCCGGTGGGCCGGAGTTTTCTGGCCATCACCGATCTCGGCTCCTATCTCGACCATTTGGCCGACGAATACAATTTCCGGCTGACGTTTCGCAATCCCCCTGACATAGGCGGGCGCTACTCGGCGCTCTCCTATTTCGGGTTGGTACCCGCAGCGCTTTGGGGCATCGATATCGCTGCCATTCTGGACAGCGCCATCGAAATGCGCGCAGCTTGCGGTCCGGAAGGCCAATCCGATGCCAATCCGGCGTTACAACTGGGATCATTGCTGGGTGCAGCGGGCAGAAGAGGCGATGACAAGCTCGTCTTGCTCTCCACGCCTAAGTTGACGCCGCTGGGAAACTGGATCGAGCAGCTCATCGCGGAGAGTACGGGCAAGGAGGAGCGCGGGATTGTCCCGGTTGCCGGAGGCGTTGCGCCGCCACTCGCGGTACTGGCGCGTGGATGTGTCACCGTTGCTTTGCTGCTCGAGGGCGAAGACCAGGCAAAATTGGGACCAACTCTATGCGCGCTCGAGCAGCGTAACGCGCCCTTTGTGGAAATTCGGCTCAAAAGTCCGGCGCAATTAGGCGCCGAATTCTTCAAATGGGAAACGGCGACTGCATTGGCCGGGGCTTCGCTCGCCATCGATCCTTTTGACGAACCGAACGTCCAGGAAAGCAAAGATAATACTGCCCGGATTCTGGAAGGCTTCGAGATATCAGGGGAGATGCCGCTCGGCTCTCCGCGCCTGGCGGAATCGGGCATCGAGGTTTATGCCGACGGCGCCGTGCGCGGCTCCATTTCTACGCTGCAACTTACGGCCGCGCTGCGCACTTTTTTTTCCGAGCGCCGTCCCGACGACTACCTCGCGATCCTCGCCTACGTGGCACGCGATGCCGCCAACGGCGCGGAACTCGACACGCTCCGCGCAACGCTGGACGAGCGTCTGGCATTGCCGGTGCTGCTTGGTTATGGGCCGCGATATATGCATTCCATCGGTCAGCTTTATAAAGGCGGACCGGCCTCCGGCATGTTCCTGTTGATCACTTCGGAAAAGCCTGAGGACTTGCCCATTCCCGGTGCGAAATACACGTTTGGCCAACTGGAAATGGCGCAGGCTTTAGGAGACTTGCAGTCGCTGGGAAGGCTGGGCAAGCCGGCGCTGCGACTCCACCTCACCGAAGGCGTTCCCGCGGGTCTAACTGCCTTGCGCCGAGCTATCGACCAGGTGTTCTCCGCTTCGCGATCGGCAATTTGAGAAGAGGATATGCCGACCAATCCGCTCCTGGGAAGGACCGGGGAAATCCGAAACCAACGGGCTTGCTAGCCCGCCGATTAGCCCATGGCCAATATAGTTGCATTATTCTGGGATGTCGGGGGAGTGGTCCTCTCGAATGGATGGGATGCATCTGCGCGCGCCGAAGCCGTGCGACGCTTTTCTCTGGATGCCGCGGATTTCAGCGAGAGACACCGGCGCGCGGAGGGCGAGCTGGAAACCGGGAAAATAACCCTGGAGGCCTATCTCGACCGAACGGTATTCTTCCGCGAGCGGCCCTTCGCCAGAGATGAATTCACGAACTTCATCTTTGCGCAATCGCGCGAGAACAAAGAAACGCGCGTTCTTCTCGACGAGCTGACCGCTACCCGACGTTATTTCCTGGCCACCCTCAATAACGAATCCGAGGAGCTAAATGCCTGTCGCATCCGCAAATTCGATCTAACGCGAAACTTCACTGCCTTTTTTAGCTCTTGCTACCTGCGAGCGCGCAAACCCGATCCGCTGATCTATCAACTTGCGCTGGGAATCACGCAGCGCGTTCCCGAGGAATGCATCTTTATCGATGATCGTCCGGCGAACCTTGAACCGGCCAAAGCCCTGGGCATGCGCGCGATTCTCTTCCGCTCTGCTGAAGAACTGCGCGCCTCGCTGGCGGAGAGTGGCGTCAGGCCGGTATTTGTAGGAGGATGATCTCATGGCGTCCATTTCCAGTGACTTTGCCGATAAGCTGGATCTCGAGCCAAGGAGTTCGGTAGCGGCCGCCGATCCCTGCGCCATCGTGATTTTCGGCGCCTCCGGCGATCTCACCCGCCGGAAGTTGATTCCGGCGCTATTTGAATTAGCCGCTTGCGGGTCGCTGGCGCGCCGGTTTGCCATTATTGGTTTCGCCCGCAGCGAAATGAGCGACGCCGCTTTTCAGGACTCCGCGGCAGAGGCCGTTCGCAGGAATGCAGAAAGCTGCCAGGTCAGTAATGAGAGCCTGCGCACTTTCGCGCAGTCCTTTGTCTACGTCGCCGGAGATTACGACCAGCCGGAGGCGTTTGAGAAACTCTCGCGCCGCCTCGAAGAACTCGATCAAGAGCGCCACCTGGAGGGCAATCGCCTGTACTATCTCGCGACGCCCCCAGCCGTTTATCCCAAGGTGATCGCACAGATTCAAACAGCCGGCCTGGCGCGGCCGGCGAATGGAAACTCCTGGGTCCGCATTGTTATCGAAAAGCCGTTTGGCCATGACCTTGCCTCGGCCAGAAAACTCAACGCCACGATTCTCAAAGCCTTCGATGAGACGCAGGTCTATCGCATCGATCACTTCCTGGGAAAAGATACGGTTCAAAATCTTCTGGCGCTGCGATTTGGGAACGGCATCTTCGAGCCCCTTTGGAATCGCAATTACGTGGACCACGTGCAAATCACGGCTGCGGAAAGCCTCGGTGTGGAGCAGCGCGCGGCGTTTTATGAAACGACCGGGGCGTTGCGGGATATGGTTCAAAGCCATCTCCTGCAGCTTACTTCTCTCGTGGCGATCGAGCCGCCCTCGAACTTCGACGCCACCGCCGTGCGCAATGAGAAACTGAAAGTGTTGCAGGCCCTCCGGCCGTATACGCCGGATAGCGTTGCGGCAGATGTTGTTCCGGGCCAGTACGCGCCGGGCCAGATCGACGGCGAGGAGGTGGCCGGCTACCGCCAGGAGCCCGGCGTGAGGGCTGATTCCCAGACCGAGACCTTCGTCGCGGCCAAGCTCCTCATTGACAATTGGCGCTGGGCCGACGTTCCTTTCTATATTCGTACCGGCAAGCGCATGCCGCGCCGCGTCACCGAAATCGTCATCAATTTCCGGCGCGCGCCGCACTTGCTATTTCGCGGTCAGGGGATCGATACCAACACATTGGTGCTGAATATCCAGCCCGAAGAAGGCATCTCCATCAGCTTTCACGCCAAATTGCCGGGGCAGTTCATGCGCCTGACGCGCGTGGCCATGGATTTCAGTTATCGCGCCGCTTTTGGGGCTAGCGAACGCAGCGCTTATGCTACGCTCTTGAACGACTGCATGCGTGGGGATGCAACCCTTTTCGACCGCGCCGATGGGGTCGAGGGTGCCTGGGCTTTCGTGCAGCCGATACTCACTGCCTGGGAACAACAGGGGCGCTCCGTGCCCACTTATCCCGCGGGAAGTTGGGGTCCGCATGAAGCTGACGAGCTGTTGAGTGGCGATGGACGGCACTGGCGCAGACCCTGATGCTCCCGCGCGAAATCCTTCCCGGCGTATACGTTTGCGCTGACGCGGCGGACTTGGCCCGCACGGCGGCCCGCTGGTTTGTCGATTGGGCTTGGCAGAGTATTGCTAAGGATGGCAATTTCAATGTCGCTCTCTCCGGCGGTTCGACCCCTCGGGAGCTCTATGGCCTTCTCGCCACCCCTGAGTTTCGCGCCCAGGTAGATTGGTCTCGAGTGCATCTTTTCTGGGGTGATGAACGCGCCGTGCCTCCGGAGAGTCCTGAGAGCAACTACGGTATGGCCCGCCGCGAGCTTCTGCTCCGCGTGCCCATACCTCCCTCTAACGTTCACCGCATGGAAGCGGAGGATCCCAATATCGGGCGCGCCGCTCACAATTATGAGGCCGTACTGCGCGAATTTCTGTCCCTCGATGACCGGGGTTTTCCGCGTTTTCATTTGGTCCTTCTTGGCCTGGGACCGGATGGGCACGCGGCTTCTCTGTTCCCCGGCTCCAAACTCCTGCGCGAGACCTCTCGCTGGGTCAGCACGCCCACCGTTCCGAAATTAGGCTCCAGGCGCATGACTCTCACCCTCCCGGTGCTCGAAGCCGCTCGTCGCGCGCTTTTCCTGGTCGCCGGAGCGGAAAAGGCTTCGATCCTGCGCGAGGTTCTTTGCGAACATCCCGATCCGCCCTTGCCCGCGCAGCTGGTCAAGCCGCGCGAGGGAGAGCGGCTTTTCCTTGTAGACGAGGCGGCGGCAGGCCAGCTTTCGGGCTCCCACTCGCAACCGATTCCGAAAGGGAAGTCATGATCCTGGCGGGCGATATCGGTGGAACAAAGTCGAACCTCGCCTTGATGGAGAAAAAAGGTGATCGTTTCCGCGTCGTTTTTATCTACCGCTATCCGAGTCACGAATACACGCGCTTCGGGGACATCATCGATGATTTCCTCAGCCGCGGGAGAGATTTCCTCTCCGCTTCGCCTACGGGAAGGATCGCGGCGGCCGGTTTCGGCGTCGCCGGCCCTGTGATTGGCCGTGGAGTTCGCATCACAAATCTCACTTGGGGACTGGACGCCGATTCTCTCGAACGCCAGCTCGGCACCCCGCATGTCGTGCTTCTCAACGATTTGGAGGCCACCGGCTATTCCCTGGCGTGGCTCGCGCCCGAGGATATTTGCACTCTCAACGAAGGTTCGGCCGCGCCTCAAGCGACCCAGGCGCTCATCGCCGCGGGCACCGGTTTGGGAGAAGCCATCCTGATGTGGAATGGCAGCCGCTACATTGTCGCGCCAAGCGAAGGAGGCCACGCGGATTTTGCTCCGCGTACCGAAAAAGAGATCGAGCTGCTTCGTTATCTGAAGACGATGTACAAATTCGTCAGCTTCGAGCTAGTCGTCTCCGGCCGCGGCTTCCTCACGCTGCATGAATTTCTCGACAAGAGTGTCCGGCATCCGAGTTTCGATGAGCCCGGAGCAGACCCCGCGCCAGAGATCACCAAGCTGGGTCTGGAGGGCTCTTGTCCTGTCTGTGTCGAGACGCTCGATCTCTTCGTCACGTTATATGGCGCCGAAGCCGGAAACCTGGCGCTCAAGGCCCTTGCGCGCGGTGGCATTTTTGTGGCCGGCGGCATCGCACCCAAGATTTTGCCTAAGATCCAAAATGGCGCATTTTTTAGCGCGTTTTGCGAAAAGGAAAAATTCCAGGAGTTGCTCTCACATTTTCCCGTTCATGTTGTGCTCAATGAGGAAGCTCCGCTTCTCGGCGCGGCCGCCGAAGCCGCCGCACGTGAGTTGGTCGCTGCCAATGCCGGAGCGCGCTAAATTTGCTGGACCGTAATTCATTCGAGAAGGCAAACTTTGGCGCCATTCTGATCCGCGCGCCTTTGCTGTACTATGCTGGCGACTCCCAGCGTCGGTGAGTTTGTCTCCACGGGCGATACTGCGTGTCTTTCAAATGCACCTCCGAAGGTTGTGCCGAAGCCGCCGTCGCTTCGCTCGAGGAACGTAGGGTGTGCCGCACCCACTTCCTGGCGGGGGCCTACCGGCATCTGGAGTCCATTGAGGCGCAGATTCACGAACCGCGCTTCCACACTCAGCACGGCGAATTGGCGAGCCGCTTCCTGGAACATTGCATGCGCGAAGCCACCAACATTGCTTGCGCTGCGGAACTTCCCAATAACTTGGAGAGGGCTCAACTGCTTGATATTCTCCTGTGGGCTTCGGAGCTTTATGGACGATTGCGGCGTGGTCCTCGCGTGCGCGCCAGCATCCCCATTCTAGTTCGTTCCGAAGATGCGCAGAAGCCTTGGGAGGAGAAGACCGAAACGCGCGAGTTGAGCGTGCATGGCTTTTCCTTTCTATGCCGTCACGAACTGCGCGACGGCGATGCCCTCCTGTGCGTTCGTCTCGATAACGGCCGCAGGGTCGGCGCGCGAGTCGCCTGGGCGCGGCCCAAGGATTCCGGGGAAACCGAAGCAGGCCTGGAGTTCGTTACCGAAACGGATTTTTGGGGCATGGAAGCGAGCCTCGCCACGCCGGTTTTTCCGAAGATGGATCGGTGAAGCCGCGAACGCGAGTGGGATCTCCTTCCCCGAACGCCCCATGAGCAGTTTCAGATTTGCTTCACCCGATTTCAGGAGCCGTTTACTTGGATTTCATCCGCAAACTGATGGTTCCCCGGGACAAGAAGATCAATCTTGCGAAATACGATCCCGCCGATACGCTTGGTCATGATGATGACCAGAAATCCAAGGCCAAACTCGATAAAACGATCAAGCGCCTCGACGATTTGCAGGACTTGTTTTATGCCGTAAAGAAACGAGCTCTTCTGATTGTCCTGCAAGGCATGGACGCTGCCGGCAAGGACGGAACCATTCGCCACGTGATGTCCGGCGTCAGCCCCCAGGGATGTTCGGTAACTTCCTTCAAAGTCCCGAATAGCGAAGAGTCGGCTCACGATTTTCTATGGCGCATCCATAAGGGGGTTCCCGAAAGGGGCATGATCGGTATTTTTAACCGCTCGCATTACGAGGATGTCCTCGTCGTGCGCGTGCACGAACTCGTTCCTAAAGAGATTTGGAAAGCTCGATATGACGAAATCAATCGTTTTGAACGAAATCTGTCCGAAAACGACATCACGATTCTGAAATTTTTCCTGCACATCAGCAAGCAAGAGCAGAAGAAACGCTTCGACGAGAGGCTTAACGATCCGCGCAAGAAATGGAAATTTTCCAAAGCCGATACCGCGGAGCGAAAGCGTTGGGACGAGTACGTCACCGCCTACGAAGACCTGCTTTCCCGCTGCAGCACGGAATATGCGCCGTGGTTCATCATTCCTTCCGACCACAAATGGTTCCGCAATCTCGCTATTTCCCGGATCATCGTGGAGACCCTCGAAGAATTCGATATGCACTTCCCGAAATCTCCGCAGCCATCCTGAGCTTTCCGGTGCGCCTACCCCACCGACCCGCCGTCGGCTGTACTCGCGGGCATGCGCTTGACCGCTGACTCCCTCGCCAGTTACAGTCGCTTTCGCAGAGTCATGAAAGCGGCCAGTTATCAGCGTGCGCCGGCCGGAACGCAACCCAATTACCTTTACCCGCCGTACGTCTCCACGTGCAAGCGTTCCCCGAAACAACCGCTGATTCTGCTGCCGCACACATTGTCTGAACTCACCGGCCCCGTCTTCGGCCATAGCGATATCGGCGAAAACGATAATGACCTGACGCACCAGCACGGCGGCGAGGCCCTGGGCGAACGCATCATCGTGAGCGGCCGCGTATTGGATGAAGAAGGGCGCGCCATTCCCGGAGCGCTGGTGGAGGTTTGGCAAACCAACGCGGCGGGGCGCTATCGGCATCGTGTGGATCAGCATGGCGCGCCGCTCGATCCGAATTTCACGGGCTGCGGGCGCGTGCTCACCGATCGCGAGGGCCGCTATCGTTTTGTCACCATAAAACCCGGCGCGTACCCTTGGCAAAATCATCAGAATGCCTGGCGCCCCGCGCACATTCACTTTTCGCTCTTCGGCGCGGGGCTGTTGTCGCGCCTGGTCACGCAGATGTATTTTCCGGGAGATCCTCTGCTGCCATTCGACCCCGTTTTCAACAGCGTCCCGGACGAGAACGCGCGAAACCGCCTGATCTCGCTTTTCGATTGGGAAACCACCATACCAAGCCATGCGCTCGGCTATCGCTTTGACATCATTCTCCGCGGCCGCCAAGCCACGCCCGTGGAGGTCTCTCCGTGAGCGACTCAGCGCCATTCGGACAATTGAGATGACTACGCCCCCAACCGCATCCCAGACGGTCGGTCCCTTTTTTCATCTGGGAATGTCTTACCTCGAAAGAAAAAATCTCGTGGCCGAGGGCACAGCCGGCGAGGGGGTCACAATTCGCGGCAAGGTCCTCGATGGAGATGCAAACCCTGTCCCCGACGCCGTGCTCGAAATCTGGCAGGCCGATTCGGCTGGGCGTTACTTGGGGGAGATTTTTCCACGGAATTCGGCCGCGCCCCGCTTCTTGGGCTTCGCGCGCATCGAGACAGACGACAACGGTGAATTCACTTTCACGACCATAAAACCCGGGCGAGTGCGTTCCCCGGACGGCTCTTTGCAAGCTCCGCATATCGTGGTCACGCTTTTTTCGCGTGGGCTTCTCAAGCCATTACTGACTCGCGTCTATTTCGCCGATGAGCCCAGCAATGCCGAGGATGCTGTTCTGAAGCTAGTTCCGCCGGAGCGGCGTCCGACATTGATGGCCACGCCTTCCGGCGAGCGCGGCGCCCGGAACGTGCCCCCAAACATTTTCGACTGGAAAATCGTGATGCAAGGCGATCGCGAGACCGTCTTTTTCGACTACTAGATTCAGCCCGCAGCCTCATTTCAGAGGATGAGCAATTTGGACATCCCGGAACCCATCCGTTTGCTGGATCCTTTGTTCACCACAGACACGATGCGGCGGGTGTTTTCCGATCATCACCGGCTCCAGTGCATGCTCGATTTCGAGGCCGCGCTGGCCAGGGCGCTTGTCGGAGTTGGCCTCGCTCCAAGCGCCGCGAGAGCGCCAATCGAATCTCAGTGCCATGCAGAATTATTTGACGTGGAGTCGCTGGCCCGTGCAACCGCGCTCTCGGGTAATGTGGCCATTCCGATGGTCAAAGCCTTGACCGGGCTTGTCGCCAAGTCTGACTCGAAAGCCGCTGCCTTTGTCCACTGGGGCGCCACGAGCCAGGACGCCATCGATACGGGCCTCGTGCTGCAATTGCGCGAGGCGCTCGACCTCCTCGATCAGGATTTGGCGCATCTC
>Ga0209806_1002297_pt1 | contig 11984 bp, 9 predicted proteins | sample GraSoiAngelo_152_FD_186166 | JGI IMG/M metagenome (GOLD analysis project Ga0209806, IMG submission 186166) | Grasslands soil microbial communities from the Angelo Coastal Reserve, California, USA - 14_1009_12_30cm (SPAdes) (version 2) | ecosystem: Environmental > Terrestrial > Soil > Grasslands ... | reverse complement strand
GCCGTTTATCCCCTCCCACTGCGGGACGGGGCCGCCATCGACAAGGATCGCGCCGTGATCGTGGTCCGCTACCACAACGCGGTCTACGCCTTCCTGCTGTGGTGCCCGCACCAGCGCACTGCACTGCGCTGGTACGACGACATGCAGCGCTTCGAGTGCCCGAAGCACCACAGCAAGTATCAGCCGGCGGGGATCTTCATCGAAGGCCGCGCGACCCGCGGGATGGACCGGTACGCGCTGCACAAGAGCGGCGACACGATCGTGGTCGACCTCGCGATGGTATACCAGCAGGACAAAGACCTCGCCGGGTGGGACGCCGCGGTAGTGAAGCTCTAATCGCCATGGCGCTCGACGTCCGGATCGCGGTTATCAAGCTCGGCGCGCTCGTCATGGCAGGCGCCGCCGCCCCGTCGCTTCTAGCTCAGCAGCGCGATACCGTGCCGGACCACCTCGCGGTCACGGAGCCCGTGTACCAGGGGTGGAAGTATTACCAGGTGTACTGCGCCCGCTGCCACGGTGAAGACGCGACCGGAGGTTTCAAGGCGCCTGACCTCCTGTTTGCGATCTCGGCCGAGGGCGGCGTCACGCCTGACTCATTCCGGGTGGTCGTCCATCGGGGAACGGAGAGCAAGGAAATGAAGGGGTTCGATCCGCTCCTAGACGACGAGCTGATCAATTGGATCTATGCCTACGTGATGGAACGCAGCGCGGCCCGTCTCGCTCCGGGGCGACCGCATCGAACGCCGCCGCCCCGCTGAAGCAAAACCGCACCCCGGGGGGCGCGACCAGCCGGGATGTTGCTCGTTACCCGGCGACCTGAATAAGGGCGCCCCGTTTGAACCTCATGTAGAGCCACGCCATCGGGACCACGAGCGTCCCGGCCGCGACTACCGTGAGCGCGATCAGCAGAGCGGATAGCAGCACCGCGCGCTGCGACACTCCCACGGCCTGGAGCATCGCGTCGTCCTGGCGAGCGAGTACCACGACCATGGCCTGCCGCCCCGCCTCGTCCAGCCCGACGCTCGTGGCCTGGAGCCCTTTGATCACCGTCTCGATGAGCGTGTGCTGCGACGAATCCTGCGTCGCCGCGGCGAGCTTCCGAAGTTCTCCCGTCAAGGATGAGCGGATCCTATCGCGCAGCGCGCGGGACTCGGGCTTTTTCAGCTCGGGATCCTCGCTCACGACGAGCTGCTGCCACGTCTGCAGGGCTGCGTTGTAGCCGTGCACGGTGAACACCGTCCGCCGGGCCACGTCCACGATCGCTGTCGCCCGCTTGAGTGAGCCGATCAGGAAGACCCCGATGATCAGGGCGGCGATGAGGCAGGCCGCGCTGATCGAGACGGCGATGCCCGGTCGGATGAAGGTGTAGTCCTTGAGCGCCGCGGCGAAGGACGAGCGGGGCACGGATGGGCGGGGCGGCTGCGCGGTCATGGAGTTCGCGCCTTGGGGTTGGGCACCATTTAGACTACCCGCCGTCGGAGGGGGTGTCAATCACAGCTCGGATCCGCCTCAGCATTGTTCGTCGAGTACGACTCGGCGGCTGCACTCTCGAAGTCCGCGGGCGCCGTAGCGATGCCGGTCTGCGCGACGCCAACGACTTTCTGCCGTTGGAGGGTGACCGCCGTCGCGGTGCGAGCGGGTTGGAAGGCGGGTGAGCTCACGCCCACGATCTTCCGGCACACCCACGCGAGCGCGCGGCTCCAGACGATGGACCACGGAGCGCCGGTGTCCATCTTCACCGTGAGTCGTGAGCTGGGACACGGAAGCGAGGCACTGGTGAAGAAGATCTACGGCCACCTCGGCACCGTGCGGCACCGCGCGAACGTCGTGGAATACCGCGTGGAGCAGCACCGCAAGGTGCTCAAGAGCTCGCCGCCCTGCACAGCGGGGCAGGGCAGCATTAAGTTTTGGCACTGTTTGTGGCACTGTTTGGAAGCGCGATGCAGCACCGCGCCGGAAGTTGTTGCAGCGCAATCGCGCGCCCGTAGCTCAGGTGGATAGAGCAGCAGCCTTCTAAGCTGTTGGTCGGAGGTTCGAATCCTCCCGGGCGCATCCCTCGTGAACTCCTTGTCGCAGGTGCAGCGTCGGCTGATCTGGATCGGGTGTCTCGTCCCGTTCGTCAGCTCGATCGCCTTGATGCTGTGGTACTGGCCCGGGTCGCTCCCGCAGGACAGTACGAGCGGCGTGTGGACGGCGCTGGCTCAGGACTTTGCGAACGGCATCTTCTACCGGCCCACCGCCGATGCGTATGGGTTCGGCGGGACGCGTTACATGCCGCTCTTCTTCGTGCTGCACGGCACGCTGATCCGATTGTCGCTCGACCCGATCTTCGCCGGCTTGCTCCTCACGGTTGCGTCCATCGTGCTGTTCGACCTCGCGCTGCTGTGCTGTCTGCGCGTCCTGGGTGTCCGGTGGTCGCTCGCCGTGCCGCTGTCGGTGCTGTGTCACGCCGCGGTATCGTTCCAGCTGCTCTCGCTCCAGGTGAAGGGTGACGTTCTCGCGGGGGCGCTCAACCTGTGGGGGATCTACTTCGGATTGCGGTACGCGCGCGCCCGGTCGCCGCTCGTGTTGGGGTGCTGCGCCCTGGCGCTGCTCGGTGCCTTCCTGACGAAGTTCACCGCCCTGGTCGGCGCGGTGGCCGTGTGTTTCTGGCTGGTGCGGCGGGGGGAGCGCCGCCAGGCCGTCACCCTCGCCGCTGTGCTCGCCGCGCTCGGGGCGGGTGCGCTCGCGCTCATCCAGTGGGCGAGCGACGGCCGGGCCCTCACGTCGTTCCTCGCCGTGGCGAGCGGTGGGGCGCGTCCCGGCTACGCGCTCGGCGCGCCGCTCTGGTTCGCGCTGGTGGCGCTGCAGGATCCGGTGTTCCTCATCATCGTAGCGGTCGCGGGGCTGTACGCCGCCGCGCTACTCCGGCAGGATCGGATGAGCTTCCCGGTCGGCTACTTCCTGCTCGCGGCGGCGGGGACCCTCGCGATCTTCACCTCCCCCGGCACCGACAGCAACCACTTTCTCGATCTCCTGGGCGCGGCGGTGCTACTGCTCGGTTGGCAGTTGACCTTCGGGGCGGGCTCCCCCTCTCCGCGGCTGGCCGTTGGACTGGCGGCGGCGCTCGCCGGGCTCGCGGCGCTGACGTGGGTACCGGGGATGATCTCCATCAAGTCTCTCATCGAGAAGGGCGGCAGACCCGAGCGGTGGAAGGTCGCCGCGATCGTGGGCGCGCTCGGTCCGCAACGCCACGATCTCTTGAGCGAGAACCCGATTCTTCCGGTGCTGGCGGGACAACGGCCGCGCGTGCTCGATCCGTTCAATCTGCGGCTGCTCGCGCGGGCGCGCCCGGACGTGGCGGCCGACTTCACGAGACGGATGAACGACGCCAGCTTTGGGGCGGTTGTGCTGGTCGACTTTACGGGGTCCGATCGCGCCCACATCCCGGCGGCGTTACGCGCCTGCACAGCGAGCGCCGGCGATCGCTGCTACGGTGGCGTGGTGTTTCCGCCGGGGTTTCTGGACCTGCTCGAGCGGGAGTACGTCCTCCGCTTCGTGGAACCCCCGTTCGTGGTGTACGAGCCGCGGCTCCATCGCCAGCGGCTCGGCGGGATGAAGGAGGCGGTGTTGCTATCGGCCCCCGGCACTCCCCCGCTTTCCCCCGACGGGCGCCTCCAGCCGGTCGAGCGCAAACCGTAACCGGAACAGGGCCGCATCCAGATCGCGCCGATGCTCGTCGTCGAGCTCACGCGCGTCTGCGACCTCCGCGATCAGCTGCAGGGCGTTGCGGATGTGCTCCGCCGCCGATTCTTCCCCCCGCCGCTCCTGGCCGCCCCGCCGCCCGCCGGCGCGGCGCTCGGGGTGCTGCCGCCGATCCTTCCCCGCGCGCCGCTCGACCGTGACGAGCGTAAGCATCCGACGGCGGTCACCGTTGCGGCGCTCGGTCCCGCTGCGGCGGTCGGTGGGGGCCCGCCGGTCGGGGGGCGAAGCGGAGTTGCCGCGGGAGAAGGGCACCCTGGAATTTGACTCCGCTTACGGTTTCTAGCCAGCCGGCTCCCGGCACCGCGGCCCCAGGGAAGATCGCCCGGGTAGCGGAGGCGACCGCGGGGTCGTATTTCTACCAGCGCCGCGCCAGTCGACACCGCCCTCCTCCAGGAGGTTGCCCATGGGATCGAACCGCGTCCTGCTCCCGCTCGCAGCACTCCTCCTCGCGCTGCCGCTCGCCGCCCAGCAGACCGGTACCGTCTCGGGGACCGTGGTCGCGACCGAATCGGGGGCGCCGCTCGTCGGCGCGAGCGTGGTGATCGTCGGGACCGCCCGCAGCGTCCTGACCAATGAGAAGGGGCAGTATCACTTGAGCGCGCCCCCCGGGGCGCACCGCGTGCGCGCGCGACTCATCGGCTATGACGCGGCGGAGCAGCGCGTCACCCTGACGGCGGGACAGACAGTGACGGCCGACTTCAAGCTCGTGGCGACGCCGCTGTCGCTGAACGAGGTGGTCGTGGTCGGGGCGCGCACGTCTCGTACCGCCGTCGAGACGCCGGTGCCCGTGGACGTGATCTCGGCGCAGGAGATCGCCGACAACGGCCAGACCGAGGTCAACCAGATCCTCGCCACCCTGGCGCCGTCGTTCAATGCCTCGCACCAGACCATCGCCGACGGATCGGACCACATCAACCCGGCGAGCCTACGCGGCCTCGGGCCCGACCAGGTGCTCGTCCTGGTGAACGGGAAGCGGCGTCATTCGAGCGCGCTGGTGCACGTGAACGGCACCTTCGGTCGTGGCACGGTGGGGGTGGACTTGAATGCGATCCCGACCGCGGCCATCGACCGGATCGAGGTATTGCGAGACGGCGCGGCTGCGCAGTACGGGTCGGACGCCATCGCCGGCGTGATCAACATCGTGCTGAAGCGGCAGACGGAACGGCTCGACGCCAGCTCCACTGTCGGCACCACGCCAGGGGGCGGTGGCTTCTGGGACATGGCCGACCATCACGACGGCGACCAGGTCAAAGCCGACGCCAACTACGGCTTCGCAATCGGGGACCGGGGCTTCCTGAACGTCACCGCCGAGTATCTCGATCGCGGCGGGACGAACCGCGCGGCGCCGTGGTCGGGCGACATCTTTCCGGGCGTGACAGGGACGGCGGCCACCGATGCCGCCCTCGCGGCCCGCGGCCTCACGCGCCGGGACTTCACGATGCAGGTGGGCCAAGCGGCCGCGACGTTCGGCACCGCGTTCTTTAATACGACGGTATCGCTCGGCGCCGACGCCGAGTTCTACAGCTTCGGCGGCTTCTCCTCGCGCGACGGCCGGGCAGGCGCCGTCTTCCGGTTACCGAACCAGGAGGACCGGGTCGTTCCCCAGATCTTCCCCAACGGCTTCCTCCCCTTCATCAACACTGGGATCGTGGACCGCTCGCTGGCCGCGGGTGTGCGCGGCACTACGAGGGGCTGGGACGTGGATTTCAGCCTGACCCACGGGCGCAACGATTTCCAGTTCATTATAGACCACACCGTGAATGCCTCAATGGGCGCCTCCTCGCCGACCACATTCGATGCCGGCCGCCTTTCCTTCGCCCAGACGATGGGCAACCTCGACCTGGTCCGGCCACTTGCCGTCGGCGGACTCAAGTCGGTGTCGTTCGTCGCGGGCGCCGAGTTCCGAGTGGAGAACTACCGCATCGAGGCTGGCGACGCCGCTTCTTGGGAGCTCGGTGTCCTCACCGACACCGGGAGGGTCTACGAACGGACCAGCACGGGCGCACCCAAGCTGCCCGGTTCGCAGGGGTTCCCCGGCTTCCAGCCCGCCAACGAGGTCGACCGCTCGCGCACCGGCCTCAGCGCGTACACCGGGCTCGAGAGCCAGCTCACGAGCCGGCTGCTGGTGGACGTCGGCGGCCGCTACGAGAACTACAGCGACTTCGGCAGCACCGTGAACGGCAAGCTCGCCGGCCGCTACGAGCTCGGGGGCAATCTTGCCCTGCGCGGCGCCGTCAGCACCGGTTTCCGGGCGCCGTCATTGCAGCAGGTGTGGCTCAATAACGTGAGCACCCAGTTCGTCGTGAATCCGAGCACGGGCCAGCTTGAGCCCCAAAACGTCCTCACCACCAATAACCAAAGTCGCGTCACCAAGGCCTTCGGGGTTCCGGATCTGGCTGAAGAGACGTCCATCAACTGGAGCGGCGGGCTCACATGGCGGCCGCTCGACAATCTCTCCCTCACGGCCGATGCCTATCGCATCACGATCGACGGCCGCATCGTGATCACCAGCCAGTTCGCCAGGAACGATCCCGACCCGGCTGTCCGCGCGCGGGTCATCCAGATCTTGACGCCCTTCCAGAACCAGGGGGTGACCACCGCGCAGTTCTTTACCAACGCACTCAACACGAGAACGCACGGGCTGGACGTCGTCGCCGCCTATGCGACCCGGCTCGCCAGCGGAACGCTCAGTCTGACCGCCTCGGCCAGCTTCACCAAGACGCAGGTCGAGCGCGTGAACGTACCTGAGGCGATGGCCGACACGTTCTCCAGCGCCAATCTCGACACCGTGCGTGCGCGCATTCTGAATCGGGAGGACCGGAACCGGCTCGAGGATGCGCTGCCGCGCGCCAAGAGCTCGATCGCCGCGCGCTACACGCTCGGGCGGTTCGGCGGGGTCGCTCGGGCGACGTATTACGGCGCGATCGACTATCGTAGCCCGAGCGGTCCCGCGAATGACGAGCACTTCGGCGCGAAGACGCTCTTCGACCTCGATCTCTCCTACCAGCTCCGGGGCGGCGTGCGGCTGGCTCTGGGCGGCAACAACATCCTCAACACCTATCCGGATCGGCAGGTGAAGGCGGCGAACATCACCTCTGGTCGTTTCATCTACAGCCGACGCGTCACCCAGTTCGGGATGAACGGGGGGTTCTACTACACCCGTGTGCAGCTGAGCCTGTGACGTCGGATGTCTTGACACCCCGCGACGGGACAGTCATTTCCTACTCGTCGCGCTCGTCTTCTCGAAGGAAGGGGGCTTGGGCCTATGACACGTCTCCCCTTGTATGTCGGGTTCGCGCTGGGTCTCGCGGTCACCGCCTACCCGCTCGCCGCTCAAACCGGGTCCGTGGAAGGAACGGTCACCGCGGCGGCGACCCGTGAGCCGGTGGTCGGCGCCGAGGTCACCATCGCCGGGAGCAACATCGGTGTGCGCACTGGTTCCGACGGCCGGTTTGCGCTGCGCAACGTCCCCGCGGGCCCGCGCGAGGTCCGGGTCTTGGCCATCGGTTACCGGTTGGCCACGCTGCGGCTGACCGTCAGCGCCGACCAGGTCAACCAGACCAGCGTCCAGCTCACGCCGAGCGTGTTGCAGCTCGACGCGGTCGTGGTGACCGGGACGGCGGGGCTGGCGCGCGTCCGCGAGGTCGGCAACTCGATCGCGCAGGTGAACCTGTCGCAGGTGAAAGATCCGCCCGCGAACATGGACCAGCTGCTCCAGGCGCGGGCCCCCGGCCTGAACGTGATGCAGACGAGCGGGATGGCCGGGGAGGGGGCGCAGATCCGGCTCCGGGGCGCGGTCAGCGTCAGCCAGAGCAACCAGCCGATCGTGTACATCGACGGTATCCGGGTGCGGAGCGAGGGCTACCGGCGCAACCGGCCGCCGTTCGACGACTCGAACTCGAACGCGTTCCGGGGCGCGAATTACCAGGCGAGCCCGCTCAACGATATCAATCCCGCCGACGTGGATCACATCGAGGTCATCAAGGGTTCGGCGGCGAGCACGCTGTACGGCACCGAAGCGGCGGCGGGTGTGATCCAGATCTTCACGAAGCACGGCGGCACGGGGGCGCCCCGCTGGTCGTTCGAGACGGGGCAGGGTATCGCCCAGTTGCGCCCGTTCGGCACCGACTCCGTGCCCTATCTCAACCTCCGTCCCGCAGGCTCGCCCACCGGGCTGTGTCACGAGAACCCCGCCGCCGGGTGCTCCTGGATCCGAAACGCCTACCGGCAGCGCTACACCGGGTCGGTGGGCGGTGGCATAAGCGGTAGCCGCGGATTCCAGTACTTCCTGTCCGGCACGCGCGAGGATAACGACGGCGTGCTGCCGCTCGACAACGAGAAAAAATTTTCCACGCGGGGCAACTTCAGCGTCAACCTGTTCGACAACGTGCGCCTAGACTGGAACACCACCTACGCCAATACCGACCTGTCGAACACGCCCTCGGGGAACAACGCGCAGGGTCTCGTGCTCAACGTGTATCGGCAGGAGCAGAATTATCGCCACTCCGGTGATCCGAAGCTGATCGACTCGCTCCTCAATCAGACGCTCACCACGGGCATCGAACGGCTCATCACCGGTGGCACGGTCACGTACACCCCGCTGTCCTGGTTCTCGAACCGCTTCACCATCGGCTACGACCAGGCGAACCAGGAGAACCGGAACCTCCGCCCGTTCGGCTTCGTCGCCGCCCCCCAGGGGATTCTCGTGGACGAGCAGATCCGCTACTCGATCCTGACCGCGGACTACGTCGGCAACGTAGACCTGCATCTTTCGCCCGCCCTCGCCTCCACGTTCTCGGTCGGCGGCCAGAGCATTACTTCGGACGAGGTGCGGACCGCCGCGTACGGCGAAATCTTCCCGGGCCCCGGGCTCCCGGTGGTGAGCAACGCAGCGCTGTTTCTGGCGAATGAGTCACGGCTGCGCGTGGTGAACGCCGGGTTCTTCTTTCAGGACGTGATGAAGTTCCGCGATCGGTACTTCCTGACTGGCGGGATCCGGTTCGACGGGAACAGCGCGTTCGGCAAGTCGCTCGGCTTGCAGGCCTACCCGAAGATCAGCGGGTCGTACGTGATTTCAGACGAGCCGTTCTGGCCCGCGAGCGTGGGTGAGGTCAAGTTGCGCGGCGCGCTCGGCTGGTCGGGGCGCGCCCCAGGCGCGTTCGATGCCGTCCGGACCCAGATACCCTGCACGTCCGCCGGCCTGTCCTGCTTCTTGCCGGGCAGCGTAGGCAACCCCGACATCGGCCCGGAGCGCACGCGGGAAGCCGAGCTGGGCCTCGATGCCGCCCTCCTCAAGAATCGTATCACCCTCGAGGCGACGTGGTATCATCGCCTCACGACCGACGCGCTGTTCTCGGTGCGGCAGATTCCGTCGGACGGCTACCTCCGGTCGCAGCTCGCCAACGTGGGCAGTCTGTCCAACACCGGCATCGAGCTGGCCGCCAACGCCACGGTCGTCAACCAGGTCGACTGGGGGCTCGAGCTCGGCGGCACCGTGTACACGAACCACGGACTGGTGCGTGACTTGGGCGGCGCCGTTCCCTTCGCCGCGGGCGGCGGTTGGGTGGAGCCCGGCTTCCCGCCTATGGCCGCCCGGGGCATCATCATCAACAACCCGAACGACATCGCCGCGCCCGACACGGTGTGCCGGTCGTCGTGCAGTTCCCACGGCTTCCATATCTTCGGTCCGCAGCAGCCCACGCTGATCCTGGGCCAGCAGCTGACGCTGCGCCTGCCGAAGGGGATCACTCTGTCGGCGCGCGGGGAGTATCAGGGCGGGGCGTGGATTCAGGACGGCGCGTCCTTCAATGCCCTGAGCCGCTCCGTGCGCTGGCCGACCTGCGCGCGCGCCTACCCGATCCTCTACCCGGGCGGGCTCGCGGACTCGTTGCACACGGGGAGCATTCCTCAGCTCACGGCCCGGGAGCGCAAAGAGTGTGTGCCGGTCAACACCAACGTCGACACGTTCTGGTTCCCACAGGATTTCTGGAAGCTGCGCGACGTGACGCTCACGATCCCCGTGGGCTGGGCCATTCGCCGAGTCAGCTCGGCGACCCTCAGCATCACGGCGCAGAACTACCTCAAGTGGATCAACCCGGACCTGCGGCTGTTCGACCCCGAGATGGTCGGCCGCGACGCGCTCAACTCGCAGAACCGGGATATCTCCGAGCACATCCCGCCGCCCGCGGTCATCACCGTCAACCTCCGCGTCGTTTTCTGAGAGAGGAGCGAAGCCATGCGTACCTCTTTGACAGCAGTGGCGCTGCTCCTCACGGCGTGCGACACCTCCGTGACGAACCCGGGCCTCACCCCCGACGGCACGCTCGACAAGCCGGAGGCGTGGCCGGCCATCGTCGTCGGCGCGCGCCGCGCGCTGGCCGACGCGATCGGCAGCGCGTCGGCGACGGGGGGCCAGCTGCTCTACTGGAGCGCGGCCGTCACCTTCGAGATCAACCCCGCCGGGTCCACGGGGAGCTTCGGCATCCCGACCGATGTGCAGGCTGGCATCCTCAACGACGCCACCTCGAGTGCGGATTGGGCGTCGTCGAATCAGGCGCGCTTCGTCCCCGAGGACGCCGTGCGGCGGTTCAAGCGCGTGATGCCCGACACGTTGTTCGGCAAGTCGCTCTTGGTGGGCCAGGCGTACCTCTACGCGGGCTTCGCAAACCGCACCCTTGGGGAGAGTTTCTGCCAGTCGGTGATTCCGCTGCAGAACCCCGACGGGTCGCTCTCGCCCGGGAGCCTCGGATCGCACACGCTGTATTTCTTGCGGGCCGATACCGCCTTCACCAACGCTCTTGCGGTTTTTACGGCGAGCGGCAAGACGGACACCCAGACGACGAACTTCATCCGCGCCGCCCGCGCCGGGCGGGCCTCGGTGCGCGCCGACCTCGCCAGCTGGGGCCTGGGACCCTGGTCCGATGCCACGGCGGACGCGGCGCTCGTCCCGGACACGAGCAAGTTCCTGCTACCATACGCTGCGGCGTCCCCGGACCAGTACAATTACCTCTACTGGGCGCGGGCGAACCAGTCGTTCCGCGCGCACACAGAGTGGGGGACGTTCTACGAAGGCTATTATCGCACGACGAAGGATGCGCGAGCGAAATGGGACAGCACCGGGATGAGCGGCGACGCCGCCGTGGCCAAATTCGGGGGGTCGGTGCCCTTCTGGCCGGAGGCGAAATACGCGACGACCGCTGCGCCGGTGCGACTCTCGAGCGGTTGGGAGATGCGCCTCATCGAAGCCGAGGCGGCGCTCACGGGCGGCAACGCGGCGGCGGCCGTCGACAGCATGAACCGGCGCCGGGCGAACTTGAGCCTCCCGTTGTACGACCGGACCGTATCGCTGGACTCCGCGTGGACCTTGTTGAAGACCGAGCGGGCGGTTGAGTTGTGGCTCGAAACGCGCCGGCTCGGCGACCTGCGCCGCTGGATCACGCACAATGTCCCGGGCGCCTACATCGATGGCACGTACCGGGGATCCAGTACGGACTTCCTCCACGCGACGCCGATCGAAACGATGACGGCGCCCGCGGCGCGCGCCTTGTGCTTTGCGGTTGGGCGGAACGAGCGGGAGACGAACCCGAACGTGCCGTGACTCGGACCGGCGTGAGTTGTTGGGCGCTGGCTGCGTCCCTGGGCTGCTACAGCTACGTGCCTGCGACCCTCGACGCCGTGCCGGTGGGCGCGAAACTCCGCGCCGTGGTGTCGACCGAGGCCGAGCTGCGGTTGCGCGACTCGCTCGGGCTTGACCTGCGGGCGTTGCACGGCACGCTGGTGGAGCGGGGCGACACACGGCTGCTGGTCGAAGTGCGGACGGGCTCGGGGTCTAGGGACTTCGGGGGGCAGCCGTTGTACCAGCGGATCGCGCTCACGCCGGCGGACGTGCTGCGGGTGGATGTGCGCCGCATGCATCGGGTTCGCACCGGACTGCTCGTCGCCGGGCTCGTGGGGGCGGCGGTCTGGGTGGCGGCGGCGATCGGCATCCTCCGGCCGGGCACGCCCGACCAGGGTGGGGGTGGACCCTCCGAGCTGCGCTGGCCGGGGGGGTCGGGGGCCGTATCTTCAAATGGGAGACCCCCTTGACCCAACTCGGCCGGCCCGGTTAGCATTGCTCTCTGCGCACGAACTTTTTGGCGCGTGGGCTCTTTGAGAATTGATGGTCGAGCGTGTGGAGTGCGGCCCCGATACGAGCGCACACGCGGTCAGACGCGTGGCGCCATGGGGTTTCAACTCTGACG
>Ga0209806_1002296_pt1 | contig 11985 bp, 7 predicted proteins | sample GraSoiAngelo_152_FD_186166 | JGI IMG/M metagenome (GOLD analysis project Ga0209806, IMG submission 186166) | Grasslands soil microbial communities from the Angelo Coastal Reserve, California, USA - 14_1009_12_30cm (SPAdes) (version 2) | ecosystem: Environmental > Terrestrial > Soil > Grasslands ... | reverse complement strand
GAGAACAAGAAATACATCCTCGAATCCACCGGATGTGGCTGTGCGTTCTTCGATTACGACAACGACGGATGGTTGGACATCTTCCTGCTCTGCGGAACCCGGTTGGGCGGCGATCCCCCGGAGGCTACCAACCGTCTCTACAAGAACAATCGCGACGGCACGTTTACTGATGTTACAGAAAAATCCGGATTGGGAGCGGTCGGGTGGGCGTCTGGAGTCTGCGTCGGGGACTATAACAACGATGGTTTTGAGGATCTTTTCTGCACGTATTTTGGACAGAACCGTCTCTATCGCAACAATGGCGACGGCACCTTCACAGATGTGACAAAGGCGGCCGGTCTCTGGAATGATCAGCCACGCTGGGGTGCCGGTTGCAGCTTTGTCGACTACAACCGCGACGGCCATCTCGACTTGTTCGTCTCCAACTATGTTCGATTCTCCTTCGAACATGCGCCATTTCCGGGAGAGAACAGCAACTGCAATTGGAAAGGCGTCCCGGTCGAGTGCGGGCCCCGGGGTCTGCCCACCGGGAGACACTCACTCTACCGTAACAACGGCGATGGAACTTTCACCGACGTCAGTCAGCAGGCTGGCATCGCCAAGGCTACTGAGAGCTACGGGATGACGGTGGTCGCGGCGGATTTCGACGAAGATGGATGGCCAGACATCTTTGTTGCGTGCGACTCCACGCCCAGCCTGTTGTTCATGAACAACCATGATGGGACGTTTCGCGAGGAAGGTGTGGTGCGGGGCGTGTCTCTCAGCGATGACGGTATGGAACAGGCTGGGATGGGAGTTGGAGTTGGCGATTACGATTTGGACGGGCACCTTGATCTCTTCAAGACCCACTTCGCCGAAGATGCCAACGGCCTCTACCATAACGACGGGAAAGGAAATTTTGACGATGTGACCCGCGCGGCTCGCATTGGCGTGGAAACGCGCTACATCTGCTGGGGAGCCGGCATCGTCGATCTCGACAACGACGGTCACCCCGATATCTTCATGGTGACCGGCAACGTCTACCCAGAAGTCGAGCGCAAGTTGCCGCAATACCCGAACAAGACGCCGCGCGCCGTCTTCCGGAACCTGGGCAATCGTATCTTCGAGGAGCTGGGGCAGGAGGCTGGCCCGGCCGTAACCGAACCTCACTGTAGCCGGGGTTGTGCTTTCGGCGATTTTGATAACGACGGTGATGTGGATATTTTGATCGTGAATCTGAACGAGCCACCGTCGCTTCTGCGAAATGACCTCAAGGGCAAGCAAAACTGGATCAAAGTAAAACTGGAAGGGGTGAAGTCGAACCGCAGCGCCATTGGTGCACGCGTTCTGGTTCGCTACGGGGGAAAGGTGCAGTCCCAGGCCATGTTGAGCCAGTCAAGCTTTTATTCCTCGAATGATCCTCGGCTGCACTTCGGGCTGGGGGCGGCTGGTTCGGCGGACATAGAGGTTTATTGGCCGAACGGTTTCCACGAAAAACTGAAAGGTATTCCGGCGAACCAATTGGTGACTGTGCGCGAGGGAGCAGGAATCGTGCCTTCCAGGGGCTGGGCGAGCAAAAAGTAAGAGAGCTTCCTGATAATCTGAGCGTAGGGATACGGGCGCCTCCGGAGTACAAAAGCACCGGAAATTGTTCTTGACAGTGAGGGGGCGGGGAGTTATAAAAAGCGGCCAGACGAGAAAACGTTTTCTCACACGTCCTGGTCGACTTCCTCGTGGGGTGAACATGGCCGCCAAATTGAGGCTCTTGCCTTCCCTCTCCCTTCTTACCTTTCTGCTGCTCGCCTCCACCGCGGTTTGGGCACAATTCACCGGTAGCATTCAGGGATCAGTCGAGGACCCCAGTAACGCAGCCGTGGCGGGTGCCAAAATCACTCTGGTCAACTCTGCTACCGGAGTTACCTCCAGCACGGTCTCCGATGCGTCGGGAAATTACCGCTTCGTGAGCTTAGCGCCGGGGGCATATCACGTGACCGTGGAGGCGACCGGGTTTTCCAAGTCGGTGGCCGACGTTACTCTCCTTACCGAACAGAACTTGAATGTTCCTATGAAACTGAAGGTTGGATCGGCCACGGAAGCTGTCACCGTGACTGCCGAAGAGCCCGTTGTAGATACGGTGGACAGCCGGAATCAACTGACCCTCCAAAACCGTGCGGTGGCGGAACTGCCTGTACCGGGGCGGAACATGGTGACGCTCACCACTTTGGCTCCAGGAGTTTCTGGTCTGGGAACAATGGGCGGTGGCCAACCTGGCAAGGCTGGTACTCCGGGATCAGGTGTAGACAACTACTCAACCGAAACGCAAGTCGATGCCAGCGCCAACGGTCAGGGGCAGATGTCGAACATGTACGTGATCGACGGACTGGATATCACCAGTGGGATCCGTCAGGGCGTGCTCAACTTGACGCCCAATCCTGAATCCATTCAGGAAAGCACCATCCAGGTGAATACCTATTCGAGCGAATACAGCCGTGCGACCGGCGTGCAGGAAGTAATGACCACCAAGTCGGGATCCGAACAGTTCCACGGAGAAGCGGCGGACTGGTTCTATTATCAGAAAATGTTTGCTACCACCCACTTTACCGGTCCCAAATATCTGCCATTTCATGGGAACAATTTCTCGTTTTCAGTCGGCGGCCCTATCATCCCTCATCACCAGTTGTTCTTTTACTTTGCGGTCGAGCCGTTGCGCTCATCGTTAGCAACCAATTCTTCGATCACATTTGCCGATCCACAGTTCATTGCATTTGCTCAGCAGAAGTTTCCGAGCACGGTAGGCACAAGTGTGCTCACCAAGTATCTCCCCACGAATGTATCCGGAATCGGCGTGAACAAGACTGCCTCCGATGTTTTCGGAACGGGCGCGACTGGCTGCAACACATCGGCGACATCGCTCATTCCTTGCGCTCTGCCGATGGTCGACGTGGGTAATTTCAGCGCGCCACAGGTTCGAAATGGTACGCAGTACTTTGTCCGCATCGACAAGTACTTCAAGAGCGACAGAATTTACGGGAGTTTTTACCGGACGCTTCTGACCTATGGTGCAGCGTCAGCCATCCCGTCGTTCTCGGCTCTCAACAACAATTGGCAACGCGCCTTCCAGGTGAACTGGGCGCACACCTTTACGAATAACACCCTGAATGAAGCGATTTTCGCGGCGAACCGGGTGGAGGGCGTCCTCGGCAGTGGAGCTAAAGACTACTCGGTGCCGTCGATTGCGGTGCAGGGTGTAAGCACAGAAGGCGCGCAGGCCTTTGGGGTTGGCTTCGCGCAAGGAGATTTCATTCAGCACAATTATCACTGGCGCGACGTTCTAACCCACGTCCGCGGCACGCATACATTGAAGTTCGGCTACGAAGGTTGGTACGGCGACGACGTGGAGCCATTTCAAGGCCCATGGTCTCAACCCACGTTCAATTTCGACAATCTGCTGGCCCTCGCCCAGGATGCCCCGCACAGTGAGAATCACGTGATGTACGATCCCATCACGGGCAAGCCGGTGCTGTGGTCATGGGACGCTGCCTCCCGAACGTGGGGCTTGTTTGCCGAAGATACGTGGAGGGCTCGCAAGAATCTGACTCTAACCCTGGGTTTGCGTTGGGACGACAGCGGCAACCCATGGTCGAAGAGTCCGACGACGGTGTTTGGCAACTTCTATCTAGGCCCTGGACAGACCTTCCAACAGCAAGTGGCGAATGGCTTTGCCAAGGCTACCCACAATGCGCTGAATCATTCGGTCAATAACCTGATAAGTCCGAGAGTGGGCTTTGCATGGGATCTGAACGGCACGGGCAATACCGTGCTGCGTGGAGGATTTGGGATTTACAACAACTGGCTGACTCAAGCCAACGTTCAGGAAGAATTCCGCGGCAGTCCACCCGGCCCCATCACGCCAAACTTCACCACCGGAACCTCCACCCCGCCACTGTTTGTGCTTGGGACGGGCGGCAAGCCGCCCTTTGGATTTACGTACCCAGCACTGGCCGGCTCACCCTTGTGTCCGACGCTTGGTCCGAGTGGCTGCCTCAACTCGCAAGGTGGCATCGTGGGTGGCAACTTTGGCATCGGGGCGATTAATCCGAATCTGAAATCGCCGAAGGCCAACATATGGTCTGCCACCTTGGAACGTAAGATCAGCAATAACTATTCGGCCAGTGTGGGCTATGCGGGATCGCATGGCTACAACATGGTCGGTGGCGGTGACCAGGCGGGCATCGTGAGCTATGGTCAGAACATAAACGCCTTTGCAGGGGACCTCATCCAAAACAACAGCCTGGCGCCGACGCGTCTCAACCCCAGCTTCGGTGGCATTGGGTATACGGACAACAACCGCCATAGCAACTACGAAAGCGTTTTCTTCGAGTTGAAAGGACGATTCTCGCATCGAGGTTTCTTCGATGCTTCCTACACTCGCTCGCGATCCAAGGATGACGCGTCGGTGTATCCGGCGGAGGCAAACCCGAACCAGTATTACGGATTGTCGCCGTGGGATGTGCCCAACCGGTTCTCTCTGACTCTGAACTATGAGCTTCCGGGATTAAACGGCGGCAATGGGTTTGTGGGTCGTATGACCGGAGGCTGGGGAATCAGCGGGACCAGTGTCTTCCAGAATGGCTATCCGCAGATGATTTGGACGACGGCTTCGTTCCAACCGATCTGCCAAAATGCTTCTGCGAAGTGTCCATCAGCAGGGAATCAGGTAATTGGATTTGCTCCGGGCAGTGGCGACTTTAACGCTGACGGTGATACACAGGGGGCTGCGGGGGTGGGAGTCGACTATCCCGATGTCAGCAGCTATCACCAGGGAACATCGAAGACTGCGTTTCTCAACGGATCTTTCGCGGCTGGGCAATTTACTCAGCCTGCTTTTGGTTCCCAAGGCAATGAGAAGCCGAGTCAATTTCGCTCGCCCAACTTTGCCGAGACCGATTTGAACTTCTATAAAAACACGCGCCTTACCGAAAGGGTCAACTTCCAGGTGCGGTTTGAGTTCTTCAACATCTTCAATCGGGTGAACCTCACCCAGTTCGACAACAATCTGGCAGATGGAACTTTCGGTAAGGCAACAGCCCAGCAACTGCCGCGGAATTGGCAGGTGGGAGGAAAGATTACGTTCTGAACATCAGGCGTTGAATCACGTGAGCAAAGCTCTTACGCTTGAGCGAAGGCGGAGGAGTTGTTTGCTGCGTGTGTCTGAGAAGTTGGCGGGAAAAGTTTGCGTTGCGCTCGTAGCAGTCCTGCTTCTCAGCTGCGCGTATTGCCAAGTGCCGGCAAGTGAAGTCAGCGCGATCTCGCGAGCTCTTCAAAGCCAGGATTTCTCCCAGGCCCTGGCGCTTCTTCATCCTGCTCTCCAGAAGTTTCCTGCCGACGCAAGGCTGTGGGCGATGCAAGGGACTGCCTACGCGGGCGAGGGTCACAAGCAGGATGCGCTCACGTCCTTCAGCACTGCGCTGAAGATCTCCCCGGACTACCTGCCTGCCCTGCAAGGTGCGGCCCAGATCGAATTCGACGACGCGAATCCCGCGGCGATCCCGATTCTCGAACGCCTATTGCGTTTGCGGCCGGTTGACCCGACGGGCCACGCGATGCTGGCGGTGCTCCAGTACCAACAAGGAAACTGTAAAGACGCGGTCCCTCATTTTGAAAAGGCCGGCGCGCTATTCGACTCGCGGGCCTCTGCGCTCCATGCCTACGCTACCTGCCTGGTAAAGCAAAAGAAATTCGAGCAAGCGTCCAAAGTCTTTCAACGTGCGGTGGCCCTTTACCCCGATGATCGACGCGAGCGCCAGCTTCTGGCCGCGATTCAACTCATGGCTCATCAACCGCGGGAAGCTTTGGCCACGCTACAGCCCACGCAAGACAATCCTGATGCCGAGAGCCTTGAATTAACGGCTACAGCGTATGAAGACTCGAGAGAAACCCCCCAGGCAGTGGCCACGCTGCGGCGAGCCATTCTGCTGGACCCGCGCAACCTGAATCTATACCTGGATTTCGCGAATATCAGCTCCGCGCATGACTCTTTTCAAGTGGGCGTGGACGTGGTCAGCGACGGCATTGCCCAACTGCCGCAAGCGGCGCCGCTCTATTTGGCCCGGGGCGTCCTATATGTTCAGTTAGCGCAGTACGACAAAGCGGAAGCGGATTTTGAATCAGCTCATAATCTGGATCCCCGTCAATCCTTAAGTTCCGCTGCGCAAGGACTGCTGGCTGCTCAGAAGGACGATCTGGATCGCGCGCTCAGCACGGTGCAAGCGAAACTCGCCGCGAAACCCAAAGACGCTCTGCTGCTCTACCTGCAAGCGGATTTTCTGCTGCAAAAAGGCGCTGAGCCCGGCACGCCGGAATTTCAGTTAGCCTTGCGCTCCGCCAGGCAGGCGGTCGCGTTACAGCCCACCCTGGGTGGTGCACGGACTGTATTGGCCAAGCTCTATCTACAGGCCGGGAATTATGCCGATGCTGTGGAGCAGTGCAGAAAGGCTCTTGCGCACGATCCTAAGGATCAAACTGCTCTGTACCACCTGATTCAGGGATTACGGAAAAGCGGCAAGCAGGAGGAGATTCCCGATTTACTAAAATCCCTGGCTGCTCTTCGCAAAGAAGCCGCCAGGGAACAAAGCCAACGTTACCAGTACAAGGTGGTGGAGGACGAGACTCAATCTCAATAGCTCAGCGATTTCTCAGGATTGCAGCAAGACATAGGTGCTATAGCTTTCTTTGTCGATGTTCATGAAGGGGCGCATGCTGATGCTGCTCCCATCTGCGGATTGGGCGATCCAGTCTCCAGCCTTATTGTTTGTCGCTTTGGCCTGCAGCAGACCGTTTCTATCGAAAGTGGGTTGGGAGTCCGCCACAGCGAACAGCACCAGCGGACCTTCTACCAGCGCCACCAGATTGGGGTGATTGGCGTCGACAGGCTCGAGCCGCAATGGCATGGGGAGTTCGAGTTCGATACGATCGCCGTCCTTCCAGGTCCGCCTGACCGCCGCAAAAGTTCCCGGCTGCACGGAATCAGCGACTCGCTTGCCATTGACGGAGAGCACCGGATCCGGCGTGGCCCAGGCGGGAATACGCACGTAGATCGTGTAGTCCTTGGGCTGCGAGCCCGACACCTGGACCTGGATTTTGTTCTCGAAAGGATACCGGGTTTCCTGCGTCAGACCGTAGCGTCCGCCTCCCTCGTCCCATTGCACCTTGGACGGCGTGAAGAGATTCACGTACACGCCGTCCGCCGAGCGCAAGTAAGTGCTGATGTGATAGTCGGCAGCGAGTTGCGGGAAGGTTCCCGAGCAGCACGGCCACTTGTCCTTGTACCAGACTTTCTTGCCGGTCGTGGCGTAATCGGAATAGTAAAAGGAAGTGCCGTCTGCCTGAACTGGCCAGGCGCCGAGAATTGTGTTGTAGAGCACGCGTTCCATGCTGTCGCCGTAACGGGAGTCTTTCGTGACGCGGAGCAGATAGCGCGTGATTTTGAAATGGCCGTAGGCTCCGCAGGGCGTTTCGAAGCTGGCATGGGAATGGGTCAGGCTGGTCCCGAGCTGTCCTACTCCGGGCTCGCCGAAGGCCTCATCAGGTCCCCACCCGCCCGTGGCGAAGCTCTGCGTCGTCAACAGCATCTCGAAGCCATTCTTTGCGGCCCGTAAGTGCTTCTCGCTTCCCATCGTGATGTAAGCCTGCATCGCCGAACTGAACGCGTTGACGTGACTGTAGGCATGTTCGAAGGGGAGTACGTTGTTTCCTTCCGAAAGCGGACCAAAGTACGTGTCGTCTTCAAGGAACTGCTTGGCCATGTCGCGGTAAAACGCCTGGCCACTGCGCTGGTAGGCGAGGAAAAGATTCTCGGGGAGAGTGTAGGTTTCGTCCCAGGTGAAGGACGTGTCTTTGTGAGAACGAGAGCGCTGTTCGGCCCGGGAAAGCGCCTTTTCCGGTAAGTAGGCAACCATAGCTCGAGTCAGCTTCCCATGAACGTCCATCGCCATCGGATCGTGGGCAAACTCGTGGGCATCGATCAGACCACAAGAGAGCTTGTCGTAGGTGTATGCCGGGAGCCGGTAACCCCCGAAGAACTTGGCTTTGGGATCGAGTGTTTCCGCATAGCCCTTGACCAGGCGATTAATCTTGGCGCGCGTCGGTTCCGAACCAGTCACCGCGTAGGCTCGAGCCAGCGCGGAAACGTATTGTCCGAACGTATGACCGGCAATGAAGCCGTGGAAATCACCTCGTTCCAGGCTGAAACCGGTCAGGTCGTACCAGCCGCCCATATCTTCCCCGGGGGCCGGTAATCCCGCGACCTGGCGAAAAACCTTGAGAAGGCGATCGTCATCGAGGTTTAGAAAGCGAGCGTGGTTTTCCACGAACTGCTGCTTCATCGGGCCCTCGAGCAACTGGACTGCGGAGTAGGGAAACGTGGATAGAGGTAGCGTCACCGCGACAGATCCTTTGTCCGGAGAGGCGGCCCATGCGGGAATGACTCTGGTGGCGGCATAGGCAGAGGCGGTGGTGGCGCCCGCGGCTTTCAGAAAAGTGCGACGATCGAGGTGCAGACTCATGCGATGCCTCTCCTGAGGGTAGGAAACGTTTACTCCATGGGTGTACTCGCCTGCCCCCATGGTTGTCAATGCCTTGGGTTTCTTCCCTGAACCGAGCGGGTGGCGGTAGTCCGAGTTCCGTCGATTGGACGAACGCAGCGCGGGTTTCGATCCGAGGTGTCAGGAAAGCCCCGGCCCGGATGCTCTTTCCAATGCATGGAGAGCACCCGAAGGGGTACAATCTCGGGAAACGTTTACCGTCTCGATTCGCTAGCACGACCTGAGACAACGAATTGGCAGCGCCTGCGGCAACTAAGCCGGACTCATTCAAGCGGATGTCCAGCTTAAGGGGAACCACATGATCGATCTTGCCAATCTGGAAGCTTGGTTTGTCACTGGGAGCCAGCATCTCTACGGAACGGAAACGCTCAAGAAGGTAGAGGAACACGCCACCACCATTGCGCGTGGGTTGTCGGCATCTCCCGAGATGCCGGTGAAGATCGTTGCGAAGCCGGTGCTGACCAGCAGCGAGTCGATTCAGGAGTTGTGCCTGGACGCCAACAAGACGAAGAACTGTATTGGCTTGATCACCTGGATGCACACCTTTTCGCCGGCCCGCATGTGGATTGCGGGCCTTCGATCGTTGTGCAAGCCTCTCTTGCATCTTCATACACAGTTTAACCAGGAATTGCCCTGGTCCACGATCGACATGGACTTCATGAACCTCAATCAGTCAGCCCACGGCGATCGCGAGTTCGGCTTCCTCGCAGCTCGCATGCGGCTCAAGCGTAAGATCGTCGTTGGATTTTGGCAGGATGCGGCAGTTCACGCCGAGATGGGTGCCTGGCTGCGAGCGGCTTGTGCCTGGCACGATGCTCAATATCTGAAGGTCACTCGCTTTGGCGACAACATGCGGAACGTTGCCGTCACCGAGGGCGACAAGGTCGAAGCTGGAATCAGGCTCTGCTACTCGGTGAATGGATACGGAGTAGGCGACTTAGTCCGAAACATGCAGCAAGTCACTGACGCGGAGGTCAATCAGCTCACGGCCGAGTACGACGAGACTTACCGCGTCGCGCAGCCTCTTCGTGCGGGCGGATGCAAGCATCAGTCGCTAGTAGAGGCCGCGAGGATTGAATTGGGCTTGCGCCATTTTCTCGAAGAAAACGGATCGCGTGCATTCACCGACACATTCGAGGACCTGCACGGCCTGATGCAACTGCCGGGCATCGCCGTCCAACGGCTGATGGCTGATGGGTATGGTTTTGGGGCCGAAGGCGACTGGAAGACCGCTGCTCTGGTGCGCGCCGTGAAGGTTATGAGCCAAGGTCTCAAAGGCGGCGCGTCGTTCATGGAAGATTACACTTACCACCTGAAGAATGGCGGCCAGGTGTTAGGCGCTCACATGCTGGAGGTATGCCCATCGATTACGGACGAAAAGCCTTCGGCCGAGATCCATCCGCTTTCCATTGGTGGTAAAGAAGACCCGGTGCGGTTGGTGTTTACAGCTGCCACCGGAAGAGCTGTGAATGCTTCTGTGGTGGACATGGGGAACCGCTTTCGGCTGATCGTCAACCAGGTGAATCTGATCTCCCCCCAACATCCACTTCCCAAACTGCCCGTCGCCCGTGCGGTCTGGGTACCAGAGCCTAACTTGAAAATCGCCGCGACCGCCTGGATGTTGGCGGGTGGCGCGCATCACACGGCCCTGAGCAGGTCTTTGACCTCCGAACACCTGGAGAATTTCGCCGAGATGGCCGGAATGGAATGCTTGGTGATCGACCGGGATACCAAGGCTTCGGATTTCCTCAAAGAGCTCAGGTGGAATGATGCGTACTATCAGCTGGCGAATGGGTTGTGAGCCATCGTCCGGTGCAGCCGCCGAGAATCGCAACACGTCTCTTTCTATTCAGCAGTCACGTGTCCCTCAGTGCGGCGGATACCTCTTGCTCTTCTGGGTTCGCGAGTTGAAGACCTCGATGCTGCCATCGGCCCACGCCGTGAGTCTCAGATAATGCCCTAAGTCGGGGCCTTGTGGGTTCGCAATGAATTCCGTGGCCACGTTGTGCTGCGCGCCGCCCTCTTCGGAATAATGCAGTTGCCACAAATCCTCGAGTCCCGGGGATTTCTTGAGGATGTCCCAGGCGGAAGGCGTGCCTCCCTTCTTCGCTCCGTTGTCCATGATTGCCACGCGAGGCGCAATGCCATGAACGAACGCTGGGCTGCCACTCTGATACCAGCCATGATGAGACACGATGTAGACATCCATTTTCCCGAGTTTGTTCTTCGGGCACATCAAGTTCATTTCTGCGTCTCGTGTCAGATCGCCCAGATCCAGAATGCGCAACTTGCCAAACTTGATGAGCGTGCCTAGGGAACGCAGATTCTCCGTCTGATCGGCCGGATAGTGTTCGGCGTTCTGACAAGCCGGATTGTCTTCGCCTCCTTCGGATAGAGGACTGGAGATCAGATCGCCGTCCGAACTGATCACGGTGGCGCGCATCCCCTCGATGGGGAGGACCATTCCTGGCTTCGCGATGATCCGCTTGTGCTTTCCAGAGGAGAGAAGTTTCTGGTACGCCTGCCACACTTCCACCGTCGTCTGATCCGTACTCTCACGATTTTCGCCGTGGTCAATGAATGTTTTTACGGGAATGCGCGCCGCCAGTTGTGGCGCTCCCCCTCCATGGTCAGTGTGATAGTGGGTGATCAGAACAAAATCAATCTTGCTGATTCCCGCTTCTTTGGCCGCCGCCACGATGCGGTCGGCATCTCGCCCTTCGTTTCCTGGCCAACCGGTATCAATCAGCAGCGATTCGCCTGCGGGGGTGACGAACAGAGTGGCTTGGCCTCCCTCCACGTCGACAAAGTAAATCTGCAGCGTCTTCTGAGCGAAGGCCGGCGCCGAGGCGTGAGCCTCAGTCACCAGGCCCAACAGGCCACTCAAGGACGCGCAGCAAATCAGGACACGCAGAATCGCTCGGCATGCCACGAATTGAAGAATCGCTCGGGATGGGGCAGCGTTCATGATGAACTCCTAACCGAAGTGTGGCTGAGGTTATCGATGATTGAACTATTCTTTCTCGAAATGTCTTTCCTAAAATTTAACTTCGACCTGCTTGCCATCGAAGTGGACTGTCCGCGACGATCCACCGCTCGCCAGCTTGACCTCGAATTCTCGGGGAGAAGAAGGCAAAATGCGGGAACCCTCAGCCAGACGGAAACTCAAAACCTGCCCAGACTCGCGCCAATCCTTCTGGATGCCTGTCCATTCGCCTTTTCGGTAATTGAAACATACGCCGTCATCTTCATAGACTTCGCGATAGCTCGTTTCGCGGGCAGCATCAGCGTGCCCGCAGCGCTCACCAACTGCTTCAAGACTCGCCGGCGGTTCCCAAAATCATCCATGACGTTCAGGGTGTTTGCACTCAATGCGAATCCCGCGTCACGCGGGCGCCGCTGC
>Ga0209806_1002293_pt1 | contig 11989 bp, 13 predicted proteins | sample GraSoiAngelo_152_FD_186166 | JGI IMG/M metagenome (GOLD analysis project Ga0209806, IMG submission 186166) | Grasslands soil microbial communities from the Angelo Coastal Reserve, California, USA - 14_1009_12_30cm (SPAdes) (version 2) | ecosystem: Environmental > Terrestrial > Soil > Grasslands ... | reverse complement strand
CCGCACCGTGCCGTTGAAGCGCGTATCCGAGGGAAGCAGCACGACCCCATGCGGCGCGAGTGCGCCGACCAGCTTGAAGGACACGGGCTCCCCGGCTTGCAGCGTTTCCGAAGAAATGTTTTCGAGCAGTTCGATCTCGACGCTGGTCCCCAGCGGAAGCAGGTCGCCCGGCGGAACTTCCTGCGCCCACGAGAGTTGCCACAGTGAAAAAACCAGGAATACCGACAGGACCCGGCGCATAGCTTCCCCCTATCGGATACGGAACGCGAGCTCCATGCGAGCCCGCCGACGCGCGTACTCTAACGCATGCTTCGCCCGCGGATCAATCCAGTCCAACCACGCGTGTCGGCTGCAAGTGAATGCCGCCGATCTGCTCCGCCTTATCACCCAGACGCCGTTCCTGCTGCAGTTCCATGATCACCTGCACGATGCGACTGGCCTCGCTTTCGCTCAGACGAATCTCCTGCCGGCTTCCGCCTTCCCACTCCCGGATCGTATAGCGGTCCGACTCGCGCGTGACATCCAGAATCCGCTCCTCGTCATGAACCACGCACACGATTTTCATAACTCTACCCCAATAAATGTTCACGCTCCCGGTCGCCGGTCGCAAGGACCGCCATCACGAGCACCGGTGAGATGACCGTAAACGGGTGCCCCGTCCAAGCTCCGCTTGGGCGGGGAATTACTTGGGCGGAAATTAATGGACCTCCGCACGCCCTGCACGCGCTCACAGCCCACATGTCTGTCATCTTGAGCGGAGTGAGGCGCCAGCCGAACGTAGTCGAAAGACCCCGCTGCTGCTTGGATCTCACGAGAAATAGATATACATTTCCACCATGGACCGCCGAGGCGCGAGTTGCCGTGACTCCCGCCAAGCGATTCCCAGTTCGCCAGAAGCCACAAGCCAGCAGCACTTGACAGCATCCCATATTTCTGCAATTATCGAAATATGCCCGGCAAGCTCCCTGCCGACCAGGTCGCCCGTTACGCGGATATGTTCTCGGCCATGGGCACCGAAGCCCGCCTGCGCATCATGCAACTCCTGCTGCAGGCGCATCCCGAGGGCCTTGTGGTCGGCGAAATCCAGCAGGAACTCGACATCCCCAATTCCACTCTCTCCCACCATCTCGACAAACTGCGCAACGAAGACCTCGTCCGCGTCACCCGCGAGAGTACGTTCCTTCGGTACACCGCCAATACCGAAGCGCTCGAAGAGATCCTGCGCTTCCTCTACGCCGAGTGCTGCACGCGCAACCAGGCCGTGCGTCCTCGCAACATCGTTCAGATTACGAAATAGGAGACCAGCCATGCGGGATACCGCCAGCACGCCAGATATCAAGGAAGTGGTGAAAGAAAAATACGGACAAGCCGCGCTGCGCGTGAAGAACGGCGGCAGCACCTGCTGCGGTGCCACGCCCGCCAGCGATTCCTGCTGCGACCCCATCACCACCAATCTCTACGACCCCGCGCAAGCGGCGCAGATCCCCCAGGAAGCGCTCCTGGCCTCACTCGGCTGCGGCAATCCGACGGCGCTCGCCCAACTCCACGCCGGAGAAGTCGTGCTCGACCTTGGCTCCGGCGGAGGCATCGACGTGCTGCTCTCCGCCCGCCGTGTCGGCCCCACCGGCAAGGCATACGGCCTCGATATGACCGACGAAATGTTAGCCCTCGCCAACCAGAACAAGCGCGCGTCGGGCCTGACCAACGTCGAATTCCTCAAAGGCGAGATCGAAAACATTCCGCTGCCCGACAATTCAGTTGACGTCATCATCTCCAATTGCGTCATCAATCTCTCCGCCGACAAAGACCGCGTTCTGCGCGAAGCCTTCCGCGTGCTCAAACCCGGCGGACGCTTCGCCATCTCTGATGTCGTCACGCGCGGCGAAATCGCTCCTGCCATTCGGCAAAGCATTCTGCTCTGGGTGGGATGCATCGCGGGCGCTCTGGAAGAAAACGAATATCGCGCAAAACTCGCGGCTGCCGGCTTCGAACAAGTCAATGTGGACCCCACCCGCATCTACCGCGTCGACGACGCCCGCGAATTCCTCGCTGGCCAAGGCCTGGATGTGGACGCCCTCGCCCGCGAAGCCGACGAAAAATTCATGAGCGCTTTCGTGCGCGCGGTCAAGCCCGCGGGACCGTCCCTGAAGAACTCAGGTGCCGAGCCGGCCTCATGCTGTAATCCGACTTGCTGCAGTAGTTAGAGGAAAAATTTGGTGCCCGATCCTACCTCGCGTCCTGTGCGAGGTTAGGGTGGGGATTTCCCCGACGAAAAAGAAAACAGCTCTGAAAGGGGCTCGGCTTCACAGTTTGCTGAAAACTTTCGTGAAGCTGCGTTTTGAAAGGGCTCGGCTTCAGCCGAGCCGTGAATGCGTCCAAAAATAGCGGCTTTAGCCGCTGAGGTCGACGGCCAACGTCATGTCCGGAGCGTCTCTATGCCAAATTCATACAACGTCTTGTTCTTGTGCACGGGCAACTCGGCCCGCTCCATCATGGCCGAAGCGATCCTGAACTTTAAGGGTCGCCCGGATTTCACGGCCTATAGCGCCGGAAGTCATCCCTCAGGCCAGGTTCGCCCCGAAGCTCTGCGACAACTCGAAATCGCACACATCCCCACTCCCAATCTCCGCAGCAAATCCTGGGATGAATTCTCCCAGCCCGGAGCCCCCAAACTCGACTTCGTCCTGACCGTCTGTGACAACGCCGCCAAAGAGGTCTGCCCGGTATGGCCCAGTCAGCCGATGACCGCTCATTGGGCCGTGCCTGACCCGGCCGCCGTTCGCGGGAGCCAAGCGGAGATCGAACGCGCCTTCCGGGACGCCTTCTTGATCCTCGATCGCAGAATCAGTCTCTTCCTCTGCCTTCCCCTGAAGACTCTCGACCGCCTCGCACTCAAGCGCGAACTCGACAACATCGGCCAGACCTCGAACCAGTCGACCACAACGAACGCGGCTCCCCTGGCGACCGGTTTCGAGAGATAGAGCAGTTAGCGATGAATACATCACGAAACCTCGGCTTTCTGGACCGTTATCTCACCGCCTGGATCTTTGCGGCCATGGTCGCCGGCGTGTTACTGGGATGGCTGGTGCCCGCCACCGTGCCCTTCCTCAATCGCTTCAGCGTCGGCACGACTTCCATCCCCATCGCGATCGGATTGATTGTGATGATGTATCCGCCCTTCACCAAAGTGCGCTACGAGGAGTTGCACGAAGTCTTTCGCAACCGCCGCATCCTGGGCTTGTCCCTCCTGCAGAACTGGGTGGTCGGACCCATCCTGATGTTCGTTCTGGCCATTGTGTTCCTGCACGCCTACCCGGAATACATGGCTGGGCTCATTTTGATTGGCCTGGCCCGCTGCATCGCGATGGTGATTGTGTGGAACGAATTGGCCCACGGCGACACGCAATACGCCGCCGGACTCGTCGCCTTCAATTCCCTCTTCCAGGTCTTCTTCTACTCCGTGTACGCATGGGTCTTTATTACGGTGCTCCCCGTTCGCCTCGGCCTCCCCGGCGCGGTCGTGAATGTTTCCATTGCCCAGATTGCCCAAAGCGTATTCATCTATCTAGGCATCCCTTTCCTGGCAGGGCTGTTCACGCGCAGCACGCTTCTGCGCGCAAAGGGGCGCGACTGGTATGAGCGGCACTTTGTTCCCCGCGTAAGCCCACTGACTCTCATCGCGCTGCTCTTCACCATCGTGGTGATGTTCTCGCTGAAGGGCGAGTACATCGTGCGCTTGCCGCTCGATGTCCTGCGCATTGCCCTGCCGCTGCTGATCTATTTTGTAGTGATGTTCCTGGTGTCCTTCTATATGGGTAGGAAGCTGGGCGCGGATTATTCGAAGACCACTACCCTGGCGTTCACGGCAGCGTCCAACAACTTCGAACTGGCGATCGCCGTGGCCGTATCGGTATTTGGAATCAACTCCGGAGCCGCCTTCGCGGCCGTCATCGGCCCGCTGGTCGAAGTACCGGTCATGATCGCTTTAGTCAATGTCGCGTTCTACTTTCAGCGGCATAGTTTTGCAACCGTTCAAATCTAGGCTCACGTAGGGGCAGCCGCCCTCGTCTGCCCGGTCCCAGGCTCACGTAGGGGCAGACGCCTCGTCTGCCCAGCCGCGGCGCTTTTCCGCGGCAGGCCTTCTCGACTTAAGCTCGTAGCTCGTAGCTCCCATCCTGCCCGAGCAGCCAGCCAAACCAATGAACCCCCGTAACCTTCAGCCGCGTACCCGGCGGAGCTAAACTGGCCACAGATGCAGGCCTTCGCGCAGATCCCGCAGCCCCTCTCGGAACCACATTGCTTGATCTGGTATCCGGGAGACTCCTGCGACCAGCTCCTGCAGCAATACCGCCAGGCACTGGAACTACGACAGCGGCAGGAATGGCAGAATTCGGCGATCGCGCCGTTCGAAAAGCAAATCGCCGATCAGCAAAAGCAAATTGCCGATCAAAAAGCGCAAATTGCTACCCTGCAATCAAGAATTGATTCGCAAACCATGGACGCGCTGCGCGGTGAAGCGCGCACCCAGGCCGCCATGGACGGGATCGGAGTCATCATCGGTATCGGGATTGCTTTCGTGATGGTCCTGGCCTTCTTCCGAAAACTCACGCGCCCCTCTCCCAACGCCACCCCGGAACGCAGCCGCGCCGCCTCAGCCTAGAAAACTCGCAGGATCCCCCTGGGAAAAAACATGAAGGGTGCAGCGTAGAAAAGCAGAAGGGTGCCCCACCCAAGCTCCGCTTGGGTGGGTCTTTTCATCGCAGAGGTTCCTCGCGATTCGTTCCATGTCCCGCGGCACAAGGCTTTCCAGAAGCCGCTAGCCGGCAGAGCTAAGCCACTGCCTCCTCCGTCTCCGTTTCCGTGTCCCCATTGGTCCTCGCGCGTGCATGCTCGTCTTTGTGTCCCGCGTTCACCAGCCCCACGCCTACCAGGATGATCACCATCGCAAGCACAGTGAATACCCCGATCGGCTCGCTGGCCAGCGCCCATCCAATCAGCACCGCGACCACGGGATTTACATAGGCATACGTCGATACTCGCGACGGCGACGCCACCGTGTGCAGCCAGCTATAAGCAGTGAACGCGATGATCGACCCGAACACGATCAGGTAGGCCAGAGCCAACCACGATCGCCCGGTTACAGCAGCGAAATGAAAGCGGCTCGCCTCGCCCGTAAGCGTCGCCGCGATCACCAGCGATATTCCTCCCGCAAACATCTGCATGCCGGAAGAAATCACGGCCGAGTCCGGCATCTTCACGCTCCGCATGTAGATCGTGCCCGCGGCCCAGATGAACGTGCCGAACAACACCGCGCCCGAGCTGAGCAGATTCAATTCCTGATTATGTCTCCACGCATCCGGACCAAACAGGACGCCAACGCCGAGGAATCCCAACACCAGCCCGGCCCAGGCCCGCCCGCTCAGCTTGCGTTCCGTTCCCTTCAAGCGCGCGAGCACCACCACCCACATCGGTAGTGTCGCCACCAGCAGGGCCGCGATTCCCGAAGGCACGCGCTGTTCCGCCCATGCCAGACTTCCGTGCCCGCCCACAAACAACAGCGTGCCAATCAGCGCCGGATGCATCCACTCCCGCAGCGTAGGCGACGGAACTCCCCGCCAGCGCGACCAACCGTACAGCACCGCTCCCGCGGTCAGGTGGCGAACGCCCATCATCAAAAGCGGCGGAAACGTCTCCACCGCATAACGGATGGCAAGATACGTTGAACCCCAGATCAGGTAGATGGCCGCAAAGGCCGCAAGCAGTCCTGCAGTAGTTGGAGGCGCCGGTGCGGTTCGCTGCGGCCTGCCCCCGATCTCAATGACCTCCCCGCTGCGAAGGAGAGACCGAATTTCGGACAACTGATCATCGCGCATGGTATTCTAACCAGTAAAGCGTATTTGAACGGTTAGTGATAGCTTAGGCGAGCAGCCCCTAACCGGTCAAGGCTATTTTGACGGTTAGAAACAGCGACTTGCGACCGGTTCCAATGTCACAGGCTCAAACGAAGTTTAAATTCGATCTCAGCGGTGGGAATCTGGCTCTCGATTTCGCCAACACGGTCAGCTTCCGGCTGACCGATGCCACGGAACGGTTGGTCGATTATAACCACCTGGTATTTTTCGGAATGCAGTCCGGCGTGTACTCGTTCCCGGAACATCTGTTCGCCATCGCAGGCGAGTCGCCCGGGCTCGGGAAGAGCTCGTTGCAGAAGGCGATCCAATTTCGCGAAGCGCTCTACGCAATCTTCTCCGCCGTCGTCGAGCACCGCGCCATTCCCGGCAATGCCCTCGCCCTCTTGAATGTCATGCTGCAGGAAGCGGCCGAGCATGGGCGCCTCGCCTACCGGGATCGACGATTCGTATGGGAGTGGATGTACATGGACAGCTATCTCGATTCCCTGCTCTGGCCGATCGCCCGCGCCGCCGCCGACCTGCTCATGTCAGACGAGATCCAGAACGTCCGCATCTGCGCGGCCAAAGATTGCGGCTGGCTCTTCGTCGATCGCACTAAGAACCGCCGCCGCCGCTGGTGCGACATGAAAGTCTGTGGCAACCGCGTCAAGGCCCGAAGGCACTACCAGCGCGTGAGGGCGGAGTAAAGTGGAGAGCTCACATTTAACATCGCATCTGGCGATGTCACGGCCTATGGTGATGCTCCTCACTCTGCAGGCACTCAGCAGCCACTGCAATCATTCGCCCGCCTGTCTATAGTCAGTCTGTCTTGGTCCCGGGACCAACTCCTAGGAGATCAGTATGAAACGATGCCTAACCCTGCTGTTGGTATGCGTTTTTGCGTTGGACTCGCTAGTCTTAGCCGGAATCGGAAGCGACAAGACGGCCTACATCGGTGGTACCGAAAATCAGATCAAGGACGGAGTGGAGGGTCGGTCTTCAGCAAAAGACGAGCAGTCATTTTATTTCGATTACAAGAACGGTAGGCTTGAAATTCCCTACAATCAGGTCAATGACTTGGAGTACGGGCAGAAAGCAGGTCGTCGCCTCGGACTTGCGTTGACGATCAGTCCATGGCTCTTGTTATCGAAGAAGAGAAAGCACTATTTGACTGTGGGGTGGACCGACGCGCAGGACAAGCAGCATGCTGCGGTCTTTGAACTCGGTAAGTCGACAGTTCGTACGACATTGGCGACACTCGAGGCTCGGACAGGAAAGAAAATCGAATACCAGGATGACGAGGCGCGCAAGAGCGGAACGGGAGGACAATAAATGCGTGCATGGCTATGCGCGACCATCATTCTCTTGCAAGGCAGTCTGGTGGCGCAGACTGCCCAGCAAGCTTCTGATCCTGCGCCAACCACGACAGCGACGAATGGCGACTCCGATGCGAAGGCCCTGCTCAAAGTGAAGCGCATCTATGTTGACTCATTCGGAGACGATACCGTTTCAAAGGAACTGCAATCGATGGTGGTGTCCTCGCTGGTGGCGACCAAGCGCTTCAAGGTGACCGAAAATCGAGATCACGCGGACGCCACCCTAAAGGGCGTTGCCCTGGAGAAGACTTCACAAGAAGTCCACGCTTACGGAGAAAGCACGGCCGTGGGTAGCGCCAGCGGTGGCTCCCACGGAGAAGTCAGCGGCAGCATGGTCAACGGAACAGGCTCGATTTCTGGTTCATCGAGCGGAGGGTTCATTGCACGGCACATGGGAACGAGTGACTCGTCTCTGAACACCGAAACCATCAACGAGGCGCGAGTCGCTGTCCGTCTGGTTAATGCAGATGGCGATGTGATCTGGACGACAACTCAAGAAAGTAGAGGCGCAAAATATAAAGGATCCAGCGCTGACGTGGCTGACAAATGCGTGAAGCAATTGCTGCGCGACCTCGACAAGTTGGGAGGGGGTAATCAGCCGACTTCTTCTGCGCCAACGGTTTCCGCGCCGCCTCAATCCAACTAACCCGCCATCAAAACGTCCACTGGTATGGGCGTCTGCCTATTCCCTTCTGATAACAATCTTCCTCCGCACGTGATGTCGTCCCCTGAAGGGGACTCACGCGTTTAATACGTCCCCGCACTTTACGTGCGGGTGCTAGTCCTCTGACGCCGCTTCGCGAACATTTTGTAATCTACAGCGCCCTGCAAAACGCAGTAGTCGCTGCAAAATGCAGTAGCGCTACGGCCTTTCGTAACTTACCTGTGACCTCGCCAGCTTGGTTGTCCTCAACAGCTTAGCGAAATTTGCTCGTTTGCCCTCCGCGTGCACTTAGCACAGCCGAAGTCGGTTGCGACACGGCGCGTGAGGCGTGCGGAGAGAACCGGCGCGGAGGTGGTTATGTCCATCCTGTTTGTGCTGCTGATGTTCCTGCTGGTCATGTCGATTAACTATGTCCGTACGCGCGAGCAAGTGATCGCGCAGCCTCAAGCTTGGGCCGGACCGCAGGCGGCTCGCATGCAGCGCGAGTACGGCTTCTCGATTCCCGAGGACTACTGCTTTCATCCCGGGCACACCTGGGTACTGAAGGAAGGCGGTGAGAACGCGCGGGTCGGCATCGACAGCTTCGCTGCGAACCTGCTCGGAACGATTGAGCATGTTGACGTTATCGGCTTGAACCGCTGGGTACGGCAGGGCCAGAAGCTGGTGACGATCCGGAGCGGCGGCCAGAATTTCGAGTTGGTGTCGCCGGTCGAGGGGGTCGTCATGGCGGTGAACAAAGATGCTGCGCAGGACCCCGGACTGATCGCACGCGACCCGCATCAGAGTGGCTGGATCGCGATCGTGAAATCACCGGACCTCGTCACCAACAAGAAGAACCTAGTGCAGGGCGGCATGGTGGCGCCGTGGCTGCAGAACACCGTCACGCGGCTGAACGGCATGGTCGCGCAGCTCGCGCCGACGATGGCTGCTGATGGCGGCTTGCCGCTGGCTGGCCTGCTCGCGCGGGTCGCGCCTGAGTTACGCGAAAAGCTGGCCAAGGAATTCTTCCTCGCGTGACGTAGAGGTCACGAAGAAAGTAAAGCTTTACCACGAAGGACACGAAGGACGCACGAAGGTTCACGAAGAATGTGCATGCGCAAGGCTTCACGAAGAACGCAAGAGTCAGCGAGGGTGCAGGTTTGATGAAGGAAAACGTTATGGAACGCACGAAAGCCATCTTGGTGGACATCACGAAGTGCATCGGGTGCCGCAGTTGCGAGCAGGCGTGCAAAGAAGCTCACGGATTTCCGAAAGACACAGAAGCGAAGCTCTCGACGACTGCCCTGACGGTCATTGAAGAACATGGCGACAAGTACGTGCGGCGGATGTGCATGCATTGCCAGGATCCGGCGTGCGCGTCGGCGTGCCTGGTGGGCGCGCTGAAGAAAACTGCGCTCGGTCCGGTTACCTACGATAAATCGAAATGCATTGGCTGCCGATATTGTCTGGTGGCATGCCCGTTCAGTGTTCCGCGTTACGAGTGGACGAAGCTTGTCCCATACGTGAAGAAGTGCGACATGTGCGCCGCGCGGCAGGAGAGTGGGCAGCCGCCGGCATGCGTGGAGGCGTGCCCGACAGGGGCGTCGATCGTGGGCTGGCGTAACGAGATTCTGGAAGAAGCGCAGCGGCGCGTGCTCAACGATCCCAAGTACGTGAAGCACATTTATGGCAGCGAGGAGGCGGGCGGAACGTCGGTGTTCTTCATTTCGGATGTGCCGTTCGAGAAGTTGGGATTCGTGGCCCCTCCGCAGCAACCGATGCCCACCTTGAGCGCCGCGGCGCTCGCCGATGTGCCCACCGTGGTGCTGGTCGGCGGATCGTTGCTGGCGGGGATTTATTGGATTACCGAGCGGCGCAATGCAGTGGCGGGGGCCGAGGCGCGGGAGCAGTCGGAGAAAAAACCTTAACCATGAATGGCAAAGGGACAGTAAAGAAAACAAGATCCAACGATCACCACGAAGGGCACGAAGGTTGCACCAAGGACACGAAGGAGAGCGAAACAGGAAGGAAGTGGGTTATGACGACGACACTGGTTCCTAAAATCACTTTGTGGCGGGTAATTGTGGCGGTGATTTTTGCCGCTGGTCTCTACGCCACGTACGCGCGCTTTGCGCTGGGGCTCAGCCAGTCGACGCATTTGACCGATCCGCAGCCTTGGGGGCTTTGGGTGGGCCTGGGGACGCTGTGCGGCGTCGGGCTCTCGGCGGGAGGTTTTGGAATTGCGGCGGCCGTGTACCTGCTGGGCTTTGAACGCTACCGACCAGTGCTGCGCACGGCGGTGCTGGTGTCGTTCCTCGGCTACATGAGCGTGATTGCCGGCATGATGTATGAGCTGGGATTGCCCTGGCGAATCTGGCATCCGATCGTGATGTGGAACCGTCACTCGATGCTGTTTGAAGTCTCCTGGTGCGTGATGCTGTACTCGACGGTACTCGCGCTCGAGTTCTCGCCGGCGCTGGTCGAAAAAATTCCGTTTGCCGGTCTGCGCAACTGGTACTTGAAACAGCACCATCGCATCCTTATCGGTCTGGTGCTGGTCGGGTGCGTACTCTCTTCGCTGCACCAGTCGTTTCTCGGCGGGCTTTATCTATTGACCAAAGGCAAACTCGATCCGCTCTGGTACACGCCTTATCTCACCACACTGTTTTATCTCTCGGCCATCCCGGCGGGACTGGCTGTGACGGTGATGGCACTTTATCTGTGCGTGCGCTCGCTGAACGTGCGGCTCGACACCAGAATCCTGGGTGAGTTGAGCCAGGTGATCGCGCCCATGCTGGCGCTGTACGGAATTTTTCGCGGCGTCGACCTGGCGACGCACGGCGCGCTGCCCTACCTCTTTAAGTGGCGTGAGGAGACGCTGTCGTTCTGGGTGGAAATCGGATTGTTCGTGCTGGCCCCTCTGGTGCTGCTGAGCCTGGAGAAAGCACGTAACAATCCTCAGTTCCTGTACTGGACTTGCAGCCTGGTGGTGATGGGATTCATGGCGAACAGGCTAAACGTCTCCATCACTGGGCTGCAGGCCAGCGCGGGGATTTATTACGTTCCAAAATGGACCGAGTTTGCAGCGACATTGATGGTCATCACGGCGGTGGTGCTGGCATTCCGCTATGCTGTGGTTTATCTGGATATTCTGCCAAAGAATTCACCGCAGCCTAGGTGGATGGTGAATGGTGCTGCGGCGTGACCTCCTGACCATTCACCTTGACCCCGGGGGCTTAGAATCCTCCGGGGTTTTTGTTGGTGGGGAAAGGCAGTCGTTAGTCGTTAGTCGTTGGCTCTCAGAATCCTAAGATCGCAGCGGTTTCGGAATCTCACCCCTTCGACAGGCTCTTGCGTACAGAACGCGCAAGCATGGCAGCCGGGCTGGGGTACACATTTCCGAACCCGCCAAGGTGGGCCGTGGTTGGCCCTGCGAAAATCGCGACATAGTTCACAAAACTTTCAGATTGGGTGAGTACGTTTCCGACATGCGATCCGAGGTGAAAATGTTTCCGGCAGTTCTGGTGCTGCAGGCGAATGGGGGTTCTTCGAGTCCGTTCGGCTGCTGCCTCACGCCGCTCAGAATCACAAGTTTCGAAATTGCTTGGGCCGAGCTCTGGGCTCTCTGAAAACTTTCGGAATCGCCCTGCTCTATCGTTCTTGTCATTCCGACGCCGAACTTGGCGGAGGAATCTGCGCTACCAGAGAGCGCGAGAACCGGTATCACACCTGAATCATGCCGGGCATAGGCAGCGTGCTGTATGCCATAGGTGAACGCCTGCCTATACGACGTGTTCAGACGGCACCCGCAGCTGTGGCGAACGAGATTCCTCGGCCACGTTCGGCGTCGGAATGACAAATTGGGTGTTCGGCGTTTAGGCTTTGGGCTCTAGCCTTCGGCTTTCGGCTCTGGGTGTTCGGCTAGGTTTATCGCAGCGCGGCGTACTCGGCGTGGGCCTGCTTGAGTATGGGGATGCTGGGGTCGGCGTCTTTCCAGGCGGCGAAGAAGTCCTGATATGCGGTGCGGGCATGGGCAGCGTCTTTTTGAAGAGCGTAGGCGCGGGCGCTGCCGAGGTGAG